>Ga0307440_1000053_pt1 | contig 45476 bp, 48 predicted proteins | sample SalMarWE160410MG_FD_202150 | JGI IMG/M metagenome (GOLD analysis project Ga0307440, IMG submission 202150) | Salt marsh sediment microbial communities from the Plum Island Ecosystem LTER, Massachusetts, United States - WE1604-10 | ecosystem: Environmental > Aquatic > Marine > Intertidal zone >...
CTTTATACATACTTTTAGAGACCTTTGCAAAACGCCCCTTTTTGCCCAATTTCTGCGTTAGACTCAAATTTTAATCCTCAAAATACTCAATGTATTCCTGCGGTTAAAATTTTCGTCTTCCTTGAACTTGAACAAAAATGGGCGTTTTGCAAAGGTCTCTTTTAAAAAGGCCTCGCACAGGATCCATTTCGCGACTTTTGAGATATACGTTTTGTTAACTACTATACACGGTTATGATCAAAGGTTCAACCTGTTTTACTTTTGCAAGGGCCTATCTATTGCCCATCCATAAATGAGGATTTTTGTTCAAGATCAAGACATGCGAAAAAAATAACCACAGGCATATGAATAATATTCCGAGGATTATTTTTTGAGCATAACGCAGATATTGGGCAAAAAGACCATTTATGGATGGACAACTCAGGCAAGGTCCGGGCTTACGGGTGCTTAAGGACGAGTTTCGGTTGGTTGGAAAGAGATACACGTTTTCGCGGAGCGTTGTTTTATGTATCGAGATTCAAATGCGTCTTCACGGCTATTTTATCGATTTTGGAAGCAGTATTTATCGGGATTAATTGTGATAGTTTTGCGCTTGACGAATTTTGAAATATCTTCTAGTCGATGTTTTTTTGAGCGTCTTCCAAACCCAAAGACAGATTCGGAAGACGCTCCAGCAGATTTAAGCGGCAAGTTGGAAGGCTTTTTCAGTGGCGTTTCGGATTTCTTCGGGCGTAAACGGTTTGGGCAGGTAATCGACCGCGCCCATTCTCGAAGCTTCAACGGCGGTTTCGATACTGGCATATCCGGTAATGATGATGACCAGGGTTTCGGGTCTATTGTCCCGAATTGCCTTCAAAAGTTCCAGGCCTTTCACTTCGGGAATCTTCAGGTCCAGCAACACCAGCGCATATTCGTTTTCTTCGATCTTTTCAAGGGCCTCGGCTTTGGACACCGCCTGATCCACATGGAAATCTTTCTTTGAGAGTATTTTACGAATATTGTTGTTAACGGCGACCTCGTCGTCAATGACCAGAATCCTTGCCTTGGCGGCTTCTTTCGGAAATTCAATGACATCTGCCGAAACCTCGGACGCTTGCTCCATCATTTGTGCCACATTCTTTTTGAGCTGCTCATAGGGTATAAAGGATACGCCTTCATGCTGCAGGTTCAGCACATATTCAGGACCGGTTACGGATGCCACTTCTTCGTAGGAGAACGGATAGTCGATCCCGATCAGTTTTTTTGAATCAAAGCCTTTTTCTTTGGCGCCCTTTTTCTTTCTGGCTTTCAGTTGCGGGCATTCACCGGTCTTGTTTCCGCCTTTACAGGTATTCCCCAATTTTTTGAAAATATCACACACCATACTGCCCACGGCGCAGTAATTTTCCAATGTTTCGGGAGCAGCCTCCACCACCGGCATATCCGAAGGTCCGAGTTTGTCGGTATAGTCGTCACCGGCGTATTTTGCCACCTCTTCTCTGTCGAAGGGTATATCGACATCGATAATCTCTTTTTCCTTTTCCGTGGTGGGGGCCTCCACCAGTTTTCCGGACAGAGCCAGATCCACCGTCGATCTCAGCTCATCCGGCGTAAACGGTTTGGAAATATAGTCCAGGGCGCCCAGGCGTATGGCTTTAACCGCCGTATCGGTGGAAGCATAGGCGGTCATGATGACCGCTTTTGTCAACGGCCATTCCTTTTTAACCAGTTTCAGCAATTCCAGCCCGTTCATTTCCGGCATTACGATATCGGAAATGAGCAGCGCGAAGGAATCTTTCGCCATTTTATCCAAGGCTTCTTTGGCGCTGGTTGCGTGAACGATTTCGTAATCATTTTTTGAAAGGATTTTTTCTACATTTTGACAAATTTGCGCTTCATCATCCACGACCATTATCTTTGCTGCAGTTGCCATTTTTCCTCCTTTAAGAAATTTTCAATTTGGATTCTTTATCATGTTAAATGGTTTTTTTCTGAATAAGTTGTTTTGGCTATTATCGAATGCATGATGTATGCCAGATATGGATAAAAATTATATGCTATTGATATAATAGGTATTAATCAAAAAAGCAGCGGCTGTTTCTACCACAAACGTATAAAATAAATATACAGTGACCATTATGCTTATGAGATGCGTGTTGACGGTATTCGAATGACGGATGAATGGGGGGTATCTAAAAATAACATATTGTTATTAAACGATATTATCTAAAATTTAGGGCGAAAGCTGAAAGGGCTGGAACAGGCCGGTGTTCGCTTCCAAGGGTTTTTGAAAAATTTCGCAATATGTATAAAAAAAATATACAGAGTATATTAATCCATTTTGAATTGACTCGAAATGAATAAGCTCTCAAAAACCAAACAAAACACATTTTTATTAAACCCACGAAGTTCACGAATTTGAAAATTATTAATTATTTTTTATTTCTTTGTGATCTTCGTGTCCTTCGTGGTGATTTCTATACATCCGTTTTATTGTTTTTGGGCAGCTTGATATTGTGTTTTTTCATCAGTGCCTGAAAGTTGGTTCTTTGAAGCCCTACCTTCCGTGCGGCCTGGGTGATATTCCAATTGTTTTTCGTCAAAGCGTTCATTATGAAATTTTTTTCGACCTTTATCACCGCTTTCCGACGAATTTCTTTTTTAACGCGTTTAAGGGCTTCATTGGTTTCAGGAACATGCTCGAACAGTTCTTCGATGTCGGCCATCTCTCCCAAAAGTGGAAGCTCTTTATGGGTAATTTTTTCTTTTTCGCACAAAATGACCGCCCGTTCGACAACATTTCTCAGTTGCCGGACGTTGCCCGGCCAATCATACCCGGTCAGGCGTGCCGCGGCATCTTCATCGAATCCAGTGATCTTTTTTCCGAAATCAAGACAAAACTGATGCAGAAAATGATAGGAAATGGGCAAAATATCCGCCTTTCTTTCTTTTAACGGAGGAATAAGGATCGGATATACGAAAATGCGATAATAGAAATCTTGTCTGAAAGATCCCTCTTTCACCATTTCTTCAAGATTCTGATTGGTGGCAAATATCAACCGGACATCCACTTTTTGGGTCCGGGTGCTCCCCAAGGGCAAGAATTCTCGATTCTCAATAAATCTCAGCAACTTACTCTGAACGACCAAGCCGATATTGCTGATTTCATCGAGAAATACGGTGCCGCCGTCCGCCAATTTAAAGATGCCGTCCTTGTCATGGTGCGCTCCGGTAAACGCTCCCTTGGTATACCCGAAAAGCTCGCTTTCCAGGAGGGTTTCCGACAATGTCCCGCAATCAACGGCAAAAAATACGTTGCTGCTTCTGTTACTGTTGGCGTGAATCGCCCTTGAAATCAACTCCTTGCCGGTTCCGCTCTCTCCGCAGACCAGTACCGTCGCGTCGGTGGGAGCGACCTTTTGAACCATGGAAATGACCTTTTTAATCTTCGGACTCTCCCCGATCAGTTGATGAGAAACCGATTTTCGGCGCTGTTTCTGTTCCAAAAGCTGCTTGTTTTGAGTCAGCATCTCTTTTTGGGTCAACGCCTGTCCAACGACCGCACGCAGCTCCACGGGGGTGAAAGGTTTCGGCAGGTAGTCGAAAGCGCCCATCTTCATCACCTCAACGGCCGAAGACACGCTGGCATAACCGGTGATAACGATGGTCATGGTTTCCGGGCAGCATACTTTCAATCGCCTAAGAACTTCCATACCGCCCACATTGCTCATTTTTAAATCGGTGACCACCACGTCAAACATGGTGTCGTCCACCATCTTCAATGCCTCATGCCCGCTCAGCGCATAGCGGACGTCATAATCCATTTTAGAGAGTATTTTGACGCAGTTCCGGCAAATCGCCGGTTCATCATCGATAATGAGAATCAGCGGTTTACGCGCGGCCATCTTGATTTCCTCGGTTGAAGGGGAGCCTGATGGTAAATGTCGTACCATGATCCGGCCGGCTTTGCACGCCGATATCGCCGCCGTGCCGTCCGACGATACCGTGTGTAATGGCCAGACCAAGGCCGGTCCCGATCTCCCGTGTGGTAAAAAACGGTTCGAATATTTTATCGATAACCTCGTCGGCAATCCCCTTGCCGGTATCGCTCACCGTTACGGTCACGAATTGATTGTCGGGTAAAACTTCCGTTGAAATTCTAATCCGGCCCCCGGGTTCAGTGGCGTCGGTGGCATTAAGGATAAGATTGATGAGGGCCTGTTGCATCTGTTCTTTATCCAGCAACAATTCCGGAACGCTCTCGGAAAGCGCTTTTTGTATTTTGATATCCTTGAACTCGGCCTGCTTTCGGGTGAGATGGATACACTCGTCAATGATGTCATTGATGTTGTGAAGTTTTTTAGCCGGTTTTGTTTGACGGGCAAAATCGAGAAGGCTGGAAACAATCTTCCGGCAGCGAAGGGTCTCATTGGTGATGGTTTCCAGTTCCTCATATAGGGGACTTTCGGAATCAATTTCTTCCTGACTCAACATGGCCGTTGTCAGGATGGTGGTCAGCGGGTTGTTGATTTCATGGGCAACACCGGCGGACAACCGGCCGATGGAAGCCAGCTTGTCCTGTTGCATCATCGCCTGCCGGGTATTGATATCCGCGGTAATATCCCGGGCAAGCTCGATGGCGCCGATGATCTCTCCGTTTTCAAAAAACGGGTACGCGGAGATTGAATAATAGACATTTTTATTGTCTTTATCTTTGTGGACATGGGTTTCTTTCGTCGGCTTCCGGGTCTTGAGGGTATCCGCGAGGGGACATTTATGATCTTCACCGGAGCATGGCCGGGTCAGTCTGTGGGTAATTTCATAGCAGTATCGACCGACTGCTTCTTTTCGCTGTAAACCCAATTTTTTAAGAAGGGTTTCATTGATATCCAGAATCCGGTAGTCGGACCCGATGATCATGACATCTTCCTGAATCAGCTCGTTGATTAAAAGATCATACATCGCCCGGTTGCGGTCATATTCCTTTAGCTTTTTCCGCATCCGGATTTTATCAAAGGCCCTTTGGATCGCCAGTTCCAGCACATTGTCGTTAATCGGTTTTGTTACAAAATCAGTTGCCTCATGCTTTAAACTTTTTATGGCAAGATTCAGATCCCCGTGACCTGTCAACATAATGACCTCTGTTTCCGGATGGTTGCTTTTGATTTTTCGAAGCAGGTCTATGCCGTCGATGCCGGGCATTTTGATATCGGTAATGACCACCGGAACGTCGGTCTCTTTTAAGATGTTCATTGCCTGCGCGCCGTTTTCAGCGGTCAGAACATCATACCCGATATCGGTCAAAGAGATATCCAAAACTTCCCTAAGATCGTCCTCGTCATCCACCAGTAAAATGGTTTTTTTCATAGTTTGGATTCCTTTGCCGGAAAAAATATATGAAAACACGTCTCCTTTTGTTCGTTCATGGCCGCCTTGATATCTCCGTGGCAGTCTTTGATAATGCCATAACTGATTGAAAGCCCAAGACCGGTCCCTTTACCGACTTCCTTGGTGGTAAAAAACGGCTCAAATATTTTATCGGCGATATCTTCTGAAATCCCGATACCCGTATCTTTGACCTCAACAACCACCATATTTCCTTCCAGTGCGGTTTTGAGTGTAATTTTTTTCGTGCCCATGGCGCGCTCCGATGACCGCCATTTTTCTTCTATGGCATCTCTCGCATTTAAAAGCAGGTTGATAAACACCTGTTCCAGCCGGCTGGAATCCGCCATAATGGTCGGTAGGTCTTGTTCGATATCCCAGGCCACTTCAATGCCTCTGACTTTAAGCTGCTGGCTGAAAATGTCATGGGCTCTTTTCAATATTTCGTTGACCTGCACTTCGGCCAACACCACCGACGACTTCCGTGCGAACTGCCGCATGTGACTGATAATGTCGGCGCTGCGATCCACATTGCGATCGATCTTCTCAAGCATGGTATAAAAGTCTTTGTTTTTAATAATTGTGTTATTTTGCGCTTTTTTTAGGCAATAGCCGCCGGCGGCTTTAATAACCGAGAGGGGTTGGTTCAATTCGTGAGCAATACCGGTTGCCATTTCTCCCAGCGTTGCCATCTTGCCCGCATGAATGAGCTGCTGTTCGGTTTCAAGCCGCTTGGTGATATCGCTGGTCGTCACCAGAAGTACTTTTTGTCCCAGATATTCCGACGGTGATATCCGGATGGCCGCAAAAAAAGTTTTGCCGTTGCTGTTAACCTGCTTCACCTGGTTAATATAGGCGGATGTCATGATTTTAAACGCAAAGTGATCCTTTTCCTCATCCAGAAACAAATCCAGAAACGATCTGCCGGTGATTTCATCTTTTTCGAATCCATACAAATCTTTAACGCTTTTATTGCAATCGAGGATTTCGAAAGTATTCATGTTCAATACAAAAACAGCATTTGGGATATTATTGAAAATGGCATAATATTTTTTTTCGGATTTTTCAAGCCGCTCTTCAAGCTGCTTCATACGCGTAATATTGAGGCAAACTTCCATGACCGAAACGACATTTCCGCGGACGTCCCGAATGGGAGATGTCCTGGCGAGCCAGTGTGTGGTGTTGCCGTTTTTGTCTTTGCCGGTTTCCTGTCCGTAATGAGATCTCCCGTCATTGAATGTCTTTTCCACGGGACAGTTTTCGCATTTTTTCTCACGCTGTTTATAAACACGAAAGCAGAAGTCTTTAGGTGTTGGATTAAACGTTTCTTCAAATTCTTTGTTATAACTGACAAGCTGATAGTTTTTGTCCTGAATGGTAATCAAACAGGGAACCAGCTCAAAGAGGTTCTGGTATTCGTCCCGCTGTCTTTTGAGTTCGGTCTGTTTGGCGGCAATTTTTTTGCCCATTTTATTGATGGCGACAAACAACTGGCCCATTTCATCATTTTGGTCGATGTCGATATTGCTCAAATACTCGCCTTTTGCGATAAGCTGGCTGGCATCGATCAGTTTTTTTATGGGCTGATTGACGAATTTCAATACAAAGATAAATATAATGGCGGATGTGAGAAGAAACGCAAAAGCAGCCAGGGCAATGTTGCTGTTTCTAAGAAAAGCGATGCTCTTATCCGTCTTCTCCAAGGAGACAACCACATCCAGCGCCCCCAGGATCTTCTTTCCCGTGGGGTGCACATGGCAGGCATCGGACGAACAGCCGCTTTCATTTCGGATGGGGCTGATAATTCCCAAAAGGCGATGGCCTTTTAAAGAAGAAAAGATTCTGGTTTTTTCCGCCAGCCCGAGTTCCACCAGCGGCGGATCTTTCCGGTGACACACATCACAGGCTTCGGCCTTTATGTTGGTCATCAGATTGAGTTCCGAAGGACGGTTTGAAAACTTTATCTGCCCCTTTTTGTTGTATATGCGAATCGTGTCGATTTCTTTTTGTTTGCTGATATTGTTGATGATATGATTGATGTCGGCTCTGGAGTTCAACATCATGGCATAGTGGGTGCCCAGAATGATGGTATTGCTCAACCTGTCGGTTTCTACCATGATATCTTTCATGATCTTTTGGGTCTGGTATTTAATGTTGTAATAGGCCCATATCGATAGGCTCAAAAGCAAAATGAGTCCCACGGGTAGAATCAGCTTTGAAACCAGATTAAAACGAAAATGTCGAAACGGGTTGAACATGGTTTGGCCCTTTTGGCATAGGCGCTTTAGATTTTATAACTATTTGAGGAGTCGGGGTGTTTTCCGAACAGGCGCTCCATGGATAAACTTTTTTTTTTAAACCGCATGAACTCGCGGCAAGGGATCGTAAGGAAAGAACAGGGTATTATCTTCAAGATATCAACCGGTTAAATTCATCATTTTAAATTCTTTTAGAGACATAATTTCGGAATAAACCTGTTCTTTCCAACGATCCCTAAGCCACTCAAACAGCATCCGATTTTAAAAAAAAGTTTATCCATTCCGCTCTCCTCAAGGATTTAGAGGAAAAACTCCCCGAGGGCTCAACTATTTATTACCATTGCCGTTTATTTTTTTCAACTGCCGACTTTGGAAGTGGTTAGAAGTGGTTAGACGTTTCTCCCCAACGGATAAAGCGGCATCGGTTTTTTTAGTTTATAATGGATCACCAGAATTCCCGAAACGATCAGGAGCAAAGCGATGAGGATATTCATGGTTATCGGTTCTTTCAAGATCAGCCCTCCCAGCAAAACGCCGGTGATGGGCATAACAAAGATAAAAGAATGCAAGGCCACGGCGCCGTACCTTTTTAACATGCTGTTCCAGGCCACAAAGCCGAATGTCGCCGAAATAAGACTTTGATATGCCATCGCGCCGATAATTTCGGCATCGACAAAACCGATCATATGTCCGTCCCACAAAACACCGCCCAAAAAAAAGAAGGGCACGGAAAATATCATCGGGAACAAGACGATCTGAAACGGCTGGAAGGATGAGATGATCCGTTTTGTATATACGGCATTGCAAGCCCAGAGAAAAGCAGCCGCCAGTATCATCAAATCCCCGACGTCCAAATGGGTCTTCACGCCTTTTTTTTCCAAAAATACAAAAGCGACACCGAAAAATCCCATCAAAAGGCCCATGATTTTCCTTTTTGTAATCCGATCGCCGGGGATAAAAAAATGCGCGAGAAACAGGGTAAAAAAAGGTTGAAAATTCACGAGAAGGGTGCCGCGGGAGGCATTGCTTTTACTGAGCCCAAGGTAGAAAAGAGAAAGCTGGATGGTAAAAACCACGGAGATGACCATCAACTGAGAGATCTGTTCTTTTTTAATGTTAAAAGATCGTCCCGTGATTCTCGCCCATACAAAAATGGCAATGGAGGCAATGCCGAATCGGATGCCGGCCGTGGTAAACACCCCCAGACCCTTTAGGCTGATTTTAATGGCCACTGCATTGGCGCCGAAGAGCGTGCAGATAAATATCGTAAAAACCACGGCCCAAAAAGAAAAGTCTTTATCCGGGGGTGCGGAGCCGCTCATCGATCCGATTTCATTGGAATCATTTCCCTTGGAACTTTGAGCCCTGGTCGCCTCTGGCGCCGCCGTAGGCGGGTAAACTTTCAGCCTTGAGCCATGGTCGCCCCCGACGCCGCTACAGGCGGGTAGACTTTGCGCTTTTTTCATCAATCGGGATCCATGCGAATCGTCTCCCCCGGGTGGGGAACGAATGCCGGAAAACCTTCATTTTGCAAATGTTGTGCAAATGCCAGGGATTGATCTTCCTCACCATGAACCACGGCGATCTTTTTTATTTTCAGGTTGGCTTTTTTGAGGAAACTGAGCATCTCGTTTCTATCGCCATGGGCGGAAAAGCCGTCAAGCTTTTCAACATGCGCGTTTAACGGATAGGTTTTGTTTAAAAACTTCAATGGAGGGGGTGGACCTTTTCGCCCCGATTTTTCATAGGCTTCGCCCTGATCGAGGATGCGGCATCCCAGGGTATTTCTGGCCATATAACCGACAATGAGGATCGTGTGCCGGGGGTTGTGGATTTTATGGCGCAGGTGATGAAGGATACGTCCGGCTTCACACATCCCCGACGCCGCAATGACGATGTGCGGATTTTCTTCCCGGTTCAGGGCCATGGATTCTTCCACCGAACCGACAAAATGAACCGCTTGAAAAAGGAACGGGTTTTGCCCTCTCTTTAAAAAGGTCTCATGGGTATCATTGTCATAAACCTCCGGGTGTTCTCCAAAGACCCGGGTGATATCGGTAGCCAGGGGGCTGTCCACATATATGGGCATTCGTTGAACTTCACCGTCGTTGTATAATTCATGAATCATATACAACAGTTCCTGGGTTCGACCAAAAGCAAAAGCCGGTATAATCACCGTCCCCTTTCTTTCAAAAGTTTTGGTAAAAATCTCCTTCAACCGCGGCTTTAAATCCTTCAACGGTCCGTGGATCCGATCCCCGTAAGTGCTTTCCATAATCATCAAATCAATATCAAGGTCGCCGTCTAAAAAATTATGCGCGGGGTCTTTGATGATCGGTTTATCGAATCTGCCGATGTCCCCGGTATAACAGATGGTATATGGCCGGCCGTTTTCATGGAATTTAAGAATGGATATGGCCGATCCCAAGATATGACCCGCCTCATAAAATGTACAGATCGCCTCTTTCCCGATGGTCACCGGTGTGCGGTAGGGATACCCTTCAAAGAATCCGAGTGCGTTTTGTGCATCTTCGATGTCGTACAGCGGCGTCACCCCTTCAAGACGATATTTCACAAGGAGCTCGTTGATTTTTTCGGTGTTTATCCGATGCCCCTCATGTTTCAGCTCTTTCTTGACATGATCGAGTTTTTTCTTCGAGATCTTTTTATTCGGACCGGAGGTATTCAATCCCGACAGGAAAGATCGAACGGTTTTATAGTTCAGATAATCGGCATCCGATTCCTGAATATGGGCTGAATCCTTGAGAAGGTAAATACTGGCATCTGCTGTGGCACGCGTACAGAGCACGCGTCCGTTGAAACCGTTTTTCGTCAGAATAGGGATCCGGCCGGAATGATCGATATGGGCGTGAGAGAGCACAACGTTGGTAATGGTTCCCGGGTCAACCGGAAGGGTTTGGTTCTTTTCATTGGTCTCTTTTCGCCGCCCCTGAAACATGCCGCAGTCGAGTAAAATGCGATTGTCTCGTGACCCGATGAGATGCATAGAGCCGGTGACTTCCCGTACCGCGCCGTAAAAGGTAATCTCCATCTTAAGTTATCCTTAAAGTGCGTTCTTAAAAAAAAAGTGCTTGTTATCACTTTTTCATTGAAATTTTTATTATTATTTAGCATAAGTGTTGTCTTATTTCAATACAGCCTGCTTACAAATAAACTTAGCCGAATATTTCAAATCGTACCAAGACTATAAAAAATAGTAATTGTTAGGAAATATACATGTTATAGTTATTAATGAGGAGGAAGAGGATGCGCAAATTACAGGTAGGGGTATTGTGTCTGGCGGTGATTTTTGTTTTCGGAATGGCGCTGAATGTTTCCGGACAGGATAAAAGCGAATCAAAAAAAGCCCTTGAAGATATGTGCGTCCCCATGGGCGTCATCGAGCTCAAACCACCCCCCTCGGTCAAGCCGGAGAGGTCTCCGGTCAAATTCAATCACAGCGAACATTTTACCTATGACTGCCGGACATGCCATCACAAATGGGAAAGTACCGTCAAAATCTCCAACTGCACCGCATCAAATTGTCACGACCTTTTGAAGGCACCGAAAAAACCGACACGTTACCTGGCTTACACAAAAGAAGGCATAAAATATTACAAATATGCCTATCATGAAAATTGCATCGGGTGCCACAAAAAATTAAAAGAAAAGCAGAAAAAATTGGAGATGTCCTACGAGGCGATGGAAAAACAGGAAGCAACCCTTCCGACCAGTTGCAACGATTGTCATCCAAAAGGCTAAGCTTAAAGGGCTTAATTTGAGACCTTTGCAAAACGCTCATTTTTATTCAAGTCCAAGGAACGCGAAAATTTTAACCGCAGGAATACATTGAGTATTTTGAGGATTAAAATTTGAGTGTGACGCAGAAATTGGGCGAAAAGGGGCGTTTTGCAAAGGTCTCAATTTGTCAGGCTGTGAATAGGGGCGGGAATACGGCCGGCCAGTCTGATAAACGGATTCGACCCTTTTGCATTGTTCACCGCAATAATAGCGGATTCACCTAAAAGGCCGCCGAAAAAAGCCCGCTCTCCTGCTTTTTTCCCGGGTACCGGAATCAGGCGGGCGGCGGTGGTCTTTTTGTTGACGACCCCAATGGCCATCTCATCTGCAATGATTGCCGAAATGGTATCTTCGGATGTGTCTCCTGGTATGGCCACCATATCCAACCCCACTGAACACACGCTGGTTAAAGCCTCAAGCTTTTCTAAGGAAAGGTGGCCTTCTTCAACGGCCTTGCCGATATTGAGATCCTCACTGACCGGAATAAATGCGCCGCTCAATCCCCCCACATGTGAACTTGCAAATGCACCGCCTTTTTTAACGGCATCATTTAAAAGTGCCAGTGCCGCCGTTGTCCCGGGGACACCGATGCTTTGAAGACCCAGACTTTGAAATATTTCACCCACACTGTCTCCGACATGAGGTGTCGGGGCAAGGGAAAGGTCTGCCACGCCGAAACAAATATTCAGATTTTCGGCCACCTCCCTTCCAATCAATTCGCCCACCCGTGTCACTTTATAGGCCGTACGTTTAATGATTTCTGAAATGCGTCCCAAATCAATATTACCTTTTGATCCAAGGGCACGGTCGATGGCTTTTTTTACAACGCCGGGACCGCTGACGCCGACGTTGATGACGGCATCGGGTTCGCCGATACCCAGATAAGCGCCGGCCATAAACGGGATATCCTGGGGCATATTGGCAAAAACGCAAAGCTTGGCACAGGCGATGCCGTCTTGTTGTTTGCTTAACGCAGCTGCCTGCTTGATCACTTTGCCCATTCTCAAAACAGCATTCATATTGATACCGGCCAGGGTCGATGCAACATTCACGGAAGCGCAAACCCGATTCGTTTCGGCAAGCGCCTGTGGAATTGCCCGGATCAGCTCCCGATCTCCCCTGGCCATCCCCTTTTCAACAAGTGCCGTAAATCCGCCGATAAAATCGACATCGACCGCTTCAGCCGCCGCATTGAGCATTTTGGCGATTTCAACAAGCTGTAACGATGAAAATGAGGCGCCCACTACGGCAACGGGGCTGACCGCAATTCTTTTGTTCACCACCGGAATACCGTATTTGTCTCCAACCTGATTACATACTTTTACCAGATCTTTGGCAAGTGTTGTAATCCGTTTCATGACGTTATCTTTGAACCTTTTCAAATCATTGTCGGCACAATCCAATAGACTGATGCCCAATGTTACCGTTCGAACATCCAGATGTTCGTTTTGGAGCATTTCAAGTGTTGAAATGATTTCTCTGCCTGTTAACATGTCGCACCTCTCAAAAAATCGAAATAGACGCCATCTCAAAATAGTCTTTTCGTCCGATATCGGCGTTGAACCCTCGCCTCAAGTCCTCGACATACTTGAGTATGTCTGCGGGTTGATCCTCGGCCTCGTCTTGATCTCGACCGAAAATCCTTATTTTGAGAAAGCTTCTAGACTCTGTTGATGGCCTCGAAGATGTTTCGATGCTGAATACTGAGATTCAGTCCGAGCTCGTTGGCTCTGTTTCTCAGATCCTCATGAAATTTCTGCTGGTCGATTTGGGTCGGAATGTCGACCTCGTATATCATGATGTTTTTATCGGGATCGTCTCCACCTTCGAACACCGCCTGCATATTGGTGACATTTGCACCGTACCGCGCGATAACTTCGGTAATTCCGGCAACAAGACCTTTACGATCCGGACCTTTGGTAACGATGACAAACGGCTCGCTTTCTTCAAAAGGATAATCTCCCTTGTCATACTCGAGATATTTCACATACACATGCTGCTTAAGCGGCATCAGCGCTTTTTCCAAACGTGAACGAAGATCCGAAGCGGATCGATCCGCCGGTATCGAAGCGATGAATATGCCCGAAAATTCCGCCTGCAAAATCGTCTGGCTAACGTTTTCGATATTGCAGTCAGCGAGGAACAAGGCCCTTGTAATCGCGGCGATAATTCCCGGGCGATCCTGTCCGAGAACTGAAATTACTATTTTTTTCATCATGCGGTCTCCATTTAAAGGCATGTTCAGGGGCTGACATGAAAACTTAAAACTTGTATATGGCGTCGTCGGTATGATAAATTACCCACCGATCATGGGGCCTTTGCTCAAGCAGTCTAACCCTATCAATTCACCCGGAATAACAGGATGTCAAAAAAAGAAAATATAACGTCTTTCATGAGAGAAAACAAGACGCTTTTTGTCATTATAGCAGTGGTCCTATTTCTGGTCGAACTCGAAATTTTCGCCCTTGCAGCCATGAAATCCGGCCATAAGTCGTGGCTGCAAGTGATGGATGATAAGGGTAATATCATCTATGAGACGGACGGCAAAAATCTCAGCGAATTCAACAAATATTATTTTGAAAAAACATTCGGTCCTTTTGACCGGTATCATGCCAAACTCGTTACAAAAGACCTCCCTTTTCCTTTCAGGGCCTGGTTTGCTGCGGCTGTCGGGATCCCCGTAGGTGCTTTTCTTTTGTTTGCTTTTTTCGTCCGGGCATACCAGTCTCTTTTTTCAAAGGAGGAAAAAATCCCGGGTAAACCGGGTTTAAAAAATATGGAATATGAATACCGGTTTGAAAAGATAATCGCCGCAATTAGCAGATTTAACATTTTCATCATCGGATTTCTTATTTGTCTTGCAGTCTTTTTATACTGGGTAATTCCCAATCTGATCGTTTACCTCGGCCGGACCGGCACTGAAGCCGTCACCCGATATAAATGGATCTTTTTATCCGCGGGCATCGTTCTTTTAGGGCTGTTCATGTGGGTTATATATCTGAGATATCTTCTGGCTAAAAAAACCATAGACCGGCAGACCGAAATCGACAAATATCGGCTGCGGTTGGAATACGATAAGACAGATAAAGAGCCGCCGCGACTGACCTACGAAGAAGAAAAAATGTCAGAATGATTTTTCTCCAGGTAATTTTCCCGGTTTGCCGTTATTTATTGTCGGATCCGGAAATTGTGGGTCATATCTGGAACTTTCGGATACTATATTTAAAGAATTTCAGCTAAAAAATTGCTAAAATATTTATTTCAACTTGACTTTTGGCTTTTCCTTTGATTTGAAGATATTCGATTAATGTTGTATAATAGGAGGTGTCTGGTGTTTTGCGGGTCGCTTTCGCTCTAAAGGACCTTTCCCTTTTCTCAGCGTTACGACCTGAAGCTTGGGTCCAACAAAGAAAGGATTTAGAAGGAGGTTAGTGTTATGGCAGATGGGATCGTAAAATGGTTTAGTGATAAAAAGGGATTTGGGTTCATAGAACAGGAAGACGGAACGGACATTTTTGTCCATTACTCCTCCATCACTATGGATGGTTTCAAAACCCTTGCCGAAGGAGAAAGGGTAACGTTTGATGTAGAGCAGAGTGACCGCGGACCCGCGGCCAAGAACGTCAGAAAAGCTTAGTTTTTCAAATCGCACGGTATTAAAGGCATCTCATTGGAAAAGCAATGAGATGCCTTTTTATTTGTTATCGAATTCACCAATAATTTCAGAAAGTCTTGTCTCTACATATGTCAAAATTGATCGGGCCTTTTCAACTGAGATCGCGTGGATATCAGATGCAAGCTTTTCAATTTCTGCTTCTTTAATTCCGGTCGTCATATTGATTAAAAAAGGGTCGACTTCACCTTCGTCAAGCAACATTCCGCAGGCGCCGACGGCCCCTAAAAATTCATCCTTTACAAACACCGGGACAATGATTTTTACAAGTCCTGCATCACATTCTTCTATCAGGGAAGCATGGGTTTGTTTCGCCTGGGTCGCCAGATTCATATGCGCGACCGCACAGATATAGCTCTGACCTTTATCGGTGGCTTTTATGGCAGGGCACAGCCGGTTTGCCCAATTTTTATAATCCGTTATCCGGACCCCGTCGATACCGAAAACATTAGCGTCAAGGCCGGATCTGCGGGTAATTTCTTTTTCGAATTCTTTCCATTTTTCAAGGGATAACAGGTCTGTCAGTTCCATCTTTAATGCATTTCCTTTTTTTTCTTTCCTCTTTCCTATTTTCTAATTCCTACTCTACGCCCTTAACTTTCCGGCCTCCGCTTGCCTCGGCGTAGCTCGAAGAGCGAAGACGGGACCTCGGGCCTCTGACTTCTGGTCCTTATCCTCTTTTCTCATTCCGGTTGATGCTGAAGCCATCTTTCAAGTCGAGAAAGCCCTTCTCTTATCGAAATTTCAGGTTTGTATCCCAAATCTTTTTTGGCAGCGCTGATGTCGAACCAGTGGGCGCTGGAAAGTTCATCAGCCAAAAAACGCGTCATCCGAGGTTCGCCGGCAAGATTGAACGTCCTGTAGACAAATTCAAGGGCGGCGCCGATCATCCATGCCGAGTTTCGAGACATGGATCGCTGTACCGGAAAAAATCCTGCCGCGCCCAGGATATTATTGACCATATCCCACAATGGAACAGGATCGTCCTGGCTGATGAAATACACCCTCCCGGCAAGGTGATGGTTTTTTTCCAACTTGTCCGCAGCCTGAACATGGGCGGCGGCAGCATTATCGATGAAGATGGTGTCCACCAGATTTCTTCCGTTTCCGACTCTGACCAGCCGCTTCGCATGTTCAACAATTCTCGGAACGAGGTGGTTGTCCTTGGGCCCCCATATCAAATGAGGCCTCAAAATTATGGTTCTCAACCCTTCTGCAGCAGCCCCCTTTACCATCTGTTCGGCCATGGCCTTTGTCTTCGGGTAATGGGCAAGATATCTTTCCGGATAGGAAACAGACTCGTCCACACCTTCCATATCGGTCCCGTCAAAAACAACACTGGGAGAACTGGTATAAACAAGCCGTGAAATGTGATGCTGTTTGCAGGCGTCGATGATATTCCGGGTCCCGAGGACATTGGTTCGGTAATATGTTTCATAATCTCCCCATATGCCGGGTTTTGCCGCAACGTGAAATACGAGATCCGCTTTCCGGCAGGCTTGTTCGACGGCGGCGGCATCGCTGATATCCCCCTGGATCTGTTGGACCCCCATTTCCGCAAGTTCCGAATAAAAATGCCGTGAAAAGCTGATGACACGATCGCCTCGATCCTTTAAACGTTTGACGATAGCGCTTCCCAAAAATCCGCCGCCGCCGGTGACCAGCACCAACTCCGGGGATTTGGCTTTTATGGATTCATTAGTTGTCATTGAACATCTTTATTTTATTTATTGGACACAGATGAACACAGATTATAAAGATTTATTCGATTTGGGGAAAGGCCCCAAATAAAAATACGATCTGTGTAAATCTGTGAAAATCTGCGTCCTATTTAACGTAGTCTCTTCTCAGCCCACAAGGCCAGTTTCTCGCGAAAAATTTTCGAATTATGTCGAATGTCCACAGGAAACGCCTTGTGAAACAATACGATTTTGATGTCTTTTGTCAATTCATTCTCCTGCGCAAGCGCAAGAAGTTCAATTCTGATCCTCTTTTTGTTTAATTTGTGACGGCGCTTTTTAAGTTCGACGCAAATAACCGGCTGTTGTCGATCGAGGGGTCCGGTCCCCACAAGGGCGCTTCGAAACACCTGTGGATGATTGTTGAAAACAGCCTCACAAGGTACCGTGAAAAGCGTCCTCTTTTCGGTGACCACGCGATGGCTTTTCCGGCCGCAAAACCATATGCGTCCCCTTGAATCCTTCCACCCCACGTCTCCCATTCGGTGCCAGAAAGAATTCTTGTCTATGATTTTGGCCAAAGCGTCTGCTTCAGGCCTCTCAAAGTAGTACCGGGTGACGAGATCGCCTTTTACGGTTATCTCACCCATTTCACCGTCTTGAACCAAAAGATCGTCCGACCATTTCAGAATAGGATCGTCACTGATTTTAATGAGGCGAATGTTCAGGTCGTTAATGGGGCGGCCGATGCATATGCCATAGCCTTTTTCGCTGAATTCCCGGGTTTCGGATAGAATCTCATCACTGGTAATCGATAAGACCGGCACTGCTTCCGTGGCCCCGTAGGGCGTATGAATCCGGGCACCTTCGACCAGCATGGATGCAAACATTTCGATAATCGACGGAGATACGGGTGCGCCGGCGGAAATAACCCGTTTCAGGGGCGGCAGTATTATGTTTCTCTTTTTACCGTATTTACCCACTCGATCCAGCAGTGCCGGAGAGGCAAACATACTGGTAACCCCCTGGTTCAAGATGGCCTCGATAATCTTTTTCGGATTCGCCCGAGCCGGCTTGGTGGGGTCCATGTCCGGAATGACGGCGGTGATGCCGAGCGGCGGCCAAAACAGCGCAAAAAGCGGAAAGGTCGAAAGATCGATTTCCTCCACAGACAACCCCAGATGCGTTTTTATATGACGCAACTGTGCATCGAAATTCCCGTGCGTATATAGCGCACCTTTGGCAGGCCCCGTGCTTCCGGTTGTAAATAATATGGCGGCCGGATCGTTTTCCAGGGTTTTGGCCGGCGCGTAATGTTTCCATGGCACCTGACGTATTTGATTGAGCGAAAACCCCCTCCAAAACCAGCGCCTGCCCACCGTTATCCAGATTTTGACGGTTTTGAAAAATGCGGGATAAAACGTTCGAATCATGTGGGCCTGTGGAATTCCGACAAACGCTTCGGGACGCCCCTCTTTGAAACAACCGACCATACGGCGAATCCCCATCCCGGGGTCCACGACTACCGGAACCGCCCCGATTTTGAACAGGGCGAAAATAATCATAAAAAATTCCAGACCCGGTTTTACCATTAAAATGGTCCGGGTTCCCCGGGTGATCCCGGCATTTTCCATCCCGTGGGCCAGGCAATCGGATTCTCGATCCAGCTGGAGAAACGTCAAATGAGAATACTTCACCCGGCCGGTGTTGTCCCGGCCGGCAGGGCATACAACCGCCCGTTTGTAAGGTGCCGTTTCAGCCGCTCTTTTCAAACGGGACGCGATATTCACGCCATGTCGCTCCTGTTTTTGGGGGTTTGGGCTCATCTGCAAGAATCGATTAAATCCAAAATTTTCAATTGAAGATACGAAATTCAGGCGTTAAGCTACAATAACTGTCAATGGTTGTAAAGGTGCTTTATGTGATATTTTGCAAAACTTGCCGGGTATTAAATTAACAGGCATGTCTATGAACATTGGGTTATGGCTTTTTCTTCGGCAAACAATAATCAAAAACTGGTGAGGATACAAAAATGGAAACCCAAAAGGAGCGTGCGTGAAACATTTATTCCCGGCGTGTGGAAATCCACCAAGTTTTTTACCTCCCGGGATAATATCGTAGCCGGTTGTAAATTGAGCCAGGATGCCATCGAAAATGATATACTGCGTAAAAAGTTCAAAGACCCCAGGATTCATTTTGCGATCATCTGCGCTTCCCTGGGCGCCCCGCCATTGCCGAGATTTGCATATACCGGGGAGAACGTGCAGGCCAAGCTGGATGAACAGACTCGCAAATATATCAATTCGCCACAGGGAACCCGGATTGATCGCCCCGAAAACACGCTCTATCTCTATAAACTATTTGACTGGTATGCCGATGATTTCAAGGCCAAATCAGGTTCTGTCATGAATTTTATAAAACCGTATCTCGCGCCGGAGGCCCTCGAATTTTTAAAACAAAACCCTAAATCAAATACATTCACTATAACTGGGCTTTGAATGCACAAGCGCCGCTGCGGTGAAGAAGGCAAAAATCAGAGGTCAGCCCCGCCGCTGGGAGCAAGCACCCAGTTTGATCAAAAAAGAAACTTCGGCGAGCCAAGTTTCATGCGAGAAATCAGAAATCTGTGGAGCAGGCTTTCCAGCCTGCCGAAGTCGGAAGTCGGAAATTAGAAAATAGAAAAGGGGCGAGAGAATAAGGTCGGCAGGTCCGAGGCCGGTATAGAAGCTATCTCAAAATAGTCTTTTGCCCCAAGCTCGGCGTTGGGACCTCGTTTTAAGTCCTGGGTTCTATTTCATCAAAGCCCGGCCTCACAAAATCTCTTGCACCGGGGAACCGGATCTCAGCCCTGCTTTTTATATTTTCAAGCAATGCAATGAAATTCAATATTTGTGTTGTTTGTTCGGGGAAATAGTCCAATAACATATTCCAGGCCGATATGGAGCGATCTATTCCTATTAAGGCAACTTTCGCCGATCCATCGGAATCTTTTGGGAAGTCTTCGTTATCCATAGATTCTTCTTCCGAGTCGCTGCGAATCGCCCGGTTGAGTTTGACATGAATCAGATGTTGATACCATCTGACAACCTCGGTTGCATCGTTAATATCAGCCGCTTCTTTCTCCGGACTGTGTTGGGAGGAAATAAGGTGGATCCGGTTCATTTCATCTTCTTTTTCATAAAACAAAAAATCATTGGCATCGAACCAGTCGTCCACCGATTTTCCATAGTTTTTCGATGTATGAGATATTAGATCTGCCAGAGAACTTTCTTTAAACGCATCCGAATCATCATCCTGGTCGATATCGACGGCATCGATATCGATGCCGGCTTCTTTTGCCATTTCTTTAACCATGGACATCGTCGTTTGAAGCATTTCAGAAAACATTTCCCAAAACGTCTCGTTAATTTCATCCTTTTCCTCAAGGTCTCCGAACTGCTCTTCAACAAGATCACAATTCAAGCATCTTGAGGTAAATCGGCAGCGCTCGCACCATCTGTCACAATAATTGTAAATGCCGGGTATATATTTTGGATCTCTTGCACGTTTTAACAATTCATCTTTGTCCATGGCTTTTCCGCTATTGTTGTTTTATGTCATCTGATGATAACGATTCGCCGGAGCTGATCATGTCGGCAGACGCTTTTATCGAAAACGATATATCCGCATTTCAGGTTGACGTCAAGGGATTAGAACCCGCAACCTATTGGGAAAGGGGTAAGGCGGGATGCCGAGAAGATTCCTTTTTAGCGGCCGGCTCCGCTAATGCCACCAATGAGGTTATCATGCAGTATAGAATCAGCCAAAAGGCATCGTCTTCAAAGGAAGGGCCTCGGCCAGCCGTTTAAGGCCGCTTCGATGTATTGTGCCAGCGCCAGCGCCTCGTGCTCGTTCCAGGGACGAGCGACGATCTGAACGCCGATGGGCAGTCCTTCGGAAGAGGTGCCTGCTCGAACCACCACGACAGGCCATCCGGTCAGGCTAAATGTCATTGTATAGCTGTATGCAGGATAATTCTTTGCCCAACTGTCGTGAGGCATTGCCGGATAAGCGTTCACCGGACAGACGATGGCGTCGTATTCTTTCATGAAGAACAGCATGTCACTGCGAAACCGGTCCAGATCCTCGGAAAGATCGGCGAGCGCCATCGCCGGAATCGTCTTCTCCTGTTCAGAGGGCGCGATTCTTTCTATCGTGCCGGCTTTGAGGAGAAGCTTCTGCTGCCATGGTCCGGCATACGCCATCCACAGTCTGTAGAACAGATCCAGTGATCGATCAACGGCATCGGGCCGACTTTCTTTTACCTGCATAACAACGCCGGAGAGAGCGTTTGCCGCCTTCTCAACCGATAGATTCGTCTCCTCGGCAGGCGTTCTGATCCCGTTGTCGGTAAAGAATGCGACGCTCAATCTTTTGAGCTCAACCGCACCGGGATCGCCCAAAAGCATCGGTACGATGGCAGGATCCTTCCAGTCGATCCCGCTGATAATCGGAAGGCACAATGCCAGGTCCTCGACATACCGTGCCATCGGTCCGATCGTACTCAGCGAGTCCAAAGGGCCTAAACCAAACGGAATGATATTCCCGGTTCGCGGAACCCGTCCCGAAGTCGGCTTAATGCACGTTATTCCACAGAAATGAGAGGGAACCCGGATACTTCCCCCGGTATCGCTGCCGATATCCAGCGGCGAGCCGCCGGAAGCAACAATGGCCGCCGAGCCGCCGCTGCTGCCGCCGGGAGATAGTGACAGATCATATGGGTTGTTCGTTCGTCCGTAGACCGCGTTGTCGGTCTCGAAGGAAAATGTCAGTTCCGGTGTGTTGGTCTTTCCCAAAACAATGGCCCCGGCGCGTCGCAGACGAGCCACAACCGTGGCATCCTGCGATGGGACAAAGGTGCTTCGGCCCTTTGTCCCTCCCGTCGAAATGATACCGGCCGCATCCAACGAGTCTTTGATGGTGATCGGAACGCCATGAAGCGGCCCCTTGACATCGCCTTTTAAAATTCCATTGTCCGCATCCCGGGCTTCGGCCAAGGCGCGATCTCCCGCCAACTGGACGACGGCGTTGAGTTGCGGGTTCACTCTCTCAATGCGATCCAGAAAACTCCTGACGACTTCCTCTGACGACACACGCTTTTTTCGGATCATTTCCGCGATCGACGCGGCGGATCTGTAAATAATTTCTTCCACAGGCATCTCTTTTTCATCAACGAAGTGCTTTTCGCTCGGCACCATTCAAAACAGTGTTATCAGCGACCAGCTATTTTCGGCCGCTATTAAATCTCAATTCGAAAACAACTTCGCATAGCGCCTGCGCATGTCACGCTTGAGGATCTTGCCCGTCGGTGTCTTGGGCAAAGCGTCCACAAGCATCACTTTTTTCGGAACCTTGAAGGCGGCCAGATGCTCCCGGCACAGGGTGATGATCTCATCCGGCTCGATGTGCTCTCCTTGTCGAGGCACCACCACGGCCGTCACCGCCTCGATCCACATGGGATGTGGAATCCCGATGACCGCCGTCTCTTCCACTCGTTTGTCCAGGTAGATGGCCTCCTCCACCTCACGTGTGGAAACGTTCTCTCCGCCGGTCTTGATCATGTCCTTTTTTCGATCCACCACCGAAATATAGCGATCTTCGTCAAGTACCCCGATGTCCCCGGAATGGAACCAGCCGCCCGCCATGGCCGCCTCGGTTTTTTCCGGATCCTTGAAGTACATGATCATGGCATGGGGACCCCGGCCGCAGATTTCTCCGGGCACCCCGACCTCGTTGACGGGCTGCCCCAATTCGGCCTCCAGCCGGGTTTCCATGTTGAGCCCTCCCATGCCGGCGGAACCCAGTTTTTTCAGGGCGTCCTCGGCCTTTAGGACGGTGTGGTACGGGGCAAGCTCGGTCTGCCCGTAATAGTTGTAAATCCGGGCGCCCGGAAGCCGTTCGAGCATCTCTTTAAGTACCTCCACGGGCATGATGGACGCACCGTAATAGCATTTTTTAAGACTCGTAAGATCGTGTTTGTCGAAATCCGGGTGGCGCAACATGCCGATCCAGACCGTGGGCGGAGCAAAGAACATATTGGCTCGATAGTCGGCGATGGTTTTCAGGATCTTGCCGATGTCCGGCATCATGAGGATGTTGGTTCCCCCGACCCAGAACACCGGGTTCAAGAACACGTCCCGCTGGGCGCAGTGATAGATGGGCAGGGCATTGACGTTGATGTCATTGGCATCGTATCCGCCGTCCACGATGCACCCCATGTACTGGGACATGAGGGCCTGGTTGCTGATGATCACCCCTTTGGGCAAAGATTCGGTACCGCTGGTATACGTCATCTGGCAGGGATCCTCGATGTGCAGGATGCTGTCCGGCTCTGTGTCCGAAGCAGCTTCATACCAGGACTTAAAATCGATGAACCGGTCATTCGCCGGCGCCATGCCGGCCACGTCACCGGACCAGATCCAGGTTCCAACCGAGGGCATGTCTTCCAACACGTCCTTGACCAGGTCGAACAGGGCGTCTTCGACAATGAATACCTTACTTTCGGAATGGTTGATGCAATAGCAAATGTCCTTTCCCTTCAGAAGGTAGTTGATGGCCAGATATACGGCCCCGATCTTGCAACACCCCAACCAGGTGATAACATGGTGGATGGTGTTGTGGGCCAGAATGGCCACACGATCGTATTTTTTAACGCCCAGGCCCTTTAGGGCGTTGCCCACCCGGTTGCAGGCGGCCTCAAGCTCCGCATAGGTAAGGGAGGTATCCCCGAAAATTAGGGCGTTTTTGTCAGGGTAGTGGTAGGCACTGCGCCGGATCATGTCGGCAATGACCCATCGGTTGACCCGGTTGTAGCGGTTCATGAGAAAGGTCAGGTTTTCCGGGTTGAGGGTATCGTAACAGGCTTTTTCCGAGTCGGCCAGGGGGCTGGGTTTCTGGACCATGGGACCTCCTTTTGGAATTTCAGGGTTTTAGGTGGGGTATTATTCCACACGAATCCATTATTGTCTTCCGGATTATGTTTTTTAATTTGCCTCATATTTCATCGGAAAAATAAGGGGCGCATCCTGTATTCCCGTACGTTAATGAAACGACATCATCAATGGCACCGGAAAACTGCAGACTATTGCTGTGATAAAAGTGAGTCTATATTTTCTCAATGATCATGATAATATAATTTTTCATTTTTGCAACCAGCAAAGCCATTTCTGCCCTTGGCTTCATCTAAGATGAATTACAGTACCTCAGCAGGCATTGTATTCAAACAACACGATTTTATTCTGCTTATTGATTATCCAACATACGATATATTGTAATTTTATCTAATAGAATACAATATCTTCTAATTTAATAAAATTATATAATAATTATACATAATATAGCTTGACATTTTAGAATCGCAAACTTATGAATTAGGATATCCCGTTTGTCTTAAAAAAACGATCATTTTCGAGATTCGAGAGGATAGTGCTTAACCCTGGCAATGTTATTCCAAACTCAAACGAGCTCAATCATCAGTAAAGGCGGATGAGGTTAATATCATGGAAAAAGAGATTCCTCCGAACTACTTGGCTGAAAACAGATCTGAATCGATAAATATTTCAGAAGATGATTTTATACCATCAACCGAGAAAGAAGCACTGGAGTGGTACTTGGATAATGTCGAACCATACTATTTCTTCAAAGGTGCTGTTCTTTGCCTTATCTTTTGTCTTCCTTGCTGGATCATATTATTCAAGTTAATCACCTGATTATTGAGAAGAATAAAACTGGAATCCATGAGTATTATTTGGGCATAGGAATTAGCCAGAACCGGAATTACATTGAATATCTTATTGCCGGGCGGCGCAACACTTACCGGAATGATTCCCCCAGGTTTTCCCGAGGACAGAAAACAGAATTTGTTGAAGCCGGATATTGTTGCGCCCGCCCCCGTATATCTGGTTTCTGAGGAAGCTGAAAATATCAATGGGCAAAGAATAATAGCTGTTGAATGGAACAAAGAACATGGGGTTAATAATTAATTGGATTCTACTTACAATTAAAGTCTAAAAACAAAAAAACGGTTACTGCAACCTGTCCTGATTTTTCCCATCTCAACGGGTCATACAAGAAACGCTTTGTCCCAGAAGAGAGTCGAATTGATCTCATACCACGACAAGCCGGTCATCAGGGATCTCCGGGGGCAAGGGCTCATAATTCCGAAGATGACGAAAATGTCGATGACGTCATGAAGATCGCTATCCATTGATATCTCTTTGAAAAAAAGCTTCAGAAGTCCGGCTTCAAAAGTACAATTGTCCGCATGTTTCATGATGGTCTGCAGTAATTTAATAAAACCACCGATATCTTCCTGATTCACGGTCGCTAACGTTGTTCTGAGAGCCGTATCACAAGAAAGTTCTCCGATATTATGGATTGTGTCTGCAATCGCCTTGACAACCGGCGGGATAAAATAGCGTCCCTCATTTGTGAAATCAAAAATTCTGTCTTCCCAGGCAGGGCCGCTCCGGGATTTGACGGGGATCATGATCCGCTCTTCGAAAGCCAAAAGCATCAAATCCTTTTTTTGACTCTCCGCGACATCGATCTCATGGTAGCAGATGGTTTCTTTATGCAGGTGATTATCCAGAAGCGTTGCCAATAAAAAAGCATCGCTTTCAGGAAAAAAATTCAAAAGCACATTAAATAGATTGTTTTTCCTCATAGCCATCCATGTGCAGTATTTTAAGTTCTGCATACACACTGGGATTGAACTCATATAGCGGAGAACTGGTTTTTGCCATCTGGCCGATGGCCGCCAGTTTTGGGCTGATAATGCCGGCCCCTTTTAATATGGCGATCATCGCGCCGGTCTTATCCTTCAATCCGTTTTCGAGGCAAAGAACACCGATCCTGACGCCGTTAATCGTGTTGTGCACGGTATTTTTTTTAATGGAAAGAATCAGGTTCGGCATTTTTTCCCAGTCCGGCTCACCCATACATTGAAACAGATCCAGGATGGCTTGCCTACTGTCCCATGCCCCGGTCTCTATCCCTATTTTCACCAGTGTTTTGGAAATGTTGGGCAATTCATAGAATTCCCCCTGTCCTGCCGACAAAATCCGGGAATCCCATTCCGAACACCGGGATGATCGAACAGGGATCACGAGCTTCCATTCCCACAGGGCCAAAAGCGCCTCATCCACACCACTGCGAGTCCCTGACGCCAGATCCTGATATTTAATCCTATCGCATTGGGAAACACAAATAAGGATACGTGCCAAGTCTGAAATAAGGACGTCTTCTGCCATAAAGGATTTTAATGCTTTTTCTAAATTTTCCATATCCATAAGCAGTCAGGGTAATGATACCACGAGCAGTTTTTCAAGGTCGGTTAACGGCAGTTCCTTATGGACAAACTTGTATGCGAATACACCATCCGGAATTTCGGCGCCCATAAGAATCGGCGGGAACGGCAGCCCAACAGAGCTTCAATGAGCGGAAAGGATAAAATCTCCTGAAGGCCCCGGGGAATCATTGTTTCTTTCATGTGTCTTTCCTTTCATTTTGTCAATGGTTTTTATTCTCCGTCCCGAAATCTTCCGTTAAGCCTTCGGCTTTCTCAGATTCGACCACGGCCTCCATGACGGTATTATGGGCCATTCTCGACACGAGAACCATCACGGTGACACATACTGCGAGTCCGCCAAAGATCACCAAATCGTGCAGGGGAGCGGTTCGTGCATCGCCGACGGCCAATCGAGCGGCGTGCCTGCCGACATACCCGAAGTAAACCTCGATGACCAGGTTTGGTATAAGCGCCAGACACGCAAACAGGAACCCTGAGAACCGGACCCCGGCAGCGCCGAGCAGGTAACTGATTGTCGCAGGATTCAACGGCGTCAGGCGCAGAAGCAACTGCAAACGAAATTCCTTACGGCGTACGGCGTGCTGAATCGCAAGCAGCGTCGGTTTCGCCGCAAGCGTCCGTTGGATCCGTCCCCGCATGAGCTTGTGCGAAAGCGCAAATTGTATCATTGCTGCCATAATACTGCCGGCCAGCACGGCAGCGACACCCCGGAACAGTCCGAAGAGAGCACCCGCGATGATGCACAGCACTGTGTCTGGCAATAAAAACGACGTTGCCAGCACGAACAGTCCGACGAAAGCGAGCACGCCCAACGGGCCAAGCTTCGCGATAAATGACTCGATGGCATTGATGTGATTTTCGATTTCGCGGCCTCCGGCGACAATGGCGACAACTACCAGCAGTCCCACCACCAGGTAAATGATCGCTGTCCGTGAGCCGGCCCCTGCCAAAAATCGTCGCACCGGGTCACCGGCTTCAGTATTTTTCGCCTTGCGCATTGCTGCTCCTCCAAGTGCATCCGTTCCTGGTTTTTGCGTATAAAAGTATACGAGACCTTCTTCATTTTTACCATTTGTTTTGTCATTGTAAAATGATAAAGTGGAAAAGATGTTTTCGTTGGAGACTGTTGAAATATCTTGCATTTGGTTTTGCCGTTTTGGGAGTGTATTATGAAAATGGCTACTATTTTGATTGATGGACAGGAAGTTGCCGGTATTATAACTGATTACGGCTGCTTACCTGTTCCCCTCATTAATCGGCGATTCAATAAAAATTGGCCGCATGATTTGTTCGGCATTCTGACTGAAGAAAAATTGGAAGAGATCAAAAATTGGTTTTATCAAAATAACCTCGCTTTAACCCAAGAGTTAAAGGAACGATCCATTTTGAAAAAATCGATCCAATTTGCGCCTTTGTATCGCCGGCCGCGAAAAATCTGGGGGATTGGTTTAAATTATAAGGCGCATGCCGAAGACCTTTCCGAAAAAGTGCCTGTCTCGGAACCTGCGAGTTTTATGAAGCCCGATACAACGATCATCGGATTTAACGATACCATAAAAATACCTGTTCTGTCTGAAAAAACCACGGGAGAGGCTGAGCTCGGGTTGATTTTCGGCAAAGAGTGCAAAAATGTTAAACCGGATGAATGGCGTTCTGTTTTAGCAGGATTCACCATGATTATCGATATGACGGCAGAAGATATCTTGAGAAGAAATCCGCGGAATCTGACACAATCAAAAAGTTTTGATACGTTTTTCAGTTTTGGACCGATTTTATATACCATCGAAGAAGTAAAAGATGTATTCGGTCTCCGGGTCCAAACGATTATCAATGGTGAAGTGTATGCCGAGAATACTGTCGCCAATATGACGTTCGGCCCCGATGACCTGGTTTCGTATCATTCGCAAATTATGACAATGCTCCCGGGAGATATTATTTCAACCGGGACGCCCGGAGCGGTACCGTTAAAAAATGGGGATATTATTGAATGTCGCATTAGTGGCTTCCAACCGTTGATAAATCATGTCGTCGATTTAAAAAATGAAGACACATTTCAACATCGAACGAAAATATAATCAAAATTGGCCGCCGGATGAAACATTTCCCTTTAGTCATGCTTGGTCCACTGGTTGCCTTTGCCGGGGTCTTTCTGACCCAATTGACCGGGATGCTATATTTTGACGGCACCGCGTCGATACTTATCGGCGCGATACTTGTTGGTACTGCCGTCTGGCTGGCTCATGAAACCAAAGGGTTGCTAATTGGTGAGAGTGCCAACCACCCTGTAATAAATGCCATAGTGATCATTTCCCCTGAAAATCCGGCTTGCGTTTGGCGACAAAGGCGGCTATCCCTTCGCGCCCGTCCGCACTGTCCGCAATTGATGAAATGATGCGGGATTCTCTTTCCATTTGGGATTCGAGACTTTCGGTGGTTCCCATAAGGATCAAACGTTTGGTCTCACCAAAGGATCGGGTTGGCCCTTTTGCCAGCTTGTGCGCTATTTCAAGGGCGGCAAATAGTACTTGGTCATCAGCAACGACTCGATTAACGAGACCCCATTCCATGGCTTGCTCTGCCGACAAAATCGGATTTAACAATGCCATCTCTTTGGCACGGCGCAGCCCCACAATACGCGCCAGGAAATAGCTGGAACTGCCGTCCGGCACTAAACCTGCCTTGGTGTAGGCCATTGTGAATTTCGCGGATTCTGCCGCAATGGCGATATCGGTGGTTAACGCAAGGCTGAAGCCTCCGCCTGCGGCTGTTCCGTTTATGGCGCCGACCACCGGAGCGTCCATCCAGTTCAAGCGCGATATTGCTGCGTGAAAGGCATGTGTGATCTCTATGATATAGCGAGATATTCCTTCATCCAAGGCGCTAAAAGCCTTCAGATCGCCTCCAACACAAAACATATTGCCGCTGCCGGTCAGTACCACCGCCCGGATTTCCTGGTCTTCGTCACATCTGATGGAGACATCCAGAAGTTCACGCGCCATCTCCGGAATAATTGCATTCCCGTCGTCCGGACGGTTGAGGCGGATTAATCCAACGCCATTTTCTTTTTCAAAATTGATTGAATTGTAAGCCATGGTTCTCTGATTCCTTTTAATGGCAGCGGTCAACAGTGTAGACAATGCCTGCTTCAGCTTCCGCCTTAGATGGCAGGGCAGCGAAATTTGCTTATTTCACATTGTTTTGGTAAATATTTTCTGTGTTTTTATTTCTTTAAAGCCCAGTTTCAAATAGAATCGGTGAGCTTCTTTGCGAACCGCATTGGCCCTGACCCGAATCGTATGGCACCCTTTAGCTTTAAACCATGATTCAGCCTGGGATACCAACCCCTTTCCAATACCCACACCGCGATGCTCAGCAGAAACAACCAGGCTGACGAGTTCACCGGTTAGCCCCTCTGCCAGTCGAATATCTATTATTGTATTTACGCAACCGACAGCCCGACCGTTCATCGACGCAACGATAACTTCTCCGCCTTGATCTCGGATAGCATTTATTCGATGAGATAAAGTTCGGTCACCAACATCATAACCAAGTTCTTTTAACAATTCCCTAAGCGCTCTTATGTCTTCTTTAATCGCTTTTCGATGAATAATAGACATATGATTTATTGGGAATATTCGATGGGGGCTCCGTTAACGTTCACGCTCGCCATTGCCCTGCTCATATTCATCCACTGATGAGCAGCCTAACGTTTTTAACAGTGCAGGTCAATGATATACCGCCTCTTTATTCCGACAGACCGTCTAAAATCCCGGTGCAGAAGGCATTTCGGGGAACAGATCCGAAAAATTTTGTGCCCCTGAAAAATTCATAATCTGCCGGGAGGGGTGTTGTTTTGAAGCGCTTACCGTCATGGCCGGCGGCTTTAATTCCCGATTAGCAGAAAATAGAACACGGGATTTGACACCATCTGGAGCTTCGTTCTGAAAATACGGGTATTTCACTGGTTATGGCGTCACCACGATTTTTCAAGCCCGAACTGTGTGCTTTTGGGAAGAAATGAGTTCATTGATGGCTTTGTCAAGTTCAGAAAGTTCGAATGGTTTTGACAATACCTTGTCCGCTTGGGATTCTATAGCGAACTCTTCAGGATATTCCCCCCATGCAGTGATTGCGATAACGGGGATGTCGGGCATTTTTTTCTTGATTATTGAAATTAAACTGATTCCACTTATTTGCGGCATGACGATATCCGTTATGATCAGGTTAAATCCTTCCTGATCATCTTCAAGTAATTTCAGCCCTTCCAAACCATTGGTAACTGAGATGACATCGTACTTTTTATCAGTAAGAAAATAACAAAGATTGGCCAGAAGATGCTCATCATCATCAATGATCAGTAATTTTAGCGACTGGTCCATTGGGTTTTCCTTTATCCATGTTTCGATTTTTTGCCATGAGTATAAGTTCAAACCATTCAATTTTATGAGTGAACTAAAAATTGGATCACATCGACTGCCGCTATCTTCTATACGAAGAATGATGTTCGGTGAAACAGCAATCAGCCTGACCGTCACAAGGTTGGCATCTCACGGTCTGCGGCTGTGTCAGATGATACCTTACCATTTCACGTGGATAGTTAAAATTTTGGCGTCAATTGTGCATATAGACAAAAAACCCCACTCTCTATATGAGAAATGGGGTTCAATATCGTCACATATGCTCTTCCTTTGAATAAAGTTAAAGCAACTATTTTAAATCATATATTCTTTCGCATAATTAACCTCGCTTGTCAAGGCTATTACAAATAATGACACTCTGCGACAAGCAAGATCTGTAACATCAGGTATCAATGGAGGGGATCGTTATTATAAGGAACAAGCCCCCAATGAAACTTTTCCAACCAATTCTCATTATCATGTTTAATAATGGCAAGGACTTTCTGGGAAAGTGCGACGTTATAGTTTTCCGTCCCGTCGCAAGAAGTCTTGTCAATTGGCAAGGTTTTTTTCAGGACATATTACGTTTTAGATCGATTCAGCATTTTTAAACGCGGACCGTCTTTTCTCCAAACCCAACAGGTATCAACAAGGTAACCTTCTATCATCCCTGATGAAACTTTACCGCCGCTTGTTTTTCTAGCATTGGACGTCCAATACCCCTGCATTACAGTCGGCACCATTGAAAGAAAAAGTGTCGTCAAATGTAAGCATTTCTTGTTTTTACGTAAAATCTGTTTCACTTTAGATGTAAAACCGGGCTCTATTTTTAACCCTTTGACTGGATCAAGACTATCCGATGTTTCCTTACACCATTCATAAGGAATCCCCGGCATCTCAACATTTATTTCCTGAATAATAAGGGATGAAGATTCAATGAGCATTTGAATAATCATGTGATGTGGTGAGTGGGGCTGGTGTTTTTTCCCGGAAGTATAGATGGATATCAAAATATCATCTTTCAGTATTCCTTCAACAACAATGTGTTTTTCATCATATTGATAAGTGGATATTTCAATATTCCTCTTATGGATCTTTCTTTCTCTGCACTGATCGACCAAATTCATCATTCCTCCCCCATAATCATCTGAAGTTGCGGCCATAATTTTTACAGGTTTAAATCTCGGTATCACCGGCCTTATAATATATCGATTCAATCAGGTCAAAAATAATTAACCTGCGGCGTCGGCCCCATTTAACCATTGCACCCAAAATGTGTACTTTTGCCCTTAAAAATGTGCAAATCAATCCATCCCGAATACAGGCTTTCCATTTGATATTAATTCTAACTCATCACAGATAAGGACGTTGTCCTTATAACTGCAAATTCTGCGACTTCAAGTTCAATCCTTTGGGGGAAAAAAGAAAGTGGTCCGTTCGAACGCCGGAGTCGGTTGTGGAAGAGATTAAAACCATCGAGGCCGATGTGGTTGGCTTTGCCGACGACATTTTTACGGCCGATATGAATTGGGTTGAAAGGGTCTGTGACCTATTCTGCAGGAGGGAATAAAAAAGAAATACGTTATCAATGCGCGCTTGGAAATTGCAAAAAGGCCGGATGTTCTTAAAAAGATGTACAAAGCTGGTTTTATGGCTTTTCTTTTAGGAGTTGAATCTGCACATGACAAGACGCTTAAATCGATGAAGAAGGGATTTAATACCGCAAACAAAGCCTCTAACGGTCAATCCCGACCGAGTAGTATGCAACACATTTGACAACTGAATGCTACAAACCACCCCAAATCCGATATCTTCATTAAACCAATAATCCAGTTGGTTTCCCCCAACCCTTTCAGATAACGACTGTGAGATAAGCTACAGCTCCGACTTGGGAAAAATGATGACAGCACGAATGCAATAGATTGATAATAGGAAAGAGGTTAAGGAGCAGAGGTCGGAGGTCGGATCGTCTGTTGTCTGCCATCTGCTTGCCCTGCGTAGCTCGTAGAGCGAAGACGGGTCATCAGCCTTCATCTGTGTGACAAAAAAATATCAGTGACTTATGGCAAATTATAACGAAAATTGAAACAAGCCGATTCTCAGAACATGGGAAAATATATAACATGCTGGTTTATATATATTATTATCACCAGAGCTGTACAAGGCATGAAAATTGCTTTTATACTCTCTGGAAATAAATTCACTGGATATTTTATGTCCAAATTATTGGCAAGAAATTTCTCGATACATTATGCTCAGCAACCTGAAATTTAGACTGTCCCTCATTTTCCTATTATTTAACTTCGCTACACCTGTTTATGCGATCGATATCACACTCCGATGGTCCCCAAATAACGAACCAAACTTGGCCGGTTACAGGGCTTTTTATCGTGAGGAAAGTCAACCCTATGATTATGAAAACCCTTACTGGGAATCTGCTGATCCTTCTTGTACCATTTATGATCTGGATAAAACTAAAACGTATTATTTTATCGTGAGAGCGTTTGACACAAATGGATCGGAAAGTGCCGATTCCAACGAAGTATGTCTTATAAAAGGCGTTTCAGCTGATCCGCCGCCCACAGAAAATAACGGAGGCGGTGACAGCGACGCGGGTTGTTTTATAGCGACTGCTGCCGATGGCTCATTGATGGAACCCTATATAAAAATATTGCGTGACTTTCGTGACCGTTTTTTACTCGACAATGCAGTTGGTAATCGTCTTGTTTCTTTTTACTACACTATTCACCCCCTATAGCCGATTTCATAAAAAAACATGACAACCTCAGAGCGATAGTTCGCATAAGTCTGTTGCCCATTGTGGGTTTTAGCTGGATGGCGCTGAAAACGGGCACTGTATCAGCAGTAGCATTGTTGCTGATCTTCATTTCTTTTTTTGTGGGACGTGTCTGGTGCAGGACGTCGCGAATTAAAAAATAGAAAAGAGGGAAGAGGAGAGAGGTTAAGGACCAGAGGTCGGATATCAGCCGGTCGCGCTGCGTATCGTCCATGACTTTGCGCACCCGGGGGCCGAACCACGGGCGCTAAATCCTGGGACCTTTAACCTGGATGATATTCTACCTTTAAAAATTCCTTTTGGACTGCGGCAAAGGCTTTCTATCTATTTAAGGGTGCGAATCCCGGGTTAAAAAATTCTTAACCATGGGAACGATTCTGTCTCCTGCGTCCTCAAGAACATAATGCCCCGCGTCTTTGAATGTCCTTACCGTTGCATGGGGAAAACGGCGCCGCCACTCGGAAAGAAAGTCCATATCAAAGACAAAATCATGCTCCCCCCACAAGATGAGCATGGGGACTCGGGTCAATTGATGCAAATTGTCGTCCACATATTTTACGAGGCGATAGCTCGGATCTTTTTTATGGACAGGAATATCCTGGACAAATTTTAGTGTGGCGATTCGATTTTGCCAATGGTTGTAAGGTGCAACAAGACCGGATTTAACATCCGCGGAAAGCCCCTTGTAAGAGGCCATAAACAGTGCGCCCACAGCGAAAGCATTAAATCCCAGAACCGCCAATGTCCCAAAAGGCTTGATGTTTCGTATGAGACGAAGCCTTATGGGAAGGGGTTTCCCATACGGCAGGAGAAAGGCTGCGGTGTTCATGACGACCAGCCGGCGAATCCTTTCCGGGTGTCTTACGGCATACGCCATGCCGATCATTCCCCCCCAGTCGTGAAGCACCAGCGTGATGTCCCGGGTTACACCTAATTCATCGAGAAGCGTTTCCAGGTCGTCCACCCGGCTTTTCAACCGATAATCATACCGATCGATAGCGGGTTTGTCCGACAGGCCGCAGCCCATGTGATCCGGCACAATGGTGCGAAACTCCGGACACAGGCCCTTGATCAGTTCCCGAAAATAAAACGACCAGGTGGGATTCCCGTGAAGCATGACCACCGGATCCCCCGAACCCTGATTCAAAAAATGGTACTTCAAACCGTTTATTTTTATGAAATGGGATGTAAACGGATACAGATGACGTATTGGAGCAATGTCTATATGATTGGTATTATGTAGCATCCGTTCTTTTTAAAATATTTTTTCACAGAATATTTTCTCTCATTTAATGATATTCCTGAAGCTTGCGCGGGCCGGAGGCATTTAAGGACGAAGCCATAGTGAACTATTGCGAGTCTTTAATAACGCAGCAGATGAAAGCCTCCGGCCCGCACAAGCTTCAGGATTCATCCAGTTTGAACAGCTTTCGAACTACGTCGAGATAGACGGATTTGTCCTGGTATCTCCCGTTGCTTTTCAGCAGAAGCGTTGGATCGTGAAGTATCTTGTTGACCATGGCGTCCGTCATCCGGTTGATGGCCTTGAGGTCGTCGGCCGAGAGATGCCTCAGTGTTTGCTGTGTTCTTTTCAGCTCACCGCTTGCAATGTCCTCGATCTTTTTTCTCAATTCGACAATGGTCGGCATGACATTCAGATTGTCATACCAGTGCCGGAAGCTGATCACCGCCTCGTCAATGATTCTTTCCCCTTTTATCGCTTCCTTGTTCCGGTCTTGGATATTTTCATCGATGATGCCCTTGAGGTCGTCAATATCATAAACATATGAATTGGACAGCCGGTTGATTTCCGGATCGATATCCCGGGGAACGGCAATGTCGATGAAAAAAAGCGGGCGATTTCGGCGCCGGCGAATCATCCCTTTGACATGATCCCGGGTGACCACGTAATCCGGTGAACCGGTTGAACTGATGATGATGTCCACCTGTTCCAGAGCATCTCTGATTTCATCGAACCGGATCGCCTGCCCGTTGAATTTCTTCGCCATATCCACGCCGCTTTCAAAGGTTCTATTGGCGATCAGGATATCTCCGACCCTGTTTCGAATCAGGTGCTCCACCGCCAGTTCCGCCATTTCCCCGGCACCGATCAGCAGCACCTTTTTTCCTTCGAATGATCCGAAAATTTTCCGCCCCAGCTTTACGGCCGCATAACTGATGGATACCGCGCGATCTCCGATTCCGGTTTCCGTCCGAACCCGTTTGGCCACAAAAAACGTCCGATGGAGCAATTTGTTCAAAAGAACGCCGGATGTTTTGGTATGGGTGGCCATTTGATACGCTTCTTTGATCTGGCCCAGAATCTGAGGCTCCCCCACCACCATGGAATCGAGGCTGGCGGCAACCCTGAAGACATGCCGGACCGCATCATCTCCTTCATGAATGTAAAGCGATTTTTCAAATTCGGAAACCGGGAGCTGCTTTAAATGGGAAAGAAAGGATTTCGCAGTGTCCACCGCATTGGATTTGTCTTCTGCGACCATGAGAACTTCCACACGGTTGCAGGTGGAAAAGAGCATGACTTCCCGGATGGATCCCAGATCCTGAAACGCTTTCAAGGCGGCCGATGTCTCATTCTTTGAAATAGTAAGACATTCCCTCAGCGCTATCGGCGCTGTCTTATGATTCACTCCCAGCAATACGATGTCCAACATGTTCGACATAATTTAACGTCTATAAAATTATATAATTCACTATACTTATAAATATTTTACAATGCTCGGGCTTAAGCGCTTCGCTCCAGTTTCGTTTACATCTGCGTAAATTGTCCGTGATGCCCCTTTAACAGGAAGTTGACCCCCAGAAACGTAAATAAAACGACCGCAAATCCGATAATGGCCATAATCGCCGCCCGGCGCCCCCGCCATCCCACGGTCAATCGCTGGTGAAGGAGCGCGGCATACAAAAGCCAGGTGATGCCGGACCAAACCTCCTTGGGATCCCAGCTCCAGAATCTGCCCCAAACGGATTTGGCATATATCAGGCCTGTGATCAGACCGAACGTCAGCATGGTAAAACCGGTAACGATGCATGCATATCCGGAGCTGTCCAGCAATTCCAAAGATGGCAAACGCTTGAAGAAGAATCCCCGGTGTTTGGATTTAATGGCATTCTCTTGGAGAAGATACAAGAGCCCGGCGCCGCAGGCCAGGGCCAATGCCGCTTCCCCGATAAAAATCGCAATGACATGCGCCACCAGCCACACATTGCTGAGAAGACTGCCGGTTGCTTCCGGCACATTCGGCAGCCGCGCCGCAACGACCACCACAAAGGTGATGAGCGGCGCTGCAAAAACGCCGAGGATTTTGAGACCGTACTTGTATTGAAACAGCAAAAAAACACCGGCAATGGCCCAGCCCGCCAAAGAGAGCGTTTCATGAAAGTTGGCCACAGGAAATTGCCCGGTCCGGAAAAATCCGTATCCGATTTTCGCCGTATGGCATAAAAAGCCGGCGGCCATAAGGTAAAATCCGGTTTTCTGAAGATAATCTTTCTGGAAAAAAAGATACAACAGATATCCGATAGTGCTCAGCAGATAAAAAATAATAACCAGAAGAAATAGAGGTTCCACGTATTTATCCTTTGTGAATCTATAAGTAGTTTCTAAAAAGGTTTTGAAACCACTTCTATTGAAAGATCTAACAAAACCTCTCTAAAACCTTAATTGAGTGAAAATCGAGGATGCCCCAGATCCAAGGCGACCGAGGGTGAAGCTGTAGTCATCTACCGCGAACCCTCGGCAACGAAGGAGATGGGGTATCCTCGGTTTTCCCGACTTGTTGGGTCGTAGCTGAAAGCGAAGCCCAAAGGGTAAACAAAACCGATATAAAATTGCAGAATTCATATCTAACGATTGGTAGAGATATAAATAATTGTTCAAATCACAGGAAGATATATTTAAATTGATGCATTATAATCCCTATCGGTTTTGTTTACACTCATTTGAGGTAAAATTTTCATGACGTATTCCGGATTAATGTTTTATAGTCATAGCTGTCGCCCAGGACGTCGAGAAGCAACGCATTGATATTTTCAGCGTCGGCGTTTTTGAGCATTTGAACGAGATCCCTTTCGATCAACTGCTCGAAAAGATGTTTATGGGCCTCTGGCTCGTGGTCTTTGCTCAATAGTTTTTTTCGAATCGCGCCCATCAGGTCCAAAAACTCGGCATATTCGTTCCCGAATTGGGCTTCAAGCTGTTTGCGCAATTTTTTGGCAAAAGCAGGGCTTTTCCCGGAAGTCGATATCGCGATGATTAAATCTCCCCGGTTTACAATGGACGGGAGAATAAAATTACACGCTTCCGGCCGGTCGGCAATATTGCACAACACGCCGCGGCGACCGGCCGCTGCATGAATCTTAAAATTCAACGCCTCGTTGTCGGTTGCGCCGATCACCAGAAACATATTGTCAAGATCATCGAATTGAAAAGCCCTTTCGTTCAGTTGAATCACGCCGCGGTCTGAAAGGCGCTTCAGTGTGTCAGCCGCGTCAATACTGACAACCGTAACCGTTGCGCCGCATTCCAGCAGCGTCTCGACCTTTCGGGTGCCCACGGACCCGCCGCCCACCACCAGGCAGTTTCGATCTTTGATATCAAGATATATGGGATAATATCTCATGTCTCAAATTGGATAAGCCCAAATTAAGACGGCAAAGTAAAAAGTTCAAGTTCCCCCGTATAAAACCGGCGGGATAAAAAGGCGTCGCGAATTTCGTGGAATGAGGCGTATTTATGTACGCCGCAGTGAACACGAAATGAAGCGCAACGCAGAAATTGTGCTTTTTACGAAGCCGTCAAATTTCGATTTCCATTAGATCCTCTGCCAGAACCAGCGGGCCGGCATAGGTTTTCCGGCATTCTCTTTCGATGTCCACCCCGTCGCATTCCGGATAAAAATGTGTCAACACCAGTTTGCCCACATTTGCCCTTGCGGCAATTTCACCGGCCCGGGAAGGCGTCAGATGCCCTTTTACTTTTAATTCATCGGGCAGCGCAGACTCACAGATCAACAGATCCGCATCCTTGGCAAGCGTGACCAGATGATCTGAATAATCCGTATCCCCGGAATAGACCACGGATGTCCCGCCGGAACCGGCGACACGATAGCCGATGCTTTCGGGGTTATGTTCCATTGGAAGCGTTTCCACCTTAAAGTCATCATACTGGTGCTCGTCCCCATGGGTATTGTCGAATTCAACAATGTTTAAAAGACCGGAATCCAATTCGATCCAATGGCCATACAGGCGTTTTAAGTTTTCAAAAAATTCTGCAAATCCGCTTCCTGCCGTCAGCGTCAGCGGACTCTTTCGGCGGCTCTCATCCGGGTATTTGTTGGAAAACAAGAACGAGGCCAATTCCCCGGTATGATCCGGATGAAAATGGCTGTAAAAAACAAAGGAAACATCGTAAATTTCAACACCGGCCTCAAGGAGCCTGCGCATGGTGCCGGCTCCGGTATCAAAAAGCAGGATGTTGTCACCCGTCCTGATGAGCACGGAGCACGCGCTTCTTTTCAGTGAGGGAACACAGGTGCCGGAGCCAAGAATGGTGACAGACAATTTGCCGGAATTCGAACTCATCTTTTCTCTCCCCTTTTTTCAATCCGGTTGATGATCCACTTTATCATTTTTTGATCATTGCCGGGATCGATTTCGTTTTTCAGTTTTTCAAGGGGAATTTCCGCACGGGCCGTGCTTTTATGTCCGCCGGCGGACCCCACGGCCGCGAAGCTCTTGTGGGCGACGTTTCCGGCATCCTTGCGAAGCCCGTCATTTCTCAAAATAACAATTAGATTCTGGTCGTATAATCCGGATACGATGGTCCAGTCCACCGAGCTGATCTTGATGAAAAAATCTGCCAGCAACACGCAGACATCAGGATTGACCACCGGTCCGAGATGAACAAACACGCGCCCTTTTCGAATACACCTATTGTCCAGGGCAATCTTGAAATATTTTAAAAAATCGAGTCTTAATTCCGACCGCTCGATCTTGCTCACAATATTGAGGTTGGCATGACGGTAAAGAAATTGAAAGGCCCTGATGTCTTCGATTAAGGTTTGCCGGACAAAGTTGTCTGTATCCGTCTTGATGGCATAAAACAGGCCCGCGGCAAGCTTGGTCGAAGGTTTTATTTTTGCAGCCCTTAAGTATTCGGTCATGATGCTGGCTGTGGCGCCGTATTTGGAACGAATATCGACAAACGGCGCATGGACAGCCGTTTCAGGATGATGGTCGATGATGACATCTATCGGAAAATTTGAAAATATTTCATTATGATTCGGCTGGGAATCCACCAGCACAAAACGGGTGAAACTTTCTTTAACAATGTCTTTAATGGGAACAAGATTCACACCCATCAGTTGAATCATTTTGATGTTGTCCGGGCGTTTAATAATATTGATAGAGGTTATGGCGACACCGGCGACCTTTCGCCAGAGCAGTCTTTTTACCGCCATGGCGCTGGCAATGGCATCCGGATCGGCATTGATTAAAACAAGAACATGATCTTCATTTGAGAAATGATCGTAAAAACGTCTTAATTTTTCGGCATTTGATAATGTCATTCACCAACCTCGATAAGCAAAAAGGATATATTATTCGTATAATTTATGCAACCCTATATGCAGCTCTATATGCAACCCGAATCGATCGTTGGCAAAACAGGAAAAATATTTTATGGGGTGGTACAGGATATTTTTCTTTTCAGGAATTGTTGAAATCTGCAACAAAATTCATTTATCTGCTTGACAGTGTAGATTATTATCTGCTATCAGACAAACGGTTTTAATCGAGCACAACCTGTCTGCATAAATATTTACAGTATTTCAACTAGTTATAATAGGACAGGATGGGCCTGCCAAATGCGTTTCAACTATAAAAAAAACCGGCCGTGGATTGAAAACTTATCCATCATTACACAACTCGGTTTGACCATGGTCGGTTGTATTCTTTTTTGCTTTTTTATCGGCCGGTATCTGGATAGGTCTTTGGGGACCAAAGGTATTTTCGTCGCCGTGTTCACCCTATTGGGCGTTATCGGCGGCGGGGTTGTCGTTTACAGGCAAATACTTGAAATAACTGAACAGAAAGAAGATAACAACCATTCGGACGATGGAATCGATTAGACAGACCCAAAAGAAATATTGCTCGAGAGCCATCACGGCAGCCATTTTTGCAGGTCTTGTTTTTATTCTGGCCGGCCAGGAACCCATCGGCAAAGGATTGATTTTGGGGACGATTTTCAGCATTATCAATTTTATCGTCATGGGTGAGATGCTTCCGTTGAAAATCGGAAAATCAAAAAATAAAACCTTCTTCTTATCCCTTGCTTCCATATTCTCAAGATATATTCTTCTGGCGATTCCGCTGCTCATTGCCGTTAAATTTGACCAATATAATCTCATTTCCGTAGTTATCGGAATTTTTATGGTCCAGTTTTTTATTTTGGCTGAGCAAGTATTTATTAATTTTTCGTCTAACCATAAAAAGCAGGCCTAAAAAATAAAGTATAATGGAAGATTTAGGAAAAATACACCAGCTGATCATTCACATTTTTGGACAGGATTTCACGTTTAATATCGAGTCTATGATAATGACATGGATCGTTATTATTTCACTGCTGATCTTTGGGTATTTGGCCGCCAGGAAAAGGAACATCATTCCGAATCTCCTGCAGGTTGTCGGCGAGATGATTATCCGTATCTTTTATGATTTGACCGAAGATGCCCTGGGCGAAGAGCTTGGCAAAAAATATGCGCCGATGATATGCGGTTTGTTCATGTTCCTGTTTTTGTGCAACTGGCTGGGCATTTTTCCCCACCTGGAAGAACCGACCAAGGATCTCAATACCCCCTTAAGTTACGGCATCATGGGGTTTATTCTTGCCCATCATGCCGGCATCAAGGCAAAAGGATTAAAAACCTATTTAAAAGATTACTGCGAACCGATGTTTATCATGGCACCGCTGAACGTCATCGGAGAACTGGCCAAGGTCATTTCCATATCCTTTCGGCTCTTCGGCAACATCATGGGCGGGTCGATTATCATTCTGGTGGTATCGTATCTGACGTTTAATCTTGTTACGCCGCCTTTTTTGAATGCATTTTTCGGAGCGTTTGTCGGGACGATTCAGGCGTTTGTGTTTACGATGCTAACTTTGGTATATATTGCAGTTCAGGTAGCTTAGCTTATGTCATACGATATTCAAACCTGGATAAAGGTAGCGGCGTTCAGCGGCGGCGGAATGGCCATGGGATTCGGCGCCATCGGCGCGGCCATCGGTGAAGGGCATACGGCGGCATGTGCCAATGCGGCCATATCACGTAACACAAAATTGTCCGGCGATATTTTCAAAGCCATGCTGGTCGGACAGGCAATTGCCGAGTCTTCTTCTATTTTTGCTTTGGTCATCGCCATGATGCTGCTGTTCACAAAGTTTCCGGCGCACGTTTTAACGGTACCGGTGTTGTTCGGGGCAGGATTGTGCATGGGCCTGGGGGCCATCGGCGCCGGTGTGGGTGCGGGTTACCCTGCGGGGTCCTGCTGTACGGGCATGGCCCGGCAGCCGGCCATGAGCGGGCGTTTAAGCACCAACATGCTTATCGGATCGGCGGTGTGCCAAACCCCGGCTATTTTTTCACTGGTGGTATCATTTATTCTATTGTTCACCGATTTTTCAAAAAGTCCGGTATCACCGACCTGGGCCGCGATTCTTGGGGCGGGTATCGCATCCGGATTCGGTGCCATCGGCTCCGGTCTGGGGGGAGGCCTGGTTGCCGAAGCCAGTTGCGACGGTATTTCCAGACAACCCGAAACCACGACCCAGGTGACCAACGTTATGCTGCTGGGGCAAGCGGTGACCCAGACAACGGCCATTTATGCACTTTTGGTCAGTTTTATTCTGATGTTCAAAACTTTTCCGGCGACCCATTTGCTTGCACCGCCCATGGCGTTGCTTTCAGCCGGTATATGCATGGGTATCGGCGCCATCGGCCCGGCTATCGGTGAAGGATTTGCCGGCCAAAGCGCCGTGGCGTGGATTGCGCGGAACCAGAAACAAGTGGCGGATTTAACCCGGGTGATGCTGGTGGGCCAGGCCGTCGCCGAATCAACGGGAATTTATTCTTTGGTCATTGCGCTGATCTTGATTTTTGTCGTGTGACATCATTAATTAAAATAAAAATAATCGATCAACCTAAAAATAGTGTAGGAGGAATAACATGGCAGATCCAATTACAGGTGCGGATATCGTAAGAGCGGCTGCGTATATCGGGGCGGGCATTTCCATGGGCTTTGGCGCCATCGGTCCCGGCGTCGGCGAAGGTATTACAGCATCTAAAGCATGTGAGGCTATCGGTAAAAATCCCAAAGAAGCGGGTTTGTTGACCCGAACGATGCTGGTCGGGCAGGCGGTCGCCGAGTCCACCGGAATTTATTCACTGGTCATTGCGCTACTGCTTTTATTCGTAGTTTAATCGATAAGGATTTCGCTCAAAAATGGATGACGATTTATGGAAATCATCAGCAACATAGCGCTTATCACCATTAATGCAACCTTGTTTCACCAGTTGATCGCCTTTTTGATCTTTCTGTTTATCATTAACAGGATCATGTTTCGTCCGCTTAGAAGTGTCATGGCCGAGAGAAACACTGTGATCGAGAAAATAAAACTGGATACCACGAATGCGGGTGATACGATCGAGCGCCTCAACGACGAATTGAAAAAAAGGGAATCAAAGGTTCGCAAGGAAGCCCTGCAGGTTCAGCATGAACTGGAAGAAAAGGGAAGTCTGCAGTCTGCAGAAATCATGAAATCGACATTGCATGAGATCGAATTGCTCAGAGAAAAAAACGAAGCCAGCGTCAAAGCTCAAATCATGGAAGCCAGAGCGCATCTTCAAAAAGAGTCTGAAACGCTGGCGCTGAATATCATGGAAAAGTTATTGGGTCGGAGGCTGGCTTCATGAAAACCCTTTCAAGACTGTTAATGATATGTGCCGTGTTATCGGCCGGCATCCTGGGCCTTCATCTTTTGGGTTCAGACGCATATGCGGCGGAAGGAACCAGCCACTGGCGGCCCATCTATGATGTGATTATGCGCTGGATCAATTTCGGGATTATCGTTTTTGTGGTCTACAAATATGCCAGAAAGCCGATTATGAACTTTCTGCGGGGCCAAAAAGATAAAGTCGCCGGAGAAATCGAACAACTCGAGACCCGAAGGGATGAAATGGTCGCGAAAATCGACCAGACCCAAAAAGACATCCAAGAAAGCGATATGCGGTTTGAAAAGCTGAAAGAACGGATCATCCGGCAGGGAGAAAGGAAAAAAACAGAAATTATCGAATCCGCACAAAGCCGCGGCAAGGCCATGATAAAGGATGCAAAACGCAGGGTCGACACGCATTTCCTTCAGGCCAAAAACACGTTCAGGTCGGAACTGATCGACAAGGCCATCGAAATGGCCTTGGAAAAACTCCCCGGGCAAATCACTCCGGAAGACAACGAACAGTTTACCCGCGATTTTATTGACGGCGCGTCCGCAAAATAAAAGGAATTGCCTTCATAAGATCGTTTCTGAACGACCCGATATAAGGAGTCTGAATAACAGGCTCCTTTTTGCTTTTGAAGGGGTGCGCCGACGCTGCGGCAACGAGGCCGATATGTGGACTGATCTTTAGAAAAAATCCTGACCGTTCCTGCTTGCCGGTAATTCAAAAATGACTATTTTATATGGTATCTAACAGGGACCGTTCCGGGTTTCCGGTTCAACGTTCACGGTTGTAGCGATCATTTAGTATTTTTAAAACCGGGCGTCGAGGCAAACACGCCGGCCAAAGTACCGGGAGAATACCATGTCAATGTATTTCTATGATGAAACCGATGATTGGCCCGAATATGACACCATCAAGCAGGACATCCACCGTCTCGAAAACGAGTACCTTGAATCCCGCAAATTATTGCAGGAAGCCGAGTCTGCCTATAGATCCGATCCCGCCGACAAAAATTTAAAAGCCAAAGTCGATGATCTGAAAAATAAGGTTAAAAAAATAGAAAGACGACTCACCGGATCCATGGATTTGTATCGATAGAATGTGCCCTTTGACCGCAGCAGGCGGGTTGTCAAAACATGTCTTTGGTGCTGCTTGGCAGGGTGCCAAAAAAATAAAGTGGAAACCCAGGGCCGGCAATTGGATCCCTTGGACTTTCGCCGGATATGAGGAGAAAAATGGCCGCGGACGACTTGGAAACAATTATTGATGATTTATTGACGCGTTTATCCTTCTTGAAATTCGGCCCTCCGGTTGCGCATGTTTACAATCCGCTGATTTACGCAAGAATGCCATACTCGAGATACTGCGAACGTTACGGAGAAGGCCCCAAGGAGGCCATCTTTTTAGGGATGAATCCGGGTCCCTGGGGAATGGCACAGACCGGCGTACCTTTTGGTGATGTCGGTCTGGTTAAAGGATGGCTGGGCATTGAGGATAAAGTAGACCCACCCCCTGTGGAACACCCTAAGAGACCCGTCCGGGGGTTCCAATGTGTGCGCAGTGAAGTCAGCGGAAAACGGCTGTGGGGCTGGGCCAGGGGTCGCTTTGGTTCGCCAAGCAAATTTTTCCGGCGATTTTGGGTCGGCAATTATTGCCCCCTCGTCTTTATGGAAGAAAGCGGTCGTAACCGTACCCCGGACAAATTGAAAAAAAGCGAAAGAACGGCGTTGTTCGAAGCCTGCGACGATGCCCTCCGAAAAACCGTTCAACTGCTCCACCCCCGTTATGTAATCGGCATCGGAAATTTCGCCTTTCAGCGAGCCGCATCGGCATTGGCCGATGCGGATGTCATTATTGGACGCGTTACCCATCCGAGTCCGGCCAATCCAAAGGCCAATAAGGGATGGGCCGACATAATGGAAAGGGAGCTGGAAAAGTTGGGTCTGTTGCCTTAGCCAACTGCCACCCGCTAAGCGGGTAGCTTGAAATTGTCCGCCGCTTTATGGCGGATAAAGGCATAGGCGCATCCGTGCTTTCAACGTTTAACTTGCATCCGTATGTAAAGCACCCGGTTTGATTTGCAAGACCCCCTCGCCCCGCATCTTTCCCTGCCTTGACAACAACAAATTTGCGGTTAGC
>Ga0307440_1000054_pt1 | contig 45226 bp, 39 predicted proteins | sample SalMarWE160410MG_FD_202150 | JGI IMG/M metagenome (GOLD analysis project Ga0307440, IMG submission 202150) | Salt marsh sediment microbial communities from the Plum Island Ecosystem LTER, Massachusetts, United States - WE1604-10 | ecosystem: Environmental > Aquatic > Marine > Intertidal zone >...
TTGCTCATGATGAATGTGTTTGATGCCCTTAAACAGCTCAATAAAGAAGGTACCACCATTTTATTGGTGGAGCAGAACGCCCGAATGGCCCTTCAATTTTCACAGCGCGGCTATGTGCTTGAAAGCGGCAATCTGGTGCTTCAAGGAAATTCGGAAGAACTGCTGGCCAGCCCCGAAGTCAAGAAGGCTTATCTTGGGGGTTAATGTTCGGAAGGGAGTAATATTATGATACGTGTGGCTGTTGTGGGTGCGACAGGATATGCCGGCGCAGAGCTTGTACGGATACTTTGCAGTCATCCCGATATCCGGCTGACAATGCTGACGTCTCGCAAATATACCGGTGTTGCGTTTGACAAGGTTTTCCCCGCGATGACCGGTTCCGTCAACCTGGTATGCGAGGCATTTGCCATGGATAAACTCTGTGACAGCGCGGATGTTGTATTTACCGCGCTGCCCCATAAAATTCCCATGACGCTGGTACCGGAACTTATTTCAAGAGGCAAAAAAGTCATCGATCTGTCCGCTGATTTTAGATTTAAAGACGCAAAAATCTATGAAGCGCATTATCAGCAGCATACCGCAAAGGAACTATTGGACCAGGCGGTTTACGGGCTTTGTGAGATTTATTTTGACAAGATTAAAAAGGCCGATCTGGTGGGCGCGCCCGGATGTTATCCTACCAGTGTATTATTGCCTCTTCTGCCGGTAATAAAGGGTAACTATATCGATACCGGCACCCTTGTCGCCGATTCAAAATCCGGCGGCAGCGGCGCCGGGCGCAGCCTGTCTTTGACCACTCATTTTTGCGAAGTGAACGAGTCGTTTAAGGCGTACAAAGTCGCAGAACACCGGCACAACCCTGAAATGGAAGAAATTTTGAGTATCGAAGCGGGCCGGAACATAAAACTGACGTTTGTCCCCCATCTGGTTCCCATGTCCCGCGGGATACTTACGACACTGTATGCCAATCCGGTTAAGGGTGTCACCCGCGAAGATATCGAGAACTGTCTCAACACCTTTTATACCGGCCGTCCGTTTATCCGGATTCTTGGCGAAAACCGCCTTCCGGATACCCGCCATGTACGCGGAACCAATTTTTGTGAGATCGCGATCAGAATGGATGAACGAAGCGGTCGTATGATCCTGATTTCAGCCATCGACAATCTGGTAAAGGGTGCTGCGGGCCAGGCCGTACAAAACATGAATATTATGCTCGGCCTGGATGAAACTACCGGACTCCGGATGGTTCCTTTTCCGGTATAGTTCGATTGATACTGAAGAGTTTTTTTCTTAATGCATCAGGCTCGGCAGCCAGAGGGCGATCTGGGGAAACAGAATGAGGAGCAGGTTGCAGACCAGCAGCGCTATGAGCATGGGGTATACCCCTTTGAAAATGGTTTCCAGCGGCACATCCCTTGCGACACCGTAAACCACATAGACATTGACCCCCACCGGCGGCGTAATCACCCCCATTTCCGTAACAAGAACAATCACGACACCAAACCAGATCGGATCAAAGCCGAGGGTTTGAACCACCGGGTAAAAAATCGGGATCGTCAGCATAATCATGGCCAGTGCGTCCATAAAGCAGCCTCCGGCAAGATAGACAAGAATGATCAGGCCGATGACGGCATGCGGCCCAAGCGGAAGCGATCCCACATAATTGGCAAGGGTATAGGGGAGCCGGGTTATTGCCATGAAATGACCAAATATCACTGCACCGGTGACGATCACCATAATCATACAACTGATTTTGGTGGTGTCGGCAAGGGACTGGATAAAATCGCTCCAGTGCAATTGTCTTCTGACGATGGCAATGAGAAGTGTCATAAAAGCACCAACAGCGGCGGCTTCCGTTGGTGTGAAAAATCCGAAAAAGATACCTCCCATCACCAGCAAGAAAAGGACCAGCGCTTCAAGTATGCCGGCAAAAGACCTGATTTTTTCCCGAAAACCGGTTTTGGGCCCCGGAGGCGCCAAAGAGGGATTTTTTCGCACACGAAGGTGAATGGTCATCAGAAAGAGAAAGCAGAGGAGAATACCCGGTACGATGCCGGCTGCAAAAAGTTTTCCGATGGATTGTTCTGTGAGAATACCGTATACGATAAAAATCACACTGGGAGGGATCAGGATGCCAAGACTGCCGGCAGCCGCTACGGTACCCGTCGCCAGGCCCATATCATATCCGTATCGTTTCATTTCAGGAAGCGCAACCGTGGCCATGGTTGCTGCAGTGGCATTGGTTGAGCCGCATATGGCCGCGAATCCGGCACATGCGCCGACAGTGGTCATGGCCAGTCCGCCTCGACGATGCCCCAGCAGCACATATGCGCTGTCATAGAGCCTGCGGCTGATACCGGCGTGAAAGGCGATTTGTCCCATAAACACAAAAAGGGGGATAACGGTTAAATTATAGGAAGAGAAAACATCCCATACATCCCGGGCCAGAAGACTCGATGCCGCGGCATAGTTTACGACATAACCGAATCCAATAAATCCCAGAAAAGCCATGGCAAAGCCCACAGGCATATTGGAATACAAAAGAAAGACGAGGGCGATAATGCCGATGATGCCGATAGTTAACAGGTTCATTTCTCCAGGATCTTTATCGCATTTTTGATCATGTCGGATAACAATAGCAGGAAAACGACACCTGCCGAAAAACCGATTCCATAGATAAAAGGATAAAAAGGAAGCTCCAAAGTGAGAGACACTTCATGAGCGGTGTGAAGGTCATTTGCATATGTTATGGATTGCCATGTAATGACGCCGAAAATAAACAATCCAAAACAGCTGGTGATACATTCGATGAACCGCTGAACTCGGGGAGGAAAATGACTGACGACAAAGCTTACCGAAACATGGCCTTTTTCTATGGAAGTGTGTGCCATGGCAAAAGATACGGCGACCGCCCCCAGAAAACCGACCAGTTCATATGTCCCGGGTATCGGTTTTCGAAAAAATCTCAAAACAACATCGGCGGTAGTGAGCAACATCATGGCGACAATGGCCGCCCCAGCGATCCAATACATTTTGTTTGAAAGATCGCGAATTAATTTTTCAAAAATATGCATGTTGTTCCATTTATAAATAAAAAAGGTTGTCCGCGTCCGTCAATTAACGGACGGGACAACCCGTGAATGCATCCCTTATTTTGAATATTTTTTCATTAACTCCCTTATTTTCTGAACATACTTTTTCCCGTTGGGGGTATGGGCAATATAGTCATCGATGACCGGTTGCGCTGCCTTTCGCCACCGGGCGCTTTCTTTGTCTGACAGTGGTATGATTTTGTTTCCGAGGCTGAGCGTATATTTTCTGCCTTCCTGGTCGGTGCGGTCCCATACTTTGCCGTGAATATCGGTATATTTAGCACTGACTTCATCGAATATTTTTTTTATGTCAGGGGGAAGGGCGTTCCATTTGTCGAGATTCATCACCACGAAAAATGTAGTGGTATAGCCGACGCTGTAACATTCCGTGGTGTATTTGATAACTTCGGCTTGTTTCCAGCCCTTTAAAACTTCCATGGGGCCGAATGTCCCTTCGACAACGCCTTTTTTCAGGGCGTCATAAGTGTCGCCCTGAGGCATAGCCACCGGAACGCCGCCGAGTGCGGTTACAATTTTAGCACTGAGGCCCGTTGCCCTGATTTTCATGCCTTTCAGATCCTCAAGGCGCCTAACCGGCTTTTTGGTGTGAAGAAGGCCGGGACCATGGGCATGGAGATAAAGGACTTTCACGTCATCTAATTCTTTGGGTTTGAAAGTTTTTGCAAATGCTTCGGCCACATTACTGGCCATCTCCCCACTGGTATAGCCCATGGGAAGATCCACTGCAGCCATCACCGGAAAACGCCCGCGAGTGTACGCAAAAAGACTGAATCCCAAGTCGGATATTCCTTTGACGACGCCGTCGTAACATTGCGGTGCTTTGGTCAGCGTTCCGCCCGGGAAAACGGAAATCTGAACCCTGTTATGGGTGCGTCTTTCAATTTCCTTTACCCAGTCCATTGCAGCTTTTGTCTGAGCGTGGTTTGGAGGGAAAAAAATGCTGTAGGTGAGCTTGATCGGCTTTGTTTGTGCGGCGAATGCGCTGGTCGCTGTCATAATTATCCCGATAACAACGGTCCAAAAAAATATCGCGATATTTTTGGTCATCAGAATTTCCTCCTTGGTTGGGAATTAAAAATTGATTCGAAAGGAAAAAATACCCTGAATTTCCTATCAAATTATTTAAGTTCGATATAATAAAATAAACCATAAAACAATAAAAATTTTGATTCGATAGATATCGTAGATCTTCGCTGAATTGATGAATCCGTTGTCAGGATCAAGTGACGACAATTCTTGACATTACGTTTTTATTGATCTATGAAAACGTGTCGTTTCATTTTTAATCATTCCTTAGCGCTTTTTCGCAGGCATGGACTCAAGTGATATTCTAAAAAGATTCGTCTGTAATTTGTTAAAATAAATAATGGCAACCCAATTTTGAGAAAAGTTGTATCAACATATTAAACTTTTGGCGAAAGGAGATTGAAAATGTCAGCAAAACTCATTAAGGGGACTGAGATTCGCGAGCAGATTCTCGAAGAAATTACGGCTGAAGTAGCAGAAATTAAGGAAAAACATGGTGTCGTACCGGGCCTCGTTACCATTCTGGTGGGAGAAAATCCAGCTTCAATTTCATATGTCACACTTAAGATAAAAACAGCCCACCGTGTTGGTTTTCACGAAATACAGGACAGCCAACCGATGGATCTTTCCGAAGAAGCGCTGTTGGGTTTAATCGACAAATATAATAAGGATGATGCCATCCACGGCATTCTGGTCCAACTTCCCCTTCCCAAACATGTTGATGAGAAGAAAGTGTTGAATGCCATCGATCCTGATAAAGATGTGGACGGATTCCATCCGGTTAATGTCGGCCGTCTTATGATCGGCGGTAAAGAGGTTAAATTCCCGCCCTGCACCCCTGCAGGCATACAGGAAATGATCGTTCGCGCCGGTGTTGAAACAAAAGGGGCTGAAGTTGTGGTCGTCGGACGGTCAAATATTGTCGGAAAACCCATTGCCAATATGATGCTCCAGAAGGGTGTCGGCGCGAATTCCACCGTAACTATCGTTCACACGGGCACCAGGGATCTGGCTTCCCATTGCCAGCGCGCTGATATTCTGATTGTGGCTGCCGGCGTTCCGGGATTGGTAAAACCGGAATGGATCAAACCGGGCGCCTGCGTTATCGATGTCGGCGTCAACAGGATCGGAGAAAAGATCAGTGAAAAAACCGGAAAGAAAATCGCTATTTTAAGTGGCGATGTAGATTTTGATGCCGCAAAAGAGATCGCGGGCTGGATTACGCCGGTTCCCGGCGGCGTGGGGCCCATGACCATCACCATGCTGATGAAAAATACATTGAAGTCCCTCAAATTTAAACTCGGAATCGCCTAACCGTTTTTTCTAAAATAACGGGGGGGATATTTCCTCCCCGTTATTCTTGCTGATTTCCCAAACTATTGACAAAGTCCACATTTTCATGTAAAATAAGCCATTATTTTTTACAAAAGAATGAAACTCTCCTGAAAGATCAAAATAACGGTTTTTTGTGAGAGTGTTTTATTTGAAAGGTGTCACGTCTGATGGCATGACAGAATAGAGTTGTTATTCTGTAACCATATGAATTATATAATTATAATCGTGGTTATTAAAAAACATACTGCTTAACTGACAGAATCGTTATGAACGATAAAATCTCTTTTTACCTACTAAGTTACAGTGGCAAGACTGTTAAACAGTTCGCACTCACCAGACGGCGTTTAGGGGTTATCGTTGCGTGCTCGATAATCTTAATGATGGTTACCGCAGGCATTTTTTTCGATTATTTTAATCTTAAGATTACATTTAATAAAAAAGAAATTGAAAAAACAATCACCAATCAATCCAATGAGATTCTCAGCCAACGCAAGCAGATTCATAAATTTGCTAATGAAATAAATTCTTTAAAGTCAAACTTGGTTAAATTAAACAAATTTGAAAAAAAGATTAGGATTATTGCCAACATTAGCAATCCTTCCGAAAAAGACAATCTCTTCGGTGTCGGAGGATCCATTCCCGAAGATATTGATCCCAAACTCCCCCTGACGGTAAAACACAACAGCCTGATGCGTGAAATGCATGAACAAGCCCGGGAACTAAAATTAGCTTCCGTCAGTCAGGAAAAGGTTTTCGAATCCCTGATTAACGATCTAAAACGCAAGCGCAACTTACTCTCATCTACGCCGTCCATTTGGCCGACAAAAGGCTGGTTATCCTCTGGATTCGGATACCGGATCTCGCCGTTTACCGGTTTGCGCGAATTCCACAAGGGTCTTGACATTTCAAGCCGAAAAGGATCGAAAGTTATTGCTACTGCAGATGGTGTTGTAACATTCGCCGGAAAAAACGGTCTCTACGGGAATATGATCAAAATTGATCATGGACACGGTATGATGACGCGCTACGGACATCTTGAAAAAATGTTAAAAAAGAGGGGGGATGCCGTTAAAAGAGGAGATGTTATCGGATTAATGGGGAATACGGGACGAAGCACCGGCCCCCATGTACATTATGAAGTTTTTTTAAACGGTCTTCCTGTGAACCCCAAAAAATACATATTAAACTAGACCATTTTAACAGCCCTTCCTTTCCGATCTTTTCGCTTTTTTCAACAGTTGACATCCTGACCAACGATCTTAACACTTTTTGCATAATCTGTTGTTTGATGATATATTGGCTCTAAAAATATCGCATGCAAAATAACACGTGTAATGTGCCACTTGACTCTTTCATGAGAATTAATGGGCATCTTTATAACCTTTAATGGAATAGGAATATATTTTTAATGGCAGAAAATTTTTTAACAAAAGTTTTTGGAAGTAAAAACGAACGTGAATTAAAAAAAATCAGACCCGCCGTTGAAAAGATCAGTGCCTTAGAATCTCAAATGCAGTCCATGAACGACGAAACGCTGAAAGCACAAACAAAGATTTTCAAGGACCGTCTGAACAACGGTGAATCACTCGATGATATTCTTCCGGAGGCCTTTGCAACAGTTAGAGAGGCGTCGGTTCGTAGCTTAAAAATGCGGCATTTTGATGTTCAGTTGATCGGTGGAATCGTTCTTCATCAGGGAAAGATTGCTGAAATGAAGACCGGTGAAGGCAAAACCCTGGCGGCAACCCTCCCGGCATATTTAAATGCACTTTCGGGCAGGGGGGTTCATATTATTACCGTGAACGATTACCTGGCCAAACGCGACACCGAATGGATGGGGCATATTTATAAATTTTTGGGGCTTTCAGTGGGGTGTATTCTTCATGGATTGACTGATGAAGAGCGCAAGGCCGCATACGGTTCGGATATCACTTACGGCACCAATAATGAATTCGGCTTCGATTATTTAAGAGATAACATGAAGTTCGACATCGACACCATCGTTCAAAAAGATCTCAATTTTGCAATTGTCGACGAGGTGGACAGTATTCTGATTGACGAAGCCAGGACCCCGTTGATCATATCCGGTCCGGCTGAAAAATCGACGGATCTGTATCACCATGTCAACGCCATCATTCCACGTCTTGTTTCCGAACAGGACTATACCGTAGATGAAAAGGCCCGATCGGCGGTGCTGACCGAGGAGGGGGTTGCAAAGGCCGAAAACATGCTGAAGGTGGAAAATCTCTATGACCCAAAATATATCGAGATTCTCCACCATGTGAATCAGGCGCTCAAAGCACACGTTCTCTTTAAACGAGATGTTGATTATATTGTGAAAAACGGAGAAGTGATTATCGTCGATGAATTCACCGGCCGTTTGATGCCCGGGCGTCGATACAGCGAGGGATTGCATCAAGCCCTTGAGGCCAAGGAAAACGTCAAGATCGAAAACGAGAATCAGACACTGGCGACGGTTACATTTCAAAACTATTTTAGAATGTATGACAAGCTTGCCGGCATGACCGGGACGGCAGATACGGAAGCCGCCGAATTTAAAAAAATATATGATCTTGACGTGATGGTGATTCCGACAAACATGCCCATGATTCGAAAAGACAATTCGGACGTGATTTATAAAACCCGAACAGAGAAATTTGACGCGGCGCTCAATGCCATCATTGAACTCAATAAAAAAGGGCAGCCGGTTCTGGTGGGAACCATATCCATTGACGTTTCGGAGAGTTTTGCAACAAAATTAAAAAAAAGAGGGATTAAACATAGCGTACTCAACGCAAAAAATCATGAAAAAGAGGCCGAAATCATCGCTTTGGCAGGCCAAAAAGGAGCGGTCACCATCTCAACAAACATGGCCGGACGAGGAACCGATATCGTTCTCGGCGAAGGCGTCACCGAACTGGGCGGGCTCCACATTCTCGGAACGGAAAGACATGAAAGCCGGCGTATCGATAATCAGCTCAGGGGGCGTTCCGGCAGACAGGGGGATCCGGGGTCTTCGCGTTTCTACCTGTCCCTGGAAGATGATTTACTGCGGATATTCGGCGGCGAGCGGATAACCGGGATCATGGACCGGCTGGGAATGGAAGAAGGCGAACCCATAGAGAACAAATTGATCAGCAAAGCCATCGAGAATGCCCAGGCAAAGGTCGAAGGACACAATTTTGATATTCGAAAACAACTGTTGGAATATGACGATGTCATGAACCAGCAAAGAGAGGTCGTTTACAGACAACGCCGTGAAGCCTTGAGCGGCAAAAGCTTAAAGCCCGCCATCGAGGAGATGATTCAGGATAAGGCTGAAGAAATCGCGTACAGTTTGATCGACGAGAAAACGTTTCCGGATGAATGGGACTGGAAAGGTTTGAAAAAGGCCGTTTTTAAACAATTTAATTTTCGGTTTGATAAGATCGACGAGGATGTCATGGACGGTCTGAATCGGGACGGTTTGGCGCAGTTGATTTCAGATAACGCGCTCAATATATACAACGAAAAAGAGGCGGCCGTGGGATCGGAAGATTTCAGACACCTTGAACGTATCGTGATGCTGCAGACCGTTGACAATTTGTGGAAAGACCATCTTTTGAGCATGGATCACCTGAAAGAAGGAATAGGGCTTAGGGGATATGCCCAACAAGATCCCTTGATTGTATATAAAAGGGAAGGGTTCGAACTGTTCCAGGAAATGGTTTCCAGGATTAAAGAAGAGACGCTGGGGATTTTATTCAGAATCCAGATATCCGAATCCCAGGACATTTCCGAGCTTCAACAGCCAAAGGAGCAGAAACTGGTTTTTTCCAGCGGAGATGAACCGGCCAAAAAGAATCCGGTAAAACGGGCTCAGGAAAAGGTCGGGCGTAACGCACCTTGTCCGTGTGGAAGCGGAAAAAAATACAAAAAGTGCTGTGGCCGGTGATGCCAAATCGTATATATTTTTCGGATGTGCCCTTTACAAATTTATGCATCAGTGATTATAATACCGAAAAAGGATTGTTGATAAGGTGTTAGCGACGTATACAATTCGATATCCATCAAAATATGGACACAACGTAAGGGGGGGCGCCTTTAGGGAAGCATTCAAGCACATGCTTCAAAGGTCTTGCCATGGATAACGATTCAATGAACGGGTACGGCCCTGAATTAGAGGAAGATGTTATTTCTGAAACCAAAGATGATATTGATGAACCTCCCATGTACAAGGTGCTCCTTCACAACGACGATTATACTACCATGGAATTCGTTGTCGAAATTCTAATGTTTGTGTTTAAAAAATCGTCTGAGGAAGCAGTGAAGATCATGCTGAACGTTCACCATAAGGGTGTTGGAGTATGCGGCGTATATCCTTATGAAGTATCGGAAACCAAAGTGAAAACCGTCGATGCCCTGGCCAGGGAAAACGATTTTCCACTTAAGTGTACAATGGAGAAAGAATAGAACATGATCAGTAAAGAACTAAGTGAAACCCTGGGCTTTGCAGTCAGGGAAGCCAAAAGAAGACGACATGAGTATGTCTGCGTAGAGCATTTGCTTTTTGCTATTTTATACGACGGCGAAGGCATTGAAATTATAGAAAATTGTGGTGGTAATGTTGAAACGCTTAAAAATGAGCTGGAGATGTTTTTTAATGAACGGATGGAAAGTGTCCCCGAAGACAACGAATATGTTCTCCAGCAGACAGTCGGTTTTCAACGGGTCATCCAGCGGGCGATTAATCATGTCCGTTCAGCAGAAAAACAGCAGGTTGAAGTGAGTGACATACTTGCCTCGATTTTTCAGGAGAAGGATTCCCACGCAGAATATTTTTTAAGCTCTGAAGGAATTACGCGCCTCGATGTTTTAGGCTACATTTCGCACAATGTTGCAAAACCTATCCATAAGGAAGGGATTGACCCATTTATAACAACAGAAAAAAGAGATAAAAAGCAATCCTCTGATCCTTTGGAAGCATTTACCATCGATCTCGTGAAATACGCGGCTCAGGGCAAGCTGGATCCTTTGATTGGCAGGGACTTGGAGATGGAACGAACCGTTCAGGTTTTATGCCGACGTCGAAAAAACAATCCGATTTTCGTCGGAGATCCCGGCGTCGGGAAAACCGCAATGGCCGAGGGTCTTGCCATTCGGATCAGCGAAGGGTCTATCCCGGAATTGCTGAAAAATGTTCGTATCTATTCTCTTGATTTGGGCGGCTTGCTCGCGGGGACGAAATTTCGGGGTGACTTTGAACAGCGTTTAAAAGGGGTTTTGTCTTCTTTAAAAAAGAAAAAAGACGCCATTTTATTTATCGATGAGATTCACACAACGGTTGGGGCCGGAGCAACCAGCAGAGGTTCCATGGATGCTTCGAATATTTTGAAACCCGCCCTGGCGACCGGTGAGCTGCGATGTATCGGATCGACAACCTATGAAGATTATAAGAATTTCTTTGAAAAGGACCGGGCGTTGTCTCGCCGGTTCGAGAAAATAGAAATCCTGGAACCGCCGGTCAAAGAGACCATTCAAATTTTAAAAGGATTGCGATCCCGTTATGAGGAGCATCACGGCATCGTGTATACGGATCAGGCGTTAAAGGCCGCCGCCGAACTTTCCGCAAAATATATCAACGACCGTTATCTTCCCGACAAAGCAATAGATGTCATCGATGAGGCGGGGGCATTCGTTCGATTGTCCAATTCTCCCCATAGAAAAAGGATAAATCCCAAAGATATTGAAAATATTGTGGCCAAGATGGCCCGAATTCCCACCGTCAGTGTGTCAACGCCTGATAAAACGAAATTGGAGACCCTTGAAGAAAAAATCAAAGCGGTCGTTTTCGGACAGGATAATGCCATAACATCATTGGTCACATCCATTAAGCGATCACGAGCCGGTCTCGGAACACCCGAAAGACCCGTTGGATCGTTTTTATTCGCCGGTCCTACCGGTGTCGGCAAGACCGAGGTGAGTCTGCAGGTTGCAAGGGTTCTCGGGGTTCATTTTTTGCGGTTTGATATGAGTGAGTATATGGAAAAACATGCCGTTGCCCGCCTCATTGGCGCACCGCCGGGGTATATTGGTTTCGATCAGGGAGGACTTCTGACGGACGATATTCGGAAGCATCCTTACAGCGTGCTTTTATTTGATGAAATAGAAAAAGCGCATCCGGATATGTTTAACATCCTTCTTCAAGTGCTGGACCATGCGACGCTGACAGACAACAACGGGAAAAAGGCAGATTTTAGAAATGTCATTATCATGATGACCTCCAACGCGGGTACACGGGAGATGAGCACGCAAACCATCGGTTTTGGAGATAAGCAACATGATACCAAAGACAAAGGGAAAAAAGCCGTTGAAAATTTCTTTAGTCCGGAATTTAGAAATCGTCTTGACGGTATCATTCATTTCAATCCGCTGAATGAAGATATCATGAAAAAAGTGGTGGATAAGTTCATAAAAGAGCTTCGCGGGCAGTTGTCTGCTAAAAAGGTAAGCATCGGCCTTTCTTCGGAAGCCCGCACGTGGCTGGCCAAAAACGGACATGACCCGCGTTTTGGCGCCAGGCCATTGAGTCGATTGATACAAGCTGAAATTAAAGATGTCCTGTCCGACGAGATTCTGTTCGGACGTCTTGAAAAAGGCGGCAACGTATTGATCGATGTTGAGAATTCAAAGTTGGCGTTTAACTACCATCCTAAAACTTCGTTGAAGGAAAACGCATAGACCGGCCATCGTCGGGTTGATGATACGGGTATAATCATATTTAAATAGTGCCTGAACGTAACTTTCCATATCGGCACTAAATTGACGCTGTCATCTGGAAAGACAACGGCCTTATCAGTAGATCAAAGACGAGCAGGGTTATATGCGTGTTTTCCGCTTAATTATTTGACGATATCAGCGTGCCTGTTTTTCTTTTATCCGATACCGTTGGCTTTCCTCCGCCCTACCTTGCGTCCAAAGAAGGCTTGCTGGCCGTTGGGGGTGATCTCGGCATAAAACGGCTGATTCTTGCCTATCGAATGGGAATTTTTCCATGGTTTTCAGATGGTGATCCGATTCTTTGGTGGTCGCCTGACCCTCGCCTTGTGTTGTATCCTTCCGAAATTAAAATCTCAAAAACCTTAAAAAAAATCATAAAAAAAAATGTATTCAAGGTAACCATGGACATGGCATTTGATGAGGTTATCAACCAGTGCGCACAAGTTCGCTTGCAAAAGAATCAAGGCACATGGATCGTCAAAGAGATGATCGATGCTTATTGCGAACTTCATAGATCCGGCTATGCACATTCAGTGGAAGTCTGGCAACAGGAGGAACTGGCCGGGGGGTTATACGGCGTTTCTCTCGGAAAGTGTTTTTTCGGAGAATCCATGTTCAGCCGAGTCAGCAGCGCATCAAATGTCGCCCTAGTCAAGCTTGTTAAATATATTAGCAACTTATCGTTTGATCTGATTGATTGTCAGGTCCGCACCGAGCATTTGATCCGCTTCGGTGCCAGAGAAATCCCAAGAAAGCTTTTTTTAAGTCAGCTTGAAAAATCTCTTGATGCGCCGACTCAAAAAGGAAAATGGGAATATATGACCTAAACACCGAACTTTTTTTAAATACGGACAGGTTCAACGTCGTGTGTCATTTTTTTGGCGTTTTCTCTGAAGACGTATCCGCTTATTTTTGACAGGCCTTCCTTCAACATTCAAACCTTTTGATGCAGATCCAATACTCAACCTTGTGAGAAATGATTTGAAGTCAGCGGCTGAAATACTTTCTTTAAGGTAAAATGGCGTTTTACGCAATATCATAAAACCCCGTATATAAAGAGGTTTATACGCAATAAATATTCTGATACCGGTATGTTATATCGTTTTTGCGTCCTATGGATCTTCATGCAATTCAACTGTGTTGTCGCCATCGCAATCAATTGATTTCATCAAAAATAATTTTCCCCAATTTTCACCCCTTTTTATTCTGGCCTGAAATTTGCATTTATTCTGGCCTGAAATTTGCTGTTGTTCCAAATAATTATATGTTCATCCGGCGCTGCATCCTTTTTCCGGATTTTTTTGTAACAACGGACCGGCAGCTTTTTGGGTTTTCAACTTCTGAAACGCTATGATTCGATAAGACTCACAATCAAAAGACAGGAGTACAGATACCATGATCATCCGAATTAAGAACAAATGGCGATATTTGTCGGATAAAAGAGGGTTTACGCTTATTGAAATGGCCATTGTGCTAATCATCATCGGCATCATCATCGGGGCGGTGGTCAAGGGAAAGGACCTCATCCGAAGCGCAGAGCAAAAGAAAATTTACACGAAATATCTGAATGCATGGCGTATGGCCTACGCCAACTTCTATGACCGGACCGGAAAACGGCTGGGGGATTTTTATAATACCTTCGGTTCGTCGGGAGGGCAGGACGGAAAGGCCGACACAGATAGCAACAATGACGGTTCGATCAGCGATATGGAACGCGGATATCTTAAAACCGGAGATCCGGCAGGAACCGGCTTCAGAGGGCTGGACACCGTCGGCCTGACTGCGCCTTCAACCAATACCGGTAATTGCTGGGAATATACCTATACCGATAAAGACGGCGGCGGTCACAGATTATCTATAGCATTTAAATACGATCCGAATGGCAAGTACAATTACATGTGGATTAGCGAGCTGCCCAATGAGCTGGGGATGGCGCTGGATACCATCATCGATAATGAAGCGAACGGCACTTCCGGGGATTTTTTATGTTTCGATCCGGGTGATGCCGTCAATTCAGACTGGAAGGCGCCCTCAACGGAAGTCAGCGCCCGCTGGAAAATGGATTTTTAAACAGATGTCTACGATAAAAATATTTCGATCCGGTTTGGTGACCGGTCTTCTCGTGGTGCTGTGTTTTTCGGCGGGGTATTTTTTCCTTTCCGGTTACCAGCGGTATATTGTCAACCTGGACAAAAAAGCGGCATTGATCCGGCAGGCCGAACTGCTCAATCATCGACAAATCGACAGAAAGCAGAAATGGCAAGACATTATGAAAGTCAATCGATTTGTGAAAAATGCCGAGTTGTTGGGATTGGTACGAAAAAAATGGGCGGTTTATCATGTGGATATTCAGGATTCGGTCAATTTTACGGAAATGAGGAAATTATTAACCCAATGTACAAATGGAGATTCTCATTATTTCAAACCGATTTCATTTCACCTTAAATCAATAAAAGCGATCGACAACAAAAAAAATACATCGGGTATGACGTCTCACCGTCAAAAAGGAGATATTCTCATGGTGCTCAAAGGCGCATTTTTCGTGAAAAACAATACTGGAATACCGGAAGATGAAAAAAAATAAAAAACAATACGTCCTCGAGCTGGATGGTCTTTTCTACCATTTAAAAGATAGCCGTTTAAGACAAATTGCCGATTTAAAAGAAGTCAATGACGCGTATTGTTTTGTCACGGACCTGCAGGAAACGATTTCAAGAACCATGACTGTCGAAGCGCCGGCCAAATATGCGGAATTTGTGGTTCGCAAAAAACTCCAGGAATCGGGCGATTTTGATGAGCCGGTGTCCGTGATTACGCATTGGAAAAAGAAAAGAGGCAAAAATACCACCGATATATTTTTCACAGCGCTTCCAACACGCCAATACCACGTCTATCTTGAAAAAATTCGGACAAGCGAAGACGGCATTCTGATGATTCCTTTATATACGCTGCTATATAATGTCTTAAAACAAATGCATTCGGAAGATCCCATTGCCGTCATATTTCAGCACGGTCGATTTGCCGACGTGATTGTCGGCAACAAAAGCCATATCTATTACTCGAATCGATGTGTTGCATTCGACAAGAGCGAAGCGCAAATCTCTGTGCTCTGGGATACCGTTCGGACAGATATTCAAACCGCACAGACCGAAAACGGAATGAAGGTAAAAACGGCCATTCAACTCAGCTGGATCGATAGCGGAGAAAATCCGGAATGGACTGAAAACGAGGAATATGAATGGTGTCATTTGGAAGAAGAACCCATATCGTTTGATGATGATACGTATTTGGTCTCATTTTCAAATGCGATAAGAAGACGATCGGGGAACGGCGCAATTACACCAAAAATAGAGAAGCTTTATTATCACACGCAAAAATGGGCGGCACCGCTCAACATTTTTTTGCTTGTTTTCCTGTTGGCAATAACAGGCGGATATTTCTTATGCCGGAATAGAGCGGATCTTGTTGAAAAACAATTGAAACGAATGAACCGCCAGATCACAGGGCTAAGTGCCGATATTTCCATGAACGCGATCCCTGCTGAAACATACCGGGATACCTTCGAATTTATCAAAGATCTATCCTATTGCAAAAACTCACCTTCGTATCTGGATGTAATGAACGATGTTACGAAGGGACTTTCTTCGGATATGGAAACAGAAATCCTTAAGATCGATTATTCGGCCGATGCGATGACATTGGAGATATTCGGCCGGATTCAAGCGGATTTCGATTCGGCGCATAACGGATATCAGGAATTCATTTCATTCATGAAATCCAAAGGATATTCTGTCACGGAAAACAGGTTTGACACGAATATCCGTGAATCAAAATATCTTGCCAAATTTACAAAGAGGATTGGATGAAAAGAAAATATAACGGACTTGTCGCGATCGTTATTATTGGCGCGGTTTTGCTTCCAACGGCGATTTATGCGGTTTATTCATCCCAAGTTATCGGCAAAACAGATACCGCTCGGTTAAAGGTTTTCCCCTCTGATTTTACTGTTCCCGACGCTGCCGGTATGAGAAGAATATCCACCTTTGAAAAAGAGATGGTTGATATCTCCAACCCTAAAATCACGAAATCAATGCTGGATCGAGACGTTCGTTTCTGGCGTTATTCGGATCAAAATTATCATCGCGATATAACGAACAATCAGAGGCAAGAGGAGATAGATGCCAAAACAGCGCATGAATTAACCTTTGTTTTCGCATCGAGCGAGAAAAGATTTTGTATCATAGACGGCTCATTTTATGCTCAGGGCGCTGAACTTCCCGGCGGCGGAAAGATCGTGAAAATAGAACCGGACCGTGTTCGGGTGAAAAAAGGAAAATCAGCCCAATGGATACCGCTCTCGAAAACGACAAAGTGGGGCGAAATACAGTAAAGAACTTACAATCGAGCATTGTCGTTCAATCGGGGTTAAAGTCTACAGACGTGTAACTGTCGGAGGGTTTATGAGGCAATTTAATGTCATCTGGATAATAATTTTGTTGTTCTTCATGGCGGGCTGCGCAACCAGAGCCCCTGCACTCAAGCCATTGTCGCTTCAGACCACCCAGAAGCATATCGAGTCCGAGTCCGAAAAACTGGATGCGGCACACAAAAAATTTGTTTCCGGTCTGGAAAAGACGACACCTCGGGTCATAAAAGCGGAACCGGTAATGCCGGTTTACAATCCATTGGAAGACCATATGGTCTCTTTTTCAATGATCAACGAAGATCTCAAGGCGATTATGTATTCTCTGTCCCAGTCCGTCGGGATGAACCTGATCATTGACCCGGCCGTCAATCTTGAGAAGAAATCGCTCACCCTCAATTTCCAAAACGTTTCTGCGGCTATTGTTCTGAAAGAGATACTGAATAGCTATGATCTTTGTTACGAGATTCAAGGGAATGTCATCCGTATTATGCCGTATAAAGAACAGATGTTCAGTCTCGATTTTCTGGATACCAAAACGAATACCAATTTCAATGTCGGAGGTGATGTGCTTGGTGCATCGGAAGAAACCTCCAGCGGATTAAAGGGTAAGTTTGAACTATCCGGACAGGCGGCCAAACAGGGAAATGACTATGATGTTGTTGAACAAATGATCTCCCGGATCATGTCTAAAAACGGAAAATATACGCTCAACCGGCTTTCCGGAAGTCTTTATGTTAAAGATACCCCTGGGGTTATCCAATCCATTTCAAAATTGATTAATCATTTCAAGGCGATGTTATCCAGGCAGGTACTCATTGAAGCGAGAATTATCGAAGTCGGGTTGTCGGATAAGTATAAATACGGCATTGATTGGAGGGTGTTGCGAGATAAGGCTGCCTCATTAACGGCAAAAACCAGTGTGGCCTGGTCACTGGGCAACGGACTGGTTTTCAGCCATGCCAATAATGAATTTACCATTGATGCGGCCATGGACGCCTTAATGACGTTTGGTAAGGAAAAGGTGGTGTCAAACCCGAGCATTCGCGTCAAACATGGAAAACCCGCACTCATCAGTGTTGGCACATCCTTTACTTATAAGAAAAAAGTCCAGACCACGCGGGAAGTGACGACCGGCACTGACAGGCAAATAACGGACGTCGATGTTTCTACCGTGTTTGACGGGCTTATTTTGGGAGTGATTCCCTTTATCGGTGAAAACCAAAGGATTTCTTTGCTGATCAATCCCATCAACAGTTCGGTTAATCGAGAAAGTTTGGTTCCGAAAAGCGTCGGATCGGGGGACCAGGAAATATCCCTTCCTCAGGTCAGAATCAAGGAAATGAGTACAACCATTGAGCTTACAAGCGGCGATGTTGTGGTTTTGGGAGGCTTGATCGATGACGTGCAAACCACGGAAGATAATGGAGTGCCAATTCTATCAAGCATTCCCATATTGGGGTATCTTTTTAAAAATCAGACAAAAGATATAGAATCAAGGGAACTCGTTATTATTTTGAGTGTAAAGCTGGTATGAGCGTCATTTTCAGGACATTGAAAAAACTTAACACCGAATCAACGGGTGCAGGAAAAAGTATCGGCACACGGGTCCATAGAAAAAAAATCTTTGGGTTCGATGCAGTACGCCACCCGTCTTCTGCTGTTCTTTTGCTGCTCGTCGTGTTCACAGTCTTAGGTGCAGGATCCCTTTTTGGTTATTTCAAGCTCCAGGACAAAAACAGTAAAAAGGCCGAAGCGGTTTTGATTTCAAGCGCCGATATCCGCCAATCAACGAATATGCCCCTTAACACAAAGATTGAAAATAAAGGGAAAAAACGTTCGAATGAATCAAAAGCTTCAGCGTTAAATTCCATTGAATACCGCCCGCCGGATGCAAATCACAATCGCGCCCCAATGATTGATTCAGACCCAACGACAAATAACAAAGCGCGGTTGGCATTTATAAGAAAAAAAACCGATCCATCTCATATCGTATCGAAAATTAAAGCCAGACAACCGGATAGATCCTCGACATCCCAAGAATCGACGACCCCTGATGTAAAGCAGGTTTTTCTTTCGAATGCAAAAAAGAACGCAAAAATTGCCCGTTTGATTTCGGATATTCATGGTGAGATGGGGCGCGGCAATAAAGATCGAATTGTAAAACTTTTTAATGAACTGGCAATGATAAAGGGACAAGACAACAATTATGTTCTCAAATTAAAAGCGGTTTGGCATATACGCAATCAAGAGTATGAGGACGCAGCAAATTTGTTGAGAACCGTGCTTTCGAGAAACGGGCTCGATCTGGAAGCAGGTCTCAATATGGCAATTGTTGAGATCAATACCGGAAAGGAACAAAGCGCCTACCGGCGGCTGGAAAACCTTCAAAAAAGTTATCCGGACAGTATACGGCTGGCTGAGATCCTTCAAGGTTTGAGACGATTATTTAACGGAGAGCAAATCCGACATTTCAGCACACACGATGGGTGACGGCAAAGATGATGAAAACGGTTTTAGCTAAAGAAGAACAAGGCTGCCTCGATTTTTTCGGATTATATCATAATCCTTTTCCAGTGGCGCCGGAGGAAGAAAACTTTTATTTTTCCGGCCATATCGAACAGATTCTATCTGAAATCATCTTTGGAATTAATGCTCGAAAAGGCTTCATGGTTCTGACCGGCGAGGTGGGACTCGGAAAAACCACCATCAGTCGAAGAATCATGAACATTATCGAAAAACAGGGTATTGAGACATCGCTGGTCTTTTATACCGGTTTTCAAGATGTCGAACTGATTCGAGAAATAAACCGGGATTTCGGGCTGACGGCGGAGAGTTTGCTTTTCAGCGACCAGATGCATCTTTTGTACAATTTTTTGGTGGATCGAAATCGATGTAAAAAAAACTGCACCATCATCATTGATGACGCACAGAATCTTGATCATAAGAGCCTCGAACTTCTTCGGATGATTTCAAATCTTGAAACAGGCGGGAAAAAACTGGTTCAGATTTTATTGGTAGGTCAGCCTGAGTTGATGGCATTGCTGGATTCAGAAGAACTCAGACAGCTAAAGAGCAGAATATTCATTCAAGCAGAGGTGAAATCCCTGACACCGGAAGAGCTCAAAGACTACCTTTCTTTCAAACTAAACCTGGCCGGAAACAGAGGACAAATAAGAATTCAAAAAACAGCTTTGACTAGATTATATAGGCTCAGCAAAGGAAATTTTAGACAGGTCAACCTGCTGATGGACCGATGTTTGTATGTCGCTTTCCTCCACGATACCAAGGAGATTACAGGAAAGATTGTCACGGAAGCATACATGGATCTTCACCCTAAAAAATTGACACTTTTTAAAAAGCCGCTTATTTTGACGGCTTCGATGATATTGGTCTTATCGCTATTCGGTGGAATTGTTTATTCGGGTTTCAATCGGTATGTTCCCGGAATATCTTCAATCGCCGGAATCGACGCCACCTTAAAATGTGATAAGAGTCGATTCAGGTCTGAAGTCCCCAACGTTGCATGGCAGACAACGGACCGCACCGACGATAAAACCGATAACCATTCGATACGAACTATCGATATCCCCGAATCGGTGGGTAATTTTTTAAAAGAATATAAACTTGTCCAATATAAGATCCCTTTTTTTAAAGCCTTGAAGACCGATCGGTTTCAAGAGATAACGGAACTTATATACAGAAAGACAGGATACATGCTGATCATGCTGGATCGTGTTTCAAATCAGCTTGAAAATAAATATGGAACACTAAAATATGTTTCAGGTTCGGCGAACCATCCGAAATTATATCTATTCTGGCGTCCTCCGATAATCGTTAAAAAGTTTTACTATTATTATAATGGAGAAGAAATACTTAGCCTTCAAAAGATGATGGCTAAAATCGGTCTGTATACCGCCCGAATGGATGGGAAGGTTGGTAAGAATCTTATGCTGGCTGTGGTTGGTTTTCAAAAACAAATGGGACTTCCCGTGACCGGATATCCGGATGCAAAAACCATTTTCCTTTTATGCAGAAAAATGGAAGGCCTAAACAATGGTGCATGATAAAAAAATAAAACCCCTGGGTGTTGTATTAAAAGAAAAGGGACTTGTCACGGACGAGTACATCGGTTATGCGCTGCAGGAACAGAAGATCACCCGTGAAAAAATCGGAGAAATATTAGAACGACTCGGATTTGTTACGGAGAATGATATTGTTATGGCACTGTCCGAACAAGGCGGCGTTCCCTATATTGATGTGGATACTATCCTTCCCGAAGAAAATGTTCTTAAACTTTTCAATAAAAAATTATGCCTTAACAATTCATTTCTTCCCTTTCGGAAAACAGAAAATTTACTGGAGATCGCAGCACATAATCTGATCGACGAGAAACTCGGACAAACCATCTCAAGACAGACGGGACTGCTGCCGAAATTTTACATTTCCGAGCGCAAGAAAATCATTCGAGCCATCAATAAATTCTACTATTTTCTTGAAAATCCCGTTGAGAAACTCATTGAAAAAGAAGTTTATCTTCTTTCTCAAAGTGAAGAGATGGCAAGAGGGTTCGATAACTTGATCAAGCATATCCTGCATCTATCCGTCAAAATGCGGGCTACGGATATCCATATCAAACCGATGAAACTGTCAACCAGCATTTCATTTAGAATTGACGGCGTCATAACATCGGTCTTATCCCTTCCGGTTGAGTTGAACCGAATTGTGTCCAGCCTCAAAATGAAAGCGGATATGGATATTGCAGAACAGCGGTTACCTCAGGACGGACGGTTTTCCGCCACCATATTGAACAACAACTACGACTTCAGGGTGTCCACCATTGTTTCACCCCTGGGCGAGAGCATGGTTCTTCGTGTTCTTCCCATGGAGAGTTCGGTGGCGGGTCTGGAACAGCTTGGTTTTTTTACGGAACATATCCAGACTCTGGAAAAAATGTTCAACGAACCTTTCGGCATCATCCTCATTACCGGGCCCACCGGATCCGGAAAATCGACGACCCTTTTTTCCGGAATCAGAAGACTTAACTTGCTTCAAAAAAATACCATCACCGTTGAGGAACCCATTGAATTCGACATCCCCTTGCTGCGGCAAACCCAGGTGAACGAAAAAGCCGGATATACGTTTGCCAACGCCATACGATACTTCTTGCGGCATGATCCGGACGTCATTTTAGTGGGCGAAGTAAGAGATTCAGAGACTGCTGCCACAGCGGTAACCGCCGCGACCACCGGTCATCTGGTTCTTTCTACCATGCACACAAACAGCGCGATCGGTACCATCCCAAGACTCATGGATCTCGGTATTCGACCATTTTTGATTGCCGACGCTCTTGTCGGAGTGGTCAGTCAACGACTTGTACGCAAAATCTGCAACGGCTGCAAAACGTCCTATGAGCCGTCCGAACAAGAAAAAATTTACTTGAAAGATAGCAATATTGAAACGCTTTTCAAAGGTCAAGGATGCGAACTTTGCAGCGGTACAGGATACTTCGAAAGAACGCTGATTTATGAACTTCTCTCCATCGACCAAAACCTGTCTCAATTGATTGAAAAAGGGGCCGATTTAAGCATGATTTTAAGTACGGCGAAAGCATCGGGCTTTGAAGATATTTTCGAAATATCGAGAAATAAAGTTAAACAGGGTATCACTACAACGGAAGAAGCCGTGCGCGCCCTGGGTTACATCAGACAACTGTAGAATAGCGCAATGATGAATTACTTCAGGTATAAACTCATAAACCCCAACGGAAAGCCTTCTTCGGGTCTTATCAAGCTCCCTTATCAGGATGAGATATCAACGGCCGCCTATCTGGAAAGAAACGGGAGCATGGCTATTTATGTTTCAAAGCTTGGAAAATTTGAGTCTTTATTTCCGAAGTTGAATTCGTTTAGGCTGTCTAAACGAATGAAACGAACGGATCAAGCCAATTTACTGAACAATCTCTCCCTTCTTCTACGTTCCGGGATGCCATTGAACACCGCCCTCGAAGAAGTTGCACAAACCATCTCCCATCCCGGATTGGCCGGCAATATCCAGGATATCGTCGGTGCTGTTCGAGGAGGCATGTCTTTTTCGGAGGCTGCCGGAAAATTCAGCGACATCTTTACTGAAACGGTTATCTGTCTCATTCGAATCGGTGAAGAAACAGGAAGACTCGATGAGATGCTAAAAGATGCCTCCGAACACGTAAGTCGGATGCATACCATTATCAGCGACACTCAAAGAGCCCTCTTATACCCGATATTTGTATTATTTTCAATAGGCATCGGCCTTGTTTTTTGGCTTTACTATGTGGTGCCCAAAATTCTTGAGCTTTTCAAGGAAATGAATGTCGCGCTTCCGACAATTACGGTTTATCTTCTAAAAATATCCGATTTTATTCAAACCCACTTTGTTTACTTGATCGTGGGAATTGTTTCAATACCTATTTTCTTGATGACCGCTCGAAAGGGAAGCCGAAAGTTTAGAAAAGTCATCGATCGGGTGATGCTTAAGCTCCCCGTATCAAAAGCGATTATCTCAGCTTCTAATCTTGCCCATATTACCGAATATTTTTCTTTATTGATCAGATCCGGGATAAACATATTGCAAGCCGTCAAAATATTAAAAGACAGCATACGAAATGAAATTTATCGAGATAAACTCGAAGTGGTGGGAAAAGAAATAAAACAAGGCAGCAGTATTTCGGAAGCCTTTGCCGGTGCCACAATTTTTCCGGCCTTTATCACACGGATGATCGGCATCGGTGAAGTGAGCGGAACCCTTGAAGAACAGTTGGGAAATATTGCCCGAGAATATACCAAAAGACTGTCCAATTTGGTTGAAATGATCGGGAAAATGATCGAGCCGATTATTCTTGTGGTGGCAGGCGCCATTTTTGCCGTTATTTTCTTGGCGCTGTTGCTTCCTGTTTACGATATGGTCGGTCATGTCGGCGGCATGTAGCAAATCGGATCACCATAGAGCGGAACTTGCAGCGAAGATATGATTCATTTATCAAAGAATAAAAAAAATAGCCTTTCGCCGGGATTTACCTTGATAGAAATGGCGGTAGTCCTGGTCATTGTGGGAATTATCATCTCGATCGTGGCAACGGTCTTGCCTTCCCTTATCAAGTCTTCAAAAGTCAAAAAGGCCCGGGCCATATTGGAAGAAGTGGACTATGCAATCCAGGGGTATGTTGCCGCCAACGGCCGCCTGCCGTTTGCGGATAATGGCACCACCGGCGAGGAGGATTCCGCAACGCCGACATATTTTGGAAATCTTCCCTATGTCACACTGGGCCTTTCTTCGGGCGATGATGCATGGGGAAACCGTCTGAAATACGGTGTAAACAAGGATTTAACCACCACGAATGTCGACACTTTGGGTGAGGCATTGAAAACAGCATGTTCGGATAACCCGGTAAATCCGGATAAACTCCATGTAAACATTAACGGCGTGCAGACGCACATGGCCTATGTCATCGTGAGCGGTGGTCTGAAAGATGAAAACGGCGCCGGCGGACTATTCGACGGGTTAAATCAGGTGGATGATGCGGGTTATGATGATCCGAACAGAATCATCGAATCCGGCGCTTACGATGATTTGATGATCGCCAAAGCATGTACGGTAATGGCCGGAGCTCAAGGGTTCGGTTTAGGAAACGGCAGTGGGAATAGCGGAAATTCCAACAGTACATCTGAAGTTTGTGACAATGGTGTCGACGATGACGGCGACGGTCACATAGATTGTGATGATCAGGACTGTTATAATGTTTCACCGTGCGGGCCGGGGGGCAGCAAGGTTTCGATCACGACCGCCTCCATCCCGGCCGGATACGTCAATGGGAGCTATTCGGCAGCCTTTAATGCCACCGGCGGGACAACGCCTTATGAATGGACCCTGACCGATAACGGTAATTTTTCCAACCTGTTTCTTCACACTTATCTCGGTCAGCTCTCCGGAACACTCGGCCAATGTCCCGGTACCTATACCATCGGCGTCCAGGTCAATGATTCCGATACGGAAAACGATCCCGATCCCAATCCCAGCAATTTCACGATTCAGGTGAAAAACAATTTATCGATTTCACGAACCAGCGGTTCCGGAGTGGATATTTCCTGGAACAGTGTCACTCAGCAGGAAACCTTTCAAGCCAGCGGCGGACATATTGGAGACATTCAATGGTCCCTGGATGCCGGCGGCGCAACAGGCTTCTCAGTATCTTCCACCGGGAGTGACACGTGTAGCATCAAGAAGAACGGCATCTCTTCGGTGGGTTCCTACACCTTTACCCTTACAGCCACCGATGCATCCTGTCCAAGCAATACCGCAAAGATTATCCTGAGCGTTTCAATATTATCCAATGCCGGCGGTGCGCCTTTTACCGTCAATATGTCCGCGGAATGGCACATGGATGAATGCAGTTGGGACGGTACAAGCGGAGAGGTTAAAGACTCCGGTGACAATGGACTTGATGGAACCGCTAAAAATGGTGCAAATACCATTGGTTCAGGAAAGATTTGCAGAGCCGGATATTTTGACGGAAGCAATGACTATTTGGACATGGGGGACATTCTAAACGATGTTTTCGGAACAGGCAGCGATTCGTTTTCCGTGGCTGCGTGGATAAACCCTTTATCCCTGAGCGACTCCCAGACCAATCATGGTACCCAAAACTGTTTCTCGGCCAAGGCTTCAGATTCATATAACGACAATTTCGAAATCGGTGTTAACACTGACGGTACCATCCATGTTTATATCGATACTTTGGGAAAAGATAAGGATGCTGACCTTGGTACGGCCGGCAGTATCACCGTCGGGATTTGGAATTTTGTCGTTATGTCTTACAATAATGGTTCCGTTACCGTAACCGTCAACGATAAAAAATATCAAGATACCAGTACCTGGAGTGGGGGAGGGGGTCTGGATAACGCCGCCGGCAGTCCTTTTACCATCGGCAGTTCTCAGCATACCGACAACTATTTTAAAGGCAAGATCGATGAGGTAATGGTTTTCTCCAAAGCGTTGACCGATGAGGAGATCACTAGTCTATACTCAACGACTCATGCATGCACGGGATCATGCTATACGGAACCTTTGGCGGTGTATTATATGGATGAGGCTTCATGGAATGTCGGAACGGTCGGTGAAGTAAAAGATTCGTCCGGAAACGGTTATATCGGCACCCCTTACGGAAGTGCCGCAATCAATACCACCGACAGCCATATCGGCTATTCCGGAGAATTTACCGGCAGCAATGGTTATATCGATATTTCCGGCCTTCCGGTTTCGACCTCATCCGGTGATCAAACCACCGTGACCTTTTGGATGAAATGGCTTGGCGGAAACGGCGAGATGCCCATTGGATGGACTTCATACGATCTTTGGCTCAGCGGCGATCATTTCGGATTTAATACCGCGCAGGGAGATATCTACGGAATTGACGGAGCATCTGCAAAACTTGCCGACGACTGGCACCATATTGCCGCAGTGTTTACCAATAACGGTACATTACAAAACAGCCTCTTCATCGACGGCGTAGAACAGTCTCTGAGCACGGTTCAAGGGTCGAGCCATGGGGACAGGACGGTGGGCTCGAATTTCAGGTTCAGTGGATGGCTGAACAATTCGAGTTACAGATTCAACGGCCTGATCGATGAGCTAAGAATATACAACAGGGGATTGTCTGACAGTGAAGTCTCAGACGATAAAGCGCTGACCCACTAGCAGTAGTTTTGAATTGTTTGTATTTTGAGTATTGAAATTTGGGATTTAGGTACCGTGTGCAGAGGCGGATCGACACCATATGAGGTAGTTAGTATTGATGTTGCTGACATCAGGATCTTTTGGTGCCCTTTTTCTTGACACGTCATAAAATTTCTCATAGCGTGGTGGCATACGATTGATTGCCGGTGGCGCTGTGAGCATTGAGGAGCGCTGCGAAATGAAAATACATTTAAAATTTGATGAATCAGACCCGAAGGATACGCGCTTTACAGTGGTTGTCAACGACACGCCCTGTGGCCAATTGGCCATGATGACCGAAGATGCCGTTAGAATGACGGACATTTTCAAATCAGGCTGCTCACAGCATGAGTGCGTTTTTGAATATTCCGGCGAACTTTACCAGTCCGAAAGCTGGGTCATCTGGCGAAAAAGAAGCGGAAAAGAGCGAAGAAGCGGACGGGACCGGAGAACAGGCCAGGACCGCAGAATCGGCGATGACAGAAGAAAATGATGGAGGGGATATGGATATCAAAACGGTCAAGATCGAGAAACCGGAAGCGTTAAACTTGATTTTAGGGCATTCTCACTTCATTAAGACGGTGGAAGATATCTATGAGACGATGGTCAATACCGTACCCGGAGCGAAATTCGGTCTGGCATTTTGCGAATCTTCCGGGCCATGTCTGGTGAGATACTCGGGCACGGATGACGACCTGGTCGAATTGGCAACAAAAAATGCCTATGCGCTTTCGGCCGGACACAGCTTTATACTTTTGATGAAGGACATGTTTCCTATCAATGTCCTAAATGCCGTTAAAAATGTCCCCGAAGTTTGCAGAATCTTTTGCGCGACGGCAAATCCTGTGGAAGTTCTTGTTGCAGAAACAGAACAGGGACGGGGCATCATCGGTGTCATTGACGGTTTTAAATCAAAAGGCATTGAATCCGAAGCGGATATCGCAGAACGTAAACAGTTTCTGCGTACGATCGGATATAAACTATGAGATATACATCACGTTCGCTTCTAATCGTTCATTTTTAAGCCGGATCAGGACATAACCGCCCATACACATCATTCCCGGGTTCAACACTTTTGTTTTGCCGATAAAATCCTCGGAGTCTGCCTCGTGGATATGCCCGGTCAGGCATATGTCCGGTTGAACGCGCCGGATAAATTCCAGCACGGATTTGTTTCCGACATTTTCACCGGACGGGAGTACGGCGGCCTTTGAGCCAAACGGGGGATCGTGTGCAACTAAAATCAGTTTTGGAATGTGCTTTATTTGTTCGTATCCCTTATCGAGCCATTGTCCCAGCATGGCATCCGGAACCTCTGAAGGTGTTCTGAAAGGCGTCGGCGTTGAATATCCCACGCCCATAATACCGATATTATCGGCCAACTGTTTGCCCCTTGCATGGATATTCCAACCCTTCTCCTCAAGATAATCTGTGATTTCAGCCCGATCCATATTCCCGATCTGCGCATAAATATTCGGATTAACGGCAGAAATTCTTTGTAGTATCTGATCGGCTTTTTGCGTTCCGCCTCTGTTTGTAATGTCTCCGCTGATGATAACGCCGTCGGCATCGGCCAAATCAGGTATTTCATTCAAGAGGGATATGTCTTCGTGGATATCACCGAATCCAATCCAGAACTTTTCTTTTTCATTCATCCTTGGACTCCTTATTCAGGTTTAAGATACCTGGTACAACCCCGAATTTGTGGGATCTTGGCTTGAATAATAAAATAGAAAATAGAAAAGAGGAATTAGAAAAGAGGCCTATATGCCTTCGACGGCGCCAAAGGCAACCAAGGATAACGGAGACTATGAATAAATATAAACAAAAATAAAACATTTACTTTGATTCGTGTTCGTTTGTGGTTATCTATTTTCTATTTCCGAATTCCTATTTTCTTGGGTTTTTATATCCTGTTGATCATGGACGCCATATAACCCGCTCCAAATCCATTGTCGATATTGACGACTGCGACATTTGAGCTGCAACTGTTCAACATGGCGAAAAGCGCGGTCAAACCGCCGAGGCTGACACCATACCCAACACTGGTGGGAACTGCGATAACCGGCCGGCTGACCATCCCTGCAACCACGCTGGGTAGAGCGCCTTCCATTCCGGCAACGACAACAAGGACGGATGCTTCCTGAATCAGATTTTTATGGTCAAACAATCGGTGAATGCCCGAAACACCGACATCAAAAACAGATTCCACCTTGTTTCCCATAACCTTTGCCGTAAGATATGCTTCTTTGGCAACCGGGATGTCCGACGTGCCGGCCGAGACGACAAGAATAGTGCCTTTCCCCTGTTGGGGGCTGTCATGTTTTTTGCAGACAATCATCTTTGCATCTTCATGATATACAGCCTCCGGAAACCGTGAAATTACCCGGGCCGCATGATGCGAATGGATGCGGGTGACCAGTACGATTTTTTCCTGAATCAGCATTTTTTCCATGATGCCGATAATCTGGTCTGCAGTCTTTTCCAGTCCGAAAATGACTTCAGGAAATCCCTTGCGAAGCGAGCGATGATGATCTATATGTGCGTAATCTAAATCTTCAAATGAAAGATGTTTAAGCTTTTGCGAAGCGTCCTCGACCGATAGATTCCCCGCGGCAACGCGGTCAAGGAGCTGTTTTAGAGATGCCAGATCCATGATATAATTCCTTTAAACAGCATTGATCCGTTGAAATAAAATGGTGGAAAAACCGTTCTGCAATTAGGATATAAGTAACCCAAACCCAGTGAAAGGGTCAACAAAATCTTGATATGGAGAAAATATGAAAATTGCCGTCATAATCCCTGCAAGGTACGATTCTACACGATTCCCGGGCAAGCCGCTCAGACTTTTTAATGGAAAACCCATGATACAACAGGTCTATGAACGCGTGAGTCTATCCAAAGTCGTAACAGACGTTACCGTTGCCACGGACGATCAGAGAATTTTTAATGTTGTACGTGGTTTTGGCGGCAATGCGGTCATGACCGGCAAAGAAAACCGTTCAGGTACCGATCGGGTGGCGGAAGCGGCGGAAACGATGGGGCTCGATCTCGATGATATTGTCATAAACATACAGGGGGATCAGCCTAAAGTTCATCCTCGGCATTTACAGGATGTGGTCAATCCATTTAAAACCGAACCCGGCACGAAGATGAGTACGTTGGCATTTAAAATTGTCAAGGCGGGTGAAATAACCGATCCCAAGGATTGTAAAGTGACATTTGATCGTAGAGGGTATGCGCTGTATTTTTCCAGATCCCCGATTCCATGCGCCCGAGATGCCGACACAATTTTTGATACCTACAAACATCTTGGAATTTATGCATATACCAAACGATTTCTAAAAATATTCAGAAACCTTCCTGAAGGAAGACTCGAAGCCATTGAAAAACTTGAACAGTTGCGTGCCATCGAATATGGATATCAAATAAAGGTGGTTATTACGGAGCATGATTCTCCGGAGGTTGATCTTCCGGATGACATATCAAGGATTGAAAAGCAAGATTGAACAAATCCTTCTTTCATATAAATCATAGCCATATTCAGGGAATGCGCTCTCCCTGAAAACATACAAAATCAGGGCATGGAAATTGAGTTATGGCTTCTTCATCTTATCTGCCTTATCCGTCTTGATTAAGAGGCACTCTTGATGAGAGGCGACGCGCACCTTTATGGATGGAAGCTGTTTGGATTTAAATCCCATGGCTTTGCAGCCGTGGGGGAATTTTTTATCCCAGGTTACATAATAATATTTGCACTTGTGGCAGTCTATCATTTCATCTTGTTGTATTTAAAGGTTGATTTGAAATCGAGTATACATTAGAAATAGGGGGAAATCAAACAATAGTGCCAAGGACGTGTCGAACGGGTAATGATTTTTAATGATAATATAACATGGGGGGGATTGGGTGAAAGATAGACGAAAATTTTTACGGTTTCCTGTGAGGCTCAGCGCTTGCTATTCAGAAGAAAATAAAGAGGATTTGACCCGGCGATGTTCCATTGTCGATATCAGCAGGGAAGGGATGGGCCTCGTTGTGCATTTAGGAGAAAAACTGCCTGCAGGCTGCCTGCTCCATTTTATAGTGGATGTTCCAGCAAAAAAAAAATCGGTTTCTTTTGACGGGGTTCTGGGTTGGATTGAATTGCTCAAAAAGGATCCGGATTATAATTTTAAAGGCGGCATCAGGTTGACCGGCATTGATCCAGAAGACAAATGGGTACTGCTGGATTATGCTTATGAGAGCTGGAAAGAGATACAGGAAGAAAGCAGCGGCAAAGAGACGTCATCTAAATAGTATAGGTATTTTTCTCAAGGTCTTCGTTTCTTCTTTCCGGTAGAATGCGCCGATCATTTTTCGTGGAAAGCGTTACAATAACGCCGTCCCTGATGCCTTGGCGTCGATCCTGCTTGTTTTTGCGTCTTTCCTTGAAAAATGCTTTTTTCCCGTCTTTCTTAAAAGGTTTTCTCCGGGATCTTTCTTCTTTGGTAGGTTGTATACTCCCAATGACGATATCCATAACTCATTCTCCTCGCATTTTTCCTCCTTTCTTGAGTTTTCGGCATATTTAGCTCGATACTTTAGCTTTCTATCGGAAAATTTTGATATTTTTTTTAAAAAATCATTTAGCTTTATTGTTTTTGTTTTCAAGGCAGACAACAATCGTAAAGGTTCCGGCGTCGGTATCAAATGGAATGGCGATTTTGGGGCCTTTGGTCGTGGATTCGATTTTATGGTTTTTGCCGGTGATGACCGTGGGGATGGCGCCATGGAAAAGTCTGCCCATTTCTTCCAGCTCTTTTCTCGCCTGCCCGGAAATCATATTGGTGATTTCTCCCACGGCATCAGAAACTTCTTCGTTTAATTCCTTCATTTCTTCCCCGAACATATTAGAAACCACCTTTAATATACAGCGTTCATCAAAAGTAACCGAAACCGCTCCATTTGTTTCGCCGGTGAATCCGATAACGCCGGAAACATCGCCCCGGGCGACATTGTCTTTTTTGAGATAAGGCTTTCCTGCTTTGCATTTAACGAATGCCATTGTTTGAAGAACATTCATGGTTGCATTGATAAAAGGATTGATCAGTTTGACATCCATCGCCATCCTCCTTTTTTCACAAGTTCTAGATTAGTTCAGACGTTTTTGGGAGAGATCCTGTTCAATAATCGTTCCGGGCTTCGGTATACCGCTGTTTGGGGATGATTGGGCTTTGGGCGACGATTTCGTGCTTGTCTGAGTTGATGACGCGCCAGATTCAGGTTTGGCCTTGCTTTGTTTTTTAGCCGGTGTTTTTTTTATCTTTTCCAGCTTCTTTACCATATTTTCAAGGGATGTTATTCTGTCTTCAAGGTTGTTTGACATTTGACGGAGCGCCAATTGATAGACTTTTTGTTGATCCTTCAGCGCTGTTCTGTCGGCCTTGGAAGATTTCAAAGAAGAGATATCCGAATTTATTTTTTGCAGATCATTTTGGGAACTGTCAATGAATTGTGAAATATGCGTCAATTTTTCAGTTAAAGATTGCTCCAACTTTTTTACGTCCGAAGAAATTTTATTCATGTCCTTGGGTATCGAATCCAATTTCTTTTCGATGGTGCTTATGGCGCTTTCGGTGTGTTTATTGTCCGATATCCTGGCGGATCTGATGTATTTTATAGCTGTTGTCGCCGCTTTTGTTTCGGCTTGCAACGACGCGATCGTCTTTTGGAGATCCGCGATCTTTTTACCTGTACTCTCTTCGAGATTTGCCTCTTTAATGGAAAGGGAAGAAAATCTGGATTCAAGTTCTTTGGAAAGAGATTGGACGCCCATATTGCCCATGGTGTTCATGCTGGAAAGATTTCTTTTTAAATCAAAATAAGCCGCAAGGATGATGATAACGAACAGACAGGGGATAATAATCGAGATGCGTGTCATTCTTTTGTTTAGTTTTTCGACTTTTGTATCGTCGATTTCTTCTTGAACCTGAAAATCCTGACTTTCATCATCCATTTGCATCTCAAATTTTTTGGATTCTTTTTCAGTCATTTTTAATTATTCCCATTCAATGGTGCTGGGTGGTTTCGAGCTGATATCGTACACGACTCTGTTAACGCCCTTTACTTCGTTAATGATGCGGTTTGAAATTTTTCCAAGCAATTTGTGTGGCAGTTTCGCCCAGTCGGCTGTCATTGCGTCTTTGCTGGTCACCGCCCGAATGGCGACAATGTTTTCGTACGTTCGTTTGTCTCCCATGACGCCGACGCTTTTTATGGGCAGCAGCACCGCAAAGGACTGCCATAATTTTCTATAATACCCGCTGTTTTTGATTTCTTCAAGCAAAATATCGTCCGCATTTCTTAATATTAAAAGCCGTTGGGTATTGATTTCTCCTATGATTCTAATAGCAAGACCCGGTCCTGGAAAAGGCTGCCGCCATATTAAGTCCGGATCTAGATGTAATGCTTTTCCCAGGAGGCGAACCTCATCTTTAAATAAATATTTTAAAGGTTCAATCAGTTTCAATTTCATCTTTTTGGGCAGACCGCCGACATTGTGATGGGATTTAATAACCGATGTGGGGCCACCGAAAGCGGATTGTGACTCAATAATATCCGGGTACAAAGTCCCCTGGGCTAGAAATTCGGCGCCTTTTATCTTTCCGGCTTCGGTTTCGAAAACGTTTATGAAGATTTTCCCGATGATTTTTCTCTTTCTCTCAGGGTCGGTTGTTTTGGTAAGTGCTTTTAAAAATTGGGTCTTGGCATTGACAAACCGGATGTTAATCTTAAGATGTTGTGCAAAGGTTTTTTTGAGCTTTTTTGCTTCATCTTTTCTGAGAAGCCCGTTATCAACGAATATGCAGGTCAGGTTTTTACCGACGGCGTTGTGAAGTAACAGCGCTGTGACCGAAGAATCGACGCCGCCGCTTAAACCGAGGATAACTTTTTTGTCGCCCACAATGTTTCTGATCTGAGCCACGGAATCTTTGGCAAAGGATGTCATGGTCCAGGACCGTTTACAGCCACACACGTCAAAGAGAAAGTGGCGCAACATGGTTTTTCCCTTGGCGGTATGGTGAACTTCAGGATGAAATTGAAGACCGTAAAGAAGTTTTTTAGCGTGAACCGTTGCCGCAATCTTTGTGTTCTCGGTTGAGGCTGTGATTCTAAAGCCCTTTGGCAGCTTGGAGATGGAATCGCCATGGCTCATCCATGTTGTCGTTTTTCCATGGATCGTTTTAAATAAACCTGCCGGCTCTTTTACTTCCAGCTCTGCAAAACCATACTCACGCTTTTTGGCTTTTTCAACGGTTCCGCCCAGCGCATGGATCATAAATTGCATACCATAACAGATTCCCAGAACGGGAATTCCAAGATGAAAAATGGCTTCGTCGCACTTGGGACTGTCTTTTTCATAAATGCCTGAAGGCCCGCCCGAAAGGATTATTCCTTCAGGATTCAGATTTTTGATTTGATCGATCTCGATATTCGGCGGATCGATTTGACAAAAAACTTTGAATTCTCTGACACGACGGGCGATGAGTTGGTTAAATTGCGAACCAAAATCAATAATCAGTATCATAGGGCGCCTCTATTTGTTCTATTGCGTTGCTAAATCATATTAAATATGCTAAATGCGGCCTAAATGTCAACGTATATGTTAAATGCTGATGGATTGAGCGGTTGCCTTATAGGCGTATCTCCCGGGAAAATGATAATTGATCTATGGCCAAAATAATTATCCAGATTTATGAAGTTCAGACGCCTTCCGAGGCTGAGGAATTAATGGATCTCGGCGTCGATCACATCGGTAGCGTGATTGTTTCAAAGGCTTCGTTGAAAATTCCGGCAATCAAAGAGACCATACGCCTGATTCAGGAGAAAGGCGGCAGAAGCACCTTGATACCGCTGTTTGATGATCTCGATGCTATCTCTTTCATGCTCGATTATTACGAACCTGACATCGTGCATTTTTGCGAAGTTATAACCCTCGGAAACGGTCTGCGCGATTCCTGTAAACGACTTGTTCTGATGCAAAAAAGCATAAAAAATAGATTTCCGGGGATAAAAATCATGCGTTCCATCCCGATTTCTCAATTCAAGAATCCGGCGTGGGGAGAAACCTTTGAATTGGCACGCTTGTTCGAACCGGTCAGCGATTATTTTTTAACGGACACCCTGCTTGCAAATCCATCGGGCTCTGTTTATGACCTTCAGCCGGTCAAAGGTTTTGTCGGTATTACCGGCCAGGTATGTGATTGGGACACGGCGACAAAGCTGGTTCAGTTCAGTTCTGTTCCCGTGATATTGGGCGGTGGCATTCGCCCCGGCAACGTATTTAACGGCATTTTACATGTCATGCCGGCAGGCGTCGATAGCTGCACCGGAACCAATGCCGTGGACGCCAAGGGACGTCCGATTCGGTTCAAAAAAGACCTTTTGAAGGTAAAACATCTGATTGAAGAGGTGAGAAGGGCGGAAAAAATGTTGGACATGAAAATATTGGACACGGATGAACACTGATTGTTAAGATATCAATTATCAGTGTGCATCGGTGAAAATCCGTGTCCCACAATTGAATAAGGAGTTAAATATTTATGTATACCAGCAGCGATTTGAGAAAAGGTCTTAAAATCGAGATCGAAGGAGACCCCTACGTGGTGGTTCAGTATGAGTTTTTCAAGCCCGGTAAAGGAAAGTCGTATTACAAGTGCAAATTGAAGAATTTACTGACCGGCGCTCAGTTCGATCGAACCTTCAGGGCCAGCGACAAGTTTGAAGAACCCCCCCTGGAAGATCATGAAATGGAATATTTGTATTCGGACATGGACCAGTATTGTTTCATGAACACATCGACCTATGACCAGATCTTTCTCACAAAAGATCAGGTAGGAGATGCCATTCATTTTTTGATAGAGAATACGAAGTGTAATGTTCTTTTTTTTAAAGGAAATCCAATCGAAATTTCCCTGCCGATTTTTGTGAATCTAAGAATTGAGAAGGCGGAACCCTGGGCTAAAGGAGACACTGCTTCGGGCAGCACAAAGCCGGCAACGCTGGAGACTGGATATGTAATTCAGATTCCCCCATTTATTGATGAAGGTGAAATGGTACGAATCGATACCCGAACCGGCGAATATGTGGAACGGGTAAAAGAATAAAACAATCAAATAGGGTTGGGTCGAGTTTTATAGTTGTTTCTTGATACTGTATTTCTTTATCCGGTTTCCGTCCATCTCTTCCACGGTGACAATAAAGTTTCCCAGGGTGATTTGTTCTTTTTCAACGGGAATCCTGCCGATGGTATTTAAGACATAACCGGAAAAAGTGTCGTAATCTTTTGACTCTGGGATCTCCATCCCTATGATATCATTGATCTCGTCGATATCCGATTTTCCGAGAACGATCCAATCTTTGACTTTATGTTTGACAATGTGCGGCTCTTCCTTGTCTGTTTCGTCGCTGATTTCCCCCACAAGTTCTTCCAAGGCATCCTCGAGCGTGATGAGTCCGGATACGCCGCCATGTTCATCTACAACAATGGCCAGATGGTGTTTTCTTTTTTTGAACTGATGAAGCAGCTTATCCAGTTTTTTATTTTCCGGAACAAAATAAGGAGCTGTCATAGTTGTGCGGACGTCAATATCGTTGTCGGAAGTAATGATATGTAAGAAAAGATCTTTTATGTTCAAAATGCCGATGATATGGTCAACATCGCCTTCAATAACCGGAATTCTTGTAAAACCCGATTCAATGATCTTTTCAAAGTTCGGTTTTTCATCGGCATCGATGACGAACATGTCTCCTCTCGGCGTCATGATCTCTGAAGCATTGGTGTCATCGAACTCGAAAATATTGTGGATCAGTTCTTTTTCTTCTTCTTTGATTTCACCTTCTTCTTCAACAACTTCGACAAAAGTCATCAGTTCTTCCTCGGTGACCGTGGGCGTTTTTTTGATTTTTCCGGTGAGCTTGGGAATAAAATTTAAGAAAATAAGAATCGGATAACAAATAACCGAGAACCAATAGATGGGATATATGGTCATTCTCGCAATGAGAACATTATTTCGTGTGGCGATGGATTTCGGCAGCACTTCTCCGAAAACAAGAATTAAAAAAGTCATGACGCCGGTTGCAACGCCAACCGCATAATTTGTAAAATAATGAATGGCAAGGGATGTCGCAAGAGCCGCCGCCCCCACATTGACGACATTATTCCCGATCAGGACTGTGGAAAGGAGTCGATGCGGATCATCTTTCATCTGTCTGATCAGGATGAAAGCCTTGTTATTGTTTTTAGCCAAATGTCTGGCTTTTGTTCGACTGATGGAGAAAAGGGCCGTTTCCGCTGATGAGAAAAAACCGGACAGAAAAAGCAACACTATCAATACAATAATTTGGTTTATCATGATACCTATGGATCTTTTAAAAACTTCAGAAACAAGAGACTAAATCCTTTTGTTAAAGTGCAAATTTCAAAAACATCCATTGTGAACGGGTCTTTATTTCTCTTGCAAACCAGATGGCGTCATGCCATATGGAATGAAACTATAATATATGCAGATTTTTCATTTTTCAAGTCAATAAAGCAAGATGAACGCGATTTATAGCAAATATGTCCCAAAAAACTGACATCAAGGAATATATTGATGCCCTGGTATCTTCCAAACGTTTGGGATCGCAGGTGGTGTACCATAAAATTTTGCCGGATCAACCCGCCTGCCTGTCACAGACGAAACTTCCGTGGCCCGAACCGATTCGGCGCATCATCTCATCCCAAGGGATACGCGATCTCTACCGGCATCAGTCGGAGGCCGCTGATTTAATCCGTTCCGGGCACCATGTGGTGATTGCCACCCCCACCGCGAGTGGTAAAACACTGATTTACAATCTTCCGGTTTTGGAAAACATACTTAAAAATTCCGAGTCAAAGGCCCTTTATATCTTCCCGCTAAAGGCTCTTGCCCAGGATCAACTGCGCACATTCGAAGCGCTGAGCCGATACAGCAATGAGATAGCGCCTAAAATTGCCATTTATGACGGAGATACATCGGCCTGGCATCGGAAACGAATCAGAGAAAGCCCGCCCAATGTTTTGTTGACCAATCCTGAAATGATCCACCTTTCCCTTTTGCCGCATCATCAAAAATGGGCTGATTTTTTTAAAAAACTGGAAATGGTCGTGGTGGATGAGGTTCATACCTACCGGGGAATCATGGGATCGCACATGGCCCAGGTTTTCAGACGGCTTCAAAGAATTTGCGCCTATTACGGGGCGTTTCCGACCTTTGTGTTTTGCTCGGCGACCGTGTCCAATCCTGCCCAACTGACCCGACAGCTCACCGGGCTGAATGTCGACACCATCACAAAAAGCGGTGCGCCTTTGGGCAGAAAGCACGTTGTCTTTATCAATCCTGTTCAAGGTCCGGCCCAGACTGCTATACTGCTATTAAAAGCCGCGCTTCACCGGGGGCTGCGCACCATCGTGTACACTCAGTCGAGAAAACTCACCGAATTGATCGCTATATGGGCCGGGAGTCAATCCGGACCGTTTACAAACCGCATCAGCGCTTATCGGGCGGGGTTTCTTCCTGAAGAGCGAAGAGAAATCGAAGCAAAACTTGCCAAAGGCGAACTGCTGGCGGTGATATCCACCAGTGCCCTAGAGCTCGGCATCGATATCGGCGATCTGGATCTGTGCCTGCTGGTGGGATATCCGGGAACCGTGGTGGCAACCTGGCAACGGGGCGGCAGGGTAGGGCGAAGCGGACAGGATTCCACACTGGTGCTCATTGCCGGGGAAGATGCCTTGGACCAGTATTATATGCGGCATCCGGAAAGTTTTCTGAAACGGGAACCCGAAGCCGCCGTGGTCAACCCCTATAATACCGAGATCCTTTCCAGGCATATCATTTGCGCCGCAGCCGAGCTACCGTTAAGGAAGAATGAACCGTTTGCGTCCGATGCGCATGTTCAAGAAGCGATCCACATGCTCACTGAAAACAACGCGCTTTTAACCAGCGGGGATGGAACGGAATTCTATTCCAGCCGAACAGCGCCCCATCGTCATGTGGATCTAAGGGGAACAGGAAGCCGTTATCATATCGTGGGCAGCGGCGCCGGAAAAAACAAAGGAGAGATCGACGAATTCAGGGCATTTAAAGAGACGCATCCCGGTGCGATTTATCTTCACAAAGGCGACACTTTTCTGGTGGATGTTTTGGATCTGGATACCAAAACCGTAAAAGTCTCAAAAGCCAAGGTCGATTATTATACCCGGGTCAGGTCTGAAAAAAATACGGAAATACTTGAAATATATGATTCAAAAAAAATATATGAAACAGAGTTTTATGCCGGACGACTTAAAGTTACGGATCAAGTGGTGGGCTATGAGAAATGGCGGATACACACCAAAAGAAGATTAAGTGTTGTACCTTTGGATCTGCCGCCGTTGATCTTTGAAACCCAAGGCTTGTGGTTTAAAATTCCGCTTCACATCCAGCGACAGGCTGAAGCGCAATATCTCCATTTTATGGGCGGGATTCATGCTGTTGAACATGCGGCCATCGGTATCTTTCCGCTGCTGGTGATGGCCGATCGAAACGACCTCGGCGGCATCTCAACCCCGATTCATTCCCAGGTGGGCAGTGCTGCGATATTTATTTACGACGGGGTCCCGGGTGGTGCCGGATTGAGCAGACAGGCCTATAAAAGGGCAAAAGATCTGATTGAAAATACCCTTGACGTGATCCGTGCCTGTCCGTGTGAATCAGGATGCCCTTCCTGCGTTCATTCCCCGAAGTGCGGTTCCGGAAATCGTCCCATTGATAAGGCGGCGGCGATTTTTATCTTAAATAAGATTATAATGGCGCAGGGTTCGAAGACACCGAAAAAAGAACGTTTTCAGATATCTTCCCCGGCAAAAAGCGATCCGGTGCTTGGAAAAAACATTTCGTTACCGGCCAACTCATCAGTAGCGGCAAGGGAAAAAAATCCCGTGGGCCATCAGCGGCTTTTTCGAAAAAGATTGTATGCAAGGCGCAAAGGGCTAAAACGCAGCTTTATGACATCACCGGAAATCAACCCTCCGTCCGGAGAATCGGACCTTAGATTCTGTATTTTCGATATCGAAACACAACGGTCCGCCCAGGAAGTCGGCGGCTGGCATCGGGCGGATCTGATGGGTATCAGCTGCGTTGTGCTGTATGACTCAACACAAGATCTATATTTCGAGTTTTTGGACAATCAGGTGAACGAACTTGTCGAGCATTTGAAAAAATGCGATCTGGTGGTCGGGTTTAATGTCAAGCGATTCGACTTTAGGGTGCTGGGCGGGTATTCGGATTTTAACTTCAAGAGCCTGCCCACCCTGGATATCCTTGAAGAAATTCACAACCGGCTCGGATATCGCCTTTCTCTGGATCATCTGGCCAGGGTGACCCTGGGCAAGGAAAAGACGGCAAACGGACTCCAGGCCCTTCAATGGTGGAAGCAGGGACGCATCCGTGAAATCATCGATTACTGTAAAAAAGATGTTGAGATTACAAAGGATCTTTTTTTATACGGCCAACGAAACGGCTACCTGCTTTTTATGAACAAGGCCAAAAAGACGGTGCGTATCCCTGTGAAATGGTAGAAGTGGTTTCAAAACCTCCCCTCGGCCTCAATCCGCCAAAGGCGGACAAGTCTCTGTGTTGGACTGAGACGTCCAATCTTCGAAATATTCCCGACAAAATATCTTGTCAATGATGTGTATCCTGTCCTAAGGTCTTTTGCTCTGGATAAATAATGAGCCGGTCTCCCGGATGGATGGGTTTGTCCAGATCAATTCGATTCCAGATAATCAGGGCTGCCAGGGGCACATTGAATTTTTCGGCAATGATTGACAGATTATCCCCCTCTTTAATGATGTAGATCCGGTCGGTTTTCTTTGCTTCATAGGCCTTGATCAGCTTTTTGTAGCGTGCGTTGAATCCCTTTTCTGCCCCTTTGGGTATCAGAATCGTATGGTTCCCTTCAATGAGATAGTGACCACGAATTTCAGGGTTGAGGTCCTTGATCACTTTAAAATCTGTTTCAGAGGCTTTTGCGACAAGGGCGAGCGGGATTTCCTGGAAGCAGTCTATTTGAATCTTATCGAATGTAAGGGGTGGATAATAGTCCGAATCCGTGAGATGAAAGCCGAACCCATCGGGATTCGACAAAATCAGTTTGACCGATAGGATTCGGAAAATAAATCGCTGGGTTTCTATCGGCAGATAAAGCCGGTAATAATCCCGGGTATGTTGGACCATGATTTCAGCTTCCAGTCCTTCCTCTCCCATATTGTAAGCGGCAGCCGCCAGGGTCCAGGATCCCATGGATTGATGAAGGGCCTTTAAGTGCGCTATTGCCGCCTGGGTGGAGGCAAATATATTTCGCCGTTCATCGATGGTATCGTTAATGATCAGGTCGTACCTTCGCCCGATATCCGGCAGAATCTGCCAGTATCCAATGGCCCCGTCCTTGGAGCCGGCATAGGAGAGGAGGGCGCTTTCGGCAACGGCCATGTATTTGAGATCTTCGGGCATGTTGTTTTTTTTGAGCATTTTTTCGATAATCGGCAAATATCGACGGGAGCGCTTCAGCCAGAGAATCACCTGGGGGCGATTTCCAAGGGACAGCAAAAGTTCTTTTTCCATACGTTCCATAACATCCCGGTTTTCCATGGGAACCCGCTCATTACAGAACGAAAGGGCTTTCATGTTTTTAACGGCGTTTAACAGCGAAGGGAGCTCCAGTGGATTGGCCGGCGCACCCGAAGCTTCGCATGTTAACGCCAAAATCATTATCGGAATCAGAAAAATCGTTTTTTTTATATGCATTTTACATCTTTCTCATACAAGAGCCTTTAACGAAAGGTATAATAAAAAATAGGATTTTGCAGGTTCAGCCGCAGTGATTTCATGAAATCGTTACAATATTATAATAGCAAAACACTTTAGCATTCCAATGTCAAATCACGATTGAGATTTGGATCGATGAAAAGTCAGAAGACGTTGTACCACAAGAGAGCTTTAACGATGTATGACCTTAACCGTCCGGAAGCTATCGATGTCCGTGGATGGGAAAATGCCCGCCGTCTTATCTGCGGTGCCAACCATGATGATCGGCATATGGACGATACCCGTAACGATGGGGATGATAATAACCATCGTGGTATGAACGCCCGAAATAAAAGGAAAAGTAGGGGACAATCGGCCATCCCCACCATCCGTAGTAATAAGCAGGAGGCGGCGGGGGAGCGTAATACCGGACGACCGGCGGCGGAGAGCTGCAGATTTCTTCAACGGTTTCGTCTATCATCTTTCCGTTCTTCCAAACCCGCTTACGCACGTTCCGGCATGTGGCGCCAACAGATCCCTCAGGAATGGCTTCAACGGCCTGACCGCTTTTGTCATAATAGAGAATCGTTTTGTTATAAAGGGCGGCGTCTCTGGCTGCCTGATAATCTTGATCCATAGCATTGCCGACCAGAATGCCGATAATGGTCCCAGCGGCTAGCCCGGCAATGGTGCTATGCGTATTGCCTCCAATGGCCTGACCGACCAGAGCCCCCATGCCGGCACCGGTTACGGCTCCTGCCTGGGTATTGTATCGATCCGGCGGATAGGGGGCGCATGAGACAAATATAAAAGATAAAATCAGTGTTAATATAAAGATATGATTTTTCATCATAAAATCCTTTTTCCGATTTTACATGGTTATCATTTCCGCTGGTTCGGAAAAGCTTTATTCCTTATTTATTCTTTTATTTAGACGCTTAAAGGCAAAAATAGTTTACTGTAGATATTATATCATATTTTATTTAAATGATATTCATGGTATTGAGAAAATAATCTTCACGCTCAGGCATTTTATTCTTTTAGTAATGAAAAGGAGAATATTTTGAAAAAGAATGCACTTAAATATTTCATTAATGTCACGCTGTTTATCGACCTCACATCAATAGCGGTTTTGGGTCTTCTCTTAGGATTTGTGATTCCAAAAGGACAAGGCGGTTCCTTTCAAAATTATTTTCTCGGGCTTCACCGTCATGAGTGGGCGGATATCCACCTGTCCCTGTCGCTGCTATTTTTAATCCTGCTCGTTTTTCATGTATGGTTGAACTGGACATGGGTCATTCAATCCACCAAACGTTACCTGGGAGATCATTGGAAGAATTTTTTCTGGGCCATTTCATTTGCCTGGTTCATCATATTGGTTGTTGGATGGATTGTGGTAAAATTATGATGATTGTCGACCTAGAGCGCTTAGAGTAGGTTCTTTTTGTAGCTTCTGACGGATATACCGCACACCGGCACCGGCCCCACCTTGAACCGCAAATACCAATTGTATAGGTTTATCTGGAACAAGGTTTCAAATTTTTGATATTCTTGACATATTGCTTTAAATCTGTTTGAAGGCGTTTCAATAGATCCGATTTATTTCTCAATGATACTGCATTTTGTTTCAAAAGACGAGATAGACGGATTTCAAAAAGAAGTAAAACGTTTGTTGAAATATTTAAAATGATTGAAGTATTATACGAAAACCTCACACAAGAGCAAGCCGACGCTTATGGTTTGGTGCTGGACGCCTATGATCTGCCGTATTCTCTAAAAAGATCCGGCAGTGACTGGGAAATTTGGGCCGATGAAGAGATCCGTGACAGGGCACTGGATCTTATCGCGCAATATATTGAAGAGAATCCAAAAGTTTCGATGCTGGATGTGCCGGAAACAGAAATACATCAGAAAACATTTACCGGCATATGGGCATGCCTGATTTTACTGGCATGCCAAATCCGTGTAGATATGTCCGGACATGTGGATCGGATTTTCAGAGAATATGGCGCATCTTCCCGTGATATTCTCAACGGAGAACTTTACAGGACCGTTACTTCTTTGATGCTGCACTCGGGTTACCCGCATCTGGTGGGAAATATGGCCGGCATTGCCATATTCGGCACTGCGGTGTGCAATATTACCGGTTCGGGTGCCGGCTGGTTGATGATCCTGTTGACCGGGATTTTGGGAAACCTGGCGAATGCTGTTCTGTTTCGATACGGCTATATTTCTATCGGCGCATCAACCGCTGTATTTGGCGCTGTCGGTATTCTGGCCGCATACCAGCTTTACAGGAAGATAAAAATTCCCGGACAAAAGATGAAAGCCTGGCTCCCCATTGCCGGCGGCCTCGCCTTGCTCGCGTTTTTGGGTTCCGGCGAACACTCGGATCTTACGGCACATCTGTTCGGCTTTATAGCGGGAATTTGTATCGGACTTCTCTATACGATGTTTCTGCGGGGCATTCTGGAAAAAAGACATCAGATTTACTGCATGGTCGCTACAATTATTACGCTGGTTTTATCGTGGGCCAAAGTAATTTGATTAAGGTATGATTTCAATCTGCCGGGCCCTTTCTTTGAGCAGGAAGTGATAAATCAGATCACAATATCGATCCAGCTCCAGCATCCCTTTGCCTGAAACGGCATACCTCCAAAATCCGTATAATTTGGTCAGGTTGATGAGCTGCTGGCTGTAGGATTCCCAATTGAAACGATCCCGAACGCGTTGAATCCCGTTTTCGGATATGGTATTCCACAAATTTTCATCCGTCTCACACTGTTCCATAAATTGTTCAAGGCTTTTTGATATCAGTTCGGGTTTGCTCGTATTTAGCAGAAATCCATTGATCCCGTAATCAATAATCTCAAGGGCTCCGCCGAATTTGGGTGCAAAAGTGGGCAGCCCGGATGCCATCGATTCGATGACCGTCAAACCAAAGGCTTCAAACAGCGCCGGCTGGACAAAAACGCCTTTATGATCGGCAATGATTCTATAGACTTCTCCGGTATCCAACTTGTTGATACTGGGAAGCCAGCGGACTTTGCCGTGCAGGTTAAATCGCTTTATAAGATCGTATGCTTTGGTAATTTCGCTTCTTTCTTCAATATCGCTGGATTCTTTAACATGAATCGTTCCCGCGGCAAAAATGAGATTATACGATTGCATGAGTTTTTTGCTCATGCCGAATGCATGAATGAGACCGGTGATATTTTTAATTTTATCCAGCCGGGCCATGGTGAAGATAGGGGGCTTGTCCGGATCGTCCAGCTTTCCGAAAATATCTTCGGATTCTTCATAAAAAAGCCGTTTTTCCCATTGCTGCCATTTGTGTTCGATACGTTTTTCTTTTTGGTAGTAGGGAAAATACAGCTCTTCATCGACTCCCGGTGGTATGACATTGAATTTTGGTGCAAACAGATTGATGCCGCTGACGATTTGGCACAGATCCGGCATGGTGAAAAATTGATAGGATTCATACTGTCCCATTGTGTTTTCCGTGCCGATGATCTCCTGTAATGTGCTGGCGATAATAAAATCCGATTTGTTCATTGAGAAAATGTCGGCGGTATATTGTATTGAAAAGTGGTAATCCTGCTCTTTTTCCTGCCACTGGATATCGGAATATGCGTATTTTGTTTTTTCCAGGGCATGTGCAATGGTGCATTGGATGACATCGAACTTATCCGACAATAATGAAGCCACCAGATTTCCGTCGGAATAGTTTCCGATAACCAGATCAGGGCGTCCCTGAAATTCAGCGAGAAGCTCTTTCGATGCATCTTCTGAAAATGTTTCAAGATATGGCCAGATCTTAAAACGGGAGATCCAGTGTTTAACCACATTATACTGGTTATCCCGAAACGGTACCCGTAATATCCAGCCGGTATCGGAATGAAAAATTTTTTCTTTACGTTGATTGCACGTTGTATCCTCGGCTTCAGGGATCAAACGGGTCAGGACAA
>Ga0307440_1000056_pt1 | contig 44250 bp, 40 predicted proteins | sample SalMarWE160410MG_FD_202150 | JGI IMG/M metagenome (GOLD analysis project Ga0307440, IMG submission 202150) | Salt marsh sediment microbial communities from the Plum Island Ecosystem LTER, Massachusetts, United States - WE1604-10 | ecosystem: Environmental > Aquatic > Marine > Intertidal zone >...
GCATCGGGATGGAGAACGGGAAAATATCTGATTCTCAAAAAAATCATCGCGATAACGATGAAAACAGATGCAATATAAAGAAAAAGATTGTACATGTTTTTTTTGAGAGATAAACTTTTCTATCATATTCGTTATGAAGGAGAAATATTAGAATTTTATGAGAATAAAGTATAAATTCTGTTAAATCTTAAACGCACGAGAGCCAGGGTTAAGCTTTTTGTTTCACCGGGCTATTGTTCCAGTTCCACTTCCAAATTAGTGCAAAATCCTTAAGTTCCGTCCATGAGCCGGATAAAATAGATGATTGAAACCTTATGGAATGTATTGAATTACTTCGGTTTGAAAAATGACGGATATGCCGTGTATTTGACTGCTGCGACTGACCTGGTCTTTACATTGAGAGGAAATTGCATGATCGATGTGTTTGACCTCAAGACGTTAAAGCAAATCGCCTATCTTGATTTTGATCCTTCACATGCCACCATGCTGGCATCCGCCTTCCGGTCGCCGCTGATCGGTTTGCCTTTTTCGTCACAATTCCGAAAGCGTTTCGAAGCGGATCTTTTACCATTCAAGGATCTTCGATCAATGCATGAGGTAGGATTTCTCGTCGAAACCGAATACAGAAACAAAGGAAATAAAGGGATCTGGAATTTGGATGAATTGATGATGGCCATTGCTTTTGAAACGGCTTTTGAGACTAGGATCCAGGACTTTACCATCAAACCCACCGGTGATACGACACGTTATTATCAAAAAAAATTCAATGCAAAAGCAAGTCATCCATCCAGAAGCGATCTGATAATGACCGTTCATTTAAAAACAGGCAGAAAAACGCTGCAGCACATCAGAATGATTGAAAAAGGGGGAAAGACCGTTTTTTTCAGGGTTAAAGGCGTGCCGGATTGAAAAGCACTACCGGCGGATCAGCGGACCGGTAAAAACAACGAAAACGTACTTCCCTTTCCGGGAGCGCTTTCAACGGATACACGGCCGCCATGAGCATGGGCGATGTGTTTTACAATGGCAAGCCCCAGGCCCGTCCCCCCGAGTTCTCTGCTGCGGGCCTTATCGACCCGGTAGAATCTTTCAAACAGGCGGGACAAATGTTCCTTTGGAATCCCGATGCCATAGTCCTGAACGCTGATTCGCAGTTCCTGGTCTTTTAAGGTTGCCGATATTTTAATATCACTTTTCTCGCAGCTGTAGTTGATGGCATTATCCAGAATATTTACCAACGCCTGAATCATCAACCTGGCATCAAGGCTGACCGAAATGTCTTCCGGACATACAAGGTCAACGGTGATGTTTTTGGTTGCCATCTTTTCCCGACATGTCTGAATGGCCTGCAGAATCACACTTTTTACGGCGCTATCTTCAAGACGAATTTCACTGGTTTCATCCTGCCGCTCTATTTTGGAAAGCTTCATCAAATTTTCGATAATGGCCGTGAGTCGATCCACATGCTTTTCAATAATGGATAAAAAGTGTTGGGTTTCCTTTGGATCGACGTCTTCACCGGTTCTAAGCGTTTCTACATATCCCTTGATGGCTGTCAGCGGTGTTTTGAGTTCATGGGAAACATTGCCGGCAAAATCTTTTCTGATGTTTTCAAGTTTTCGAAGATGGGTCACATCGTTCATTACGACCAGAATGCCGCGTCGTTGACCGGCAGCATCTTCCAGGGGCGTATTGTGTATGTTCAATATTCGTTCACCCCTTTGGTAAAGGGTAATATCTTCTTCAAGATTTTCTTTGCTGGAAAGGGCCCTATCGACAAACTTTTGGAGATCCGGATTTCGGATGGCCTCCGGAATACTTCGATTCAGCAGGTTCTGCGGCAGGTCTTCAAAAAATTTTGCCCCTGCCTTGTTGATGCTGATAATCCGTTCATCCATATCTACCGCAATGACGCCTTCGGCCATGCTCGACAAAACCGCCGTCAGTTCATTCTTCTGACGAACAATGGTATTGAGGCGGTCTTCGAGTTGGACGGCCATTTGATTCAATGCTTCGATGAGACTGTCGATTTCAACCAGATCCGTCCCCGGCATCCGGTAGGACAAATTCCCCTGGGCAAAAAAATCCGCACCTTTTTTTAATTTTTCAATGGGACGGCTGATGCGCTGGGACACAAAAAGGCTGATTCCTGCCGCAAGCAAAGCAATGAAAAGCCCGCCAAGCCCAATTCTTATCTGTATCGACTTCAGCGCCTGATCAATAGCGGTAACCGGCAGCGCCGCCCGAACCACGGCAATCAACTTGTCTTTGTTTTCTAACCCAACGGCAACATACATCATCCGTTTCTGGAGGGTCATGCTGTAACGAATGGATTTACCAGCGCCCCCCTTTCGCACCGCAATGACCTCGGGTCTTGATGAATGGTTGTCCATAACCGCCGGATTTTCATTGGAATCACCGATAACGCGCCCCGACGGTAGGATAACGGTAAACCGGGTGGCCGAAGACACTCCCACTTCTTTGCAGACGGCATCGACCACACGGGGATCCAGGGGCCCGATGAATTGGGCCATTTGACTTTTCAATAAGCGCGCTCGGGCCATCAAATCGGCAGCCGTCTGCGCCAGATAAAAATGCCGGATCGAGCGCGATGCAAACCAGGTGACGGCAATCAAAGATATCAGCGTGATCAGAAGATATGAAGGGAATAAATGCCTGAGCAGGCGTTTCTTTTTTTTCATGGCGTTTCCTTAAATTGATATCAGAAACCTCTGCCGGTATCAACGATTCGAGAATTGAAGTAACCGGAGTGAAACGGTAACGTAGACCCTATGAATACACGCAGTTGACAATACCATATTATTAGCGCTTTGTTAATACAATATAAAAAGCAATGTTTTTGTTATCAAACAATTAGCGCGGTGTTAGATTTCGGTAAGTGATGTCTTTTTTAACAAAAAAGAAAGGAAGCGAGGGTGACACTTTTCATTGAATGCGCGTCAAAAAGCCCGCGCTATAGAAGATCTTGAAGTCAGATAGTATAACCAATCGGCGCATAGACTGCCGAAAACTTTGGCCGGAATGAACCCTCGCCATCGAAATTCACTTGAATGACAATTGTTTAAATGATATTATATTTAAGTCTATTCAATTTAAAGGGTACATCATTAGAGCAGTCATATATAAAAACCATGAGATCCGGAACGCCGATTTTAAAAACCCTGTCTTTGCCTTTCAATATTTGTACTGCCGCCTTTAAAGCATTCCACAAAGATAATTGTTTTACCCTTTCTTCATCCATCTCATTTATTTTTCTTTTTTCTATTATTCCCTTTTCGACCCTCAGTCTCTTTGTTTTTAATGCCATACAGCGAACGATTTTTTCAGGGGAAACCTGGACAAATAAGCTTACCGAGATGATTGCCAGCGAATTGATCCATGTCATTCCCTTTGTTACCATAAAATGGGTCAAAACCTACATTATAAACCCCAGGGCATATGGATCATTTACAATGTTCAGCTTTCTGCTGCTGCCGATAATCAGCGGGTTTATCTTTCACGAACTCGAAATATCCTATCGTAGAATATTCAAGCTCCCGGGCCGGCATCTTCTCCTGAGCCAGGTCTTTTATTCAATTACCAGCATATTTGCAGTTCTTCTTCTTTACACGTCAAATTTTCTCTGGCTGATCATTTCATCTACAGCATCGAGCATCCGTTCTATTCTGATTACCAATTCTTACTTAAAAGACGTATTGACCTTCACGTCCAGCCATTTATCCTCTATCCTTACGGATGTGGTTTCCATTGCTGTGCTCATTATATTTTTTCTTGTCACGGTTAAAATATTTTTAAACATCAGGATTGAAATGAAATACAGGCTTTTTTCGGCAGTCCTATTTTCTGCCTTATGGATATTTGCAAGAGGATTGTTTAAACTGTATTTGTTCCATATTTCCCGAGTGAACCTTCTCTATGGCTCTTTGAGTTCGGTCATCGTCATATTATTGTGGATTTATTATTCCTCGGCCGCCCTGCTTTATTCAGTGGAGGTGATGCATGTGCTTCACTCCGGTCAATTCAAACGCTGATGCTCTTTCTCATTTCGTAATCGATTAGAAGTGGTTTCCCTTACAAGCTTTCCTTAAATCGATACCCGACCCCTCGAACGGTCTCGATGTATCGTCCGGCTGAACCGAGTTTTTTTCTGAGCCCCACAATCTGAACATCGACGCTGCGATCCGTGACCGGATAATCATCGCCCCGAACGGCATCCACGATTTGTGTCCGAGTGAACACCCATCCGGGTCGGCGGACCAGGTAATAAAGGACCTGAAACTCGGTATAGGTCAGGGTCACCGGTGTTTCCCCCACGAGAACCTCGCGGCGCCCGGGGTGGATGACCAGATTATGAATCTGAATCACGGTGGTGTCCTTGGGTTTCTCTTCTTTCGCTCTGCGGATGACCGCTTTGATCCTGGCCAAAAGCACCCTGGGGCTGAAAGGTTTGGTAATATAGTCGTCGGCGCCCAGTTCAAGACCGGTGACAATATCCGCCTCACTCCCTTTTGCCGTCAGCATCACGATAAAGATATTTTGGGTCCGGGGATTGTTTTTCAGGCGCCGCGCCACCTCGAGGCCGTCTATTCCCGGCAGCATGAGATCCAGAACGATCAAGTTCAGTGTTTCGGAGGCAACGATTCGTAAGGCTTCTTCCCCGGAGCTTGCACAAAAAACCTGGTAGTTCTCCCGGACCAGATGGTATCTCACCAGTTCGAGGATATCTTGCTCGTCCTCAACCACAAGAATACGTTCTTTGGGCATGATTTGTAGGATCCTTTTGCATTGTTGGAAAATTGTTAAAATAAAATCGCGTAACGATTTCATGAAGATCCCTCAGGTAAACCTGCGGGATCTTATAGGAGAAGGCTAATATTCCTATATTATTATTTTGTTAGTTTTTCATGAGTTTTACGTTATGGGGCCATTATGGCAATTGCATCTGACGCCCATCGGATGGAATGACAGCGGCTGAATCTTGCAGGTATCACCTGAATTTTGCGGGTATTAACCGATACTGTCTTTGGCTTCCTCCCACATGGCGTCCTTTTCATTTTGAGAAACCGATCGCATATCCCTTTTGCTCTCTGCAATTCGCTTTTCCATATGCTTAAAGCGCCTTTCAAATTTGTTGGTGGCATCTCTCAGTGCGGTTTCAGGATGGATATTGATAAACCGCGCCACATTCACGAGCGTAAAGAGAATATCTCCGAATTCCAGTGCCAGGCGCCGGTGATCTTTCCCGGGTTCTTTTTGCCGTCGAAGCTCCGTTTTTAATTCCGACCACTCTTCTTCGACCTTCTCCGTAACACCGGTGACATCCTCCCAATCGAATCCTGTCCTGGCCGCCCGTTCGGATATTCTGTAAGCGCGCATCAGAGCCGGAAGGCTTGCCGGGATGGAATCCAGAATCGAAGTCTCTGAAGAAACGTTTTTTTCTTCCATTTTAATTTGATACCAGCGCTTTTTGACGTCCTCAACGCTGCCGACAGTGTCTTTGCCGAAAACATGGGGGTGCCTGCGAATCATTTTTTCTTCATTTTGACCGACAACGTCTTTGATGCCAAAATAGCCCTTCTCATTAAAAAGGCTGATAAGAAAAAAAATATGAAACAATACATCCCCGAGTTCCCCGCAGATCTCGGCCGGGTCGTCGGATTCAACGGCATCCATGAGTTCGTAGGTCTCTTCCAAAAGGTATGCAAGAATGGTTTGCGGCGTCTGTTTCCTGTCCCAGGGGCAGCCGTCTTTCCCCCGCAGCGTTTCGATCAATTCGATGATGGATTCAATTCCCATTTTTCTTTGCCCTATTCAATGTCATGCATTTTTCTGCTTAATAAATATATCTATCTGATTTTATATTAATAAATTCTATCAGCCTGCAATACTTAATGTTTTTTCGATAAAATTTATTGGCTTGTAACCCAGGCAAACACTTAATGTTTATTCCAGGTCTTTTTTAGTGCTTTGATTTTGGCCATAAAAGCGTGCTTTATATCTATTGAGTCCACTTTGACCATTTTCTCCGAGACAAAAGCGATGGGGGGGGAAAGCAGGGAATCTTTTAGGATCGGTGAGTCATTGGGAAGAAAGGTGGTGAGGGCGATTAACAAGACCGAAACAATCAGGACAGCTTTCACAGCGCCGAACAAGGCGCCGGCCAGACGGTCGAACCAGCCTAAAAATGCCAATTTAAGCAGGTAATTGATAATAACGCCCACCATGCTGATCACAAGGAAAACGATGCAAAATATAATTAGAAAACTCGCCAGGTTGAGATATCCGGTATGGCTAATCCATTTCGACAAAGGCCTTGCTACCACCGTGTAATACGTGTACGCGGCATAGAATCCGCCAAAAACGCCGATAATGGACGACAATTCTTTTAATAACCCTCTAAAAATACCCCTGATAATACAATAGGCCAAAATAACGACGACGATGATATCGAAAATATTCATAATGCTCCTGCACAGCATCGTTGAGGATGCAGTCGTACGGCAACTAAGATTTTTAAATTTGCAATATCTAACACAACACTATCCGGATAAAGCGTTCCGGATAAGGCGTTTATAATATAAATAAAATCAAAAAGATGAGTTTTTTTTATTTCTATTGCCGAAAATTAACAAAGCCGATATTTTGAGTCAAGGAGTTTTCTTTTTCTTTTTGCATCTCATTGCGGTTTGCGATCAAGAGGAAAATTATGCCAAAGAATTGACTTTTTGCAAATTTAACCATATTAAATGATATCATAAACAATTTTTACGAAGTTTCGGGATTAAACATTAGCACTTGTTTAATTTAATAATATGGATGTAATTTCAGAAAATAACAAGATCAGGTTGGTTTTCTCGGATGCCGGTCTAGCCAGCCAACTTTTTGGTGAATACAACAGCAACCTCAAAAGAATTGCAGATTTAACAGATGTCTCTATCAACGCCAGAGGCAATACGATATTCATCCAGGGAGACAAGATTGCCGCAAGCCTGGCAAAAAAAATACTCAAACAACTCTACGACCTGCTCAAAGACGGTTATCCCATTTATCAAAATGATGTCGATTATGCCGTCAGAATTCTGAGCGAAAATGATCGCATCAATCTCAAAGATATTTTTCTGGACACCGTCTATATTACGGCTAAAAAACGCCCCGTAATTCCCAAAAGCCCTACCCAAAAGGATTATATAGACGCCATTAGAAGTTCCGATATGGTTTTCGGAATAGGGCCTGCAGGCACCGGTAAAACATATCTTGCCATGGCGATGGCGGTTGCCGTATTTTCAAAGGGAAAGGTGAATCGGATTATCCTCACGAGACCGGCAGTGGAGGCGGGTGAAGCGCTGGGCTTTTTGCCCGGAGATCTGGCACAAAAAGTGGATCCTTACTTGCGCCCGCTTTACGATGCGCTGCACGATATGATGCGTTTTGAAAAGGTGTCCAATTTGATAGAGCAAGGTGTTATCGAGGTGGCGCCTTTGGCTTTCATGCGGGGTCGGACCTTGAACGATTCCTTCATCATTCTTGATGAGGCCCAGAATACCACCTCTGAACAAATGAAAATGTTTTTGACGAGAATAGGATTTGGCTCAAAAGCGGTCATCACCGGCGACATTACCCAGATCGATCTTCCCGCGGGAAAACCCTCCGGACTGATTGAGGCAAAGAATATTTTACAGGGAATAGAAGATATAAAATTTATATTCTTCTCAAAACAAGATGTCGTTCGGCATGGATTGGTTCAGAAAATTATCATGGCTTATGAAGATCTGGACGCCGGCAAAAAGCGGAACAACGCATTGCAATGAATATCGTAAAAACCCAAATGTCTTTAAACAGACTCAAGGACAACAGCGATACGGTCAGATGGGCCCTTTTAATCGGCCTTGCCGTATTTTTTACATTCTTGCTGTATCCGACTCTTGTCATCAAAAAACATACATACAAGTTAGGAGATGTCGCAACAAGAGATATAAAGGCGGCCAAAGACTTTTTAATTGAAGACGAAGATGCCACGGAAGCCAGCCGTAAACTGGCTGTAGCTAATGTATTGACTGTTTACGATCATGACGTCACCTTGTCCGCAAGAGTAAACCGGAATGTCAAAAAAGCCTTTGATGATCTTCGAGCAACCCTTAAAATCACCCCGGCCGCCGATTCACTGAACAAATCACAAACATCCGCATCTGAAAATGAAGAAAAAAAATTGGCTATTCATAAACTCATCTGGCAAAAAAAATCAGAATTTGAAGGGAAAATCGGAATCCCCGTCACCGACGCCGATTATAAAATTCTTGAGCAGGAAGCATTTTCCGGCGATATTGCCAACCTCATTTCCGCCATTTTAGCTGAAATAATGGAAAACGGCGTGGTGGCCAATAAAGAAATCCTTCTAAAAGAAAGCGATAGAGGCATCATTTTAAGAGATATCAAAACGAAAAATGAAATGCTGGTATATAATCTCAAGCACTTTTACGGTCTCGATCAGGCAAAAACCATGGTCACGATTATCGGACAATCCGTCCTTCAGGGCAAGAATTACGAACTGAAAAATTTGATCGTGAATATCGTTCAAAAGCTGGTTCAGCCCAATATAACATTGAACAGAAGCGAGACCGAGGAACGAAAAAAAGCGGCCTATGCGGAAGTTAAGCCGATATTCCACAAGATAAAAGCCGGAGAGATGATTCTGAGAGAAGGAGAACGGGTAACCAAAAACCAGCTTTTAAAACTCAAGACGTATCAGGAAGGCCTTAATAAGGGACAAGTCTTAACAAACTGTATCGGGACGGCACTTTTTATTCTATGCATCCTTATGACGATTTACGCCCTTTGTATTCACAACCGGCCGGATCTCAACACTACCAAGAATCTGTTATTTCTGGCCTGCCTGCTCGCCACGTTCTTTTTTATTTCCAAGGTTTCGGAATCTTTAGCCGATTCCATCACCCATTATACACCGTTTCCAATATCCGCCGATTCAATGTCTTACGGCATTCCCCTTGCGGCAGGCGCCATGACCACATGCTTGTTTATGGGTATAGAGATGGCGATTCCCATGGCGTTGTTAATCGCCATCGGCACGGCAATCATATTCCAAAACAGATTTAATATTTTTATCTACTTTTTTCTCAACAGTTTAATGGCGGCCTACTGGATACAAAACTGTCGGGAACGTAAGGTTTTTATTAAAGCAGGCTTAAAACTCGGGGTATTGAATATCATCCTTGCAACGGTCGTCGATGTCTATACCGGAGGCTCCTCGATCTTCAAACTTCTCTGGGACTGGGCTTTTGCCTTTTCAGGAGGTATTGGCGCCGGAATCGTTACGGCTGGTATCGCGCCTTTGGTAGAAATCGCATTTGACTTTACAACGGACATTAAGCTTCTTGAACTTGCAAATCTCGATCAGCCGATTCTCCGGAGACTAATGTTGGAAGCCCCGGGAACCTACCATCATTCGGTCATTGTCGGAACCATGGTTGAAGCCGCAGCATCTGAAATTGGCGCCAATCCTTTGCTTGCGAAGGTCTGCGGTTATTTCCACGATATCGGAAAGATTAAAAAACCGTTATATTTCATTGAAAATCAGGCTGACGGCGTAAACAGGCATGACAAACTTGCCCCTTCGATGTCGAGCCTCATCCTTATCGCCCATATCAAGGACGGTGCGGAAATCGCCAAGAAGCACAAGCTGGGTCATGCCATCATCGAAACGATCCGGCAATCCCACGGAACAAGCCTGATCACTTATTTTTATGAAAAAGCCAAACAGTTAAAGGGCGAAGACCGGGTAAATATCGACGATTTCAGATATCCGGGACCCAGACCTCAAACCAGAGAAGCCGGTCTGGTGATGCTGGCGGATGCCGTTGAAGCGGCTTCCAGGACCCTTGCGAACCCGACGCCTTCCAGAATTCAGGGGCTGGTGCAAAATCTGATCAACAGAATCTTTTCGGACGGCCAGTTGGACAATTGTGAACTGACCTTGAAAGATCTTCATAATATAGCAAAAAGTTTCAATAAAATATTAAACGGCATTCATCATCATCGCATAGAGTACCCCGAGAAACAGCTCTTGATCAACGGGAAAGGCTATAATGGAAGTACTGATAGACAACCGCCAAAAGAAATATCAAGTGGCGATGACCATAATTCAACAAAAAGCCAGAGACATCTTAAACGTCTTGGAATGTCATGACGCAGAACTTAGTGTTTTGATTGTTGATGACCCGCAGATCGCAACACTGAATAAAAAATATCTTCATCGATCAGGCCCCACAAATGTTATTGCCTTTCCCATGCACTCGGATGTTTTTCGGAACATCAACCCCGGGCTTCTCGGAGATGTAGTGATATCCATTGAAACCGCGGCAAAAGAAGGAGCACACATCGGAATCGGCATGGAAGAACGTATTATCCAACTTCTAGTGCATGGAATTCTCCATCTAATCGGATATGATCATGAAAAATCCGAAGCACAAGCCGAAAAGATGGCGCAAAAAGAGAACGAAATTTTGAGGATGATCAAACGCTAAACACTGATTAATCGCTTGAAATGGAGGTGTGTCGATGGCTGGATTAGCAGTAAACGTCGATCATGTTGCAACACTGAGAGAGGCCAGAAAAAGCAGCTATCCCGACCCCGTGGCAGCAGCAATTCTGGCGGAACTGGCCGGAGCGGACGGTATTGTCGTTCACCTGAGAGGAGACCGGCGTCACATCCAGGACCGTGATCTTAGAATTTTAAAAAATATTATTCAGACAAAACTCATATTGGAAATGGCCTGTACCAATGAAATGGTTGGAATTGCGCTTGATGTTCAGCCGGATCTTGTGACCCTGGTCCCCGAAACACAAGAGGAGGTCACCACTGAAGGCGGTCTGGATTTAATTTCGCGCGACAACGCCATCGCGGAAATCGTCGGTACGCTTCAGGACAGCGGCATCCCGGTAAGCATCTTTATCGATCCCAGTCCCGAACAGATAAAAGTCGCTCACCAGATAAATGCGACCATGGTTGAGATTCATACCGGCATATTCTGTGACGCAGAAGGCACCGCCAAAAGAGATCGGGCATTTTCCGATATCGTAGACGCCGCAAAATTCGCCCACAAATTAAATCTGGGCGTCAATGCCGGTCACGGTCTGTGTTACAATACCATAAAGACCTTTAAAGGCCTTCATGAAATCGATGAATTCAGCATCGGTCATAGTATTGTCTCAAGGGCGGTGATGATGGGCATGGAAAAGGCGGTGAAAGAGATGGTGGCCCTCATTAAAGGCCTTTAATCCGGAGGAATCAAATGTATCTCGTAACCGCAGATGAAATGAAGGAAATGGATCGCCGGACCATCGAATCCTTTGGCCTTCCCGGCAGGATATTGATGGAAAATGCCGGACGAGGCGCCACCCGGTTTTTCCTGGAACAATTCAAGGATATCGCAAATAAAAGGATCGGCGTGGTCGCAGGCCGCGGAAATAACGGCGGAGACGGTTTTGTCATGGCCAGATACCTGGCTCAAAAAGGAATACGGATAACCGTATATCTACTGACAGAAAGTCAAAAGGTTACGGGAGATGCCGCTGCCAATCTCAGCCTCCTTTTGCCGTTGAAAGTCCCGGTTATCGAAATGCCGGACCCGGAATCCTTTTCAGCGCATAAAACCGAAATGCGTCACGAAGCCATATGGATTGATGCCATTCTTGGTACCGGTTTGAGATCGGATGTAAAAGGTTTTTTCAAAGAGGTTATCGATTTCTTAAATCAATTGAGCCGGCCGGTATTTGCCGTGGATATCCCTTCCGGCCTGAATTCCGATACGGGACGGCCGTGCGGCATCTGTATCCGGGCTGATGCCACCGCGACCTTTGCATTTGGGAAAACAGGCCATTTTATCCTTCCCGGCGCCGAGTTCACCGGAACCCTGAAAATCATCGATATCGGCATACCACCGTATATTGCAGAAGAGGTTAACCCTCAGCAATACCTGCTGACCCCGGATTTAATTCGCTGTGCTTTTCAGGCCAGATCTTTGGAGATCCATAAGGGACATACCGGCCATCTGCTCGTCATTGCCGGTTCACCGGGTAAAACCGGAGCAGCCGCCATGACCGCCATATCAGCCATGCGGGCCGGGGCCGGACTCGTGACCCTGGGAATCCCGGCAAGCTTAAATCCTATACTGGAAACCCAGGTAACGGAGGTCATGACGGAACCGCTGCCTGAAACAAAGGAAAGTGTCCTTGGTGAAGCGTCATTCAACAGAATCATGGCGCTCCTTCCCGACAAAAGATGCCTGGCCGTAGGTCCCGGCATCGGTATAGACCCTGAAACCAAAACATTGGTCCAGCGGCTTCTTCAGGAGAGTAATAAATCCATGGTTATCGATGCCGACGGACTAAACTGCCTCATCGGCTGTACTGAAATACTGAAAAATTTCGAGAAACCCGCAGTTCTCACACCGCATCCCGGCGAAATGGCGCGATTGATCGGCACAACAGCCGCGGATGTTCAGAAGGATCGCATCCAATGTGCCCGTGATTTTGCGAAAAAGTTCAATGCGCACGTCGTACTGAAAGGAGCCCGGACGGTTGTTGCCCATCCCGACGGCAGGGTTTTCATCAATCCAACCGGCAATCCCGGAATGGCCTCAGGCGGTATGGGAGATGTATTGACGGGAATCATTGCCGGTTTTCTCGCCCAGAATCATTCACCCGAACTTGCCGTCCATGCCGGCGTCTATTTGCACGGCGCAACGGCTGATGCGCTATCCAAAAACAAAGGTCCCTTCGGTTATCTGGCAACGGATGTGGTGAATGCCCTGCCCGAGACGATTAAAACGCTTTCCGACAGCGTCTGAAAGGATCTTTGTCTTTTTATGGCTGAGCAAGTGTCAAGTTCCGAATCTCAAATAACGACCCGTTGTGTCGATGAAACCAGAAAACTGGGAGAGACCATCGGTGCCGCGGTTACGGCCGGAACAATACTGGCATTGTACGGAGAGCTCGGAAGCGGGAAAACCTCTTTTGTACAGGGACTGGGCCAAGGGCTCGGGGTCCCGGATGATTATTATATCACCAGCCCTTCTTACACGTTAATCAATGAATACCCCGGCCGGTTTCTCCTGTTTCATATCGACCTCTATCGCATCACGAATTCCATTGACATAGAAGATATCGGGCTCTACGAAATACTTGAAGACAACGAGGTGGTGGCCATCGAATGGGCGGACAGAATGGAAAAGGACCTGCCGCCGAACCACGTGAGGATGCAATTTAAAATAATTGATGACAAAACACGAAAAATAAGTATAATCCCGCGAGGCGTTAAGGCTATTGATGAGTTTAGAAGATGGAATCTCGGTGAGGAGATAATGTAAATTAGGACTTCGTACCTATTGGCTTCCGGCCCCATAGGGCCTACGCCTCGGAGGAATATCGGAATGATGGATTTAGATGAATTCTCTCGTTTTTTAAAAAAGACACAGTATAATTTTCGGGACAAGTTATGAGTTTGATCGTTCAAAAATACGGCGGCACTTCGGTGGCCGATCTTGAACGGATTCGTAATGTGGCAAAACGAGTGGCCAAAACCTATGACCAGAATAATGATGTGGTTGTCATTCTGTCCGCCATGGCCGGGGTCACGGACAACCTGATCGGTATGGCCAATACCATCACGGAATCGCCGGATAAACGGGAGCTCGATGTTCTCCTTGCAACGGGTGAACAGACGACCGCGGCGCTTTTGGCCATGACATTAAAAAGAATGAATTACCCGGCATTGTCCATGCTTGGACATCAGGCCGGGGTGATCACGGACTGCACTTATGGTGATGCGCGAATCATCGAAATCGGCGCCGAGTATATCTTAAAACTCATTCAAAAACGAAATATCGTTGTCGTCGCCGGATTTCAGGGAAGTGATGTCGGCGGCAATATCACCACCTTGGGTCGCGGCGGATCGGACACCTCGGCCGTGGCCATCGCTTCCGCGATCAAGGCAGACATCTGCGAAATATATACGGATGTGGATGGAATTTACACTGCCGATCCCAATATCTGTGAAAAGGCAAGAAAGATTGATCGAATTTCATATGACGAGATGCTCAATATGGCCAGCCTCGGTGCCAAAGTTTTACAAATCCGCTCAGTGGGGTTTGCAAAAAAATACAATGTCCCCGTACATGTTAGATCGTCTTTTAGCGAAGAGGAGGGAACCATGGTTGTTAGTGAAGACGCCGGCATGGAAAGTCTTGTTGTTTCCGCAGTAACACACGATAAGAATCAAGCCCGCATCACTTTAACAAAAGTTCATGACCGGCCCGGGGTTGCCGCTAAAATTTTTGCGCCCCTTGCCGAAGCGGGTATCGTCGTCGATATGATCATTCAAAATATACGCCCCGAAGGTCAAACGGATCTTACGTTTACCATCCCGAAAGCGCAGTTTGACACCGCCATGGACATCGAGCGGAAAGTGGCGGAAGAAATTGAAGCCCAAGATGTTCTGGGCGATAAAAGCATCGCCATGGTTTCCGTTGTCGGCCTAGGGATGAAAAACCACTCCGGGGTCGCGTCCATGATGTTTAACACGCTGGCCAGGGAGAACATCAACATCATGATGATCAGTACGTCGGAAATCAGGATCTCCTGCGTTATCGAAGAAAAGTATACCGAACTTGCAGTGCGGGTACTTCATAACGCCTTCGGATTGGACAAAGAAGATTAACCCCGGAAGACGCATGAAAAAATTCGATACCGGACAGCTGATTTTCATCATGATATTATCGGTCATTATTTTCAGCACTTTCATTTACAGAGTATTTCATCATCTCTAAAGGCTCCGTCGACATCCCCCGGTCTATGGCGTGAACCGCGATAGATACTTTGTCGTGCCGATCAGCATATTTATATACTTTTGGATTCCGAAATAAAAAAAATTCGACAAAACCCCATGTATCGCTTTTTGATGGTCCTGACCATCACCTCAACGATGGGGCTTCAGGCCTGGCGAACATTATTCGACAATTTTGCGGTACGGGTCGTCGGTCTCAACGGCGACCATGTGGGGATTATTCAGTCGGTCAGAGAAATTCCGGGATTTTTGGCATTACTGGCCGTGTTTGTAATCATGCTCGTCAAAGAGCACCGGCTTTCGGCCATTTCCATTCTGGTGTTGGGAATGGGCGTCGCCGCCACCGGGTTTTTCCCTTCGTTCGGCGGACTTCTCATCACAACCCTGGTCATGAGTTTTGGCTTCCATTATTATGAAACCACCAACCAGTCATTGACCCTTCAATATTTCGAGGCAAAAATATCGCCATGGGTATTCGGCAAATTGCGTGGACTGGCTGCGGCGTCAAACATCGGGATCGGCGTATTTATCTATCTGGTCGCCCCTTTTTTAAATTTCATGCAACTGTATCTGTTGATCGGGGGATTGATTGCGGCAACAGGGATTTGGGGATTATTTCAAAATCCTTCGGATCAAAACATTGTTATGCAACGCAAAAAAATGATTTTCCGCAAAAAGTACTGGCTGTTTTATTTCCTCACTTTTATGGCCGGCGCCAGACGACAGATTTTTGTCGCATTTGCTGTTTTTTTGCTGGTAAAAAAGTTTCAATTTACGGTTCGGGAAGTCACCATTCTTTTCGTCATCAATAACACCATCAACTATTTCATCAGTCCCCTCATCGGCAGATCGATTATCCGGTTCGGCGAACGGATCGTACTCTCTCTGGAATATTCCAGTCTGATTTTTATTTTTCTCGGATATGCCTTCGTACAGTCAAAATGGCTTATCGCAATCCTTTATATAATGGACCATATCTTTTTTAATTTTGCCATTGCCATCCGCACTTATTTCCAAAAAGTCGGAGATCCCGGAGATATCGCTCCGAGTATGGCTATGGGGTTTACCATCAATCATATCGCCGCCGTGGTCCTTCCCGCGGTCGGGGGTTTTTTGTGGGTTATCGATTATCGTATTCCGTTTATTTGCGGTGCGTTTATGAGTATGATTTCCCTGGTTGCCGTGCAGCAAATTAGAGTGCAATAACTTCGAATTGTTTATAGCAACCTGACAATTTTCCCTTTTTATGCTATTCTTTTATGCTGGCTTTAATAAATTATATTGTGTGCATTTATCGTTTTAAAATTAAAATAATAAGTTTTACTAAAACATGAAATCCTCCACTATAAAATATCTGTTGATCATATTGCTGATCATCATCGGGTTTATTTATGTTTTGAGTCCCTATGATATTCTACCTGATTTTATTATCGGATGGGGCTGGATCGATGACATCATTTTTATATACGCGCTCTGGCGGATTTTTAAATATCTCAGCCATAGACCATCCGCCTATCAGAACTATTATCATCAAAGCCGTCAATCCTTCGGACAAAATCAGGGATCCTCTGAAAAACAAACACATACGCAGAATTCGTCTGATGATCCTTACACGATATTGAATGTTCCAAGGGGCGCGTCCCCGGAAGAGATAAAAAAAGCTTACAGGGAACTGGCCAACAAATACCACCCGGACAAAGTGGTTCATCTGGGAGATGAATTCAGGGAATTGGCGGAAAAACGCTTCAAGGAGATTGAAGAAGCCTATCGGAAATTGATGCCCAAATAACGGTAAAAATGGAGTACGTGTTCAGGGGATGCGCTTCGTCTGAACACGTACAAAAAAGGAAGGCAAGACGTGAGCGGAAAAGAAACAAAAGAAATGGTGGTGCCAAAGGAGAATGCCGTCTTCCGGCTGGACGCTCACGGGCGATGGCATAATAAACACGGCGTTTTTGAACATAAAAAAATTATCGACTACTTTCATTCTTCCATTCGAAAGGATGCCGATGGATATCATCTTTTTCAAAAACGCGGCAGCCATACCACTGAAAAAGTTTATTTCACATACGAGGATACCGCCCTGTTTGTGTTTGACATCGACGAGGCGGATGGTTCCGACAAGATCCGCCTGATCCTGAATACCAAAGAAAAGATTCCCCTGGATCCGAAAGCCGTTTACATTCAAAATGATAATTTGTATGTGACATATGACGGCCATCGAATCAAATTTATCGATCGTGCCATGTTAAAACTGGCGCATCGATTGAAATTCGATCAACAGCAATATCGCCTCGAATTCAGCGGCAAAACTTACGATATCCCAATTGGCGGCGGTAATAATCCTACGAAAAAAGATTAATACATCTTACCGCAAGCTCTTGCCATGGTTCGACACGATAAAAAATCTTAAAATAACGGCCCCTATCAAGGCGCCAAGCGTGTTAAAAATCAAGTCCGGCATACTGGAGCTTCGGGACGGCAGCCAGGCCTGCAGGATTTCTATGATCAAGCTGACTGTAAAACAAAATAAAACCGTAATAAAAAAATAATGCTTCTCAAAGGTTCCGCCGAGTTTCATCAAAGTTCCGGCAAAGATAAAGCCAAAAGGTATAAATCCAAACAAATTCAATATATTGTCTTCAATCATACTTCTGTTGAACTTAAATCCGGACCATTCCGAAGAAAGAATTTTCTTTTTAAATATCCGCATCTTCGCCGGTATTTCAAGAAGGTGCTTTCCACCGGCGTGGTCAAATGCCCTTACGCCTGTTTTTTCGTCAAAGAAATATAAGGCTATTGGGTTGTCTTTCTCAGCAAACGAAAAGTTCTTGTCCTGAAGCCATCTATTGAAGTGATGTTTGATATCCCGGGCAGCTAAAGCGTATCCATAAAAGGCCAGGCCGTAAACATCACCCTGCCACGATTGCTTCCCATATACGGAATTGCCGATAAGGAGCCTGGTTTTGCCGCCATTGGGTATTTGAAGCGTCAAATCCTTCTTCCTGCCGACAAATCGACCATCCAGATAGACATCCGTACCCTCTTCGCCGGTAGTGACTGCCAGGAATCGTGTTTTCGGAATTTGCAAATCTATGTTTACCGCTATTCTCTTGGTCCTTCTCTTATGATCATAATCATCTCCGTTCATAAGGATTATCCATGAATGATATTGCCAAATCAATAATTGGCTGCGGTCTGAACCATTATGGAGGACCAAAATAAAATTGGTTCCCTTTTCCTGATGACTTGCCGGTTTCAAGGCAAGTTCTATGGAAAAAGAATTGGGTTTGGCGGTATTGTCTCTGCTCGACTCAAAAAAGGAATTCGTGTAGGCAATACCGTATTTGCCGAAGCGAATGCCGGGCCGATCTTTGATCCAATTGACTTCATTGGAGAACCTATAACCTATGGGGTTTAGCCCAAAAATCAGAATTCCAATTAATACAGCAACTGATAAGACAACCCACCATTTTAACGAGATCTGAGTATGATGCTTTAAAAAGTCCACTGGTCCATTATCGCAAATGACTTATCTTTGCGGCACCATAATTTTCGATCATCAATTATGATGTGCCGCCATAAAGTTCCTTGATTTTGGTCCTGTCCGGTGATCCGTCTTCGAGGAAAGGAAAATCAGATATGAATTCAACATACTGGGGTTTTTTATAACTCGCGATGTGCTCGCCGACAAACCGAATCAGTTCTTGGGCATCTACATGTTTATCCGGTTTCAACCGGCATACGGCCTTGATGCCTTCTTTCCATTTGGGATCCGGCACACCGAAAACAACCACTTTTTCCACCGCCGGATGCTGTAAAATCACTTTCTCCACCTCAGCAGGGTAAACATTTTCACCACCCGGCTTGATCAATTCCTTCTCGGCTTTTCGACCTGCGTACCATAGAAACCCGTCTTCGTCAAACCGTCCCATATCTCCGGTGTGGTGCCGTCCTTCACGAAATGTGCGGGCCGTATCTACAGGCAGATTCCAGTAGCCTTTAAACACCAGGGGCCCTCTCATGGTAATTTCGCCCACTCGTCCCAAGGGCACCGGACGATCATAATCATCCACCAGGCGGATTTCTCCCAAAGGTATCGCCTTCCCGGCAGAACCCGGTCGGTCGTTGTATCTTCCCATGGTTGCAAGACCGGTGGTTTCCGTTTGTCCGTAAATGGCATAAAACAAGCCGCCGGTGACGCGCTGGTATTTCTCAATGGTCTCCGGGGTATCCAGTCCCATAACAGCCCTGATGCTTTTAATGTCTCGACCTGTTTTTTCGTGTTCATCGAGAATAGCGCCCAGGATCGGTGAAAAATCAAAAAACAGCGTCGCTTTTTTCGTCTCGATAAGCTCAACCGCTCGCTGTGCCTCGAATTTGCTCATGTTTACATTAAGGGCCCCGGCCATGTAACTGCTGACAGCCATAAACAATCCTCCCACGTGGAAAAGGGGAAGAAAATTCAAATGAACATCGCTTTCGGTCAAATGAAAACAATGATTCAGGTGCAGGCAGGCACATAAAAGATTGCCCTGGCTCAAAACCGCGCCCCTGGGTTTTCCCTGAACCGCAGCGGTATGAATAATGACCAGTCTGCTATCATCGGAAACATCTGCCGCTTCAAAAGTACCCGGGTGATTCGTCAACGTATCAAAGGATTGAAAATTCCCGCTGCCGGAATTCAGGTTAAAATAATTTTTTATAAAAGGAAGGCGGTCTTTCACGCTTTCCGCCAGGTTTTGATATTCCGTGTCAACAAAAAGCGCTTCAGGTTCACAATCCTTTAAAATATATTCGATCTCTTCGGCCGAAAGTCGCCAGTTGACGGGTAATAGAATCGCGCCCAGGGCGGCAGCGGCGCCGTAAAGGAGGAAGTATTCAAGGCTGTTTCTACCCAGAACGCCGATCCGATCGCCGGGTTTGATGCCGGTGGCCAGTAAACCGCGGGCAAGACCATCGACCATCTCTTTAATTTGTAAAAAAGTCAGCGTCTTGTCGGCGTCCGCTTCATACCATCCGGGCCGGCTGCCATAGCATAAGGCATTTCGAACGATAAGATCGTAGAATGTAAAATCGTACAGTCCCATAAAAGCCTTGCCTTTCTGACCAGCTATTTTTGGATAAAAGCAACCAGTATTTACAAAAAAAAACCTTGATCACCGGGATCAGGGATCAGCCGATGGCTGTTTGTAACGCCATCATTTTCCGCTGATCCCGGATCCCCCGTCCTCTCAAAGCCTGTATTGCGATTTATTCAGGAAATGTCGCCTTAAACGTCGCCACCTTGGTCAATCCGTCGGCCTTGAACACCGCAGAACCGCCTTTGACATGAACCGGAATGTTATATTGCGGAATTTCTGTCCACCATTTTTCCAGTATCGCCCAGGCGTTGGTTCCTTTTTGTTTCAGCTTGAATCCCCCGGTCACCATAAGACTCAGCAAAGACTGCCGGACATCAAAGTGGGCAGGCACTCTTAACTGATTCGTCTTTCCGGCGGGAATCCACATGGTGTCTGTTGACCCTACCGTATTCAGATCAAATTCTTCAAATGCAACGGTAAACTTTAGGCTATCCATCTTTACCGGGTATTCATTGGGATTGTTAATATTGAATATAAATGCGAGCTCAAGAGGAGCGCCAACGTTATCGGGCTTTCCCTTGGTGGGCTGAACCTTGTTGGAAAAATACCAATATCCAAAGGCATGGGCGACTTCCATTGAATCCAAAGTTACCACCGGCGCCTTGAAATTCTGCTGATCGGGTTTTACCGCCATCTGTGCGCAACCCGCAAACAAGGCGACCGCGGCAATGACGGTCAACCATCTTCTAATAATCGACTTTTTATGCATTTTATTCCTCCCTTATTCGATGTAAAGGGTTAGGTAAGCCATCTTTTTCTTCGCTTATAGTGTTTTACATCCCGAAAACTCTTCCGGCCGCCGACGTCGGTAAGGCCGAGATAAAAATCCTTGATATCGGGATTCTCCCGGAGTTTTTCGGCGGTATCATCCATGACGATGCGTCCATTTTCCATCACATAAGCATAAGGCGCAACATTGAGGGCGAGTTTGGCGTTCTGTTCCACCAGCAGAATCGATATCTTTTCCTCCTGGTTAAGCTTGCTGATAATATTGAAAATTTCATGAATCAGAAGCGGTGCCAGTCCCATGGACGGCTCATCTAAAAGGATCAGCTTCGGGCTGGTCATCAGAGCACGCCCCACCACTGTCATCTGCTGTTCGCCGCCGCTGACAAAGCCGGCAGTTTCGTTTCGCTTTTCCTTCAAGCGCGGGAAATAATGGTACACCATTTCTAATCCGTCACGAATGGCTCTCCCATATTTTCTCATATGGGCACCGACTTTCAGGTTTTCCTCTACCGTCAGGTGTTCAAATACCCGCCGGCCCTCAATAACCTGAACGACCCCCATTTTAGCGATCTTTTCGGCACCCATTTTATCGATCCGCTCTCCGGCGAACTCAATGGACCCGTCGGTCACCTCGCCGTTCTCATGCCGTAAAAGTCCGGAGACAGCCTTTAGGGTCGTGCTTTTACCGGCGCCGTTGGCGCCCAGAAGGGCCACAATGGCGCCTTTGGGGATCTCGATGGAGACGCCCTTTATCACCAGAATCACTTCGTGATACTTGACCTCGATGTTGTTAATCTTTAAGATCGTCTCTTCATTCGGCAAAGCCTTTATACTCCCTTATGGCAGAATAATTGAAAATTTCGGCTAAAGATCGGATTATTGATTTTTGATTTTGGAAATCATCAATCTTCAATTATCAAAAGTCAATCAGATTACCATCCGAGCCATTCGTTGGCCCATTTTTCCGGCCAGCGGCCTTTCAAATCGACAACCTCAACAACTTGGAATTTTCCGTCCTTAACTTCATAGATCGGAACTCTTCCTGAAATTCTATGATCCGTGGAGGTGTAGTTTAACGGGGGTACGCCCAAACCAATATCAAAATTTCTCATGGTTTCAAAACCGTTTTTAAGGATGCTTTCGCCACTCAAATCTCCAGCTTTGTCTGCCCGTTTCATGGCTTCCGAAAGCGCCAGCACGTTGGCCCATCCCTGAACCGTATGGTTGAGACGTTCTTCGAGAGGAACGCCCGGATTATATTTTTTTGCATACTCAACCACTTTATCCATCATCGGCACATTTTCACCAAAAAATGCACAAACTGTCGCCCCCATAACGCCTTCGGATGCTTTGCCCGCCAGCTTCGGCAAATTTTCATCAAATCCCCAGTTGTCCACGATATGATCTGCTCCCAGCCCCAGTGCATAAGCATCGCGCAGTGTGGCGGCCACCGACATCACGGTGTTGCCGTGCCAGACGAGATCCGGCTTGAATTCTTTCATGGCCAAAATCTGACTTTTGGTATCAATGGCAAATAAAGAAACAGACTGATCCGGACCGATCTCGAATCCGAGCAATTTCGCTTGATCCTTGATAGCCTTGATCGGCGCACTGCAATAAGGAGAAGCAAACATATAAGAACAGACCAAGCGGGGTTTTCTTTTCCCGTAATCTTTGTTTTTGGGCCATTTCTTGTCGAACCAGGCTGTGATGGCAGCCCTGGCGTTTGTTGAATAATCCACAGCCGCAAAAAGATTGTAAGGCGTCTTTTTAGGATCCGTCAGGTGTGCGGAGTAGGAGGCAGACACATACGGCATCTTATCCCTGGTCACCGTTGGTGACAGGGCTTCTGTGTCTCCGGTCCCCCATCCCAGTACAGCCACACAGTTGAGCCGCTTGAAGAGTTTGTATTTGGTCAGGGCCTCGGGGATACGGTAACCGTAATCAAATTGATACAGCTTGATCTCCTTACCGTTAATCCCGCCATTATCATTGACATAATGGATGGCATCAGAAATGCCCAGGGCATAGTCCTTTCCAACATCTGATGTCGCCCCGGTCATATCATTGAGCGCTCCCACCTTGATTGTTGCGGCATTGGCCATGGAAGAAAACCCGGCAATCAAAACCACAACAAATAAGTGTACGAAAATCTTTGACCATATATTTTTCGCAAACATAATTTCTTTCCCCTTTTTAAGAGAGTAAAATTTCAACTGGTCTTCCGTCCTGTCAACTATTTTATCACCTCCTTTTGCTTTAGAAAATTCGTTGAATAGTTTATTGGTTAAATGGTTTAGGGCTATTAACCATTCAACCATTAATACGAAAACGGCCACAAATTAAAATAATTCTTCATCTGCCACCATCGATAGGCGAGGCCTTTGGGCTCAAAGATCATAAATACGCATATGGCAAGCCCAAAAGCCGCCTCTTTGAGAAACAGAAAGTCTGTGAATAGTCTTTCTCCCCAACTGGTATCCACAAATCCCATGACAGTAAGCTGCAGCACTTCCATCACTACTACCATGAATATGGACCCAAAAATAGTGCCGTGAATGGACCCGACGCCGCCGATAAGGATCACGCCCACCAGCCACAGGGACCAGAACCAGGGAAAGTGTTCGGGGCTTATGGCCGCAAGATTGCTGATCCAAAACGCCCCTGCGATGCCGCCGATAAATCCGGCCACAAAAAAGGCAGAAAATTTATATTTTATGACATTGATTCCCATGACTTCCGCTGAAATATCATTGTCTCTGATGGCGATCCAGGCCCTTCCGATCCGGGACCGGATCAGGTTCGCCACCATTATGACGCATCCGGTCACCAAAACCAACATCATAAAATAAACTTTGATATCACTGTCAATGATCCATGGTCCGACTTTAATGGTCCCGGGCGGCAAAGAAAATGCCTGTCCTCGTCCTCCGATCTGGCTCACATATCCTGTGATAAGGAAATCTACGGTAATAAATTGAGCGGCCATGGTGGTTAAAATGAGATAAAAACCCTTGACCCTGGCGCATGGAAGCCCGAACAACACGCTCCACAGACCGGCTGCAAAAGCGGCAATCAAAATGCTTATGGGATAAGCGATACCGAAATCCATCATGAATTTGGGCCAGGGAAAGTCAAGAATCAAAAGGGTACTGGTATAAGCGCCAACGGCAAGAAATGCGGCATGTCCAAGGGTGATCTGTCCGCAAAAACCGATTAAAAGCTGAACACCCAACGCCCCGAGTATCGTGTAGCCGATCTGGTTACAAACACTGAGTGAATAGGAGTCTGCAAACACCGGAATGACAATGAACAGGACAACAAAAAGCAGAATCATCTTTGTTTTGATAAATTTGGTCTGCCACCATCCTTGATCGTGCTTATAATCCTGATGGTAAACGCCGCAGGGAAGCCAGGTTGTCGACATAAAACGCTCTCCGTTCGATTATTATTTGTTTATACTCGTTCAATCCGCTCCCACCCCCACAATCCATGGGGCTTGAAGAGCAAAAAGATCACCATAAAAACAAAAGGCGCGACTTCTTTGACACCGCCGGCAAAATATTTGTCCAGATACGCGCCGCAAAGGTTCTGCAATATGCCGATGGCAATGCCGCCCACAATGGCGCCGGGTACGGAATTAAGCCCTCCCAGCACGACTGCCGGCAAAACCAGAAGACCAAGATATCCTACGGAAATGTTCAACCCGTTGATATTTCCTAAAAGGGTGCCCCCCACACCGGCCGCCATGAAAGCAATGGCCCAGGCAGCGGCATAGACGAACCTGGCGCTCACGCCCAGTGAGAGGGCAGCCATCTCATCGTCGGCGGTGGCCTGCATGGCTAACCCCCAGCGGGTATATTTAAAAAAACAAACGAAAATAACCAAGAGAATCATTGCGGCCACAAAACTCCAGAGATAAACCCGACCGATGATGATATTTCCGAAATGAATGGGTTCAATTGGAAAAACCGGCGGCGAAAACACGCGGGTATCGGTCCCCCATATGAGTTCCACGATCCCTTTAAAGAAAAATGAAAGCCCGACGGTAACCATGATCACTGTCAAAACCGGTTCGCCGATGAGTTTGTCCAGGAATATCCTTTCGGTGATAACCCCCAATATCAAACCGATAATCAATGAAAAGAAAAGCGCCAGCAAAAAGGGAATGCCCATGGCATAAAAACTCAAGGAAACGTATGCGCCGATGAGGGTCATTTCGCCCATGGCCAGATTCAACACACCCGAGCATTTATAAATCAAGACCCATCCAAGGGCGACAAGGGCGTAGATACCGCCCACCATAATGCCCGTCGTAACGGTCATGAAAAACAGGTCCATGCGTCACTCCATTGAAAATTGAGGTTTGAAAATCATCAATTCTTCACCCATCACCTATTACCTATTTTCTATTTCCTCTTTCCTGATTCCTACGCTTTGACTTTCCTGATATGAAGATCGGTAACAATATGGGCCTCTCTGCCGTCTTCGTATTTTATGGTGGTATCAATGTGTACATCTTGGCTATCCGAATAGAGCGCTTCCACGATGTCTTGGTAGCGCTTTTCGACAAAACCCCGCCGCAGTTTTCGCGTTCTTGTCAGTTCATCATCATCGGCATCAAATTCCTTGTACAAATTGATAAACTTTACCACTCGGGCGGCTTCAGGAAGATCCTTGTTGGCCTTTAGGATTTGTTTTTCCACCAAATCGTAGATTTCTCGCATCTGGGAAAGTTCCTGATAGCTCGTATAGTTAAGCTTTTTTTCATCCGCCCATTTCCCTGTTACGGCGTAATCAATGCAGATAACGGCGGTGATATATTCTCGTTTGTCTCCGATAACCCAGGAATCCTTCACAAAGGGACTGAATTTCAGACGGGTTTCAAGGTACTGTGGTGAAAAGGGTTTTCCGTCCCTCAAGGTAAAAACATCTTTGGTTCGATCAAAAACCACCAGGTGCCCGTCATCATCTATAAATCCCTTGTCTCCTGAATAGAGCCATCCGTCTTTTAATGTTTCTCTGGTTGCTTCAGGATTTTTATAGTATCCCAAAAATACCGAAGGGCTTTGGGTAAGGATTTCTCCATCTTCGGCAATCTTAATCTTTGTTTCCGGGATTGGATGACCCACTGTATCGAATTTTATGTCTCCGCTGCGATGGACCACGGAAATACCGGCAACTTCCGTCTGCCCGTAAATCTGTTTGAGATTTACCCCCAACGCATGAAAAAACCGAAAATGGTCCGGTCCCATGGCGGCTCCGCCGGTATACGCATTGCGCACCCGAGACAACCCGAGGTGATCTTTGATTTTCTTTTGAATGGTAATATATGTCAGCCAATTTAAGAACTTCCAATACGCAGGAATCTGTTTTTTCTGAAATTTGAGGTCCGCCACATGATATCCTATTTTGCTGGAAAGTTCATAGAATTTTCGTTTAATCCAAGTGGCGTCCAAGTATTTTACCTGGACCGTTCGGGTCATCTGCTCGTACATGCGCGGAGGAGCAAACATCACATGAGGCCCTATCTCCCTGATATTTTCTTCGGCGGTTTCCGGTTCCTCGGGGAAATTGATGGTATAACCGACCTGCAGACCGCATGAAATCGACATCATCTGTTCCCCAATCCACGCAAATGGGAGATAAGAAGCATAGTCGTCCGTCGGAATACAGGGATCCACCGTCATAAGATGCTGTCCCATGGTCAGCATATTATTGTGGGACAAGAGTGCGCCTTTTGGCAGCGACGTGGTCCCGGAAGTATAAAACAACAATGCCACATCATCTCCGTGGCCTTTTTGAATCAAATCTTCAAACAGCCCGGGCCGTTCGTCTTCAAGTTCCCTGCCGAGACGCTGAACCTCCTTGAAACTGATCAAGCAGTCCTGATCATAGCCCCGCATCCCTTTGGGGTCATCCCAGATAATTTTTTCAAGCTTGGGACATTCATTAATAATAGAGATCGCCTTATCGACCTCTTCCTGTCCCTCTCCGAACAAGAACTTCGTATCTGAATGGTCGATGATGTATTTGACCTCATCGATCAGGCAATCCTGAAACAGCCAAACCCCGACGCCCCTTGCGCATAAAGCGGCCATTTCCGCCCATAAACCTTCAGGACGATTATCGCCGATCATTGCGACCTTATCGCCCTCTTCAAGTCCCAGGCAAATAAGCCCAAGCGTCAAGTACTTGACATTTTTAAAATAATCGTGCCAGGTGATGGGCTGCCAGATGCCGAATTCTTTCTCCCGCATGGCCACCCTGCCGCTGCCGTATTGGCGGGCTTTTTCAAAAAAAAGCTTGGGGATTGTGAGATCTTGTGTAATCCGAATACCGTATGGATGGGTATTGTGAATCGATTTATCGCCTGGTTGCATACATATCCTCTTCACCCAGGTACGCCTTAATCACCTCGGGGTGATTCTGGACTTCCTCCGGCGTCCCGTCGATGATCATATTGCCGAAATTTAAAACAAAAACACGATCGGATAGATCCATGACCACCCCCATATCATGCTCAACCAGGATACAGGTGATCTGCCACTTTTCGTCTTCGTTAATATCCAAAACAAACCGGGCCATGTCCTCGACTTCTTCAAGGTTAAGTCCGGCCAGCGGCTCATCCAGAATCAACAATTCCGGCTCAAGGGCCAACGCCCTGCCCAGTTCCACTCGCTTCTGAAGACCATAAGGCAACATACCCACGGGTTTGTGGCGGATAAATTCAATTTCCAAAAGATCGATGATTTGTTCTTCAATGAAACGTCTGTGCTCGATCTCCTCACGGGCGGTTTTACCGATATACACCGATCCGGCTGCAATGCCTGATTTCATATGGATATGTCGACCCAGACGGATATTGTCCAATACCGTCATACCGCCGAAAACCTCAACTTTCTGAAATGTCCTGGAAATGCCAAGCTTGGCCCGCTTATACGACCTGAGCGAGTTGATCTTTTTTTGTTTATAAATGATATTTCCTTTTTGCGGGGAATAAAGTCCGTTAATGATATTCATCATCACCGTCTTGCCGGCGCCGTTAGGACCGATTACCGAATGGATCTCGCCTTTTCTGACTTTCAAATCGACACCGGACAAGGCACATACCTTCCCGAAAAACATGTGGACATCATCGAGTTCGAGGAGGACATCTGGTTTTTTGGGGTTAGTCGACACTGTCAATAAATTTCACCTTATAATTTATATTCTGAATGTCATTCATTATTTTCCGGCAGATCATACATCATAATTTCCATTAATCAAGGAGAAAATATTCCCATTTCTTTTTATCTATTGATTTCTTTATGAAGCCTTCCGCAAGGCTTGTCCGCCTCTTTGGTAGAAGTGGTTTCAAAACCCCCTCTCGGGCTCAATCAGCCAAAGGCGGACAAGTCTCTGTGTTGAACTGAGACGTCCAATCCTCGAAATATTCCCGATATTCATGCGGTTGGTCGTTTCAGTCCGTCTTGACCTTGAGCCCGGTTGAAGGTTTTGAAACCACTCCTAATCACTCCGTTGAAAAGACACGCTAAATGATAATCACTTTCTTTACGGCTTTGACTATTTCTTCGGGATCGTCCATAACTTGTAGAATTTCAATGTCTTGAGGAGATATCCGCTGTTCGGCAAGCAGTTTTTCCTTGACCCAATCGACAAGTCCCGTCCAGTAATCCGAGCCGACTAAAATTAACGGAAACGGTAGAATTCGGTGGGTCTGAATCAGTGTAACGGCTTCAAACAACTCATCCAGCGTACCGAACCCGCCAGGAAGTATAATGTATGCCGTAGCATATTTGACGAACATGACTTTGCGAATAAAAAAGTATTTGAAGCCGATTTTAATATTGGCGAAAGGATTCGGCGCCTGCTCATGCGGAAGAATAATATTCAACCCCACGGAAGTTCCCCCGGCTTCTGCCGCCCCTTTGTTGGCCGCCTCCATCACACCACCACCACCGCCCGTGATTACGGCAAAGTCGTTTTCTACAAAAAGTCGGGCCAGCTTTTCAGTTTTTTTATAAATTAAATCAACAGGTTTGATTCTTGCTGAGCCAAAAAAACTCACCGCAGGGCCTATTTCATGAAGCGCATCGACGCCTTCCACAAACTCTCCCATGATTTTAAAAAGCCGCCATGCTTCACCGATATTTAGGTCATCGACCAGAAATTGTTTTTCCATATTGTTCATCGATGTTTATTTTAAAAATTGTAGCCATGTAGATTTTTAAATAAATCGATTGCCAAATTCCATAAAAATTCAGGGTATTGCAATGAACCGATTGGATATGCCCTAACAGCTATTTCAGACTTTGTCAATGATTACGGATTGACAAATATTATGTGGGTTGATAGAAATTTTTTAACTTCAAAAATGAATAATTCTCGAAAAAAATTCTTTAGCCCTAAATTTTATGAATATCTTGACGGAACGCTTCCAAGCGATTAAAGCATGAAGTTGCCAGAGTGAATATCATATTGAATATTTCAACTTTTATTAAGGCCGTTTAAAGAAGCCGCCTTGCCATCGTCGAAAATGACTCGACGGCCGAAAGTGACTCCCAAACGCTATCCCGAACTTTGCTTCTTAGTGCGCTGCATCATATTACACGTAAACCAAACAGCATATGTTTGATGGAAAATGTTTACCTATTTTCGGGAATAGAGGCCCCGGTTCGATTTAAAGGATTTCCCGCATTATCAGGATGAAGAGATGAACAACTCTGAAAATGAGCTCTCAAGACGCGTTATCATCGCAAACGATCTGGGTCTTCATGCCAGATCTGCATCAAAAATCGTAAAATTGGTTCAAAACGCAAAATTTAATGTGTGGATTATTAAAGACGGAAAAAAGGCGGATGCTTCCAGCATTATCGATATCCTCACACTGGCCAGCCCAAAAGGATCAACCATCACCGTAAATATTGACGATCGATCTGACCTTGAAATTTTGAACAATCTCGTCCAGTTGATTGAAAGCGGGTTTGGAGAGTAACCAGGCATGGACCATACGGATAAAAAAGAAATACGCTTGAAAGGCATCAATGTCTCACCCGGCATCTGTATCGGCAAGGCGTATCTGGTCGGCAAAGAAGGCGTTGATGTCGTCAACAAATACTATATTAGTCAAGATAATTTACAAAATGAGATCAAACGGTTCAAATCCGCCGTAAAGCGCGCCAAAGACAATCTTCAAAAGATTATTGAAACAACACCCGAAGAATTACGACAACACATCCACATTCTCGAAACCCACAAGGTCCTGTATAAAGACAAGATGCTCTATGGCAAAACCATTGAAACCATGGAAAAAGAATTGGTTAATGCCGAGTGGGCGCTCAAACAGGTCGTATCCAACGTCAAAAGAATGTTCGATAATATGACGGATTCCTATTTACAGGGACGAGCGGCAGACATTGTCCAGGTCTCTGAAAGCATCATGCAGAATCTGGTCGGGGCAAAAGCATTGGATATCGGCGCCATTAGAAAGCGGGTCATACTTGTGGCCGTTGATCTTTCTCCAGCAGAAACCAGCCAAATACAACTGGAAAAAATCAAAGGGTTGATAACCGATCTCGGCGGAAAGACGTCACACACGGGAATCATTGCCCGTTCCCTGGAGATTCCGGCTGTTTTGGGTCTTGAAAGCGCCACGCATTTGATAAAAAATGATGACATTATCATTGTCGATGGAACTGCGGGATGTGTTATCGTTCATCCCACCGATCAGACCCTTATAGAGTTTGGAGAACGCCAATCCAATTATGAGAGATATAAGGCTGTTATTTCCCGAAGCAGCCATCTTCCGGCTGAAACCGTCGATGGCATTAAGCTGGACGTTTTGGCCAATATCGAACTTCCGGAGGAAGTGGTATCCGTCATTAATTACGGCGGGGACGGAATCGGGCTTTATCGAACGGAATTTCAATATTTGAGTCGGCTCCAATTCCCGGACGAACATGAGCTTTTTGATAACTACAAGGATGTCGTCGAGGTGATGGCCCCCAGGCCCGTTACCATTCGAACGTTGGATATCAGTGGTGATAAAGGCCTTTCCTATGCTTCGGATCCGGATGAAAAAAATCCTGTATTGGGCCTTAGAGGCATACGGTATTGTTTAAAAAACCCGGATGTTTTCAAGATACAACTCCGAGCCGTACTAAGGGCCTCCGCATATGGCCACGTCAGAATCCTGTTTCCCATGATATCGCGTCACGAAGAAGTGCTTGCGGCTAAAAAACTATTGGCAAATGCCGCCGATTCCCTGGATAAAGAGGGTATCGATTTCAACAATGATATTGAAGTCGGAATAATGATCGAGGTGCCGTCGGCAGCCATCATGGCGGACGTAATGGCAAAAGATATTGACTTTTTCAGTATCGGAACCAACGATCTCATTCAGTATTCGCTGGCGGTCGACCGGGTCAACAGACAGGTTTCGCATCTGTACCAATCCCTGAATCCTGCAATTATTCGAATAATCAAACATGTTGCAGATGTCGCAAGAAACAACAATGTCGAAGCTTGTATATGCGGTGAAATGGCGAGCGATCCGATGAATATGCCGATCCTCTTGGGCTTGGGCATCAACCGATTGAGCATGAATCCGCAATCAATTCCTATCATTAAAAAAACAATCCGATCGCTCAATTTCAAAGATACCGGGCTATTCATTAAAGATGTTCTTAAAGAAACGTCCGAGACGGGTATTATGGAGATTTTAACGGGCACTTACGGCAATATTCTGCAAGATATGGGTTATAATTTGATAAAGGTGTCATAACGAATTTATCCACCGGGGGAGAGAATAGCGTTTGAGTACGGATCACATAAAAATAGTCGCTGAAAATAGAAAAGCCAGACACAATTATTTCATCGAGGATACTTACGAAGCTGGCATGGTTCTTTTAGGCACAGAAGTCAAATCCACCAGACTCGGCCGTGTGAATTTAAAAGATTCTTATGCCAGAATTAAAAACGGCGAAGTATTTGTTTACCAAATGCACATCAGTGTTTATCCGTTTGCGTATTATGGCAACCATGATCCGTTAAGAATAAGAAAACTCCTTTTACACAAGTATGAAATCTCCAAGCTCTACGGCAAAGTCAACGAGAAGGGGTTTTCTCTGGTTCCGCTAAAGCTTTATTTCCAAAATGGAAAGGTCAAACTGACGTTGGCCCTTGCCAGAGGTAAACGTCAGTACGATAAGCGTGAGTCTATTCGGCGGCGGGATGAACAAAGGGATTTGGAAAGGTCAAAAAAGGAGCACTGAGATGCACCTGTGGTTTTCCGGACTAGATTGTGTAAAATAATTCGCAATGTGAAAAAAAACTCATAGAATTTACCGCAGAATTTCATCCTTTTATCCGTGCAATAAAAATACAACCGGTTAATTTATTTAGACATAAAATTATATCTATACCTTGGCATGATTTCTGCTTTTGTTAGGTCAAATGGGAAATCGTATAAGCGTACAAAAAAAGAACAGCATGATCAGTACCCCTGAACTCATCGAGATGGGTAAAGAGGCCCGGAAAGAGCGGGATCGCCTGTTAGAAGAATACCCGGATCTAAGGGAATATCAAAAAGAGATTGACAGATGCCTCGATAATGCGGGATGTGCTGAAAACCGAATGGCTGTTTTAGCCGTCATGATTGAAGCCAAACTTAAAGCGCTTCAAGATGAACTGTCACATCTTTCGGTTGTGCTTCACTCAGTCAGCAAATCGGCTTCTCCTTCTGATACACTAAGCTAGGGGTTTTAAATTATCTCTGCCTTTTTATCCTGCGAGCACTCCTTCCACACAACGACCTTTTCCACCTTGCGTTTTCCACAAGGCGTGATTATAGTTTACAGAATGAATAAATTTTAACCCAATAAGGTGCAAGCGTAATATCGAATGATGAAAGAACATAACGAAAAATTACCGGATCCAAAAGAAATCGAAAAGGAAATCGGCGATTTTCTGGCGAAGAAATTCGGAGGCAGCGTCAAGATGGTGACCCCCATGGCATTGCCTCATAAAACCGCCAACGAAAAAGATGAAAAATCGACGAAAAAGGTAAAGAAGATTAACTTTGACTTAAAACCCGAAGAGATGATTTCCTACCTCGATCAATATATTGTAAAGCAAGAGAACGCAAAAGCGATACTATCGACAAAAATATGCACGCATTTCAACCGTATAAAACGAGCTGAATCGGCATCGGATGGGGCGGATGACATGGTCGGGCGTATCAAAAACAATATTCTAATGTTCGGACCGAGCGGCGTCGGCAAAACATATATCATCAAATTGATCGCCCAAAAAATCAATGTCCCTTTTGTCAAAGGAGATGCCACGAAATTCAGCGAAACAGGTTATGTGGGCGGCGATGTCGAAGATCTTGTACGCGATCTTGTGAGGGAAGCAGACGATGATATTGAATTGGCTCAATACGGCATCATCTATATTGATGAAATCGATAAAATCGCGTCAAGCCGAAATATTATCGGCGCTGATGTGTCGCGGTCCGGCGTTCAGCGTGCGCTCCTCAAGCCCATGGAAGAAACAGACGTGGATTTAAAAGTACCCCATGATCCCATTTCAATGATTCAGGAAATCGAACGCTTTCGTAAAACAGGAAAAAGAGATAAACGATCGGTCAATACCGGCAATATCCTCTTTATTATGAGCGGCGCTTTTGGTGATTTGGCCCGGATTGTCAAACAACGAATTGCGGCTCAGGGTATCGGCTTCGGCGCAACCCTTAAAGCGCCGGAAGAAAACGTCGAGATTATTAGCCGGGCAATGGCGGAAGATCTCATAGAATTCGGGTTCGAATCTGAATTTGTGGGTCGCCTGCCGGTCAGAGCCGTCTTTGAAAAATTGACGGAAGACGATCTTTTCGAAATTCTGAAAAATCCCAGCAACCCCATCATTCTGGGTAAAAAACTCGACTTTGCAGCATATGGTATCGATATAAAATTTGAAGACAGAGCTCTTCGAATCCTGGCAAAAAACGCTTTTCAGGAAAATACCGGCGCCAGAGGCCTTGTCAGTGCCGTCGAAAAAGCGCTTTTAGTGTTTGAGAAGAAACTGCCGTCGAGTCAAATCCATAAATTTCCGGTAACCGGCACTGCTGTTGAGGACCCCGAAAGGACTCTCAACAAAATGCTGGCACTGTCGGACATCGATGAACTCAATGAAATTTATGAGAAATTATTTCTTGAAGAAAAAGAATATATCAAGATTTATTTGAACGCCAACAAAAAAAATCTGGCGGAAAAATACGGCTTGACGCTGACGGCGTCGCGCATCGATATAGTGGCTTCTTATTATGCCAATCACATGATGGATATCGAAAAAGCCATTAAAAAGATCAAAACATTTTATGACGACATAAAGAATATTGAATTGTATTTTTTCAAAAACCATGACATTAACATTGTCATGGAAGATGATGCCGTTGATTTTATTATAGATAATTTTGAAAAATCCGCCCATGACCTTGGAGAGCTTTACGAAAAACTGTCTACGGATTTTGAATACGGGCTCAAACTGGTCCGGGAAAAAACTGGCAAGCACCGGTTTTTTATTACCAAATACGCGTTGATGAACCCCGAAGCCTTTATCGGCAATCTGATAAAAGATGAGTTGAGCCCGCCCGCTGCTAATCCCGGAGACCGAGAAAAACTAAAATGATCGGAATATCAAAGTTGTATTGCGGCACCGTAGAGCCATCCGATGCATTGCGCTATGGACGAATGTCCGCCAAGCTTCCGTCACATCTTCTTCAGTTTTCCAGCGATAAGCGGCCGGTGGTTGTATGGAACATTACCCGGCGATGCAACCTCAAGTGTATCCATTGTTATGCTCACGCGAAAGATATTGAGTCAGATAGAAACCTCTCCTTCAGTGAAGGCAAACATTTGATCGACGATCTTTCAGGATTTGGTGTGCCTGTAATTTTGTTTTCAGGGGGTGAACCTCTGGTACGAAAAGATATCCCGGAATTGGCGGCTTACGCCGTAAAAAAAGGGATGAGAGCCGTTTTATCAACCAACGGAACCTTGATAACCCCTCAGATCGCTGAAAACCTGAAAGATATCGGACTGTCATACGTCGGCATCAGCCTCGATGGAATGGAAGCGATTAACGACCGGTTTAGAGGCGTTCAGGGAGCTTTTGTTTCGGCGTTGAAAGGGATTGAAAACTGCAAAAACGCCGGCATAAGAGTCGGCCTCCGCTTTACCATCAACAAACAAAATGCAGATCAGATTCCTGAAATGTTCAAGCTCCTTGAAGATATGGATATTCCAAGGATATGCTTTTATCACCTGGTATATGCAGGTCGCGGATCAGAACTCGTAAAAGAAGATCTCTCCCATGAAGAAACCCGAAAAGCCGTTGATCTTATTATGGATCTGACCATGGAGCTTCATGATCGAAATCATCCCAAAGAGGTATTGACCGTCGACAATCATGCCGACGGCCCCTATCTTTACATGCGGCTTCTCAGAGAAAATCCCGAGCGTGCCCGTGAAGTACTTGAACTTCTTAAAATGAACGAGGGAAACAGTTCCGGTATCGGCATCGGCTGCGTGGGCTGGGATGGCGAAGTATACGCCGACCAATTCTGGCGCCATTACAGTTTCGGCAATGTCAAAAACAGACCCTTTTCCGAAATTTGGACCGACACCTCGGATCCGTTGATGAGAAAACTCAAAGAGAAAAAAAAATACGCCAAAGGGAGATGTGCGGCATGCCGGTGGCTGGATATTTGCGCCGGAAACTTCAGGGTGCGGTCCGAAGCCGTCACGGGCGATGTATGGGCGCCGGACCCGGCCTGTTATCTGACAGACGAAGAAATATCTTAATATTTAAATGATAAAATACCAAGCCGTACAAATCGTAACGAACGAATTCTTATCACGAAAGCACGAAATTATAAAAACACGAAAAAGTATATTTTTTATTTCGTGCTTTCGTTCTTTCGAGCTTTCGTGATTATTTTTCTATCTTTTCATTAAACTCCACAATATTAAAAATGAGGGTGCCAACATGCTGTTTCCTGACTACAGACCGAGACGGTTACGACAAAACGACGCGTTTCGCCGGATGATACGCGAAACCAAGCTTTCGGTGGATGACCTTATTCTTCCGCTTTTTGCCATCAACGGCAAAGGCGTGAAAAACCCCATCGATTCGATGCCCGGGCACTATCAGCTGTCCATGGACAATCTTGTCAAGACGGCCTCAAAAGCCCATGAACTCGGCATTCCGGCAGTAATGTTGTTTGGAATACCGGAAAAGAAAGATCCGCTTGCCACCGGCGCTTATGACAAAAACGGCATCGTTCAAATCGCAACACGCGCTTTGAAAGACAAATTACCGGATCTTGCCGTCATTACCGATGTCTGCCTGTGCCAATATACCGACCATGGCCATTGCGGCGTTGTGGAGGGGAATATTATCGACAACGACGCCTCCTTGGACCTGCTGGCCAAAACCGCTCTTTCTCATGCCCGGGCCGGTGCCGACATGGTCGCGCCTTCCGATATGATGGACGGCCGTGTGGCTGAAATCCGAAATATCCTGGATGAAAACGATCTCATCAACGTACCGATACTCTCTTATGCGGCCAAGTACTGCAGTGCATTTTACGGGCCCTTTCGTGATGCCGCACATTCTGCCCCGAAGTTTGGAGATCGGCGAACCTATCAAATGGATCCCGCCAATGCATTGGAAGCGGTTCGCGAGGCGACCCTGGACATCGAAGAAGGCGCGGACATCATCATGGTAAAACCCGCCTTGCCCTATCTGGACATCATCCGTCTCATCCGGGAAGAAATCGATCTTCCTTTGGCGGCTTACAATGTCAGCGGTGAATTTGCCATGGTCAAGGCCGCCGAAAAAATGGGATGGGTGGACGGAAAAAGAGTCATGATGGAAACCCTTATTGCTATTAAACGGGCCGGTGCCGACATGATCCTGACGTATTTTGCCCTTGAAGCCGCAGAAGAATTACGGGCGTGAGCCAGACGGGCCGGCAGATTCTCAAGCACCAATATGAGTAATCAAGTCGAAGCAACATCCCCAAAACCGCATCCCCAAGGTAGAGGTAAGGGACAAACCTTGCGGCTGGTGGCATGGGAAACCACGCGGAACTGCAACCTTTCCTGCGTGCACTGCCGCGCATCGGCGCTGCGAGGTCCCTTCAACGGAGAACTCGACACCCGTGCATGTTTTCGCCTGCTGGATCAGATCGCGCGAGTGGGAAACCCCATCATCATTCTTACGGGCGGGGAGCCCCTTTTGCGAACCGATATTTTTGACATCGCCAAATACGGCACCGGCAGGGGGATCAGCATGACCATGGCGACCAACGGCACACTGATCACGGAAAGCATCGCCAAACAAATGGTCCATGCCGGGATTCGAAGAATAAGCATCAGTCTGGACGGCGCCACTCCGAAAAGCCATGACCGGTTCAGGGGAGTGGACGGCGCCTTCGAAGGTGCGCTGCGAGGCATTCGCCTGGCAAAAGACGCCGGCATAGAATTTCAAATCAATACCACCATTGCCAAGGCCAATCTTCACGAAATGCCAAGAATCCAGGATTTGGCCGTAACACTGGGAGCAGTCGCCCACCACATTTTTCTCCTTGTTCCCACAGGCCGGGGAAAATATATCCTGGATCAGGAAATTACTGCCGAAGAATATGAAAACACATTGAATTGGTTCTATGACCAGAGAAAAAAAACCCCTTTGCAGCTTAAAGCCACTTGCGCACCCCACTTTTACCGCATTCTTCGGCAAAGAGCAAAAAAAGACCAAGAATCAATATCATTCAATATTTGCAAAATGGATGCCGAAACGCGAGGATGTCTGGGCGGCACGGGCTTTTGTTTCGTCTCCCACCGGGGGATTGTTCAGCCCTGCGGATTCCTTGATGTGAGCTGCGGAGACATTACGCGGGACTCCTTTGCCCAAGTCTGGAATTATTCGGATATTTTTTTATCGCTGCGAAATTTTAACAATCTGAAAGGAAAATGCGGGATGTGTGAATTCAAAAGCGTGTGCGGCGGATGCAGGGCAAGGGCTTTTGAAGCGACCGGCGATTTTCTGGCCGAAGAACCGCTGTGCAGCTATCAGCCTCGTGTTTTTAGAAAATAGGAAAGAGGAATTAGAAAATAGAAAATAAATAATGGCAAGTAACCATTAATCTTATTATTTTTATTTGTATTTATTCGTGGTATTTTTTATACTCTTTCCTATTCTCTCTTTTCTCTTTCCTTTTACCGGGCTCAGTCCATTGCGTTAAGAACCCGGTATCCGTCTTTTTCAAGAGCTTGCCGGATAACCTCCGTATTGCAGGGGGAAAGCCGAAAGTAATATTCTCTTTTGCTCGGTTTTTGCGCCGTCATCCCGACATTGATGATGTCTCCGCCGTTCTCGTTGATAATTTGCAGTACATTTTTAAAAGATCCCGGTTTATCCCCCACCACCAGATCGATCCGTGAACTGGCATTAAGAAAACCCATCATATCGATGAACGTCCGCAGGATATCCGTAGCCGTAATAATACCCACCAGTTTATGGCTTTTCACCACGGGCATGCCCCCGATTTTATGCTTGTATATCAATTGAGCCGCCACTTCGATGTCGTCATTGGGCCCCACCACAATGGGATTCTTGATGATCAAATCCGTCAGCGTCAACTCACCGATCATGGAAGGAATGAGACCCTGTTTTAAATCCGCAAGCGTAATAAAACCTTCGAGCTTGTTTCCTTTTGAAACCACCGGAAGATGCCTGATCGAATTGATCTTCATCACTTCGATGGCTTCCTGTATGGAAGCGTTTTCGGTTATGGTAATAGGATCGGGAACCATTATTGAATTTATTTTCATCGTATCTTCCTTGTTGGAACAAAATTAACCCAGCGCATTCAATAGCAGCGTGATGGGTCGATCTTCTTCACTTTCTCCGGTGAACCTTATGGGACCCGGTCGCCGGTAGTTATCATCACTGGGAACTGCGGCGAGCCATTTTTCTCTTAACGCTTTTGCAATTTTAAACGAAGCGGAATTGACATCGACCAGACTTTTTTCCAAAACAAGCTCGAGTCTGCCTTTTCTTTCTTCAAGGCGCATCAAGGGACCTATGGGAATTCCAATGGGTTCCCACTTTGAAAAATCCTGCTCCAGATTCCTGATGGCCGCCATTTGGCCGGTACCGCCGTTGGCAATCAGGCTAAAAACCGTCAACCCCAGGTTATACGTATAGTTACAATCAAATCGGGTGGGATCGTTGCCTCTCCCGTCATATCCGTAAAAATGAATTTGCGTCTTGAATTTCGGCACGGATTTTTTATAAATCTTTGCAACAGGTTCGGGTATCTCCTGGGCTTCTGTAATCGCTTGTTCCTTTTCAAGGGTCTGTTTGAGGGTTTTTACGGAGATGATAGACGATTTGACCAACAAATACGCATCCTTGTCATAGTTTTCAAAAAGTATGGGGCCGAAATACGCCGGATCGAGTCCGCCTTTTTTCATCACCTTTCGGTAATAGGATTTTTCGATCCCGATTCTATACCCCCCACCCTCATGCAATATATTCAGGTAGTCGTTCACCAGTCCCATGAGCACCTGTTCGGTTTTAACCTGGGAAAACTGAAAATTTCCGTGACTGTCTCTTTCCGTGAGAAGGCCTTCCTGAAAAAAATCCGGTATATCGTTAAACAGGTCATCATCCCGCGTATTCCAAACGGAAAAACTTCCTTCTTCTCTGGATCGCCTGGCCATTCTTCGCAAATATTCCAGCTTATCTTCAAGCACCAGGAAATCTGAATGGAAATCCGTATCATGGGTTTTGTTATATTCCGCAATGATCGTATTGAGCTTTATGATAAAAACCTGTATTTCATTGATGAACTCCAATATTCCTTCCGGAATGACAATTACGCCGTAGTTTTTACCGACAGCAGCCCTTCTGACGATGCCGTGGCAAATCACCCGCGACAGATGTCTGAGGGTCATTCCGTATGCATTGAAATCGGCCCCTTGGTCTCTTGCCGCTTCCTCGATTCTCTTTTCATCAACATAATCGCAAAGTTCTTCACCGATGAAGGTCATATTGGCATGGGTCTGCAGCGCAACTTCAAGCGCCAGGTGGCTGGCAACGCGACCCATGACCTTACAGATATGCCAGTATTTGACGTCTGAACTGCTGTCTGTGCAAAGATTACTGATCGAGCCTGAAAATGCTCTCGCTGCCGTGTGGAAACCGAAGGACATGGCACACAAAATCTGACCGTTTCGATCTCTGACCTGAATATCGCCATCGATGGTTTTGGGAACGCCGATGACCTGGATCCCGTCCTCCATCATTTCCTGGGCCAAAAAGGCGGCGTTTGTATTTGAATCATCTCCGCCCACGATCACAAGCGCATCCAATCCCAGCGCTTTACAGGTCTCCTTGGACAGGGCCATTTTCTTTTTTGTATCTATTTTCGTTCGGCCGGTTTTTATCATGGTAAAACCGCCGAGGTTACGATAAGCGTCAACCACCTGGCCGGTTATTTCCATGGCTTCATTTTCAATGATCCCATCCGGACCCAGCAAAAAACCGTAAATTTTGGTTTCCGAATTCACCTTTTTCGCAGCATCATACAGCCCTGCGATCACATTATGCCCACCGGGAGCCGGTCCTCCGGAAAATACAATACCGATACATCGCTTTTTGTCGTATGTATCTTGAAAGGATTCTTCAGGTGAATCCGCACCGACGACGGACTGGACCTTATTATGAATAATGTCCGGCAACTGTTTTTTTGCTTCCTTGTCAATGTTAAAGGTAAAACGATCAACATCTTCCAGCAGGGTATAACGGCTTTTGAACACCTGGCATTTGGGAGGTTTGTATGTTCTTCGCTCCACCAGCTCACGGTTAATATTGCTGACCGCCTCTTGAACCTTGGGATTTTCCAACAAAAGCTCAACATAGTCGGTATCTTTATCTTTCATGATGCTGCTCCGTTTTGAAACCACTTATAGGGGAATGGTTTGTGTTTTGCTTTCCGTAATAGCGACATAACAGCCGGGTTAATGTATTAATTTTATCGGTTTCCCAACGATTGTGTCAAGAGTATTCGAACGATACCTGTGTGACGAATTCAATTGAACCGCCATACCAATGATAATATTTTACGACGGCGCGACTCTTTTTCAAACCGGCTTTCGCTGGAGATCAATTCTCAAAATATCATGATTTCTTTGATCCTGATTGTTACTAAATATCCATTAGTCGATAAGGGGTTTTAAAAAACTACAGGATCTTCGATAGGAACTGCCGTGTGCGTTCCTCGCGCGGATGATTGAAGAAGGCCTCGGGTGTGCCTTCTTCGATGATCTTGCCGTCTTCCATCATCAGCACCCGGTCAGCGGCCTCGCGGGCGAAGCCCATCTCGTGGGTGACCACCACCATCGTCATGCCTTCTTGGGCCAGCGTTTTCATCACCTCGAGCACCTCGCCGACGAGCTCGGGATCGAGTGCCGAGGTGGGCTCGTCGAAGAGCATCAGCTTTGGCTGCATCGCCAGCGCCCGGGCGATCGCCACCCGCTGCTGCTGACCGCCGGAAAGCTGACTGGGATAGGCATGCATGCGCTCGGCCAGACCGACGCGGCGCAGCAGCTCGCGGGCGCTGTCAAGCGCCTGCTTCCGGGACATCTTGCGAACATGGATGGGCGCCTCGATGACATTTCCCAGCGCCGTCATGTGGCCGAAGAGATTGAAGCGCTGGAAGACCATGCCGATCTCGGCACGACGGGCGCAGATCTCGCGGTCGCGCAGCTCGTGGATGCGCTCGCCCATTTGCTTGTAACCGACCATGTGACCATCCACCCACAGTCTGCCGGCATCGATCTTCTCGAGATGATTGATGCAGCGAAGGAAGGTCGATTTGCCCGAGCCTGATGCCCCCAGAAGACACACCACCTCGCCGCGCTGCACCTCGAGGGAAATGCCCTTCAACACCTCGATATGGCCGAAGCGCTTGTGCACCGACTGGGCCTTGATCATTGGCGTCGATGGTGCCGGTGTTTGGGCGGCAGGGCGATCATTCATGGCTATACACTCCGGTGGAGAAACGGGCAAGGAAACCGCGGACTTTTTGCAACGGGGTGTCCGGCAGGCTGCGGCTGGCGCCGCGGCCGAAATGGCGCTCGATGTAGAACTGGCCGATCGACAACAGCGTCGTCACCATCAAGTACCAGATGCTAGCCACTAAGAGCAGTGGGATCGTGCGATAGTTAACCGAGTAGATAAGCTGCACCGAGTAGAGCAGCTCGGTGACCGCGATGACGCTCACCAGCGAGGTGGTCTTGAGCATCGAGATGGTCTCGTTGCCGGTGGGCGGGATGATCACCCGCATCGCCTGCGGCAGGATGATGCGGCGCATCGTCAAAAGCCGCGACATGCCCAGCGCCGAGGCCGCCTCGGTCTGGCCCTCGTCGACCGAGAGGATGCCGGCGCGGACGATCTCGGTCATGTAGGCGGCCTCGTTGAGCCCGAGCGCCAGGATGGCGGCGACGAACGGGGTAATCAGCGCGTTGGCGTTCAGGGTGAAGCTGCCCCAGCCGATGACCGGATAGAGCGCGGTGATGTTGAACCAGAAGATGATTTGCACCAGTACCGGGGTACCGCGGAAGAACCAGATGTAAAACCAGGCCGCGCCTGCCACCAGCGGATTGGGCGACAGCCGCATCACCGCCAACACGACGCCCAGGACGATGCCGATGGCCATCGCGATGACGGTGAGTTCGAGGGTGAGCACCAGGCCATCCAGCACCCGCATCGAGAAGAAAAACTGCCAGACAATGCTCCACTGGAAGCGCGAATTGGTGGTAATCGAATACAGCGCCGCCAGTGCCAGCAGCAGCACCAGCGTGCCGGCGACCCACCGGCCGGTATGGCGCACCGGTATCGCCTTGATCAGCTCAGTAGCTTCCCGCGGCAATGATCTTCTCCCATCGAGCGCTCATTGCGCTCATTGTATTGTCCTTATCAACCATGAACCGGTCCTGCGCGACCGGCCATGTCGCGCAGGACCGGGAATAACGGGAAGGGCAATGCCCGCTCTGCTTCATTCCCCTCGCGGTCTATTGTGCAGCGACATTAATCTTCGAGGTCTTCAATGCCCCCTGGCTGATGCCCCACTTGTTCAGGATCTTCGCGTATTCACCGTTCTTTATCAGGTGCTCGACGGCGGCTCGTATCGGCTTGGCCAGGCCCGAATTTTTTGGCACGACGATGCCATAGGGTACGTTGTTATACGCCTTGCCCGTAAGTTTGAATTGCCCATGGGATTCCTTGACAATCCACGCGGCCACCGGCGAATCGGCCATGCCCACCTGGGCGCGGCCACTGGCGATGGCAAGATTGGCGCCGTTCTGATCGGGAAAGACGGAGACGGTCACCGCGCTCTTGCCGGCAGCGGTGCATTTCTTGCTCTGGGCATTGGCGTCGTCGACCTGGATCGTGCCCTTTTCGATGGCCGCCGTCTTGCCGCACAGGTCGTCGAGCCCTTTGATCTTCGCGCCGCTATTCGCCCTCACATAAAAGGAGGTGCCGGCGACGAGATAGGTGACGAAGTCGACGACTTTCTCGCGTTTCTTAGTATCACTGAACGCCGACATGCTCAGGTCATACTTGCCCGCCTGCAGGCCCGGGATGATGCTATCGAAGCTGGCGTTGACGAATTTGAACTTCACGCCCAATACTTTGCCGATGGCGTGACCGAGATCGACATCGGCGCCGACGATGGTCTTACCGTCCTTGCCGATGAATTCCATCGGAGCATAGCTGGCGTCGCTGGCCACGGTGAGCACGCCCTTGTCCTTATATTTCGCAGGCAGACCGGCTGCGCTTACGCTGGTGGCGGTGACGATGGCGGCCAGGACCAGGGCCGCGCCCAAGCCGAGCGCACGGCTGATCGAATGTTTCAACGATTGGTGAGTTTTCATAGATTCTCCTTTAAGTGGGTGATAAGGAATCTCTTTTTACGGGAGACCTAACAACGGACTCCCACATGGTGGACCACTACATCGGCTATAGTTAGGAACTTTCACGAAATAATATTCACACTCTATGATTTACTCGGAAGTATTGCGTAATTCCATTCCCCGTGAAAGTCATCACGAATGATGTTGACCAGTCGCAACTTGTCATCTTTTAGCTCCCTCCGCTGCTCTTGTTTCTATTGAAAGCTTTTGCAACGGCCCTGTTAGCGGGTTGTCGACTCCTGTCGTTTTCTCGGGCCTATCAACCAATCCACCCCAACTTGAATCGCTGTACTCATGCCGCTTCCTGACTGAAGCAAGCTTTGGCAACGATGAGTATTTGATAACCATAGGAAATTCAAAAGAATTTGTCAATTTATATTTTAAAACATAATAGCCTCCGGTTAACACCAAGTTCACTTGCCGGGAACCCAATGAGGACTTGGCTAAT
>Ga0307440_1000057_pt1 | contig 44231 bp, 72 predicted proteins | sample SalMarWE160410MG_FD_202150 | JGI IMG/M metagenome (GOLD analysis project Ga0307440, IMG submission 202150) | Salt marsh sediment microbial communities from the Plum Island Ecosystem LTER, Massachusetts, United States - WE1604-10 | ecosystem: Environmental > Aquatic > Marine > Intertidal zone >...
CAAAGCGCGGACGCAATAGCGCTGTCTTCTGCTGGAAGCCTTTCGATAGATGGTGCTTTTCAGGCGCAGACTGCAGACTCAGTAGCGCTCGCCCAGGCCAATTTGCTTGCGGTAGCGAACGCTCTTCATACACAGAGCGCCGATGCGGCGGTGCTTTCTTCTGCTGGGAGTCTTTCGATAGACGGGGCCTTCCAAGCGCAGAGCGCAGATTTCTTTGCACTCACCCAGGCCAATCTGCTGGCGCTAGCTGATGCTCTGCACGGGCAGACCGCGGACCCTGTCGTGCTCAACCAAGCGAACCTACTGGCCATCGCCGATGCCGCGCAGGCGCAGAGCGCGGACGGTGTGGTGTTAGAGTCCGGCCTGACCCTGGCCATAGCATCGTCTCTGCAGGCGCAATCTGCTGGCACTCTCGCGCTCACACAGGCTCATGTGCTAGCCCTGGACGATGCCGCGCATGCCCAAAGTGCAGACTCTCCGGTACTCGTGCTCGGATTTTCACTGGCGCCGGATGATGCGCTCCATGATCAAAGCGCAGATAATGTGGCGCTCAATGTCGATTGGCTTTTATCCGTCGCGAGTGCGGCACATGCGCAAACAGCTGAGAATATTGACCTATCAGCTCATTCGACCATTGTTCTCGCAAGCGCTGAACATTCGCAATCGGCCGACACTCTTTTTCTTATCACCGGAGTTCCGGTCACGGCGTCGTCTCGCGTGCTTGTGGTTTCTGCTGATGATCGCACCCTAACCATTCATTAGGAGTAAGTGATGCTTATCGAAATTTTAGAGGTCGTGAAGTCTGGCGACTACATTTGCTCGCCCGGCGAGGTTCGCGAGATCGAGGACGAGACCGCGAAAAAGTGGTGCGCGCGCGGCTGGGCACGCGATCCGGCTGGCGTAGTTCCCACCGGGGCGCGCGTGGTGCTGAACGCGAAGCTTGATGTTCAGCCGTCTTCTCACGGGCAGACTGCGCAGGAGGTCTAACCGATGGCTACGACGAAATGGGCGAATGACGACGTGATGGACGCTGCCCTCGATGAAATTGCGACATCCGTCATGCTGCGAGTGTGCTCGGGTTCAAGCTCCCCGGCGGACCGGGCTGCAGCTATCGCTGCGACGCTGGCTTCTGTGACCATTGACAGCGGCGATTTCTCGAAGGCCGATGGTGACTCAAGCGGCCGCAAGATCACTGTTGCGCAGCAAAGCGATATCTCGATCACTGCCAGCGGCGACGCTACGTGCGTGACGCTGGATGATGGCACACTGCTTCAATATGTCACGACGTGCACTACGCAGTCGCTGACCAGCGGCGGGACCGTCACAGCTCCGGCCTGGGACGTGGAAATCGGTGACCCGAGCTAATCGCCATGCCCCAAGCGCGCACATGGGCTGACACTATCGCGCGGATGCCGCTGAAGGACCCGGATTCGATCCTCGACTACAGCGAGGATTGGTCCGATTGGCTGGCGACCGGTGAGACGCTCTCGACGGCCGTGTGGACAGTTCCAGCCGGCCTAACGAACGTCGCTGAGGCGCTGGGCGATAGTGCAGCGACCGTGTGGGTTTCTGGCGGAACAGCGGGCACGACATATACAGTGTCGTGCCTGATAACAACAACGGATGGACGAACTGACAGGAGGTCGTTTTCAATTGGGGTGGAAGTTCGATGAGACCGTTCAACATATTCGACGCATTCGGCGCTATTCGCGGCGTAGGATCAGGGGCTCGCTGGCCTTCCGATGCCTTCGTTATGACTGTGGCGACGAGCTCCGACGGACAGACGTTCGAATTCGAGATGAATGCCATGGGCGGGACGATTGACTGCACGATTGATTGGGGCGATGGAACGAGTTCAGCTATCACTGCGTACAACGACACGAATTTGTCCCATGCCTACGCCACTGCCGGCAATCATCAGATAATACTGCGCGGCAGTTGGACTGCACCGTATTTCAATGGTAGCGCCGACGCACTGCTTGTTACATCTATCGATCAATGGGGGAGCAATTATGGAACTCTCTGGCGGCGATCTCTGAATGGATGTAGAAATCTAATAACAATTGATGGCAATTCATTTGGAGCTGGCGTCACCGATATGAGCCAGATGTTTTACCGCTGCAACTCGTTTCCTGGCTCGCTGACTATGATTGACGGGTGGGATATGTCCGACGTGACTGATCTCACAGATTTTCTTAGCCTCTGCGTCGGTTTTTCCCAGACAAATTATGACGCTCTTTTGATTTCGCTCCAGTCGAAAGGACTTGCCGGCGACCTGAATTCAGGCCTGACTTTCGGCGGTCCGCCTTGTCATTACACGGCTGGCGGCGATGCAGAAGCGGCGCACGATTATCTCACGGGAACCCTTGGCTGGACGATTACTGATGGGGGGCCAGCATGACCATTCAGACAATCTCTCTTCTCGCGACATTCATCGCGGGAACGGTCTGCGGTGCCTTCTGTCTGTTTGTATTCAACATCTGGAGGCAGAGATAGTGGCAACGGTGAACATTGACCTTTCGGCGGACTGGGTGAAGATCGCCGAAGATACGGATGATCCGTTTTGTGCCCAGTGCATCACAAACTGCATTGCGGAGGTTGCGGCAGTAGCGACGGATACTGATCCGACAGTCTCCGGGATGCGATTGATTGGCAATGACGGTCCGAATCCGATGGCCGTGAGCCGCAACACGCACCCAACCGGCTTCGTCTTCGCCAAGATTCTCTCCGGACCCGCGGCAGCGGTCATGGTGGTAAATACCTAATGAGCCAGATCACAATCAATACTCACCGCACCTTCGTCACGGACGTGGAATTCACCGCCGAGGACGAGCATGGCGCACCGCTGAAGGCCAAGATCCGCGCGAAATATCGCATCCTGCCGCAAAACGAAATTGATCAGTTCGCGGCCGAAAACCCAACGGCCAAGGTGCTCGATCCGATCCTCGTGAGCGTGGAAGGGCTGAGCCTTCTCGACATCGACGGGAAGCCGCTAAGCGGCGAGGACTTCCTGTTCGCGCTGAAACAGGACCCAGTTATCAGCTCGGCGCTTTGGTTGAGATACCGGGAGGAAGTCAGAAAAAAGTCTGGCCTGGCGGCCTAGTCGAATTTGCTAGCTGGCTGCATGGCGAGCGCGAGATCGAGGACGACGATCTGGTCGAGGAGCTGAAGGCGTGGGGCGTCGATCCCAAGACGATTGCGGAGTACCGCGCACAGCAGCAGCGTGCGGCCGAGGAGGCAGATTTCGATGTCCTCGAGGAGCTGTGGCCGCCAATTGAGTTTTACCTGCGGTGTCGGACCCAGTGGGTCCATGCCGGTATGGATGGCGTCAAAGTTGGGCTCAATTATGGCGGGGTGCGGCTTGTCATGGAGACCTACGGCTATGATGCCAGGGCCTTCGAGGGGCTGCAGATCATTGAGGAAGCCGCTCTGAACGCCATGCATAAGGCGCGCATGGAGAATGCGACGACATGAGCATCATAGAAGAAGGCTTGCGAATCATTTTCTCCGGCCGCGATCAGGGCCTCACCGGCATGGTGAGGGGCGTCTCCGACCGTCTCACCGACCTGAACCACAGCGCCAGCGCGGCGACCAGCGGCATCAAGTCATTCGCGGAAGCGCTTGGTGTCGCAGTTGGTGGCGGATCGATCGTTGCCGTATTTAAGGCCATCGTCAACCAGTTGGACGATATGGCCGATTCCGCGCAGAAGGTTGGGCTGACGGTCGAGCAGCTCTCGGCACTTGCGCATGCCGCTGATTCATCCGGTGTGAGCTTTGAAAATCTGCAGAACGGTCTGCAGAAATTCGCGAAACGGCTGGCTGAGAGTGCCACCGGAACGGACAAAGCGTCTAAGCTCATGCGCGCGCTTGGGATTGATGCAAGTCAGGGCACCCTGCCGGCCTTTGAGCGGCTTGCTGACGTTTTCGCGTCGACTGAGGATGGTGCGGCCAAAGTAGCAGCGTCTGCAGAGCTCATAGGCCAACGTATGGGGCCGGAGCTGATTCCGCTGTTGAATAGCGGCAGTGATGGCATAAGGCGCATGATGGAGGAGGCCAAGCGGCTGGGCCTCGTCATGACAACAGATGCATCGGATGCGGCCGGAGACTTCAACGATGGCATCCAGCTCCTGAACGACAGCATACATGGACTCCTCATTGAAGGGCTTGGACCGACAATTAAGTTTCTTGGTCAGTTATCGAGTGCTTTCCTCACTGCGGCGCATGAAGGTACTGGCCTGGCCGGTGCAGTCACAAATCTGGAGGCTTCGTTCTATGGACTAAATATTGAGCTGACCAAAAATGATGCGCTCAATTTGATAGGAAAAAAGATCGGAACAATCAAGACGCAGCTCGCTGAGATTCAGGGGACCAGCGGTGGCGCATTGCAACAAGGAGCAAATTGGATTGAACGCACCTTGGCACCCACGGCAGTCGGCCAAAAAGTCGACGAGCTGAAAGGCAAATTGAAGGACCTGGAGGTTGAGCGGCAAAAGGTCCTCGAACAATACGGACATTCTGGCGATGCTGTAGAAAGGTATGAGAAACGAATCGCTGATCTGAAGAAATTATTGGGTGAACTCGGAACGACACATCATAAAACAGGCGCAGCCGTAAAGGACCACACCAAGGAGATCAAGAATCAGGAAAAGGCCACCCTGGCGCTTGCCGCCCGCTACGGCAGCAGCGTGGCCCAGCAGGAGGTCTATCGGCAAAAACTCCAAGAAGTCACGGAGGCCATGCAGGCGCAAGGGGCCACCGCAGAAGAGTTGGCCGCTGCCCAGAAGAAGGTTTATCAAGAGGTCTTCGGCGACAAGGCGACCAAGCAAGTAGACGCCTGGGCCACGATCACCAAGCAGGCGCTGAAGCGCGTTGATGACAGCTTCGTGACCATGTGGAAATCGGTGATCTCGGGCACGGGCAACGCGATGGACTCGCTCAAGAGCCTGGTAACCGACACCCTCGCGGAGATCGCTCACGAGCTGATCACAAAGAAGCTGGTGGTCTCCATCGGGGCAGTCCTTGGCGTGAATAGCGCCGGGGCGGCAGCGTGGACTGTAGGCACAACGGGCGGCTCTGGCAGTTCTCTCGGTCTACTTTCCAGCTTCGGAAACATGCTGACGGGCACCTCGATCGGCGGAGGGATCGCGAATACCCTGTTCGACGCCGGTAGCCTTGCAGGCATCGCGCCGGACACCCTGGCCAATGGATTGAGCGGCATCGCCGGGACATCGAATCTAGCGTTTGGCATCAGCGGCATCGCCGGCGCCCTCGTCGGGCACTTCCTCGCGCATAATCAAGCCGGTCAAATCGGCTCGGCCATCGGCGGTATAGCGGGCACTCTCGGCGGGTCAGCCCTTAGCGGAACCATCGCCGCGGCGGCGACATCCGCTGCCGGGGCTGCTGCCGGGGCTGCTGCCGGGTCAGTCGTTCCCGTGGTCGGCACGATCATCGGCGCGGCCATCGGGGCGCTTGCGGGAAATGCCTTTGGAGGCGTGAAAATACCCGAGGTGACTGTTGCCGCGCGGGGCGGGGGCATCGTGCCGGTCAGCGGTCATAACCTCTCTCAGCAGCAGTATACGCAGGCCATCAATACGATCGACGCCGTAAATCAACTGGTCACGGGTCTGGTAGGAGCCTTCGGACCAGAAGGGCAGAAGGCCGTCGCCGCGGTGAATCTCTCCGGGACCAAGAGCGGCCCGGGGGATTTAAACGCCGAGGCCAAAAACTTGCTGAAGACCGACATCCTGGCCGCAGCCGGGGCGGGCGACCAGATGGCTCAGTATGTCGCCGACCAGCTCGGGGATTTCAATGACTCGCTCGAGGACACAGCCAACGAGATCGGGAAGGCCGTCGCTGAGTTTCAGGCACTGCAGCAGATCGTCACGAACTTCGACGCGCTCGGAGTCTCACTGGGCGCCACCGATGAGGCCGCGATCGCGGCGGCCAAGCACATGGCGGAAGCCGCCGGGGGCGTGAGCCAGCTCGCCAGCGCCCAGGCATATTATGCGCAGAATGTGCTTTCAGACACTGACCGGCTGACCGCCGCTTATCAGAACGTCCAGAAGCCGATTTCCGACTTCAACAGCGCGATGGGGCTTTCTGGTGATTCCACGATCACCACCACGAATCAACTCAAGGCGTTCGTCGACGGTCTCGACCTGACCACATCAGCCGGGCAGGACGCATATGTCGCGGCCCTTCAGGCGGCTCCGGCCATCGTCATGGCAAGCGATGCACTCGGAAAGCTAACCGCCGCTGGCAAGGAGCTGGATGGCCTCGCCGACACCTTCCGCGCGCTCGGCGAGAGCATCGGCAGCACCAGCGATGCGGCCCGCAAAGCGGTATCCGACCTAGCGGATCTTGCCGGTGGAACCAGCAAGCTCTCTTCCCTGCAAAGTAGTTTTCAGGCCAATTTCTTCTCCGAAGCGGAACGATACAGTCAGGCCGAGGACGCAATCACGGCCTGGAATGAGAGTGTCGGGCTGGCGGGTGATGCGGCGATCCGCAGCAAGGACCAACTGCGCAGCTACATCCAATCCCTGGACCTGACCACCGAGGCTGGACGCAAGGCATACATCAGCGCCATGGAAATGGCGGACACGTTCGTCGCGGTCGCCGACTACCAGCAGTCGCAGGCAGACGCAGCGGCTCAAGCGCAGGCCCAGGCGGCACAGGAAGCAGCGAAGGCGGCGGCGGATGCGGCCAAGGCCCAGGCGGAGCTGAACGCTAAGCTCTCCGTCTTCGTCGACTCGCTGGGGGAGCTTGACAAGCATCTCGCAGAGACTGACGACGGGGCTCTGAGTGCCGCAAGCCGCATGTCGGACTTAGCCGGCGGTATCGACGCGCTCACCACGGCTCAGGCCTTCTACCAGCAGCATTTCTACTCCTCCACCGAGCAGAGCACGCTGGCGTTGGCAAAAGCGACGCGGCAGATCGACGCTTTCAACGAGCAGCTCGGCCTGGGCGGGGAAACCGCGGTCACGACCAAGGACCAGCTGCGCGATTTCGTCGACAGCCTCGATCTCACCACGAGCTCCGGTCAAAGCGCCTATGTCGCGGCACTCCAGGCGGCGCCAGCCCTGCAGTCTGCGGCCGATGCGCTGGATCAGCTCGGGCAGAGCGCGAGCAGCACCCTGGATGCTACGCGCAACTCCATTCAAACGTTCGTTGACGCCCTCACCTCGATTCAGGACAGCCTCGACGAGACGCGCCAGGGAATCGAGGCCTTCGGCCTGACGAACGAGGAGCTGTACAAGCAGGATAAGGCGCAGGCCGATGCGCTGGCCGCCGCCCTCGCGCACATGACGGACCCCGCCCAGATCGAGGGAACGGTGCAGAGCATCAACGCGCTTATCAATGACGGCTGGCAGCAGCTCTCTGACGAGCAAAAGGCGGTGCAGAAGGCGAAGATGTTGAGCTACATCGACGAGGTGGAGCAGCTCGCCGAGGCGCGCCTGGGAGCTGGCGCAGCACCTCTGATGGGTAAGGGGAACGTCAGCTTCTCCGGAACCCTCACCGATTTCAGCGTCGCTATGGGAAATCTCAGCACGCGCTGGCAGAGCTCGGCTGCGAATATGGAGAGCGCTTCTGGCCAGCAGATGGCCGCGGCTCAGGCGATGATAGCGGCGGCCGCCAATATGAGCCGGGCCGCATCGGCGATCCCTACCGGGATCACCGTCGTCCTGCAGCCGAGTGAGGTGGCTTGATGAGCGACTACCCGACAAGTCCGGCCTACTCAAACGGGTCGCAGCTCACGCCAGTCACGGGCAAAGAAACAGACTTCGCCGAGGATGGTACGGTGCGCGGGAGGTCGCTCTACGCGGCGTCAGGCTATCGGCTCACGCTGCCCTATTCGTATCTCACTGCGACAGAGCTCGCGTCGTTGACGGCGCATTTGGCAGCCAATCTCGCGGCCGCGTTCTCCATCACTTATCAGGGCGTTAGCTACACCGTTCAATACGAAGATCCTGGCCTGGAGTGGCGCCATTTGGGCGGAGACTGGTATAGCGCCACGGCGCATCTGATCGGGAAGGCGGCCTGATGCCACGCAGCCTATCCACTGCTCTCGCCACCGCCGTCGGTCAGCCCGTCACGCAGCCTGGATATCTGATCCAGCTCGATTCGGCTACGCCGATCCGACTCTCGACACGTGGCACAGTGCTCTACGACGGACAATGGTTTCTCGAAGGCGCCGCAGTTTCCGGGCTATCCCAGTCAGCAGCAAGCACGCCAACGGTCACGATCCCGAATCAGGACAACAGCGGATCTGCTCTGTTGCTCGGGGACCGTCTGATCGACGTGCGTGCGCGCATCTGGGGATATGACGCAGGGGCGCCTGACGACGCCATTCTGCTGTTTGATGGAGTAATCGACGGGGCTGCAAACATCGGCCCGTTGACCTGCGGTATCCAGCTCGCGCAAACAAGCCGTGCCCGCGGCCGCTATCCCAACCTGGTCATCGCGCCGCCGCTTTGTAACTACATCACGCCGGCCGGCACCGTGTTCTACATTCAGCAGGTCCCGCACCTGGTGATCAATCAAGATCAGCCAGAGCTTGGCCCGTATCTGGGCTGGTAATGACTTCCGTCACGGTTCCCGTCTATCCCAGCTGGTACGCGATTCAATCCGCGGTGGTTCCAGCTGCGGCATTGCCGAATGTCGCGCAGCCAAAGGTGTCCGCCACCGGCCCGACGACGGCGCTTGGCACCGTGGCTCCGATTGTCTACGGCATGGCCAGAGTCGTCGGCCTGCTGGGCGCATCCGCACAGAACCAGCCATACAAAGAATACTCATCCGAGATTCTGGCGCTTGGGTATACCCAGCGAACCACCGAGAAGGTGACATGGGGCGTCACGCTTCCTCCGTACCCGAACGCCTTTCAGCTCGTTCTGCAGATGATCTGGGCCGAGGGTCCGATCACATCCGTCGAACAGCTGTGGTGCAGCAACGCGTATCGGCAGGACTACCTGGGCACGGACAGCCAGGATGTCGACCCGCTGCTTGCGTGGTCGATCGACGGCTATGCCGACACGGCTCGCAGCAGCCTGGGTGCACTGGCCTATTCGGCCCTCAGCCCGACCATTACCACCTGGACGGACGCGGCGGCTCTGATAAAAGGTCGCGCATGCTACGACCCGCGCACCGACAGCACGGCATGGACGGACAACGCCGCGCTGGTGCTGGCCGACTTCATGACTCGGGCCGGAATGAGCATCGATTGGAGCGGATCGGAGCCGGCGTTCGACCGTTGCGATGACGACGTTGGGGGTCAAGCCAGGTGGACCTGCAATCTCGTCATGGATTCGCCGCAGTCCGTCGATGCCTGGATCACCACGCTGCGGGCCTACGCTCATTGTTTCCTCGCGTCCACGGATGCTGGTTGGCGTCTCGTTCCTGATGCACCGGTCGACGCGGGGGACGTCATCAGCATTGACCCATCGCAGATAGTCGCTGGCAGCCTGAAGCTGGCAAAGGCTCCGCGCCGCCAACAACCGACGGTGGTCACTGTCAACTACACCAAGCCATTGATGACTGGCTCATATTATTGGATCGATAAGGCTTGGTCCTCCGACAACCAGGCGACGGTCCTGACTGATGCCGTGGTCGCCGGGACAGAGACCTACCGGGCATCGACCGTTTCGCTGCCTGGCATCCTTAGCTATGGCGAAGCCTATCGGACGGCAGTCGAGCGGCTGAACCACTTTACGCTGTGCGATCTCTCCGGCTCGGTCACATTGTTCGACGAGGGTCTGGAGGTGCTTGTCGGCGACGTATTGGCGCTGACTCATCCGATCGGCCTGTCGGATAGACTGGTCCGCGTCACCGGGGCGCAAAGCGACAGCCCGGGGCGCTGGAAGATCAGCTTCGAGGAGTATGACCCTGCCGTCTATAGCGACACGGCGCAGTCGGAGCCGACCATTGGAGACACGGACCTTGGCGACCCGACCGCAATCCCAGCGCCAACAGGCTTGACGGCTATCGAGGAAGTTTATCAGCGCAGCGATGGCGGATTCTCTTCGCGCTTGCGTATCACATGGGAGCCGCTCGCGGACTTCCCGTTCTCGCACAGCTATTCCGTTCGGGTGAGCGCGGACGGGTCCATCGTCTGGTCCGCTGAACCACCAACGGAAACCTATGTCACGGGCGCGCTGCAGGAGGGCGAGAGCTATACGGTGACGGTTGCTGCCGTCGGGACTGTGGCCACCAGCTCCGAAATCAGCGTCTCGCTTACGGCGCAGGGCCGTCTGCTGCCTCCTGGCGACGTGCCTTCAATGGCGGGTATAGAGGTCGCCGGCACGGTGCGACTCTCATGGCCGCCCGCGGAGGACATCGACATTTGGCGTTATGAGCTGCGGCGCAGCGGGCTGGGGGCCACTACCGAAACCTGGGATGACATGGCATTGGTGGACCGCTTCCTGGGCCTCCGGGCCACCGTGCAGGACCTGGCGCCAGGCGATTATCGCTTTGGGGTGAAGGCCCTCGACAGTGTCGGGAACTACTCCGCCAACGCGGCCTATATCACGATCGCTGTTACGCTCGACAATCGGGCCTTTTTCGTCGGGCAGGAATCCGTTGGGCTATCCGCTGGTGATGCGACCAATATCTTCAGCGCGAGCTATCTCGATGGCGCGGACGAGGACTTCACGGAGATTGGAACAGCGGTCGATACCCTGTTTTCAAACGCCGCGGATACCTACACCGACCCGTTCTTTTCCTATGACAATTCCGCTGCATCCGAATGGATCAGCGAGGTTTGGGACGCGGGAGCCAGCTACTCTGGGACGTGGCGGGCGGACGTGTCAGGCGTCTCGGCCATTGCCGGAACCATCACCGGCTATTTGGAGCTCGCGGACAGCCCAACTGGCTCCTGGTCGTCCTACTCGACGCTCTCGGTAGTTGCGGCCGCGCGATACGCCAGGGTGCGCGTTACCGCCGCATCCGGATCTAGTCTCTTGGTCGCTACCGACCCGACCGTGCGCCTGGACGTTGTGGCCCAGGAAGAGCGCGGGAGCATTACGACCAGCGCCACGGCGGCCGCTACGGTTACCCTGGGAAACAGCTACACCTATGCAAAATCCATATCGCTGAGTGCTGACGCGGCCGGCACGCCCGAGGCGCTTAGCGCTGTCTTTGACAATGTCGACCCGTCGTCCGGGTTCGATGTGTACTGCTTCGACAGCTCCGGCGCACAGGTGAGCCGCACCGTGAGCTGGGTATTCAATGGAGTCTGATCTATGACCTACGCCGCCTTTGACCCCACCAAGCCGGACGGCAGCAGCCAAACGCCCGGTGAGATGGGTGTGTCCATGCGGGACAATGCATTCGCGATTGCCCATGCCATGATCTCCGGGGTCGGCTGGATGCCTGGCTGGTCAATGCAGCCCCAGGACACGGATGGGTCCTACCCGCCGTCTGACACGGAAACCCCAGGTCAATGGCTCGCCTACAGCGGCACCTATCGGGTCAAGGTGACCCCGACCTGGAACGGCTCGGTGGACGGACAGCTCGATAGCGTGGCTGTCTCCTACAGCGCCAATTCTGGCTCTTCATATGACACAATCGGAACCGCGAGCTTCACCTATGATGCGAGCGGCGACTGGATTCAGACCACCTGGAGCTAATCATGGTCCCGGCACTTCTCGGCCTCGTCTCGAAGGTCAATACCCTGCTCACCCGCGTCTCAGCCACGCTGGTCAGCACCATCTCCACGAACCTCGACACCACGGTATCAAGCCGCGCAGCCGCCTCCACCTGGACTAGCGCTCGGGCCTCGACCCTGGATACCGTCGGTACCAATGTCGGTACCATCCTTTCGCGAGTAGACGTTACGGTGTCGTCCCTGGGGCGGCGGCAATTGGAAACCTTAACCACGGCTGGCGCGGTGAGCTGGACGCCGACTTTTACCGGCCTGGCGCTCGCGACCCTTGTGGGCTCAGGCGGTGGAGGTGCAGGCGCAAGCTCCAGTTATGGAGGCGGAGGAGGATCAGCAGGTGCGACTCTATGGCGCATGCCGATTGCCTGCACGAGCGGAGTGGCAATTACGGGGACGATTGGGACCGGCGGGACCGGCGGGATAGGCGGATCAACTGGCTATGACGGGAACGATGGAGAAGCGACGACTTTCGGATCGCTGTCGGCGCTCGGTGGCGCCAAGGGACTGACCGAGTCTTCTGGCGGCGCTACGACGGGAACAAGCTCCGTTATCTCTTTCATCGGCGGAAGCGGCGGCGTAGCAGGATATTCAGGCGGGGCTGCGGGCGATGGAGAAGACGTTGTGTCGTTTTCCGGCGGCAGCGGAGGCGGCACCAATAATGGCGGAGGTGGTGGCGCTTCCGCGTTTGGCAGCGGAGGAGACGGGGGAACGACCGGTGATTTAGTGGGGCATAGCGCTACCGGATACGGCGCCGGGGGAGGTGGCGGCGGCCACGGCGGAGGTTATGGCGGCGACGGGGCCGACGGCTATATCCAGATCGAGTATTGAACAATAGTAGACATGCCACGCACTTTTACAGATCCCATTCAGCCCCCGGCGGAAACGCACGGCCGCATCGCAAACGCAGTTTTTCAGGTCGTCTACGACAAGACGACGGGCGCTGCGACCGCTGCCAGTTATCTCATTTATAGGGCTGAAATCATGGCCGCGGACGGCACGTTGATGCGTACCGTCACGCAGCGCTTGCCATGGCCGACGATTCCCGCGGCGCATCAGGCGGAGATACGCTCCATCTTCTCCGCGATCCTGGCTCACGCCGAGCTCAATGGCGTGTTTCCTCCGGGGACCGACACCGGCGACCTTTAATGCCCGCGCATCAACTGCGCCTTTGCGAGCTCGGCTTTGTTCCACTCGTTGGCTCCGATCGGAGCCCAGAGCATGGATACTAGCCAAATCAGGACACCGCCGACCGTCCCGAGATAACCAACAAGCAGCAGTCCGAGCAGAATCAATATGAGTGCGTCCGCTGCCCGCAGGTAAAAGGTTCCGAGCGGACCAGCGACCAACGCCAGGGCGAACGCGATTATCGCGCTCTTCCTAACAGTCTGCATGTACGCCGCGACTTCTGGTGAGACTTGGTTCGTCATTGTCATATCCTCTCTTCTCAAAGTTCCCAGGCATCCAGCGCCCGCCGAATGCCCTCTGCCATGTTCCCGTTGCCGATCCTCTTGGCCAATGCCCAGTGCTCGCGACTGAGCTTCACGGACTTCATCTGCGGCCTGGTTCCTTCGACCGGCCTGCGGCCGGCCCCTTCCCTGGGGCCGCCTCGTTTGATTCTCATCTCAGACACTTGAGCGCTTCTTTGACCCTCGGGTTGCGGCGCAGGTAGCTTTGTCTCTCCTTGTCCGTTGTCTTCGCGAGGTACCGCGCAATCGTCTTAAGCTCGTTTTCTGAGGCTTCCGCTTTGTCAGCTATGCGGATGGATTCCGTCTTCGTCATCTCTGCTCTCCTGAGTTAGCCGCGTCCCTGCGGCGCTTGAATCGACTTTCGTCCGGCGCCTTCCATGGCGCCTCCGCATTTACTTGAAGTAAGCGGTCCAGTCATGCCGCTCCCCGTCTTCATCCCACCCCCAAACGTCGATTGGTTTTCCGGTCAGGTCGTCCGCTTCATATTCACCAGATTGATAAGCTTCTGCATTGAAATCTAAGGACTCGAACGCTTCATCTATCGTCTTTCCGAACGCCTCGAACTTGTCACCGTCGTGGCTGCTGGCAAACATATAGCTGTTCATCTCTGCTCTCCCTTCCGGTCGGCGCCCCGTGCGCCTTCCTTGATTATTAGTATACTCTTTTCCCGGAAGATGTCAACGAAATTTCAACGAAACTATCCTACATAAACCTCCTGTCCAGGCAAAAGGCTATCCCAACGGATTAGCTCAGCGGATGCGTAAGGCCAATCTCCAACGTATTGTTTCAGCACCTCTGCTATTGCCTGCGAAGAATGTATTTCCTCGCCGAAGAGCGGAGAAAGGAAACAGAAGTCATGATTTTCTTTTGCGTCATATACGCGCCACGTCTGTTTGATTTTGAATTCGTTTCGAAGCCACGCGCTTGGTGGCTTCATTCCATGCTCACACAGCATCTCTCTCTTCCTCCATAGTATCGCTTTGATATTGGCTGGCCTTTCACCAGCCCGGCGCGTCTCTACCGCGCTCTAACCTCCGGTTTCTGCCGCCGGCTTCCGGGGGCGCCGGCCCTGTCGGGCGACTGGTAAGGCCGCCTATTGGAAGATGGCGCCGCCGCCCAGACTACCCTGTCCAAGCCGTGACACAAGAAGTTTGAGTCCGGGAGGCGGCAGTGATCATTCAGCAATAGTCCTTCCAATTGATGCTGCGTCAAGCCATTCAAAATCCTTCTCGCTCTTGTATTTTTCGATGATGAACCCACCCTGATTGTCTTCATGCTCAATGCAGAGCCGGTGTTTTTTACAGACCTCGTGGATATCTGCCAAGAATGCATCCACTTTCGGCGAGTCCTTATTTTTGCCTTCTTTGTAGCTCCAGCGCATAACAAATTCCTCTACCAAGGCCGATAATCTATTACATCGTCGCTTTGGTCCTCTGCGCTGTTCCCGTGAAAGGCGCATGTAGAAATGTCGGACGTACGCATTCCGAGCCATGGCCCTTCCGTATTCTGGCACAAGGAATGTCTATCTCCTGGCTTCGGGTCGGCCCAAAAGCGGCAGGTCTTGCAGGTATCGGTTTGGTTCATCGTTGTTACCTCGTCTCATGAAGATTGCTTATTACGATCGGCTCTAACACGTCATATGGCGCCCAGGTCCACCACTCGCATTCGCGACCTGATGGAAGAATCGAGACGCCCTTGAGCTTCACCCATCGATTCACCTGGTCCACCTCTTCAATTTCCCACGAAATTTCTGGCTTATGTTTCAGGCGGATTTTTTGCCCGACAGTGAATAATGCATTAGTCATCGGTTGTCCCCATCCTTCGACATTCTTCTGACAATTTCCTCTGCCTCGATCCGAGTGCACCGACATTCCGCCATGGTGCGTTGTTACCCCTTAGATAGGCAAATTGAAAAACTTGCGTACACGCTTCACGGCGCTATCTATGCTACGGAAAATTTCCTCCTTAAAGAACAGGAGTAAAATCTGGCCAATTAGCCATCCAATAGCTGCGCCCAAAACCACAGAAAAAAATGATTGCTCAGTCATTAGTTGCTCCCATCCTCCGCACGATTTCTTCCGCTTCGATCCACGTGCATTTGCACTCAACCATGGTGCGTTCTATCTCCCGCTCATAGGCATTGCGCGCGAGCTCTTCCCGCTCGCCCGCCAGATCGTCTAGCTCCGGCTCGAGCCGCATCGCCTCGGGAGATCCCATTGGGTAGAACCTGGTCATGGGTTGCTCCTCGGGAAGCCCGCTTGTGTCGCTAGCGCGCAAAGCGCCAGCCAGTTGCCGTGATTGAGTCGCAGGGAATACGTGGCCCATGCGATCACGATTTCATCCTCGGCTACGGTCGCGGTGATGCCACCGCCCAGGTCGCCTCTGAGAGGGGTGGCCCGGCCCGTATGGAACAGACCCGCCCTATATTCGGTGCGCATGCGGTCGGCCGCTGCTGCTGGATATCCGACCTTGGGCTTCCAGGGAGGCTGGATCTGGGCCTGCGGCTCCGAGGCTGCCGGCGCTTCGTCAGCGCGGCTCTGTTCTTCCCTGCGCTCTTGCTCCGCGCGCTCCTGCATGCGCATCCTGGCAGCCTCGCGGCGCTCCCGCTCCGTCTCCTCGGAGATCCGCGCTTGCTTCAGTGCCTGGTGTCCGCGTGCGATCGCGGCATCTAGGGAGAGCTGCGCACGTTCTTTGAATTCCTGGAACGAGTCATCTATGATGAATGCCTCAAGCTCCCCCAGCTCCGCCTCGATCTGGTCCGCTGAGCCAGTGAGAGGTTCCAGGATCGAGCTGATGCGCCGCTCGATCGCTGCTTTGCGCGCTTTCTCGGCTGTTTCCCATTCATCGAGGGGCTGGCGGACCTTCTGCTTGAGATCATCCAGCCGCTTGCGCATTGCCTTGCGCACGCTATCCACCGATGCCACGCGATCGCGCAGATCGGAGACTAGATCCTTGCCGAGGCCGTCCAGGTAGGTTTTAGAACGCGCGACCCTATGGGCCCGGGACGCAATCTCCTTGCGGCCCTTCTCGCTGCCCACGTCGGGCACCAGCGAGAGTGCGTCCTGCTCGACTTTTTCCAGGATCTTGTCCAGGCCACCTGGAGCGAAGAGGGTCGGAAGGTCCGGGTTTTGGATTGGTATCAGGTCAGCCATTCAGATCAACTCCAGATCGTCTCGGTGAAATGTGAGCGTTCGTGCCGGTAGGCAGCGGCTCTCGTCGATGTCGGAGCGCCCATCCATCAGCACGAGCACGCGGATGAGTCGAAAATCCGCGGAAATGATCGTCCCATCCTCGCCATGATATCGTCCCCTGATCGAGGCAGATGGATACCGATTCGTGCGTATCCTCACCCTTCTGCTCACGAGACTGCCTAGCGGAATCATTTTCGTGATGTTCACGCTTCGCCCTCCATATCACCCACTCCAATCCTGAAATACAGGGCATCCGCTCTCATACTCGAATGTCAAACCAGATCGTTCGCGCTTGCTGGCAATCGAGACAAGTTCGGTGCTGACATGCCATCGACAGAAGCCGAGTTCAGCCCGCTCAAGCAGACGATCGCCGCGAAGCTCACGACTTGTCTGATCCCAGTGTCGGCAGTTACCACAGAAATTTCTCCCGCCATCTCTCTTTTCCATTCCTGGTTCCCCTCGTCTGCATTTCCATGCCGGGCCACGCGGCCCGGCCACGGGTCATTATCCTTTCAGGATATCTTCGATCGTCTCCCGCTCGGCGTCGGAGAGATTCGACGTGCGCATGAGGTCACGCACCTCATCACGCAGCACATCGGTATCAGCGAACCGTGCTTCCTCCAGCAAGGCCGCATAGCTGAAGCCGGGACCAAAGGACCGTGTTTCAGTCGTAACACCATCTTGCCCTGTGATTATGATGCCCGTTCCGCCAGATTCGGTAGGCGGCGGATTCCGCGGATCGGTCTCCGCGGGCGGCTGGTCAGTCTCCCAGGGCGCTGTCTCTTTCTTCTCGTCCAGCTCCGCCAGACGGCCCGCTACGTTCGCTTTGGCCTGGTCCTCCAGCCGCCGCAACAAATCCGGGTCAACTCCGCGCTTGCGGCGCCAGGTGCCATCATCGTTCCATGTGCGGTTTGCGCTATGCACCACTGGAATCCATGGCACGCCGTTTGTATCGACCACGATTCCGAGTGCATTCGGCTCCGGCCTTGGTCCGGATGGCTCCGCGCCGTCCGGCGCAGATGGCTGTTGCTCTGCCTGGTCCTCCTCCTGCTCCAGCGCCTCGGGCGGGTCGGTCGATTCCTCGGCTTCGGATTGCGCTTCGCGCCTCCTCGCTTCCGCGAGGAGCTTTTCCGTGGCGCTTTGGCCGACATCTATGCCCGCCTCGACTACCTGCCCCATATATTGCTCGGACTGCCCTTCGAGCTCCTCGCGTGCGTAAAGCCCTTTCAGCACGTCTGGAAATCCATCGCGCAAGCAGAACCCGCGGGCACGCATCTGCAGCATCCGTCGAGGGTATTGCTGCCATGGGCCAGGCTTGCCCCAGAGCTGGGCGCGCTTCGCATCCTGAACCGAAAACCTGCCGATGATAGGGTTATCTTCTCCACGTCGCCATGCCGAGCAGATGGCGGTGGTTTGGTCGCTTTCGCCGACGAACTCTTCTTTGATGGCGTCCAGCAATCCAGATGCGCGTACCAGGCCGAGCATGGCATCTCCCCAGATCGCCGGCCTGCCATTGATTGGCGCAATGTTCTGGACTGACTGCATCGGACTTAGGCCAACCTCCAGTCCGAACTGGACCGCGACGAAAACGGACTCGACGCGCTCCATGCCCTTCGGCATGAAACCGCTTGCGGCCATAATCTGGGCCATTCGCCAGAGCCCTTCGAAGTTTTGCGGAGCTAGAGCTCCATTGCGCATTGCGATCTGCGCCGTTGCTTTGATATCGCTCATTTCATTTGCCATTTTCTATTTCCTCATTGGTCTATTGTTGGGTGCCCTAGCTTGCTGCCGCTATGCGATACGGAGCTCAAGTTGCGATCTTGATCAGCAAGCATCGGGCATTGATAATGCGGCCCAGCAGCCGCTACCCCATCCGCTTCCCTGGATTGTGAACGGTCCGCACGATGAGCGGCTCTTCCGGATAGCCTGGCCAGATACCGGTTGCGAAGGCGTATGCAAACATGCGAAACGCTCGCTTGCAGTCAACCTCGGAAGCCCGGCGGTCCTCCTCGCTGAACTCCACCAGCCGCACGCCGTAGGGTGGGGTGTCCTCGACAGCGATGTGCAAGAATTGCTTATCCATTCCATTTTGGCGCCCGGCCCACGGATATAGCCATTCTTGTAGCCGATATCGGTATGTGCGGCAGGAGCGCGTATAGGCGTCCTCGCCGGCATTCTGCGTTTTCTTGATATCTCCGATTATGTTGTGGCCCAAGCTGTTGATGTCCCAGCGAGTTTTTACCGGGCACCCGGTTTCCGGATCGCGTGCCAGCACTGTAAGCTCGGTCTCGCAGTCCTCGATCAGGAGGCGGGCAGGGGTGAAGGCCATCACGGCTTCACGAATGATATTCGCAGCCTCGTTTTGCTCATGCGTTACGACGTAGCGGTCGGCGTCATAGACCATTTCGAGGAGCGCCGTCAGCTCGTCATCCAGGATCTTTCCGAGCGCTTTCCCCTCGAAATGGGGTAGGTCGAGCTCCAGCGCGTCTGCCAGGCTGCGGACGTAGAGCTCTTTTGCCGCGTTCGAGTTTTTCGCGGCCCCCTCGGCCAGCACGATGTAGCGCTTCGCCTCTGGCTCCAGGATTTTCTCATGGGCGAGGGTTCCAAGCCGCATGCCTGGGCTTTCCACCCGCTCGCCGTATTTCACATGCGCCATGCTCTGGTCGAGCGCGACTTTGATGCCGCTCGCATTCGCGGCTTCAAGCTCGAAATAGGTGTCCTTGTCTAGGTCACGCATGACCGATGGGAATGCGAAGGCGTCCGCCTGCTGGGTCATGACCGTGCCTTCGTTCATAGCTGCTCACCGCCCTCCATCCGCTTCAATAGTATGCCGGCCACATAGCGCCGGGCGTCGATGAGATTCTGATCACCGCGCTGGTCTGGCTCGGCGAGGGCCTTCAGATAGCCGAGGCGGTCCTTTTCCTGCAGCGCGCGTCGCGCAATCACCTCGGACGCAGTGGGTGGCTCATGACGATCCATATCGATCCGGCAGAGAAATTGCCAGATTGGGTCGATTTGCGTCTTTGGTAGTTCAAAATCCATTGTAGTCTCCGCTTAGCCTGGTCAACCTCGACGTTTCAAGATTTCCGGATATATCCTGCTGCTGCGCAAATGCCATTTGTCGCAATAGGTCACCGGCCGCTTTGTCTATCTCGCTTAGATACGTCGCCAATAGGGCGATGAAACGCCCACGGCCAAGAGTGCTTGGTTCTGACACCTTAAGCTGTCGATCGAGATCCTGCCAAAGGTGAAAGCAAGTCACTGCAAGATCGCGCGGGTAATCCTCAGGATGGGAGATGAATGACGCAGGAGGCCAGACGACTTTACCGTGAACAAGGATCGCGTCGCCAGATTCAGACGTTTGCGTTGATGCATGCGGGGGATTGATCGTCACGTCAACCGCCTTGCGATGGAGCACGTTGTCAATCCACCAGCGGTTGCATTGCTCCATTGTTTTGCATCCAGCGTCTCGCATTGCAAGGAAGTGGTCGCTGTCGGCGAGAAGTGCGTTGATCTGCCGATTTTCAGTTGGCTCAAAGCTGCGGCCTCGGGTCCATTCTTTCGGGAGTTCCGGAACTAGCACGCGAGCTGAAACTTTCTTTTGGAACGATCCCTTGTTCACGACGCCGAACTTTCCGCTTCCGATTTTTTCGACAAGAGCGAGAAGCTGGTTTTTGCCCATGCGCCCGAGCGTTTGCCTGGTTTGCTGGTTCGGGTAATGATTGAGTAGCACGAGGGCATCCGCTTCCTTTAGCTTCTTGACCAGCAGCATCCGGACATTCAGCTTTTCCGGAAGATCCGCATTGTGTCCAGCACGACTTTCAGGAATTGGCTCAGGCGCTGATTCCTGTGGTTTCGGCTCGACAGGTGTGGCTTCTGGTTCGGATGTGCATGCTGTCTCGGCGTTGTCCACTGAATGGACAACGGATCGTGTTGACGTGATCCATTCCGGGAACTGCTCGCGGCAACGGTTCTCCAGGGTCGCAGGATGGATCGCGGTCGGGTTGTACTGGCGCAGGGTGTCGAGCTGATCCGCATCCAGGGACGCGAGCCACATGGCCGCCTTGCGATGCTGGCGCGTGAGATCGATCCCGTGTGCCTGACAGGCGGCGCCGAAGTCCTGGTTGGCTGGATGGTGCCCGCGCAGCAGATTCAATTGTTGACCAAGCTCGATCCAGGCCGCGAAGAGTTCTCCTTCCTTGCGCTGGATGATCTCGAAGGCAATTCTGGCCTTGTCCCAGCTCACAGTCGGATGTTCGTAGACGTTGGTGCTCATGCTTCATTCCTCCAGAAAAAGGGGCGGCCGAAACCGCCCCAGGAAAGGTGTCAGGCGGCATCCTCCATCAGCTCAGGAGGATTGATCGAAGGCCATGACTCCTTCTTCTGGTTCCAGCGGATCGAGCGGACGGACTTGTTCTCACTCCAAAGCTGCGCACCCTTGAGCGCGAGTGCCAGCAGCTCCCATTTGCCAATCTTGTCCTTCCTCTGCTGGGACAGCTTGGCGCGCATGAACTGACGGGAAAGATCCACCGTCGGAGCCTCCGGGTAGGTTGCAACGCCCTGCTGAATCGACGCGACGAACCCAACGACCTGCTGGTGTCCCCAGCCGCCGAGCAACATCAACAAGGCGATGCTCGATGCCTGCGCCTTGTTCAAGCAGGGGTCGGAGATGTTCTGGTCAGAGCGATGGCCAATCTCCACAGACTCGGTGAGAACGGGATCATGATCAAGGCACCAGCTCTCGATCTGCACATCAGTGAACTTCTCAGATGTACGATCATGCTTGGCGATGTAGGTCATTGCGGTTTGCCCGATCGCTGCCTTGACCTTGCCGTTGCTGATACCGAGCATCTGCAAGCCTTCCCCGGCCGTCCTGCGCTTGCTACGGTCGATAACGTCGATAGCCTCCCGCTGAAAGTTCGGCGTGACCTGGAACTCCTGGGTCGTCTCCGAAAGTGCCACCGCCGCCATGCGATGCTGACCATCCGCAAGAGTCCCGTCCGGGTAGAAGGCAATGCCCTGATGGTGATACTTCCATTCGCCCCGCTTCATGGAAGCGGAAAAGTCGTAGCACTTCGAGAAGGTCACTTGCCGGTTCATCTTGTTGTGCTCAAGAAAGAGCACAGCTGCTATGGCCGGATTGATTCGTGCATGCTCAACGACTGTCATTCCCTTCGCGATCTTCCCGGCGCCTTCGATGTCTTTTTGGTCAGCAGTGGCGCGTATGGCATCAATGGCCGTGCGGAACTCTGACTCTATTTTCGTCGGCTTATTTTGTAGTTCGGTCATTTCAATTTACCTCGATTCCTTGATGGGCAACATGCCCCGAAAACCGCCCGCGTGGAGCGGCTTTTAGTGCTTGTCGCTTTTCTTTTCGCTTACTCTCGCAGTTTCATCCAAACGTCGAATACCGATCCGTAAACGGCCACACGCTCCTGCGATCCCGCGGCTTTTCACGCCGTATTCTGATAATCCTTTTCGGTTTTTCGACGTTAGACAGAATAAAGAGAATTATCAATGCCATAGCGAAGAGAAAAAGCAAAAATGTCATCGCTGTATCTCCGTTATCCTGCTTGCGGCCGAAGCAACATCGACATGCGCTTCGGAGACTCTACCGCGACCAGACATAAGCCGTTTGGATTGTCTTTGGTGACAAACCGCGTGTCCGGCAAGACCTGAAGGCGCCGGTCCAGGGTCGCCATATCCGAGGCGATATCTAGGACATGGGTGTCTTTGGGGTATCGGATCGTGATCTCGATGTAATCTGACTCGGCCATAAATCCTCCTCCGGTCTGCGTCTCGCTGCGTCTGGGGGTTGCGTCCTCGTGGGGAGCATTGTAAACCCCACTTTTACCTACGTGTCAACAAGAAATTTGCGACGGAAGCATTTTTTTGCGCTGGGAACCAAAATAACCGAAGGTTGACACAAAATTACAGGGGGGTATATTTGGGCGCAACGAGGCACAGAACTGCCCAGGAGCAAGAAATGTCGAAAGCTTCACCCCGTGGACGGCGCAACCCGATCGTGCGGGCCTGCCAGGTGCTGGACTGCACCCAGGCGGAGCTGGCGCGCCAGCTGGGATGCACCCGGGCGGCCGTGAGCAAGGCGAAGGGGCTCGGGGAGGTATCCTGGTCGATGGCGCTGGATCTAGAACGCATCACGGGCGGGGAGATCACCAGGTACCAAGCCTGTCCAAAAACCTACGGCCCCGCGCCGGCCGCGCCGCTTTCCCTCCCCCGTAAGCAGGTACCCGCGGACGCCGCCTGATTCGGGTGGTGCCAGGATGCACACATGGTTTCGAGAGGTCGCCGAGCGATCGGGGAGAGTTCCATCGCGCCTCACCCGATCGTGTACGGTGACCTCTCGCCCCAAACGCCGCCTGCCAGCCCGGCGGCTTCAGTAGGGCTGGACCTTCTGGTGTATCCTCCTGAGATTGCCCGCGCACTGAGCCTGCGCGGGCTTTTTTTTGGCGAGAGGCAGAGAGTCAGCCGTGCACATTGAGAAGCGGGGATACTCATCGGAGCCATGGAGGCTCGTCGACAGCCAGGGACGCGAGGTGGACAGACAAATGGCGTTTGATCACCCGGAGCTTGGGTCAACGCCGATCATGCATCCTGTGTGCGGAGCAACGCGGAAACAATGCGAGGCTGCGGCATTGGCGCTTCTGGAACGCCTATTGAGTGCTAGCGCCTTGTGACCATCATCATCGCAACGTTCGTTGCCGTTTTCGGCCGCGCTATCCAGCAGCTAAACGTGGTCGGCGGCCATTACCTGGCAGCCGCCCTGACGCCGTTTCTGATCGCGGCCGGTGACGTGTCGCTCGTTCTGCTGGTGGTAGACCGCGGCTGGTCTTCAATCCCGTTCTCCGGGCTCGGTGGGGCAATCGGTGCGGTCTCTGCGATGTGGCTTCACGGTCGGGTACGAGCGCATCTGCGAGCGCAGGAGAAAACGTGAACAACGAGACTTTTCATATTGGTCTGGTGCGTTATGACGCGATGTGCAGAGCCATTGCCGAAGCGCACGCAGTCGATGAGGTGAAGGACATCCGTGACAAGGCAATGGCATGTGAGCGGTATGCCCAGCAAGCCATGAACATGGAGGCAGAACGCTACGCGCGTGAGATCAGGTTACGTGCGGAGCGGCGAGCCGGTGAGTTACTACGCAACATGGAACAGACCCGGGAGCGGGCGACGAGGGGAAGCGATGCTTTCAGGGGCAATCAACACGCTAAGGTGATGTCGCGCCACGCGACATCACCAAGCCTCTCCTCTCTAGGCATCTCCCGCGATCAATCGAGCAAGTGGCAGAAGCTCGCGGGCGTGCCAGAGGATCAGTTTGAGGACGCCTTGCGTGACCCTGAGCACAAGCCGTCAACAGCCGGGATTCTCCGCAAGTCAAACGGCAGCCAGGAGCAGATGAACCCGCATGCTCTTTGGCTTTGGGGACGTTTGCGTGATTTCGAGCGAGATCGCGTGTCAGAAACAGCAGCGCATGATTTGCTCGGAGAGATGACAGAAACCATGATCGCTGATGTAGCTCGGATTGCGCCTATTTTCGCGAGCTATCTAAATTCATTAGAGGATCATATTAATGAGTGAGACAACTCAGCTTCAGGACCTGCTGCGGAAAGCGCTGTCAGAATATTCCGCAGATATGCCGGTTAGTGCGGAGACGTTAGCCGGAGTTGTAATTGATGAAATTGATGAAAAACATTCAGCGCCGATATTGGTCAGATGGGGCTGCGTGCTTGAGCTTAGACAATTAGCGAGGCCAATGCTGCGTAGGGAATTTGAGGAAGAAGTGGAAGATACGCAGCAAGACTTATTCGGGGGACTGCAAGACCGCTATCCGGGATATGGAGGACACAAGGGAATGTATATCCCTAGGCAGAAGATGACAGCCGAAGACTACGCGGGAAATATTGCAAGGCTTGGCCGTGAAGCCGATGCGAAACAGAAACACCGCGATGCGCTGCAAGCTGAATTCGACGCAAAGATGGCAGCAGGATTATTCGCTGCTACGGCATGACCGCCTGGAGACCACGCCCGCCCGTGTGCGAAATCTGCCATCAGCGGACATGGGCGAGTGGGAGAGTCCGTGAGATCAACCCGTGTCACAACTGCATGACCTGGATGTGCGTGGCTTGCTGGAGCAGGCACTACGACAACGGTAACTACCAATGCCAGTCTTCCAATACCAGCTCACCGACAAGCCAGGCGTCTGGTTGAACATGATCTCCACAAGCGACGATCTCGACGAGGCCGGCGAAGAGCTCGGGCGCATATTCGGCCCGGGGCGGGTGGTCGACGTGCGCCCCATGGCGGAGGACCGCCGAGATGACGACGACTAGGCGACTTCACGTGGTCGATATGTCCGCTGCTCCAGAGCCGCCGTATCCATCTAACACGCAGGCCGGCGCGTTCCCGTTTGAGCTGGATGTAAACCGGCTGATGTCGAGCGATACCTGGGATCTTCTTCCGCCAGAGATTCGCCCCTGGTGGGTGCTGTTGCTCGTCGTGAGCTGGCGCCAGACGCCTTGCGGGGCCTTCCGCAACGACGTGCCACTGATCGCGGCAAAGATCGGGGCCAACGAAAAGTTCGTGCGTGTGCACTGGGACGAACTGATGCGAGGGTGGTACTTATGCGCTGATGGCCGCCTTTATCACCGCGTAATCACGGAAAAAGTCTGCAAGTTTCTTGGCACTCGTCGTAAGTGGCGTTCTAATAAAAACAAGGATATAGGACCAGATTCCACCATAGTTCCACCGGGCTTCCACCCTAGTTCTTCGCCTTCTTCTTCTTCTTCTTCTTCTTCGGAGACTTCGTCTCCTCCCCCCACTGACCCCCCCTCACGGGCGAAGGCATCGACTGCGGCATCCGCCTCGGCGCGCTGGTGTCTTCCCGCGGGGATAGACCAAAAGCTATGGGAAGATTTCGAGCAGCATCGCCGCGAGATTCGTAAGCCACTCTCCGACCGAGCTAGAACCCTCAATGCACACGTGCTGCTGCACCTCAACCCGGAGCAGCAGCGCCAAAGCGTAGAAGACACGATCCGCAACCGGTGGACAGGTCTCTTCGTGCCGAAGCCAAGCAACAATGGGAGTAACGCCAATGGCAACGCAACAAGCACTCGACCGCTCAACAGCTCGCAACGAGCCGAGCTCGCGCGACAGGAGCTCAAGGCACGACGAGCAGCTGAGCGAATTTCTGGAGTGGTTCCAGCGGAGGCTGGAAGCGGACTACGGCGGGATGTTCACGAGCCGGGTGGACAGCATCGAGAAACAGGCCGCATGGGAATCACTCTGGACGCAGACTTTCAGCGGGAAGACGCCGAGCCGGATTCGTAAAGCGCTGGACGCGTGCTTCGCGAGCTACAAGGAGGCGCCGTTTACGACCGCACACTTCGAGGAGCAGTACCGGGCACTTCCGGCCGATGAGCCTCCGCAGCTGCAGCTCGCCAGGCCAGAGCCAAGTGATCGTGAGGTCGCGCAGGAATACCTGGAATCACTGCGTGGAATCTTGCGCAAACGAGGCACCGTCCGCACTGAGCGCAACATCGCGAGCGGCGAATGGACGAACGAGATGGAGCGCAGATTCCAGCGAGATCTGGCCATCACCGGCTTCGGGAAGCCGAGGATTTCGGCCGTCCCGTTCGCCGGCCACGTCTGTGCTTATCCTGACTGTGATAACACCGGAATTTTCTCGGCGAGCGTGACGGGATCGTCTACCTGGTACTGTACGAGGCATTCGAGGAGATGAGGGATTGGAGCCCGAGCGCTAAGGTCAAGCAGATCATCAATGACTGGTGGCCGAACGGAATGCAGCGTATCAGTGATCCGCATGCATTCATGCGCAACATGGCGGCATTGCAGGCAGATTTGATAAGGCACAAGTTACCGTCGATGGATAACAAAACGGGAATGCGAGCCATCAACACGCTGCAATCGCTTGATCGCCGAGCAAATGGGCTTGAGTAACTATGCCAATATTCAAATGCGAGAAATGCGAAGCGGTAGAAAATACCGCGTGTTGTAATTTCTGGACGCGCAGGTCAAATGGGCAGCCTCTGCTATGCTCAGAATGCGATCCGGATATAGGCGAATGGCATAACCTCTTCGAGAAGCGAAATTATCGTGAAGCGCTGTACGTTGAAACGCCAAGCGGTTTTCTTGAGCCAGCAGCGGAGGAATAAATGGACCCTTTATTTTCGGATGACGATGCGAAGGCGCTAATGAAGGCCGTGGCCGTAGTCGCGGTATTCGCGGTTGTGCTTGGCATTGTTTTGCACTTTTGAAAATGGAGAGCGTAAAACGATGAAGACAAGCCAATACATCTCATCCAATCCTAGAATAAATAGAGGCAGATCAATGCTAAAGGGGACCAGCGTCGCGACAGGTGAGATTGCTGCCAGCTTTGCGTCCGGTAAATCTATCGATGAAGTGATGGCGGACTACGAGTTATCGTGTCAGCAGGTCGAAGCGGCATTACGGTGGGAGCTATTGGATCGCATATGGATAAAGGCCGTCGTTATCGTTGTGATATGTGCGGCTATGCTTGGCATTGTTCTGCACTTCTGAGAGATGAGCAATGAAATGCACTTGCATATCCTGCCCTGAGTGCAATGGAGCCGGAACCGTATGGTTTGCCTTTCATGGCGAATATCTTGGTAGCTATCGATGCGATGATATGGATGATTTGCAGATCTGCCAGGAGTGCGAAGGATCGGGCATCACGGAGGTGTGCGCGTACTGCGAGGACCGTCTGGAACAAGAAGCAGACGAGATGTATGGCTAACGACGGACGGCTTGTCAGCGCGCTATTTGTGCAGCGCGGAGGGGTATATTGGGACCTTGATGGGGTCGACCCATGGGACGAAGCGCGAGACGCACGACGCTATCCAGGACGGAACCCGGTTGTGGCCCATCCGCCATGTGAGCGCTGGTGTCGGCTTGCCGGTCTGGTGGAAGCGAGATGGGGACACAAGCGAGGCGACGACGGTGGAACCTTTGCCGCGGCGCTGGCACATGTACGGAAATGGGGTGGCGTGCTTGAGCATCCCGCATATTCCGACGCATGGCGCGTGCATGGGCTGAATATGCCGCCAACCGGAGGTGGTTGGGTTAATGCTGACTTTGACGGAGGCTGGACGTGCTATGTGGAGCAGGGACGATACGGGCACCAGGCGAAAAAAGCGACTTGGTTGTATGCCTATGGCGTGGATTTGCCGTCGCTGCGATGGGGATGCATACCTGATGCCGAAAGCAAAGCGCTGGTGTCATGGTGCGGGAATCGGTTGCGCAATGGAGAGATACGTCCGAGAGTCGGTAAGGATGCGGCCTCGAGAACACCCGTGGCGTTTCGCGACGCGTTGATTGACATGGCGCGGTCCATGGCGCGCTAACATTAAGCTTAGGAGGTTCTTATGTGCAATTGTAGAGATTGGTGCCGCGTATTTGGTGCGGAAGGCTATGACCCGAGCTTACCATTCAGTGATCATCACCCAAATTGCGAAGATTACGAGCTGGAGCGGTTCGCTCGAATCACCTATTCGACAGGCTCTTCGTGCATCGTCGAAGCGAGCGACGGCGACCTTTATGATTTTGAGGTAGATGAAGAAGACGATCCGCCGAAAGTCGAGCCATGCTGGATGACGAGAGATCAATACGATAGGCTCGAAGAGTTCGACGGTCCGTAACGATTAAAATATTAAGACGAAGATCTTATGACTCATGGATAATGTGAAACGCTGTGATATCTGTCGCTTTCACAAGTACTGGCCGAAAAGCCCAGTAGGCGACGAAACTACCGGGCACAAATGCCAATTGAATAGACCGGCGTGGCCAGATGGTACCGATTGCTCCCGGTATGAGCGTGAGCCGGGCAGCGATGATGATCTTGGTGAGGAGGAGTAAGCCATGAGTCGCGCAGTAGCCGAACGCCTAAGCCAGGCCAATGCCAGGGCAAACAAGGACAAGCACGAGGTGCCGATGGCCATCCAGGTGCGTGCCGCCGGATTGCCTGAGCCTGAGCGGGACTACCGCTTTGGGGCGATTGCCGCTGGGGGCGTGGGCAAGGGCATGCGTGCGCGCCTGGCCAAGGCCAAGCTCCGGGACTGGCGTTTCGATTTCGCCTGGCCGGAGCATCACGTAGCGCTAGAGATCGAAGGCGCAGCAGGCCGCGGGCGCCACACGACAGCGAAGGGCTACAAGGAAGATTGCCGCAAGTACAACGAGGGCACGCGGCTCGGCTGGGCTGTCTATCGCGTCACCGGTGATATGGTTCACAGCGGCGAGGCTCTTAATCTGCTGATCCATGTCTTCCCGCCTAACATCTCAATTCAGGAGGCCACTCACGAATGAAATATACGCGCGGTAGCGTATCCGAGTCGATGCTGTCGTTAGAGCGCTTAGGCATATACAGTCAGTGGGATTTGCTTGCGCTGGCTGAAAAAGCCATGCCCCCGGATGAGCAACCGCCGGAATCAGAAGAATGGTGCGCGGATATCGACTTTGTTGTCGATGGCTGGATTGTGCGCATCTTCTACGACGCTGGTGAGCTTGACTACATCGCAGAGTTCATCGGACCAGACGGAACAATCTTTGACTTTTGGGAGTGGCCGGATGGGCATCCATGGAAGCGTGACTTGATAAATTGGAGTGGTGTTGGAGACGTGGAGCGCTGGCGAGCATGAGCGCTACCATTGAGATTCAAGGGATGAGGGAAGTTCAGGATTTATTTCATTCCTTTCCGCAGCGGGCCAAAACGATAATTAGCCGATCGCTTAACGACGCGGCAAAACACACCGTAACTGACGCAAGCCGGCGAGTGCGTCAGACATGGAACCTCAGCGTCAAAGAAGCAAAAGCGGGTTACATCGTTGTCAAGTCGAGTCCACAGACTCTCGAGTCGCGCGTGATCGTAAAGGGTAATCCAGTCCCGTTGATGGCATTCAAGCCTCGTCAAACGAAGAAAGGAATCAGCGTAACGATAAAGAAAGGCCATCGTACAATGCTGAAATCGGCGTTTATCGCGCAGATGCCGTCATGGCATATAGGGGTATTTAAGCGCGTTGGCCGCAGAAGGTTGCCGATTCGTGAGTACAACGTGGTCAGCTATCCAGTGATGGTGCGTGGACAGTGGGAAGAGATAAAGATCGAAGCGCGGCGCTATCTTTTGACTAGATTACAGCAGCAGATTGCGAGAGCGTTGGAGCGGAGACGATGAGGATACCTGTCGGGTCCTTCTGCCGCCAGAACCACGGGCCCCAAGCTGAGGCAAGGTTCTCCGTTGTTTTTCTACCACACATAGGCGTTTGCTAGTCCATGTCGCTTGAAGTCGTCACGTCGGATCATGTCCCTCCAGAGCGGACTGGCAACAAAGCCGATTTGGCCAACTGGTTTGGCGTTGCGCTGACGACGGTAGACCAGTGGCTTCGGCGTGGATGTCCTTATCTGCAGCGCGGTGAACGCGGAAAGCAATGGAAATTCGATTTTTTGGCCGTTTCCAAATGGCGCTATGGCGCTGAGGAAAAGGACGAAGACGATCCCGAGAAAATGCCGGCAAAGGAGCGCCTGGACTGGTATCGAGGAACTCGCGAACGCACAAGGCATCTGCAGGAATGTGGTGAACTGCTACTCGCAACCGACTACGAGCGCGAGCTGTCAAACGCGGCCAAGATCGTTGGAACGGTGCTAGAAAGCCTACCGGACCGTGCTGAGAGAGATGCCGGTGCATCTCCCGAGGTTGTTGAGCTGATTCAGCACGTCGTTGATCAGCTACGTGAAGAGCTATACCGCAGGTTGTCGAAAAGAGCCTGATGTACGCTGATGCCGCTGCCATTACGTCCGACGTAGCAGACATTCTGCGTCCGCCTCGACGAGTATCAGTATCAGACTGCGCACGTGAGGTGGTGCGCATTGAATCGCCAGGCGGATATTCCGGACCATGGGACCCAGATATCACGCCATATATGGTCGAGCCGATGGACCTGCTAAAAAGTCGGCGCCATGAGGCCATTGTCTTCGTTTCGCCGTCCAGGACCGGAAAAACTCAGGGATTGCTTGACGGATGGCTGGCTCATTGCGTCGTCGCTGACCCTGGAGATATTGGCCTATATTTTTCGACGCAAACGCTCGCATACGATTTTCGCAAGCGTCGCCTTGAGCGACTGCATCGCAACAGCGAGCAGCTTCATGCGAAGCTTTCGACACGCAAGCACGACACAACGATTGAGATGGTCATTTACCGGAATGGGATGATCCTCAATCTTGGTTGGCCGTCGTCATCCCAACTTGCACAGCGGGATTTACGCTATGTCGCGATGTCTGATTACGACTCGTTTCCCGACGACATCGGAGGAGAGGGAGAGCCGTTTGGCCTAGCAAAAAAGCGCGTCCAGGTCGCAATGAGCGCTGGCATGGCGCTGGTAGAATCTAGCCCAAAGCGAGCAATCATCACGAATCAATGGCTGCCTGACGGCAGGCACGCGGCGCCACCGGTGCATGGCGGAATTCTCCCTCTGTATAATCGCGGAGACCGTCGCCGCTGGTATTGGATATGCATTGATGGCTGCGGGGATTGCTTCGAGGCGCCGGCGATGCCATTTTATGAGGCAATGCAGGATATTCACGATGCCGCGGCTACTGCGCATGTTGCATGTCCGCATTGCGGCTTGATTTATAGACCGCATGATAAACGTAGACTCAATGCGTCAGGAGCATGGCATGCAGAATCGCTAAATGGCGAGCATCACCGTACTATTGCCTCATTTTGGTTGCTCGGTTGCGCCGCGGCGTTCCAGCCCTGGGAATCGATCGTGGCCAATTACCTGCTCGCTTATCGCGAGATGGAATCAACCGGCGATGAGTCTGCATTACGCCAGACCATCAATACGGATCAAGGACTGCCTTATATGCCGCGTGCGATGGCGGAATCGCGCGGAGCAGAATCTATTGAGGCGCGCCTTGAGGCGTCGGAGCGTTATTTCGTTCCGGATGGTATACGATTCCTGCTTGCTGACGTTGACGTGCATGCAAATCGATTCGAAGTGCTAGTGCTTGGCTTTGGCGTTGGTGCTGAGCGCTGGCTGGTTGACCGTTACGCGATCAGGGAAACTAAAGACGGAACTCCGCTGCAGCCGGCTGTCATGCGCGAGCACTGGGAAACGTTGACGGAGCGCGTCGTCAACGGAACATACAAGCTGTCAGACGGACGCGAGATGCGCATATTCCGGGTTGGAGTTGATTCCGGCGGCTATGCACATCGCAAACGCAAAGCCGACTCAACTGCACGCGCATATGACTGGTGGCGCCATCTAAAGCGAATAGGTCTTGCTCATCGGGTGAGACTAATCAAGGGAGGGGCTTCCAAGTCTGCGCCGCCGGTGCGAGAGACATACCCTGACAGTCGCGAGAGATCAGATAGAAAAGCTGGAAGTCGTGGAGACGTTCCGGTGCTTATTCTGAACACAAATAGACTGAAGGATCTTGTTTTTTCCGACTTGGCGCGCGAGGTTCCTGGCCCCGGCTATATCCACTTGCCGAAATGGATGTCCAAGAAACATAGGGAAGAAATGACAGCCGAGCAACGCACAGCAAAAGGATGGGAGCAGATCGGAAATCGGCGTAACGAGACTTGGGATCTTTTCTGCTATGCAACTGCATTATGGCTTTATGTGCGCGGAGATAAGATCAGATGGGATGCGCCGCCGCCATGGGCGATGAAGATCGACAAAAACAGCGAGGTGATAAGTAGCGAGCAACGGCGTGAATTAAAGATCAGCAAACAGACGATAACGCAAGAACCAACGCGCAAAGGAAGAATCAGGGGGCTTCTGCGGTGAGTCTCGACTGGCTACAGATCGAGTCAGAATGGGCACGCGACCTGCAGCAGGTCCTCAGCCCGCAGTTGGCGGAGTTGATGGCGCATCATCTCGCCCAGGGTATGCGCGATCGTTTCGGCGGTCAGCGACACTACATCCCGGCGCGGGCCATCGATCGCGACCGAGTCCGCGGAGGATTCAACGGCCACAATCTCGATCAGCTATCGGCCGCCTATGGGCTTTCGAAGCGGCATATTCGGAGGCTAGTCCGTTGAACTGGAAACGCCGTTGGGACCCATTCATCTGGCAGGACGGTGACGAATGCCACCTTCTTTGTCTTGCGACTCGCCATGGAGCAGGGAATCGCGGGCAAATCTGGTGGCAGGACGACAACGTCATCCTGCACGCCATCGGTCCAAGCTTTGATGCTCTGACCGAGCACGATGTGGTCACGCCGCCGAAGGGATTTATCTGGACGGCGCCGAGCCGGTTTCGTTGCCGCGGTCGAGATTATCTTCTGGCCGGCATCAACTACGATGCCGGACGCCCGAACCAGCGCCTATGGATGGCGCCTCTGGACGATCCCACGGAGGAGGTCGGTCAGCTCCCGACCGCGGGCCAAGAGATGGGCCGCCCGGGGAGCTTCGCCTGGCGCGACGCGAGCGTGATGCGGGTCGCTGAGCAGGAATGGCTGCTGTTCGTGACGACGGGAGGCTTCCGCTGGGGCGGTGCGCCAAACGTCATCCTCTTCCAGGCCGAGGACCCTCTCGGCCGATGGTGGTCGCGTGGGCCGGTGATAGACCCGACTCTTGCGGTTCTGTTCGCGGAGCTGGAGCGGCCGCAAATCATGCGCATGGATGGTCGCTGGATCTGCTGGTGGTCTGTCTGGCCTAACCGACACTTTTTCCGCGCGAAAAGCACCGTCCGGACTCATATCGCGATGTCCACCTTCGATGAGCCGCTATTTTCGCGTCCGATCGCGCAGCTGAACGGGGCCTACGGCCTACAGATGCATGCCGGCTCCTGGTGCACCGGATGGTACTGGACCGACATCGACCAGGCCGAGGGTGATGTCCGTATCTGGCGGGATGATGCCCTGTTGGGGCACATTCGGAAATGTATGGAGTCCGCCTGATGTCTTACGGCAAGGCTGATGCGCTTGTCCCGCGCGATTTTACAAATTGCATGACGGTGCGTGAGCTAAAGGAAATGATCAAAGATTGGCCTGAAACGAATAATTTCGGGGAGGATTGTGAGGTTTGGGTACAGACGGGGTTTGCGTCTAGCAGCCCGGTCATAAGAGCCTGTGCGCTGAACCTTCGCGAAGACGATGATGGAAGTCTGAGTGCAGATTTCCTGCTCGGTAGTGGGCACCGAGCATAAAAGAGTGACATTTTTGCCCTAGTTTGTCCCTTCGGCGCGGTCCAGAATCCGCGCCATGACCCTCGCGGAAGCGACCGCCTACCTCTCGACGCTCGAGGCCGCTATGCTCAGCGGCGAGCTCTCCGTCCGCTTGGCTGACGGTCGAGCGATCACTTACCAGTCCCTGCCCGAGATGGAACGGACGGCGGCCAGGCTGCGTCGTGACATCGCCCGGGCGAACGGCACGCCCTCGACCATGACCGTCCGCTGGAATCCCAGCGCAACCAGCGGGACGAGCTATTGAAGCCCGAAGTTATCTCTGGCGCGGGCGACGCGGCGGACGAGCTCCAGCGCAACCAGTTGGACCGGCTATTGAAGCCCGATCGCGTCCTGCCGCTCAACGTACGCCAACTCCCGACCGCAAGCTACCAGGCGGGCGATTCCAGCCAATATCACAAGAACCCGGCACCGGTGGGGTCCGGCGACCGCTCCGTTGCGACTGCCTACTATCGGCTGCGCGATTGGTCGAGGTGGCTTGACGAGAACCTCGACCTCGTCACAGGCGCCTTCGATAAGTTGGTCAACTTCATCGTCGGCGGCGGCATCACAATCGAGCCGACGGTCCGCGACCGCAAGGGCCGGCTCCTGCCAAAAGTCAATGAGCAGATCCGTCGCGCCATCGTCGATGAGAGCTATCCGGATTGTTGGAGCCGTGACTGCAACGTCACCGGTGAATACACCCGGGGGGAACAGGAGCGGATTGCCTGCCGGTCCTGGTTGCGGGATGGCGAGATCCTAGGCCGCAAGGTGCCGCGCCAGATCGCCCCCGGCCGCATCCCATACCAGGTCCAACTGATCGAGGCGGACTACCTGGCATTCGAGATGCTGAAACCCCTGCGCGACGGGACGGCCATCATCCATGGGGTCGAGAAGGACGAGTGGGGCCGCCCGATCGCGTATCACATCTACCACCAGAACCCGGTAATCGTCTCGGACTTCCGCTGGGCGACAGGGCTTGATACGACGCCCGTATCCGCCGAGGAGATCAGTCACCTGAAGTTTATCCGCCGCGCCAACCAGACCCGCGGGGTTCCGATCGACCATTCGACGATCTTGCGTCTGGATGACGTCGCCGAATATGAGGACGCTCACCGGGCCGGGGCCAGGGCGGCCGCCCAGCTTCTCGGCTGGATCAAGCGTTCGGCGGACACCTTCGGCCTAAGCGGCGATGGCAGTCCTTATTCGGCGACCGACGACAAGCGCAAATGGGACCTGGAGGACGCGACGTTCCTGTCGGACCTGCTGCCCGGCGAGGATGCTGGCTTCTACAAGCCGGAGACGCCGAACCCGGACGCGACCCCTTTCCTGGACGATCAGCTGCGCCGCGCTGCATCCGGCTTCGGCCTCGGCTACTCGACCTTCGCTGGAAAATACGACAAGGCGTTCTCGGCGGCCCGTCAGGAGCAGTCAGAGAACTGGCCGAACATCGAGCAATTGCGGGGCCAATTCATCTCGGATTTCGTGCGGCCTGTCGAATATGAGCCTGCTCTGCGCGCCGCTATCCTCCTGGGCCGCGTGCGAATCCCGCGCGAGGCCGACCCGGACACCATCCTTACCGCCGACATCAGCGGGCCGCCACGTCCGACCATCGACGACCTGAAGCAGGTCCAGGCAGATCGCGAGATGAAAGACGCAAGATTCGACTCGCGCGTTGGCCGCATCCGCGAGCGCGGGCGGGACCCGACGCGGGTGGATGCCGAGATCGAGAATGATCCGCTGGCGGCGCAGCCGGCGTCCGCGGCAGCTCCGAATCCGCCGCCGCCAAATGGTCCTGCCCCAGATCAGCCGAGTACGCAATAAGCCATGACCACGCGACGCAAATATGAGATTCGAGCCCAGGGCGACGGCGAGGCCGAGCTCACGATCTATGGCGCGATCGGCTCGAACTGGTGGGACGAGGAATCCACCGATGCCAAGTCAGTCGTAGCGTGGTTGAAGGACAACGCCCAGCGCCCGGTGCTAGTGCGCATCAACAGCACCGGCGGCTCGGTGTCCGATGCGCTTGCGATCTACAACGCACTGCGGACGCATAAGGCGGGCGTGCGCACCCGCATCGACGGGATCGCCTTCTCGGCCGGTGGCTACATCGCCATGGCCGGAAGCGAGGTAGCGATGCCGGAGAATGCGCTGCTTATGATCCATGCCCCTTGGGGGCTTGCCGATGGAAACGCTGCCGAGCTCCGGAAGCTCGCCGATCAGCTCGATAAGTGGGCTGCCGCCATGCAGTCTGGATACCGCCGCGGCGGGAAGGTGGATGCAGCCGACGTGGAGCAGTGGCTAACGGATGGCGAGGACCACTTCTTCACGGCGGACGAAGCCATCGCGTCCGGACTCGCCGATCTGACCTATCCGGCCATCGACATGGCTGCGGCCACGCGCGGCATGAATGTGTATCTCCCTCAGATTCTGAAACCGGCGGCCTCCGCCAAACCCCTGGAGAATGAAATGCCTGAAAACACTGGCACTCCGGCGGCCCCTGAGCAGCCTCAGGCCGCCAATCCGAATCAGCAGCCCAACCAAGAGCCAGGCCGCGTCGACGTCCTCGGCGCCGTGGCAAAGCTGAATGCTGACACCCGCCGCGGGGTCGAGCAGGGCGCCACTGCCGAGCGCAAGCGCCAGCGCGAGATCCGCGACCTATTCGCCGAGCAGCCGAACGACCGGCGCGAATTCCAGACCGTCTTGAACCAGTGCCTGGACAACCCGGCTTGCGACATCAATATGGCCAGACAGGCGCTGATCGACCTCTACAGCTCCGGGATCGTGCCGATCATTGATCCCATCTCCCAGGAGCAGGACCAGCACGGCGGCCCCTGGGCGCATACCCAGGCCCCTACCGCCCGCCTCGGCGCCAAGCAGCAGACCGCTGTGCGGCCGCAGCCCCGCTTCCGTCCCGGAATGGACGCAGGCGAGAAGTTCCGCGAGGGGGCCATTGCTGCGCTATCCGTGCGCACGGGCCTGGTGACGGAAAAGGAGTTTGTCCGCGCGCAGAATGACAACCCGTTCATGTCCTATTCGCTGGTAGACCTCTGCAAGGAGCAGCTACACGCTCTTGGGATGTCCGTTGGCGGTTCCAGGGAGTCGGTGGTGAAGCGGGCCATCTATGCCTCGGCCCCCGGCTATGGCTCCGACCATCTTCCCTACATCCTTGAGAACGTGGCCGAGAAGGCGGTCATGGCCGGCTACGAGGCGGCGGAGGAGACCTGGCAGGACTGGGTCAAGATCGGCACCTTATCGGACTATCGCGAGGCGAGCCGCATCAATCTGTCGCTGTTCAATGCCCTGGATACGATGCTGGAGTTCCAGCCGTTTACGAGCGGGAAGTTCAAGGACGTGAAAGAGACGATTCAAGCCTATCTCCGCGGCAAGCGATTCTCGATCACGCTGCAGGCGATGGTCAACGACGACACCGGCATGCTCACTGAGGTGCCGATGCAGTTCGGCGAGGCGGCCAACCGGACCGTTGGCGATGCAGTGGCCGCGTTGCTCACCAGCGGCACCACCGCGACCATGAATGAGGATTCTGTTGCCCTATTCGACGCCTCGGATCACACCAACTTTGTGGCATCCGGGAGCGGTGCGGCGCCATCGACCACCACGCTGAATACGGCATATGGGGCGATGGCTGTTCAGACCGATCCGAACAGCCAGCCGCTCGGAATTCGTCCGCGTTACATCATCCACCCGGCGGCCCTGCGAATGACCGTGCAGGCCCTGCTGAGCTCCGTCGAAATTCGCAACACAACGGGGAGCACGATCTATCCGACCAACAACCCGGTCACCTCGCTCAATCTGGTGCCAATCGAGGAATACCGTCTCGATGGCAACAATACCTCTGGCTGGTACCTGGCTGCGGCCCGCCGCACCATCGAGGTGGCCTTCGTCGGCGGACAGAGCACTCCGACCGTGGACCGGGTGGCGACCAGCGACGTGCCAGGAATCTCCTGGGATATCAGCCTCCCGTTCGGTGCCGCGGTGCTGGATTGGCGGACTCTCTATTACAACTATGGCGCATAAGTCGCTGTAATAACCTGATATTTAGGAGAAACAATGGCTACTGCAACTTTGATTCGCGAAGGCGATCAGTTCGCCAAGGTGACTGCCGCTGGAACCGTGGCGGTCGACGACATCGATGTGGTTGGGACCACCGCCGGGGCATCGCTCGGAGTCGCCAAGAATGCCGCCGCAAGCGGCGAGGTGGTGATCTATGACGTGAACGGCGAGTACACCATGCCCAAGGTCTCCGCCGCGGTGATCGCGGCCGGCGAGACCGTGGACTGGGATTCCAGCGCGAACTCCGTCGACGACAACCAGCTTGCGGCCGCCACGGGTGATCTGAGCGACTTCGGCTATGCCACCGAGGCGGCCGGAAGCGGCGTGACCACCATCAAGGTCCGGCTGCTGCCTGGCAACGGAGCAATAGCCTGATGTATCTGAAGCCAGACTCGGACCAACGGCCATCGACCCTTCAGGAGCGCATTGAGGCGCTGGAAAAAGAGCTCGAGGAGCTCCGGGCGGAACGCACGGCGAGGATATCGCAGCAGACGGTAAAGGGCGTTCCAGAAACGCGCCGGACCGGGCCAGCCGATAAGCCGTGAGCTTCTCCACTGCGGCCGCCAGGGTAAACACGGCCTGCCTCGCCACCTTCGGCGAGGCAGTCACCCTGCGCACGGCCAGCGGGTCTGACAAAGCGCTTACCGCTGCCATATCGCGCTCGGCTATTCCGTACGACATGATCAACGTCCGCGAGATCACGGCTCAATGTCTGAGCTCTGAGTACGGGGAATCCGACTACCGTCGCGGCGATAGACTCATCGTGGACGGTGTGTCCTACAGCATCGGGTCCGCGCGCGATGACGGTTTCGGGATGACGATGCTCGAGCTAGAGCGGTGAAAATCTGGCCGATCGTCTCGCGACTGCAGGATTCAAGCCGATGTCCGACCCTGCGGCTCGTTGATCGCGCCTGGTCATCTCAGCAGGTCATGGACTTCGGAGACGGATTCTCCGAGCTTCCCGCGGCGTTCATCGCACTGGAGGCGGAAAGCTCTATCGGGCAATACCAGGATTCCTGCGCGAATCAGGTAGTGACAGCGACAGTCACGGTGACGCTCATGGTCGAGGCGCCTGACGCGGACTACGATCCATTCGACGCAGCACTCGATGAGATCCGCGCCGCGCTTCTCGGCTGGATTCCAGACGATTGCAATTCTGACCTTGTTCTAATTTCAGGCGCCGCCGGCCTATCTACCGCGGGCCGTATGATCTGGCGCGACACCTACCAAACAACCTATCTCATCCGGCCCGCATAGGAGTGCCGACATGCTCACGAAAGCGAAATTCCTTCTAGCAACGATTCAGTCAGTCGCCGGCACCCCAGAGGCTCTTGTTGGGACGGATGCCATTTTGACCAACGGCCTCACCATCACGCCGTACGGTGGCAACACGGTAAGCCGAGACTTCGATCGCGAGACCCTGGGTGCCTCGCCGCAAATCAACGTCAACCCGCAGGTCGGTCTACAATTCGGCGTGGAATTGGCAGGCTCTGGAACGGCCGGCACGGCGCCCGGATGGAGCGCTGTGGCACGGGCCTGCGGGCTGGAAGAGACCGTAAGCGCCGGGACGTCTGTCGTTTATGCGCCGCGCTCAACCGGCTACGAATTCATCACCGCTCAGTATCTGCGGAGTTTGGCCAGCGGCGATCAACAAGTGCATGAATCCCCAGACATGATGGGCAACATGCAAATCAACCTGGCGGCCGGCGAGCTGCCAATGCTGCAGTTTGACAATTTCCTTGGCGCCTATTCCTCGCCCACGGCCGAGACCGCGGTCACCCCAGATCGCTCGGCCTTCATCGCGCCGATTGCCGCCACCAAGGTCAACACTCCGACACTGACCCTCGACTCAGTAAGCTTGTGCCTGCAGAGCCTGAACATCAACCTCAACAACGTGGTTGTGCGGCAGGACAGGCCGGGCTGCGCCGCGACGGCGATCACTGACCGGGCCATTGGAGGGACGATCGTCTTCAAGGCTCCCGATTTGGATGTGAAGGACTGGTTCACGAAGGTCGAGAGCCATAGCGGTACATCTTACGTCGCGCTCAATGTCGTCCATGGAACCACCGCGGGCAACATCATCACCATCGCGGCGCCTCAGCTCCAATTGCTCGGAATCTCCGAGCAGGACCAGAACGGCGAGGTGTTCTATTCCGTCACGTTCAATTCGATTCCCACTGACGCTGGCGACGATGATCTGAGCGTCACTCTGACCTAAGCCATTCAATAGATGACCATGCGGATGGCTCATCTTCTCGCAGAGATCAGGATATCGCGCGGAGAAGCCCGGGAAACTGAGCGATGAGAGCGATGATGACGACTGAAGGGTGGGTTGCAGTTGGATCAATTGCTATCGCGATGAACAGTTTGGTGGGCCTTGTGACGTTGTGGTACTCGAGACGAACGGAGCGTAATAGTAATTCCATGAAGGATGCGCTGGTTGAAGCGACAAAGTTACACGCGCATGCGCTCGGAAAGCTCGAAGGAATTGCAGAGCAAAAGGAACAACAGAAAGATGATCTTTCTTGTTCCCTGGATAAGTCATGACTAACTGGTACTTTGCTATTCGAGGACTGCTTGGCATGACAAAGACTTCTCCCCAACGACCGCCTGATGTTGATTGGACTAGCGCGCTGGAACGGGCCAGACCAGATGGATGCGGGCCGGAGACGGCCCAGGCAGAGCATGTGCAGCCCGGGTGCGTCGGCTCCTGTGATATTGCCCGCAGGGACTGGCAAAGACTTCAGGGCCTGGCACGGACCTTCGAACAGGCGGCAGTCAAGCATGATATGCCAACGTCGCTGCTGCTGGCAGTGGCCTCGCGCGAGAGTCATGCCGGGGCCGCGCTCGACGCGAACGGCTGGGGCGACCGCGGACATGCCTTCGGCGTGCTGCAGGTTGACAAGCGTTTTCATCGCATTGCGGGGACTGGGTCCCCTGTCAGCTACGCTCATCTGCTGCAGGGGGCCGGGATCTTGCGCGAGGCTCTGGACCGGGTAGCGCAAAAGCACCCTGGTTGGCCGTCGGATGCGCAGCTTGAGGGGGCGCTCGTGGCCTACAACAGCGGCGCTCATAACGTGCAGACCCTGGCCGGCATGAATCGGGGCACGACCCACAACGACTATGGCGCGGACACACTGGCGCGTGCGCAATGGTATCAGGGGCGCCTCGCTGTGTTGGGGTCCACATGATCGGTCCAGCGAACATTTTCGAGATCCTGTCATGGCTTCAGGGCGAGTCGGTGCCTCTTTCAGCGGATTGTGAATCACGCGGAACGTCAGAGGACGGTCCTGTTCACATTCCATATTCGTCATACAGCAGCACGGGTCGGCTCTCCAACGAACATAGGCATATTTCACCACCGCAGCTCAGAAAGAGGTTTGAATGAGATACATATTCAGCATCATTGCTATCCTGCTCGCTTCCTCCGCGCAAGCGGCCACCTATCAACTCGCCGACCGCGGATTTATCTATGACAACGTGAGTCCATGCGCGCCAGGAGAGGTATACGCATCTCCCGCACCGGACTGCAGCCAAACGCAGCTTTTAGGCGTGCCAATCACCAGTGGGATTGGGACTATCGACGTGGAGCCGCATACGCTGACCATCTCCGGCAATGTCATGGATGCGAACGGGAAGACCCACGGCGTTTCGCTCGACGCACAAATCGTATTCAACCCGGCCCCACGGCAGCTCGTGGTTCTTGGCGCGGATGGCTCGGTGTACGACGTGGGCCTGAACTGCGACGAAGCTAACTGCTGGGTCTATATCGAGGGCAAGTACGCGCTTCATGGTGAGGCGCCGTGAGCTGGAATGAAGTCGGAGCGTGGCTAAAAGAGAATGCCGGCTCCGGCGCCTCTCTGGTCGGCAGCCTATTGACCGGAAATATCCCAGGCGCGGTGGCGGCAGGGGTGGCGATGGTGTCCTCTGCCACCGGCCACGCAGATCCGCAGAAGGCCCTGCAGGCCCTGCAGCAGGACCCGGCGACAGTCACCAAGCTCCGGGAGCTGGCAAACGCGGAGCAGGACTCGATCCGCAAGCACCTGGAGGAGATGACGCGGCTTCAGCTCCAGGACGCGCAATCAGAACATGCCGAGACGCAGAAGACCGTCCGCGCCGGCGATGTCGCGGAGGATCCCTTTGTGCGGCGCACCCGTCCTGCTCAGAGCTGGCTGTCATTGATCGCCGGGATCGCGTTCGTGTTCGCCTACGCCCCTCATCCGGACGCCCAGGTGCTGATGATCCTGTTCGGATTCCCTGCCGCGTACCTTGGCCTGCGCGGGGTCGACAAGTGGCGCCGGGTCGGTCAGGCGAAGATATGAAATGACCAATGCGCTCCAATTGCTTCATTGAGGCGTGGGAGCGCTACCGATCAAACAGGATCAGATGGCTCCATATGCGCAAGAGCGACTACAGCCGATGGCATGGAAAGATCCCGGCTCCGTTGCGCTGGCTTGCGCGCATGGCGCTCTACCCGGCCTTCGCACTCTATGCGGCACTGCACATGCTCGCATTTGAGACCTGGCCGCATTTTGCATGGTCGAATGATATAGACGAGCACGCCGAGGAATACGTGCCAAAGGATGACAAAGTCAAGCGCTGGTTTCCGCCGCTCTTTTTCAACGGCATAGTGCGAAGAGTGAAGAAATGACCCTATTCGCTTATCTGCCGCTCCTGCCGCTGCCGTGGATGCTCTATGCTCCACACGTGGTATGGGCGGTTCCAAGATTAATTTGGTGCTAGGAGACCATCATGGCCTATTCAGACGTTTGGACTGCGGCGAATGACGCGGATTTTCAGGGCCGCTGCATGGCTGGCCTGTGGGACATTGCACAGGCGATCGTGACGAATGCCGGGAATGGGACACTGACCACGCCAACCGGGAATCGTGACCTCACCACGGCGGAGTGCGTGAATTTCGCGATGAAGGTATTGCGTGGTGAACAGCAGATCACCCTGCAGCAGCTGGCTGTGCAGATCCTGCGAGATGGGACGATTGCGGCCGATCCAGCGACTTCTTCGGATGGGTCGATCCAATACGACATCAAGGATCGCTGGTTCGACTTCATGGCGATAGGATAAGCCGATGGCAACCAACCTCCTTTGGACGAGTTACGCTGCAGCCGCGGCTGAGCTGCTCGACAGCGACAACCTAAACTCGCTTGCAACGTCCTGTTGGGCCTCCGCGAACGAGTCAAGTGACACGATCACAACGTCGATTGACAACACGAGCAATCTCTATACATTCATCGATGTCGGCATCGTGCTTGCTAGCCTGAATATTACGGCGGCGGGAACGGTTGATGTTTTACTGCTGCCAATGAACATGGATGGAAGCACATGGCCTTACTTCGCTGTCGATCACTCGACCGCTGGAAATAACAAGGTTCCAACGCACAATGGCGTTTACAGCGCTAGCTTCCAGATTTTGAACGGAGCCCAGTCGCAGGTCATAGAACGCGTCCCAATCGGGCCGACAAAGTATCTCGCGGTGGTTAAAAACAACACCGGGGTCGCGCTGTCCAGCTCTGGCAATCACGCGTATTACCGGGCCTACACCGCGCAAGCCGCCTGATGTCTTCGATCCTCGTCCCGGGCCGCCATCCGCTGCACACGCTGCTGCGCGAGCCGCGCTTTCTTGCGCCGAGCGGAAAGCCGACCGATTGCCAGCCTACATCCCGGTTTGGGAAGATTCTATCTCTCACCGTGGTTGACCCTTCCCGGTCATTGGAACAGCAGGACCTCGCGAGCGGGAATGGCTGGGCGATTACAGGAAGCCCGTCACTCATATCCGGGGATTTTAACAGTGGGATCATTACGGCTGGATCGGGGGCTTACCTTTCGCAGCCGCAGCTCGGATTGCCAAGTGCCTTCACGGTAGTCTGCATTTGCTTTCGTAATACAGCGTCAGACTGCATTTTTGCGTCACGATCATCGGGGGGCACTTTTGATTTTCAAGTTTATTTATCTGCTTCGTCGAATGCTGTATTTGTCCAGTATGGGGCAGGCGGCGCATCTTTAATAGCCACGGGGTGCCCGATTGGTACGGGCACGCCGGTCAAGATGTACGGCAGATTCAATGGAGCACAAGCGGATATATGGGCTAACGGATATCGGGGGGCCACTTCGACATACAGTGGCAGTGGCCTTACTTCTGGCGCAACTAGCTTGTTCTCCGGGTCGTTCTCTAATGGAGGGGCCGTTGCGCTTGCGGCCATCGTCGATGGCTGCCTTCCTGATTCTGTCTGTCAGCAGATCCTACAAACGCCTAATCTGCTACTGGAGCCTTGCAATAAATCCCCGCTGATCTTCGATCTCGGTGGCGGCGGTGGCGGCGCAACACTTTCAGTAAATAATTCCTCTCATACGCAAAGCGCTGACACTATAGCGCTCACCCAGGCGAATGTTTTAGCGGTAGCCTATGCTGCGCATATACAGACTGCGGATTCAGTAGCGCTTGCCCAGGCCAATCTGCTCGCAGTGGAGAACGCGCTCCACGCTCAAAGCGCGGACGCAATAGCGCTGTCTTCTGCTGGAAGCCTTTCGATAGATGGTGCTTTTCAGGCGCAGACTGCAGACTCAGTAGCGCTCGCCCAGGCCAATTTGCTTGCGGTAGCGAACGCTCTTC
>Ga0307440_1000058_pt1 | contig 44049 bp, 43 predicted proteins | sample SalMarWE160410MG_FD_202150 | JGI IMG/M metagenome (GOLD analysis project Ga0307440, IMG submission 202150) | Salt marsh sediment microbial communities from the Plum Island Ecosystem LTER, Massachusetts, United States - WE1604-10 | ecosystem: Environmental > Aquatic > Marine > Intertidal zone >...
CCGGCTCGATGTTCGCAGCGGGCGCGGGCTCGCCCAGCTTGAGCTTGTTCTGGGTCAGGGTGCCGGTCTTGTCCGAGCACAGTACGTCGATGCCGGCGAGTTCCTCGATGGAGGCCAGCCGCGAGACAATGGCCTTCATGCGCGAGAGCGCCAGCGCGCCCACGGCCATGGTGACGGAAAGCACGGCCGGCATGGCGACGGGAATCGAGGCTACCGTCAGGATCAGCGCGAACTGGATCAGTTCGAGCGGAGGTTCGCCGCGGAACAGCTCGATAATAATGAGTATCGCGACCAACCCGAGGCTGAGGAAGATCAGGTAATCGCCGATGTGCAGCACGGCTTTCTGGAAGTGCGATACGCCGCCGGCTTTTTCCACCAGTGCAGCCGTCTTGCCGAAGGCGGTACGCCCACCGGTGGCCGTGACCGTGCCGGTCATCTCGCCTTGCTTGGCGGTGGATCCCGAATAGGCCGTGTCGCCGCTCTGTTTGTCGACTGGCAGCGATTCGCCGGTCAGGGCGGACTGGTCGACCGAGAGATAGTCGCCTTCCTGCAACTCGATGTCGGCGGGGATGACGTCGCCGAGCCGCACCCGCACCAGGTCGCCCGGGACGAGCTCGCGGGCCGGGATCTCCTGCCATCGCCCGTCGCGGCATACCCGCGCCTTCAGGGCCAATTGGCTCTTGAGGGCTTCGAGTGCGTTTTGTGCCTTGCGTTCCTGCCAGAAGCCGATGACCGCGTTGAACAGCAGCAGGGCGCAGATGACGATGAGATCCGTCCAGTGACGGACGACGGCCGAGAGCACGGCGGCCACTTCGATCATCCAGGGAATCGGCCCCCAGAAGAACTTGAGGAAGCGCAGCCACAGGGCGGTCTTCTCCTCGGGTAAGGCGTTGGGCCCCGTCTCCGCCAGTTTCCTGGCGGCTTCCTGTGCGGAGAGGCCTCCGGTATTCATCGCCGGAGACACATCCGTCGCTGCGTGCGCGTTCGCAGGGTCAGAGGCATGAGTATCCATGGTAAGGCCTATTCAAGGAATTAAAGGAAGGCATATGCGAACGATCCCAAAGCGAGTGCCACCAGCACCACCACGGCCGGTGCGACGGCACGGTTGCGTGCGGTACCCGCGGCATACAGGCTTTTCAGTAGGTTGTTGCTGCCTGAAGCGACGATCACAGCCGTGACGACCAGGGGCGCTGAAACCGCGTAGTGCCCACTGAACAGCGAAAGGATGAAAGGGTCGATGTCGGTAAAGCCCACGACCAGGGAGAGGCTTTTCAGACCGTTCACGCCATAGTGATCGAGCACCAGCGCGGTCAGGCTGGCGAAGAGCACGAACAGCGCGGCAAAGATAAGCGCCGCTCGCAGTTCCAGCGGGTGATGGGGGGGCGGGGCCGGCTCGCCTTGCTCCTGGCGGGCGAATAGCAGCCAGATGCCCCAGGCGGCCAAGGCCGATACGGCTGCACCCGCACCGAAGACCGGTGCCAGGGCCAGGGACAGCTGGGGAGCGAGGATCACGGCAAGGACAAAGAGGCGCACGTACATCATGGCCGTGGCCAGCACGAGTGCCGAGGAGATCGTGCCGGTGTGGGTCGTCCCCCGGGCCCGCGCGCCGATGACGAAGGTCGCCGCGGTACTCGAATACAACCCACCGAGGATGCCCGTCAACAGCAGCCCGCGTTTCTTGAAGAAATAGGTCTGTGCCAGGTAACTGAGATAGGAAATGGCCGAAACCGCCACTACGGCGATCCAGGTTTGGCGGTAGCCGACCGGGATGAAGGGTGCGATTTGCCGGGCCGGCAGCAGCGGCAGGATGATGCCGGCCATGATGACGAATTTGAGTACGGTCGTGACTTCACCTTCCGGCAGCCAGTCCTCGAAACGGCGGATGCGGGGCTTGCCGGTCAGCAACAGCAGTGCCAGCGTCACCACCAGGATCGGGAACCAGAAGGGGGTGTGCAGCGTGAGCGGCCCGATCAAATAGGTCAGCAAGGCGATGAGCTGGACGAGCAGTCCGCCTTCTCCGCTGCTCAGCCGTTCGCGGTAATAGAAGGTGAGCCAGATGGCGAGCGCGGCGAAACCGAACAGGTAGGGCAGGGGCCCGCTTCCTACCAGCTCCAGCAGGAAGCCGATACCCCCGATGAGGGTCAGCGTGCGCGCCGTGCCGAATCCCAGGCCGTGCCCTTCCGTGCGCAGGTAACGGTGGAGTTCCAGGCCGAGCAGGAACGAGAGGCCGAGCGTGATTGCGAACGGCACCAGAATTTCTACGCCGAAATTGGCTGTCGAGAATGTATGGGTGAAAAAGTCCTGCATTTCTTTGACGCCGCGGTCGATCCATGAGCGCTTGACCCATCATCGATTCCACCCCGGGAGCTGTCAAGGGAAACTCCCCCGGCCCATGACTGATATCAATCGGGCTCAGGTGGCACCGGAATTGCCATCCATGGGACAATATTCAGGATTATAACTATGCCGAGGCGTGAGACGTGGAAGCCAAGCCGGCTGAATTACCCCTGAAAACCGATCCGATTCCCGACTTGGTCGCTGATATTGCGGCCGGGCGCATGGTCGTGGTCATGGATGACGAGGGGCGCGAAAACGAAGGCGACCTGGTCATGGCCGCGGCGACTGCGACGGCCGAGCAAGTGGCTTTTTTCGTGCGCCATACCAGCGGCATCATCTGTCTGCCCACCACGCGCGAGCACCTGGAAAAGCTGCATTTGCCCCAGATGGTGCCGGACAACACGGATTTGCATAAAACGGCGTTTACCATTTCAGTGGACTACCGGCACGGCACCACCACAGGCATCTCGGCGCATGATCGGGCCGCCACGATCCGGGCGCTGGCCGATTCCGAATCCAGGCCCGGCGATTTCACGCGCCCCGGCCATATCTTCCCCTTGCGTTATGCCGAGGGCGGCGTGCTCTGCCGCGCGGGACATACCGAAGCCTCGGTGGATCTCGTGCGCATGGCCGGGCTGGGCGAGAGCGCGGTGATCAGCGAGATCGTCAACGAAGACGGCAGCATGAAGCGCGGCGCGGAGCTTTTACGCTTTGCCCGCGAGCATGGCCTGAAAGTCGGCACGATTGCCGATCTCATCCGTTACCGCCTGCGCACGGAAAAGAGTGTCGAGCGGTTGATCGAGCGAACCGTGCCGACATCCTATGGCGAATTCCGGCTGGTCGCTTACGAAGACCATGTGCATGCCGCGGTACATCTCGCGTTGGTGCGGGGTGAGATCGATCCCGAGCGCGAAACCCGCGTGCGCGTGCAGTTACAAAGCACGCTGGGCGATGTGCTGGGCATCCAGTGGCCGGCCCTGGGTTGGCCGCTTGCCGCGGGAATGGGACGCATCGCCAACGAAGGTGGAGTGTTGGTACTGTTGCGCCAGCCCGAAGACCCGGCCGCGCTCATCAGCCAGATCGAGCAGGCCGGTGTGGGTTCGGCGTCGAGCATAGCCGCCGGTGAAGAGGAGGCCCAGGCCTTGCGCACCTACGGCATCGGCGCTCAGATCCTCACCGATTTGGGTGTCCGCCGGATGCGCGTTTATTCGGCGCCTCGCAAAATGCGGGCGATTTCCGGTTTCGGCCTCGAGATCACCGGTTATATCGACGAATGATTTCGCCGGGTTCCGCGGGTCTCATTGCTATAATTCCGCTTCAAACTCCAAGTTACAGATATGTCTGAGCACTCCGGCGCCTACCTGATCCTTACCGCCCAATTCAATTCATTGGTCACCGAACGGCTGGCCGCCGGTGCGCGCGACGTCCTGCAGCGCGCGGGTGTTCCCGGCAAACACATCGAGGACGGCCACGTCGCAGGCGCATGGGAGTTGCCTCCGGTCGCGGCTGCGGCTGCGCGAAGCGGGCGTTACGCTGCGATCATTGCGTGCGGCGCAGTGATCCGTGGCGAGACGCCGCATTTCGATCATGTCGCACGGACCGCGGTCGATGGCCTGGCCAAGGTCCAGTTCGATACGCTGGTGCCGGTCGGATTGGCGCTGCTGACGACCGACACGCTCGAGCAGGCGCTCAATCGCGCTGGAGGCAAAGCCGGCAACAAGGGTGGCGAAGCGGCTCTCGCAGCACTCGAATCTGTCGAGGCGCTTCAGACTTACCGGGACCGGAACTGATCGGTTACGGCGGATTCATTTATGACTACTCCCCCTAAAAGCGCTGCGGCCACTCGCGGCCGTCGCGGCGCTCGCCGGCTGGCGGTGCAGGCGATTTATCAGTGGCTGATGGCCGGTGGCGACGTCCCCGTGATCGTCTCCGAATTCATCCGGGAGCGGGCCGCGGCGGGATTGGACCAGGATTATTTTCGCGAGCTGGTCACAACGTGCCTGAATGACCGCGATTCCCTCGAGGCCTTGCTTCAGCCCGAACTGAATTGCCCGCCGGAACAACTCGATCCGGTGGAGCACGCGATTCTGCTGGTCGGTGTGACGGAAATGCGGGATCGGCGGGAATTGTCCGTATCGATCATCATCAACGAGGCGGTGGAACTGGCCAAGGCGTTCGGCGCCGATAACGGTCATCGTTTCGTGAACGGTGTACTGGACAAACTGGCCGCCGGCATCCGGCCCGAGGTGCGTGCCCGGCTTCGGGACTAGCAGCGTGGATGAGTTCGCAGTTATCGAACGCTTTTTCCGGGGACGCGGAGCGGCGCGTTCGGATGTGCATGTCGGCGTGGGCGACGATGCCGCCATCGTGTCACCGGCGCCGGGCCGGGAGCTGGTACTGACCACGGATACTCTGGTTGCCGGGCGGCACTTTCCTGCCGAGGGCTTCCCGGCCCATGCCCTCGGGCATCGGGCATTGGCGGTCAACTTGAGTGACATGGCGGCGATGGGTGCGGCCCCGGCCTGGGCCCTGATGTCATTGACTCTCCCCGAAGCGGACGAGACGTGGCTGGAAGCGTTCGCGGACGGATTCAGTTCTCTGGCCGAACGCCTGGATGTGGCCCTGGTCGGCGGAAATCTTGCGGTCGGTTCGCTCACCGTTTGCGTGACCCTGGCCGGGCAAGGTGAACGCGGACATTTGTTGAAGCGTTCGGGCGCCCGCGAAGGCGATGCGCTCTATGTGACCGGGCGGCTTGGAGGTGGAACAGCGGGCCTGAGGGCTTTGCGCGCAGGGGCTCCCATCGATCACCCGCAAGTACGAACCTATGCGCGTCCCGAACCGCGTGTTGAAGCGGGCAGGATCCTGGCCCGGCATGCACATGCGGCTATCGATGTCTCCGATGGTTTGTTGGGGGATCTGGCCAAGTTGCTCGCGGCATCCGGTGGCCTAGGTGCGGATTTGAGCAGTGTAGCCATGCCGCTGGCATCGGGCGCCAAGCTGGAAGATGCTCTGGGGCCGAGCGACGATTACGAACTGCTGGTCAGCTTGCCGGAGGCAGAAGGAGAACAGGTGGCCACGCAGCTCGGTTGCGAATGGCACCGCATCGGCTGCATCACCGCAGGGCCGGGCATCCGTCTGGATGGCGAAGCGGTCATGGCCGAATCCCGGGGGTATCGCCACTTCTCATGAAACTGAAGCGCTCGCACACGACCGGCGCCCGGGCCCTGGGCAGGGATCCCGAGGCCTGGCTCGCATTCGGCCTCGGCACGGGTTTGGTGCCTTATGCCCCAGGGACGTGGGGGGCCGTGCTCGGCTTGCCCCTGGCCTGGGGGCTGCACCTGGGTGGTCCGATTGTCTACGTTGTTGCCACGCTGGCGATCGTATTTGCCGGCATCCGTCTGTGTGGCCATACGGCACGCCGGCTGGGCGTCCATGATCATCCCGGCATCAACTTTGACGAGGTAGCGGGCCAGTTGGTGGCCTGTGCCGTGGCTCCTTTGAATTGGCGTTGGTTTCTGTTGGCGTTTCTTCTCTTCCGCTTTTTCGATATCCTCAAACCGGGGCCGATTCGCTGGCTTGATAAGCATTTAGGGGGCGGATTGGGTATTATGACTGACGACGTTGCCGCCGGTGCGGCGGCGGGCCTACTTGTATGGCTTTTGAGGTTCGCTATAAAGTAGGTGAGCAGTGGATGCAAATAGGCTGAATTTACAGCAACTACTGTGTCTAATATAGTGGGTCACTGACATAGGGAGAGCCCGCGTCAGACTCGCTTTGACACGGGGCGTCAGGCATATGATAGAAACAGCAAGACAAAGGGGATTGGAGCGGATCGACCGCTATGTGATTACCCGCGAACTAGGTCGCGGGAGCACGAGTGTTGTCTATCTGGCGCACGACGTCGAACGGGGTTCCGATGTGGCCGTCAAGCTCTATCACCCTGATCATGTGCGTCCCGAGCGTGCCCAAACCCGCCGCAAGCTCTTCGTGAACGAAGCGCGTCTGGCGGGCGAACTGAATCATCCCAATCTGGTATCGGTGCTGGATGCGGGCACTTCGGGTGAAGACGCCTACATCGTTACCGAATACTTGCGAGGAGCCACGCCCTTAAGTGCTTATACGCGGCTGATCGACCTGCTGCCGCAACAGCAGGTCGCGGAACTGCTTTTTGCCTGTGCCAAGGCGCTCGATTATGCGCACCGCAGGGGAGTCATTCATCGTGATATCAAGCCCAGCAATATCCTGTTGATGCCGGATGGCACCCCGAAGATCATTGACTTCGGCGTGGCCGTGCACTCAATGACCGGCACCCAGACGGTGACCGGTCTGGTTGGGTCACCAAGCTATATGGCGCCCGAGCAGGTGAAGAATGGCACCGCTACGGCTTTGTCCGATATCTATTCGTTGGGTGTGGTGGGTTACGAGCTGTTGACCAGCAAACGGCCTTTCTACGGCGAGAATCTCTCCCATCTCGTACACCAGATCATCTATGCGACACCACCGCCATTGCTGAAGTTGCGGGCGAGCGTGCCACGCGCCCTGGCTAATCTCGTCGAGCGGGCCATGGAAAAAGATCCCGAGAAGCGTTTCCCCAATGCGTTGGCGATGGCCGCGGTGCTGGCGCGGGTTGTATCCGAGTTCGAACAGGATGCCGGTCGTCTCGAATTACAGGACCGCTTTGACATAGTCCGTCATTTGCCGTTTTTTAAGGATTTCAGCTATGCCGCGGTATGGGAAGCGGTCAGTCATAGCGGTTGGCACAATTACGAAGAAGACGAGGAAGTACTGGCTGCAGATACTCATGCACGTGCGTTTTATGTCGTAGTGTCAGGCGAACTCGCGCTTGAGCGCGATGGTCGGCAGATCGACGTTTTGCGGCGTGGGGAAACCCTCGGAGCATTATCCCTGCTTGCGGGACGTGCCGTGCGCAGCCGGGCCGTTGCGCTGTCGCCCTTGCTGGTGATGCGCATCGATGCCGCCCAACTGGAAGCCATGTCCGCCGAGTGTCAGCTGGCCTTCCAGAAAGTATTCAACAAGGATTTGCTGCGTCAGCTGGCGGCTGCCTGCCGCGAACGCGACTCTAAATAGAGATTTTCTCGCAAAGGCGCAGAGGGCAGAATAAGATGCCAGGATTTTCTCATCCTGGGGCAAGTTCTCTTTCTGTAACGAACTGAAACGTCCTTGTTTCTGTAAGTTGACCGCTTGTGCGAAGCGTATTTCCCTAGCCGATTATCGAAAGATAAAAGATGTTGTACTGGTGATTTCTCTGCGCCTTTGTGTCTCTGCGAGAGTTTATAAAGGAATGCCTCTTCGGCTGGATTCTTATTCGCTGTGTTCGATGACGGCGTAGGCGGAATGGTTGTGGATGGATTCGAAGTTTTCCACTTCCACCCGGAAAGCGTCGATGTCCGGATGTTCTTTAAGGCGCAGAGCGACGTCACGCACCATGTCCTCAACGAACTTTGGATTGTCGTAGGCCTGTTCGGTGACGTGCTTCTCGTCTTCACGCTTGAGCAGACCGTAGAGCGGGGCGGAGGCTTCCGCCTCGACCAGTTCGATCAGCGCACCGATGCCGATGGTTTCCGTTCCATCGACCACGACCCGTACGTGCGAACGTTGGTTGTGCGCGCCATAAGCGGAAATTTCCTTCGAGCACGGGCACAGGCTGGTAACGGGGATCGTGACATCGGTCGTGATGCGGGCCTTGCCGCCCGCGAGCCGTGCATGCAACCGCACGCGGTAGTCCATGGGACTGCCTACGCCGGTAATGGGGGCTTTCTTGTGCACGAAGAACGGGAAATCGAATGCGATTTCGCTGATGCGGGCCTCCAGGCGCGCCGCCATGTCGGCCAACAGCTGCGGCAAGGCAGGGGCGGATAGTGGCTTCTGCTGTTCCGAAAGTAAGGCCACAAAGCGAGACATATGGGTGCCGCGCCGTTCTGGGGGCAATTCCACACTGCATGACACTTCGGAGACCGTGTGCTGGATTTCACCGGCGTCCTCGACGAGGATCGGCAGTTTCAGACGGCGTATGCCGACGGCGTCGATGGCCATGTGCCGGCCATCACGCTGGCCCTGTACGTCTTCGATCTCGTTGGTACGGCTGGTGGGCAGGGTTTCCCATTCCATATCAGGAGGCCCTCGCTTGTTGGGCTTTTCCGGCGGCTTTCAGCCAGTCGCGTATTCGTTGCTCGATGCCTTCGGCATCCAGGCCCAGGCTGGCAAGCACTTCCTCGCGGCTGCCGTGATCGCAGAATTCATCGGGCAAACCGATGTTGAGCACCGGGCATTCGATGCCCATCTCGGCCATGGCTTCGAGCACGCCGCTGCCGGCGCCGCCGGCGACGACATTGTCCTCGATCGTGATCAGGCAAGAATGCTTTTCCGCTATCTCGCGTATGACACCCAGGTCGAGCGGTTTTACGAAACGCATGTTAACCAGAGTCGCATCGAGCGATTCCGCGACTTCGGCTGCCGTCGGCACCAGGGCGCCGAAGGCAAGCAGGGCAATTGATTTGCCGCGGCGGCGTACCTCGGCCTTGCCGATCGGCAGGGCCTTCAGTTCCTTGTCGGGCTCGATGCCCGGACCGCTGCCGCGGGGGTAGCGAACGGCGCTCGGCTGGTCAAGCCGGAAACCGGTGGTCAGCATTTGCCGGCACTCGTTTTCGTCGGCCGGAGCCATGACCACCATATTGGGCACGCAGCGTAGATAGGAAAAGTCCAGGGCACCCTGATGGGTGGCGCCATCGCCACCGACGATGCCGGCGCGGTCGATGGCGAACAGGACCGGCAGTTCCTGAATGGCTACGTCATGGATCAATTGGTCGTAGCCGCGTTGCAGGAATGTCGAATAAATGGCCACGACGGGTTTGATGCCCTCGATGGCGAGGCCCGCCGCCAAGGTGACCGCATGCTGCTCGGCAATGCCGACGTCCGCGTAGCGGTCGGGATATTGGCGCTGGAATTCAACGAGTCCGGAGCCTTCACGCATGGCCGGCGTGATCGCATACAGCTGTTTGTCCTCCGCGGCCATATCGCACAGCCACTGGCCGAATATCTTGGAGTAGGTCGGCTTGCTGGATTTCTTGGCTAATTCACCCGACACCGGATCGAACTTGCCGGGACCGTGCCAGGTGATGGGATCGGCCTCTGCCGGTCCATAACCCTTACCTTTGCGCGTGACGATATGCAGGAATTGCGGTCCCGACAGGTTGCGCATGTTGCGCAGCGTGCGTACCAGCGCCGGCAGGTCATGGCCGTCGATGGGCCCGACGTAGTTCCAGCCGAGTTCCTCGAAAAGCGTGCCGGGCGTGACCATGCCCTTGACCATGGACTCGGATCGGCGCGCCAGTTCCCAAGCCGCCGGCATGTGCGAGAGCACGCGCTTGCCGCCCTCGCGCACCGTCGTGTAGAGCTTGCCGGAGAGCAGGCCGCTCAGGTAATTGACCATGGCCCCGACGTTTTCCGAGATCGACATCGCATTGTCGTTGAGGATGACGAGCATGTCGGGTCGCGCATCGCCGCCGTGGTTGAGGGCTTCGAAGGCCATTCCCGCGGTCATCGCGCCGTCACCGACCACTGCGGCGACCTTGCGTGGATCATGCTGGTAGCGCAATCCCAGCGCCATGCCCAATGCGGCTCCGATGGCTGTCCCCGCGTGACCGACGCCCAGCGTGTCGTATTCGCTTTCCTGGCGTCGGGGGAAGGGAGCCAGCCCTCCAAACTTGCGGATGGTATGCAACTGGTCGCGTCGGCCGGTGAGGACTTTGTGCGGGTAAGCCTGGTGGCCGACGTCCCAGACGATACGGTCTTCCGGGGTTTGGTACACATAGTGCAGGGCGACCGTCAGTTCCACGGTGCCCAGCCCGGCGGCGAAATGGCCGCCGATACCGCTGACGGTTTCGACGAGGTAGGCGCGTAGCTCGTCGGCGACGGTCTTCAGTTGGCCTTCGTCTAGCTCGCGGAGGTCGGCGGGCGAATCGATACGGGACAGCAGGGGATAACGCTCGGTGTCGAGCATCGGCAGACCCCGGGTGGAACTGACATCTATTATCGCGTCCGCGTCAAGCTGATTCAAGCGCGTGATTGAAAAAAACAGCTCAACAGCGTGCGAAAGCCCTGAAAAGGGGGCTTTTGCATGGCAGTGCTGTTACAATATGCAGTTCGGGCTTGACCTGAATCGAATTCAACCGCGTGTTAATCCAAACGGACGGAACTCGTACCTACGTGTCCATCTGGCAGTACTACTCGGCGCCCACTCCGGCCCGCACGGAGTTCTGCCCCCACCCCTGCCTGAGTCCATGAAAAGCATACCGGAAAGAAATGCCTCCACGCCGCTTTATGGCGGCAGCGCCTCCTTCGTCGAAGACCTTTACGAGGATTGGCTCGAAGATCCTTCCGCGGTACCCGAGGAATGGCGTCAATACTTTGAACGTACGGGTGAACGCAGCGATGAGCCGCGCAGCCCGGTAGAACAGGCGCTGGCGGCACGCGGCACGACGCGGCGGGCCGCTGCGGCGGTTGCCGGCCGCGGGGCACTGGACGGTGCCGCGCAACGGCTGCTCGACACGTGGCGGCTGCTGGGCCATCGTCTCGCACACACCGATCCCCTGGACCTGTCGGAAATTCCGAGGATTCGCGAACTGGAGCCAGCCAGCTTCGGGCTGAGCGAGTCCGACATGAGCGAAACGGTGGAGACCGACTGGGGCGGTGCCCATGACAGGCGCAAGTTGGGCGATCTCTATGCCTTGATGCAGCAAGTCTACAGTGGCACGTTCGCGTCCGAATTCGCCTACGTCTCCGAGCCCGAGGAACGCCGCTGGCTCGCGCAACGCATAGAGCGCGGTAACGGCGAATTTGCATTGAACGACGAAGCGCGCCGCTTTGTATTGGCGGAATTGACGGCAGCCGAAGGCCTGGAGCGTTACCTGCACCGGCGTTTCGTGGGGCAGAAGCGTTTCTCGCTGGAAGGCGGCGATACGCTGATTCCCCTTCTGAACGATTTGATCCGTGGGGCCGGAAAGGATGGGGTTAAGGAGATCATTATCGGCATGGCGCACCGCGGGCGCCTGAACGTGCTGGTGAACATCCTCGGGAAATCGCCGGGAGATTTGTTCTCGGAATTCGAAGGCAAGCACGCCGAGGGCTCCGGTTCGGGCGATGTCAAATACCATCTCGGCTATTCTTCCGACGTGCAGACCGATGGCGGCCCGGTACATCTGGTGTTGGCCTTCAACCCTTCGCATCTGGAAGCGGTCGATCCGGTGGTCGAAGGATCCGTGCGAGCCCGCCAGGATCGCGGCGGAGACCATCGTGGCCAATATGTATTGCCGGTGCTGATCCACGGCGATGCCTCGCTCTCCGGGCAGGGCGTCGTGATGGAAACCCTGCAGATGTCGCAGACGAACGGCTTCGGCACCGGTGGTACCGTGCATATTGCGCTCAACAACCAGATCGGGTTCACCATCAGCGATCCGCACGATGCGCGCTCCAGCCGTTATTGCACCGACGTGGCCAAGATGCTGGAAGCGCCGGTATTCCATGTGAACGGTGACGATCCGGAAGCGGCGCTCAAGGCGATTCGCCTGGCGTTTGCGTACCGCCAGCGTTTCGGCAAGGATGCGTTTGTGGATCTCGTTTGCTATCGCCGCCAGGGACACAACGAGGCCGACGAGCCAGCCGTGACGCAACCGCTGATGTACGATGTTATTCGCAGCCATGCGACGCCGCGTGCGCTCTACGCCGAGCGCTTGAGCCAAAGCGGGGTGATCGACGAACAGCAGGCGCAATCACTACTCGACGGTTACAACAACGGGCTCGACGAAGGTCGCGTGCTGGAACAGGCGACGCTGCCCCAAGTGAAAGGAGAGTTCACACGCACGGACTGGCGTCCTTTCAAGGGCAAGAGTTGGGACCAGGACGCAAGCACAGGCGTGCCGGTTGAGCAGCTGAAAGAATTGGGTGAAAGCCTTTGCCGGTTGCCGGAGGGCTTCGAGCCGCACAATCGCGCCGAGCGCGTGGTCAGTGAGCGCAAGAAGATGATCGCCGGCGAGATTCCGCTCGACTGGGGCTGCGCCGAAAACCTTTGCTACGCAAGTCTTGTCGAGAGTGGTCATGCCGTGCGCCTGACCGGACAGGATTGCGTGCGCGGTACCTTTTTCCACCGCCATGCGGCCTACCATGACAAAAACACGAATGAGCGCTGGTCGCCCTTGCAGCACATCAGCGACGATCAGGCCGATTTCATGGTCTATGACTCATTCCTTTCGGAAGAGGCTGTGGTTGGCTTCGAGTATGGCTATGCGACCGCCAGCCCGAACGACCTGGTGTTGTGGGAGGCCCAGTACGGCGATTTTGCCAACGGCGCCCAGGTTATGGTCGACCAGTTCATCAGCTCGGGCGAGGCCAAGTGGAATCGCCTTTGCGGTTTGACCCTGCTGCTGCCGCACGGTTATGAAGGCGCAGGCCCCGAGCATTCGTCGGCACGCCTGGAACGTTACCTGCAGCTCTGCGCGGGCAACAACATGCAGGTGTGCGTGCCGACCTCGGCGGCGCAGATTTTCCACCTGCTACGTCGGCAGGTCGTGCGTGAATTCCGTGCGCCGCTGATCGTGATGTCGCCCAAGAGCCTGCTGCGCCACAAGCTCGCGAGTTCGTCCATGGAAGAGTTGGCCACCGGCCAGTTCCAGCTTTTGATACCCGAGAGCGAGAAATTGGCGGCCGGCAAAGTCAGACGCGTCGTCTTCTGCAGCGGCAAACTGTATTACCAGCTTGTCGAGCGGCGTGCGAAAGAAGGCATCGACGATATTGCCATTGTGCGTATCGAGCAACTCTATCCTTTCCCCCGCGAGCAATACGCCGCCGTGCTGGATCAATACAAGCAGGCGAAGGAAATCGTCTGGAGCCAGGAAGAGCCCGAAAACCAGGGTGCCTGGTACCAGATACGCCACCGTTTGCAGGAATCGCTGAATCATCGCCAGACGCTGGTTTACGCCGGGCGCGAAGCCTCCGCGGCGCCGGCGACTGGCTACGCCAGGAAGCATCAAGTCGAGGAGCAGGCATTGATCGAGAATGCCCTGGGCCTCGGCGATCGGAATCAAACCCAGAGCAAGGTCAAAAAACTGGAGTCGAAATGAGCACCGAAATCAAGGTCCCGCAGTTGCCCGAATCCGTAACCGAGGCAACGTTGGTCAGTTGGCACAAGAAACCGGGTGACGCCGTCCAGCGCGACGAAAACCTGGTGGATATCGAAACCGACAAGGTGGTGCTCGAAGTGCCCGCTCCGGTTTCGGGCGTGCTCAAGGAAGTCAAGGTCGAGGACGGTGCCACCGTCGGCGCCGACGATGTGATTGCCTTGATCGAGGAAGGCGAGGCCCCGGCCAAGAAAGCCGAACCCGAGGCGCCCAAGGAAGAAAAAGCGGAAGAGGCGCCCAAGGCTGAAGCTTCGAGCAAGCACGAGCCGGCGAAAACCACGGGCGCGGGCAAGCCGCTGTCGCCCTCGGTTCGCCGTTTGGTCGAGGAGCACAACCTGGATCCGGGCGTGATTCCGGCCTCGGGCCGCGACGGCCGCCTGACCAAGGCCGACGTGCTCAGTTTCATGGAAAAAGGCCCGTCTGCCCCGGCGCAGGCGAACAAGGCACCGGCACCCGCGCTGCGCGGTGCCCGCGAGGAGCGCCGCGTGCAGATGTCGCGCATGCGCGCGCGCATCGCCGAGCGCATGATCGAATCGCAGAGCACGACCGCCATGCTGACCTCGTTCAACGAAGTCGACCTGGGTGCGGTCATGGAGATTCGCAAGCGCTACAAGACGGACTTCGAGAAACGCCACGAGGTGCGCCTCGGCTTCATGTCCTTCTTCGTAAAGGCCGCAGTGAAGGCATTGCAGAAGCACCCGGTCGTCAACGCCTCGGTCGAGGACAATGACATCGTCTATCACGACTACTGGGACATCGGCGTGGCGGTCTCCACCGACCGCGGCTTGGTCGTTCCCGTGCTGCGCGACTGCGACCAGTTGTCCTTCGCCGAAGTCGAAGGGCAGATCGCCGGTTACGCGAAGAAGGCGCGCGACGGCAAGATCGCCATCGAGGACATCACCGGCGGTACCTTCACCGTGACCAACGGCGGTGTGTTCGGTTCGCTGTTGTCCACGCCGATCATCAACCCGCCGCAGAGCGCGATCCTCGGCATGCACAAGATCCAGGAGCGTCCCATGGTGGTCGACGGCGAGATCCAGGTGCGCCCGATGATGTACATCGCGCTGACCTACGACCATCGCATCATCGACGGCAAGGACGCGGTGTTGTTCCTGGTGGCCATTAAGGAAGCGCTGGAGGACCCGGCCCGCCTGCTGATCGATCTTTGATAGATGCAACCACGGAGATCACAGAGATCGCAGAGAAGAATGCACGGGCCATGATTTGAAAGGTGTTGCGATCCATTTGGCGTGGCCGTGAAACCGATTTTCAGGTGAATGGGCTTTGCGGAAGGTTATCGGTTTTCCTCTATGCTCTCTGTGTGCTCTGCGGTAAATCCGAATCCTGAAACAGACGAACTGATTTTGATTGGAGAAAATTCATGAGCGATTCATATGACGTCATCGTCATCGGCGGCGGACCGGGCGGTTACATTGCCGCGATCCGTGCGGCACAGAACGGCCTGAAGACCGGCTGCATCGACAAGTGGGTGAACCATGATGGTTCGACCGCCTTCGGCGGCACCTGCCTCAATGCGGGCTGCATTCCCTCCAAGGCGATGCTCGAATCCTCGGAATGGTACGAGCGCTCCGGGCACGAGTTCGGCGACATGGGCATCAAGATCAGCAAGGTCGAACTGGACCTCGCGACGATGCAAAAGCGCCGCGCCGCGATCGTCAAGCAGTTCACCGGAGGTGTCGCACAGCTTCTCAAGGCCAACGGCGTGACCGCCTACGAAGGTGCCGCGACCCTGGAGAAGGGCAACAAGGTCACCGTTGAGGGCCACGACGGCAAGAAGCAAACGCTTTCCGCCAAGAACATCATTCTCGCCGCTGGTTCGGTACCGGTCGAGCTCAAACCGTTGCCGTTCGACGGCAAAGACATCGTCGATTCCTGGGATGCGCTGGAATTCGACAGCGTGCCGAAGCGTCTGGGCGTGATCGGCGCCGGCGTCATCGGCCTGGAAATGGGCAGCGTCTGGCGCCGCCTGGGCAGCGAGGTCACCATCCTCGAAGCGCTGGACGAGTTCCTGCCGATGGCCGATGCGCAGGTGGCGAAGGAAGCGCAGAAGCAGTTCAAGCGCCAGGGCCTCGATATCCGTATGGGCACCAAGGTCACCGGCGCCAAGAAAGGCAAGAGCGGCATCACGCTCACTTACGAGACCGCCAAGGGCAAGGAAACGCTCGAAGTGGACAAGGTACTGGTTGCTGTCGGCCGGCGTCCCTACGCCGAAGGGTTGCTTGGCAAGGACACGGGCGTGAAGCTCGATCAGCGCGGCTTCGTCGAGGTTGACGAGGAGTGCTTCACTGGCGTCGAGGGTGTCTATGCCATAGGCGATCTCGTTCGCGGACCGATGCTTGCGCACAAGGCGAGCGAAGAGGGTGTGATGGTCGCCGACTTGATCGCGGGCAAGGTGGCCGAGGTCAACTATGAGGCCGTGCCGTCAATCATTTATACCGCTCCTGAAGTCGCCTGGGTGGGCAAGAGCGAGCAGGCGCTCAAAAAAGAGGGTGTGCCGATCAAGACGGGCAGTTTCCCGTTCGCGGCCAACGGACGGGCCAAGGCGCTCAACATGGCCGTAGGCATGGTCAAGATGATCGCCCACAAGAACACCGACGAGATTCTCGGCGTGCACATCGTCGGACCCTTCGCTTCCGAGCTGATCGCCGAAGCCGTGCTGGCGATGGAATACCGGGCCAGTGCCGAGGACATCCAGCGAACCATCCACGCCCACCCGACCTTGTCGGAAGCCCTGCACGAGGCTTCGCTCAGCGTGGACAACCGCGCCCTCAACACGGTGAATCGCCGTTAAGGGACTCGCAGGTTTCACGCCTGCCTGCAAGGAGACGCGGGGCATCGTTGCTGTGAACCGTCGGTGGATAGGTTACGTAATGCTTGCGGTATCAGCCGTTATGGCGTTGGGTGCCGCAGCGCCGCCTGCTTTCGGAGCTGGCGGCCCCCTGGGCATCGACCACCGTTGGCATTACGATGACTCGGGCATCTGGGGCAAGGCGCATCAGAACCAGATCCTGTTCGGCACTGGTCTGGCGATCGCGGCCACCGCACTGTGGGAAGGCAACAACAACCGCCTTGGCCACACCATGTGGCAATCGGGCGATGCCATTGCACTCTCGCTGGCGGCTGACTTTACCTTGTCCAATGTGTTCCAGCGTGAAAGGCCGGAAGATACGAACAATCCCAATCGCTGGTTTCAGGGATTCGGTAACACCAGTTTTCCGAGTGGTCATGCGATGCTCTCTGCGGCCGCGGTGACACCGATTGTGCTCGAATACCACAATGACCATCCCTGGGTGTGGGCTCTGGAAGCAATCCCGTTGTACGAGGGCATCGCCCGCGTGAAAACGCGCATGCACTGGCAGACGGACGTCCTCGCGGGCTGGGCCATCGGTTCTGCGCTCGGCTGGTACGCGCATTCGCGCAAGATACCCATCTGGATCACGATTTTGCCGAAAGGGTTTGCTGTCGGCCTCTACACCCGCTTCTGACCAACGACACGCTGGAGCTACTGCGCTCGGCATCGTACCTCGTCATTCCGGACGCGAAGCGATCCGGAATCCAGTGAATCTTAGGTATCAGCAACTTGCTGAAAGATCAGGACAGAACTTTATTCTCAATCCGCAGGATCCCGCCGCCCGTCGATAGGAGTCACGAGCGATGAGAAGGGTAACGCGAATAATTCCCTTGCTGCTGTTTCTTGCGCCCGCGGTCGCACAACAAAAATCAGACGTGAGCGACGGCGCTGACATGTCTAAGGATGATGTTTATGAAACGTTGGATTCTATGGGTTTTAAGCTTTACTTGTTGATTTGCGATTGAATTTGATTCGGGATTTGCATGATCGACTGATTCAGATAATGGTGTCCGGGATCCCTATATCCAAAAAACCATGATTTGAGCGGGTCAGATTTCCATGCAAATCAACAGTTCTTCATTCATTTCGTGCTCATCATCGATGCCATTATTAGTGTTAACAGATCCTAGAATAATATGAGGCAGATCGCAGTTTACGAATTATGGGTCTTTACCGAATTTCCTCTGAAAATGTATAGATTTGCCTAATTTTGCCTGCTATATTTGAGATGTGAATACATGTTTCACGGCCATATTCAGCATTGTGCTGAAGACGGTCTAGCCCCAAAGGAGGGAAGGTCATGACAGATGAGGCTACGAAACCGTTAATTGGAAAGTTTGAAATTCCTCTTCCAAAGGATATATCCGAAGAGGAATTCAATGCCAAGATTACAGGTACAGGGCCCAAATCCACAAAGACAGGAGGGTTTGGGGGTTCTCCATCGGATACTGCTGCTGATGTTGATGCTGATTTTTAGAACTCTTTAATTAAGAAATCAGTTGGGAGAATCAGATAAATTTGGAACCACTCCCACTTATTGTTGCTGGTTATAAGGACCCTCATGTAGAGGCTGTCCTGGCACATTTTAAGAAATCTGGAGTGGTTCCTATTATTGTCAATAGAGCATCACTACCACAACAAAATCTAACTATTTGTGATGACGAGGTATGCATTGGAGATTACAGAATTAATGCCATAACATCCATATGGTATCGGAGATCATTGCCACTCATTTTCCCGGAGGATATGGAAGAAAAATGGGCTCAGTGGGGAGAGCAGGAGTTCAGCAGCGCTTTTCTTGCCGCTCTTTATCAGTGTGATGCATTGTGGGTTAATGATCCGTTCCAGAATAGATACGCATCGCTAAAGCCATTACAGCTAAAAATGGCGTCTTCTGCCGGGTTTTGCGTGCCGGAATATATAGTTACGTCGTCCCCGGATGAGGCAAGATCATTTGCGGAAACTCAAGGGCTTGAAGAAACCGTGATTAAACCTCTGGGAAGACCTATTGTTGGGAATTATCGTATCGGGCCATCAGTTATATTTACGAACACATGTTCGACTATTGGAGAAAATGATTGGGAAAGCATAAGATTCTCGCCTTCCATTCTTCAAAGGCGTATTCATAGAAAATCCGAAGTGAGGGTTACCATTGTGGGGGATGATGTGTTTGCGGCTGAGATTGATGTTTCTTTTATTGATAACATCGTTGATTATCGCACGGAAGATCCATATAAATTGCCTCACCATGTAATTTATCTTTCCCAGGATTTCAGATCAAAATGTCATGATTTGATGAAATTTTTCGGTCTTCATTTTGCAGCTTTTGATTTTCTAAAAGGCGAGGACGACGTTTTGTATTTCACGGAAATCAATCCCAATGGCCAATGGCTATGGATTGAAGAATTAACCGGACTTCAGATATCCTCGTCCATAGCCTCTCTACTGGTGCGTAAATAATAGGGGACGACCAACAGGAGGCAGACCGCTGGTTTTGGATATTGGTTTTCAAGCCGAGCGGTCAGGCTTCATGAATGTCCACTATTGAGAAGATTCTTGAATGGCAGAAGTTGGCCGGGAAAGAGCGACCGATGTGGGTCCGAAGCGAACCGTCTGGGCATCCAATTGATCCAGGAGCAGTGGGGTAAACCCTGCTAATTATTCAGGTGCGAAGTTTATTCCAGAGTTTCAGGACCCAGTTTTCATGTCCGGGTTCGGGCGGTGCCGGTCCGAGTAGCACGGCGATCCAGCGGGTCTGCGGACTGGTTTCGAGGCCGATGCGGATGATCATGGTCAGCGGTACCGATAACAGCATGCCGACCGGTCCCAGGACCCAGCCCCACAAAATCAATGAGACGAACACGATGAGGGTGGACAGGCCCAGCCGTTCGCCCATGAGCACCGGTTCGATGATGTTGCCGGTCACGAAATGAATCACGAACAGTACCGAGCTTGTGTACCAGAACAATGGCCAGCCACCCTGGAGGAGGGCGAGCAGGATCGGCGGGATGGCCGACAGGAAGGCGCCGATGTTGGGCACGAAATTGAGCAGGAAGGCCAGCAGGCCCCAGAGCAGGGGATAATTCACGCCGAGGCCCCAGAGCACGAGTGCGACCAGGGTGCCCAGGCCAATGCTCAGCACGGTCTTGAGGAACACGTAACGCTGCATGCTGTCGACGAAAGACGTGAAGACGCTCACCGAGCGGTGGTCGCTGCTGGCCTCGGGCATCAACTTCAGCTTGCCGGGGAGCACGCTGGCTTCGAACAGCAGGAAAAGCACCGTCAGTACGATCAGGAAACCATCGCCCAGCACGCGTCCCAGGCTGCGGAAAAACTGGGTCACGAAAGCGAAGGCGCGGTCGGGATTCAGGTGCTGCGTCACGCTGGTACCGGAGATGTCCCAGCCAAGCCGGTGGGCCAGGGCCAACGAGCCTTTGAGCAGTCCCTGGAGCCGCCCCTGGTAATTGGGCAGGTCGTTGACGAAGTTGCTGATCGAGTTTCCGATGATGAAACCGACGCCGATGAAGCCCGCCACGATCAGGACCACCAGAACGGCTACTGCCAGCACTGTCGGGATATGTCGCCGCTGCATCCAGGTAAGTGGTGGAAGGCAGAGTATGGCGATCGACAGCGCCAGCAGGAAGGGGACGATCAGGTCCGCAGCCGAGCGGATGGCGGCGATGATGATGATGATGGCTGCGAACGCCATCAGTCCCCCGATCGTGCGTTGCCGCGCAGTCTGCTGTTGTTCCATTCTCTGGTCCGGCCGGCTTCGTCTGCGCCGATGTTACACGACTGGCCGGCTCCTGTCCGCTTTTTCGCCCTGCGAACCTACCACGGCGCGCGCCAGGCCGAGGCCGGCAAATGCCGTGCAATTTCACCTTCGGTGACCAGTGTTTTAAGCGCTTCGATGTCCTTGTCGTGGCGCCGGTCGGCGTCGTAAGCAGGAACTTTCTGGCGGATCAGGCCGTGTACCGGTTGCAGCGCTGCCGTGGTTTTCAGTGGTTTCTGCCGATCGAGCGCGACGGCGGCGGCGGCGAGTTCGATGGCGAGCATGGTGGCCACGTTGTCGGCGATGCGCAGGAGTTTCAGTCCCGCCCAGGGCGCCATGCTCACGTGATCTTCCTGCCCGGCCGAGGTCGGCACGGTGTCGACGCTCGCCGGGTGGGCGAGCGTCTTGTTTTCCGAGGCCAGGGCGGCGGCGCTGACATGAGCGAGCATGAAGCCCGATTCCAGTCCCGGTTGCGGGGCGAGGAACAGGGGCAGCGCCGGATTGACGCCGCGCATGAAGGTGTCGACCCGGCGTTCGGACAGGCTGCCGAGGTCGGCGAGCGCAATGGCCATGAAGTCGGCCACCATCCCGACCGGGGCGGCGTGGAAGTTGCCGCCCGAGATCACGGCGTCGGAAAATACCAGGGGATTGTCCGTTGCCGCATTGGCTTCACGTTCCAGGATGGTTGCGGCGTGCGCCAGCGTGTCCCATACTGCGCCCAGCACCTGGGGTTGGCAGCGCGTGGAGTAGGGATCCTGTACGCGTCCGCAATTGCGGTGCGAATCCCAGATGGTGCTTTCCGTGAGCAGGGTGCGGAAAGCCTCGGCTACCACGGCCTGGCCCTGCTGGTTGCGGGCCGCATGGATGCGCTTGTCGAAAGGCGCGTGCGAGCCCGCCAGGGCTTCCACCGAGAATGCGCCGCTCACGACAGCACTGCGCAGCAGGCGCTCGCCGATAAACAGGCCTTCGAGGGCCAGTGCTGCGGAAACCTGGGTGCCGTTGAGTAGCGCCAGCCCGTCCTTGGGGCCGAGTTCGAGCGGCGCCATGCCCGCCGCGTCCATGACGGCCTTGCCTTCCAGCAGCGTGCCGTCCTGCCAGGCCTCGCCTTCACCGATCAGGGCCAGCGCGAGATGGGCCAGCGGAGACAGGTCGCCGCTCGCGCCCACGGAACCGCGTTCTGGGATGACGGGCACCACGTCGTGCTCCAGCAGAGCCAGGAGTGCGTCCACCAGGACAGCGCGCACGCCCGAGGTGCCGCTTGCGAGCGAATTGGCCTTGAGCAGCATGATGCGGCGCACGACGGCGGCGGGCAGCGGCGTGCCCACGCCGGCGGCGTGGCTGCGCACGAGGTTGTACTGGAGCGCGGCAAGATCCTCGTCGGCGATGCGTTTGCTGGCCAGGGCGCCGAAGCCGGTGTTGATGCCGTAGACGGCATCGCCGCCGGCAAGCACGTCTTTCACGCGTGCAACGGATTGGTCCATGGCTTCGCGCGCGGTGGCTGCCAGGCTTGGAGAGGTGAGTGCCTGTGCATCGGCCATCAGGTCAAGCGTCAGGGAGCGGCCATCCAGTTCAAGACTCATTCAGTATTCCTTCGTAGTAAACGTGGCGGGGGCGTATGCCTCCCAGCTGGTAAGTGAAAAACTCGGGCCCTGCTGCGTCCCATATCGTGAAATCGGCTTTTGCACCTGGATTCAGCGTGCCGATGTTATCCCGGCCAAGGGCCTTTGCGGCATGGCAGGTCAGTCCGGCGACGGCTTCGTCGGCGTGCAGGCCGAACAGGGTCGAGGCGAGATGCAGAATCGCCAGCGGGCTGGCGACGGGTGAAGTGCCGGGATTGAGGTCCGTGGCGAGCGCCATGGGCACACCTGCTTCACGCAAGGCGGATACCGGCGGTGTCTGCGTTTCCCGCAGGCAGTAGTAAGCGCCGGGCAGCAACACGGCGACGGTGCCGTTCGCCACCATCGCGGCAATGTCCTCTGCCCGGGTGTATTCCAGGTGGTCGCAGGAGCGGACGCCGGACTCGGCTGCGGCCCGCGTGCCACCGAGGTTGCTCAATTGGTCGGTGTGCGCGCGGCAGGCCAGTCCGAGTTCGCGGGCACGCTCGAAGACCGCCAGCATGTCTGCGACGCTGAAGGCCATGTGCTCGCAGAACACGTCCACGCACTCGGCCAGTGATTCTTCCGCGACTGCGGGCAGGGTTTCCTCGATGACCTGGCGCACGTATTTTCCGGCGCTCTCGCCCTCGGGCAGAGCATGCAGGGCGAGGAAGGTGGCTGTGATGCGTACGCCACCTGTTTCACCGAGGCGGCGTATGGCGCGTAGCTGCTTGAGTTCGTTGGCCGGGCTCAGGCCGTAGCCGCTCTTGATCTCGACGGTGGTCGCGCCTTCGCGCATGAGCGCCTGCAGGCGCGGCAGGCTCTGTTCGACGAGTTCCTGTTCGTTGGCGCCGTCCACGGCACGCACGGTGGCTCGGATGCCGCCCCCGCGCGCCGCGATCTCGGCATAGCTCGTGCCGGCCAGCCGTGCGGCATGTTCGTCCATGCGGTTGCCCGCATAGCAGAGGTGAGTGTGGCAATCGACGAAGCCGGGCAGGATCATGGCGCCGTTCGCGTCCAGGTGCTTGTGGGCCGGTGCATCGGCACCCACGCCCAGTTCGCTGACTTGCCCGTCCGTAATCGCGATACTCGCCACCGGCGCGGGTTTTCCCGCCTGGAAGTCGGGGTAAACGCGTGCATTGTGGACGATCAGATCGTACACGTCGGCCAACCGTGAAAGAATAGAAAGAGCGCATAAGGATACAACCTACTGATGAGTCGCCTCCAGTTCCGTTACTTACTGACGCCCGGTGGCTGGGCCCGAGACCAGGCCGTCGTGATCGACGGCGAGGGCCGGATAGAGGCGATCGAGGACGCCGCGGGTCCCTGGGACGGCACGCTTGCCGTGCCCGGAGTGCCCAATGCGCACAGTCATGTTTTCCAGCGCGCACTGGCGGGGCGGGGCGAGTCACGGCATGGCGAGGATTCTTTCTGGAGCTGGCGCGAGGCCATGTATGCGCTTGCGGCACGTATCGATACTGAGGATTTGTACGTGATTGCGCGCCAAGCCTATGGAGAAATGCTGGCGAGCGGGTTCACGTCTGTCGCCGAGTTCCATTATCTCCACCACGCGGTGGACGGCGCCCGCGGGCCGGAACAGGCCGAGGCTATCGTAACTGCGGCGCGGGACAGCGGCATTCGTTTGCGATTGTTGCCGGTGCTCTATCAGAAAGGCGGCTTCGGGCGCCCAGCTGGCGCGGCGCAGGCCCGTTTCGTGCATGAGCGCAAGGAAGACTTCCTGCGCTTGCTCGATCAACTTAAGGGCCATGCGCCGGGCCTCGCTTTTCATTCGCTGAGAGCTGTGGCGCCGGATACCCTTGCGGAAACCTTGGCCGACGTTCGTTCTCTACTGGGAGGTGATATCCCGGTGCATATCCACATTGCCGAACAGCAGCGCGAAGTCGAGGATTGCATGGAGGCAACCGGACATAGCCCGATAGATGCGTTACTGGATGTGGTGGATGTCGACGAGCATTGGTCCCTGATCCATGCCACCCACCCGCGGGGCTATGAGCTTAGGGCCGTGCGCGATCGTGGCGCCACCATCGTCGTTTGCCCGCTGACCGAGGCGTATCTCGGCGACGGACTGTTCCCGGGCCGGGATTACCTGGCCGGCGGCGGTAACGTGGCCGTGGGTTCGGATTCGAACGCGCGCATCGACGCCGTCGAGGAATTGCGCTGGCTGGAATACGGGCAGCGTCTGAACGATCAGGCTCGTGCGCGCCTGGCCGATCCCTCGGGGCTTGCCGTTCCCTTGTGGCAAAGAGCCGGCGCCGGTGGTGCCCACGCGCTTGGATTGCCCATAGGTAAAGCAGCCCCGGGAGCGATGGCCGATTTCGTGGTGCTCGAACCGGGCAAGCCGGCTTTGCTGGGCAACGAACCGGAGCAGTGGCTGGACGCACTGGTGGTGGCCGGCAGTGGGGCTGACATTGCCGGGGTCTATGTCGGGGGGCGGCGTTGGGTGGAGAATGGCCGCTGGCCGCAGGATTCCGAGTTTGCCGACCGTTATGATGCGGTGGTTAAAAAGATACTGGAGTCGTGATGGAGCCTTTTGTCATTCAGGAACCCGAGGGCCCCGCATTGCCCGTCGTGGCCAGCATTCCCCATGCCGGGATCGGGTTGCCGCCGGGGTATGCCGAACGCTTGGCGAACGACAAGATGCGCACCCTGCCGATGACCGACTGGCATCTCCCGCGGCTGTTCGATTTTCTGCCCGCGCTCGGTGTGACTGTGATCGCGGCCAACGTCAGCCGCTTTGTCATCGACCTCAACCGGCCGCCCGATGGCGTGGCCCTGTATCCCGGGCGCTTCGAGACCGGGCTGGTGCCGCTCGAGAGTTTCGATGGCGAACCGATATTTGCTGATCCGCCCACCGAAGAAGACATCGCTGCGGCACGGCGCGACATTTACGATCCCTATCATGCTGCCCGCTGGGAGTTGCTGGAGCGCCGCACGGAAGCGGATCGGGTCATCCAGCTCGATCTGCACAGTGTCACCCCCGCGGCCAATCGCATCAGTGGCCCGCTTGAGCAGGACATCATGCTGGGCGACCGCGAGGGCTCAAGCTGCGAGGCCTGGCTGATGGATATTGCGGATCAGGCCTACACCGAGGGGGGCTTCAGCGTCACGCGCAACGATCCCTACAAAGGGGGGTGGATTACCGCCAGTTGTGCGGACGAGCCCGGGGTGCAGGCGTTGCAGATCGAAATGAGCTGGGCGGTTTACATGGACCTGAATCTGGCGCCGGCAGAGGCTGCCGATGCGCCGCCGTTTGCCGAGGCGGGGGAACGGCTCAGGCGGGTTTTCTCCGCGCTGCTGCCGCATGCAGTGCGGACTCTGCGCGAAGCATGAACCGCGCCAGTACATAACCGCAGATCCAGCCGGCAATCACGTCACTGAGGAAGTGATAGGACGAGAGGAGCAGAGCCAGGGCCAAAACAAGGAGCAGGCCGGTTGCAAGGTGGCGCAGGCGAGGGTAGCAGGCAGTCACCAGCATCAGGGTCAGGGTCATGACCAGCATGTGGCCGGAAGGAAACGCCGAATAAGGGCCAAAGCCGTGCAGCCAATGGCAGAAGTCGCAGGAATGGTATGTGCTCAGGAACATTCGGGTCTCGGTGCGCCCGAAAAGCCATTTGCTGACTACTTTTATGCCGAATGACAGCGGCAATCCCAGTGCCAGTAGCGGAGAGAGCCGCCCGAGGCGAGTCTCGTTCCGGCCTGTGGCCCGGGTCCAGATCCAGAGCAGCACCATGAAGCCGGAAAGTCCCGCGACGAACAGGGCCAGAAGATCGGGGATCGATTCGGGCACAATGCCGCCTGGCGGCAGCCAACGGGCAATCAATCGGGCAAGAGGCCGATCCGCCCACAAGACACAGATCAGCGTGAGCAGTGCGGCAACCGTGAGCCGTATCAGGTCCGAGCGCAGACTCGGGGCGCCGGTGTCGGCCCTATGCGAAAATAACGACTTTATGACATTCATCTGCCTGCGCGCCACTGCATGAGCCACCAGAAATTCAACCTGATCCTGAGCGCCCGCGAATATATCACTCCAAGAGTCATGAAGTTCACGATGACGCGTGAGGACGGGAACAAATTCGAGTATACCCCGGGTCAATTCATCACTCTCCATCTGCCGTGGCAGGACATGGTGTTGCGCCGCAGCTACTCGATTGCCACGCCGGCGCGGCAAACCGGGGAGTCCGGCGAAATCGAGATCGGGGTTACCGAGGTCGACGGCGGCCGTGCCACCAACGTGCTGTTCAATCTGCGCCCCGGTGCCCGTGTCGAGGCAACCGGACCGTTCGGGCGTTTCGTGCTGCGTGATGACCCGCCGGTACGTTATGTCCTGGTGGCGACAGGTACGGGCGTATCGCCTTACCGTTCTATGCTGCCTGCCTTGTCCGCAAGGCTTGCCGAAGCCGGGTATTCGGCACGATTGCTCCTGGGAGTGCGCTCACGCGAAGAACTGTTGTTCGGTGCCGATTTCGAGCGTTTTGCGGAACAGCATCCCGGTTTCCGATTCACGCCCTCGTTCAGCCGTGACCCGGACGGCGGTGCGCATAGCGGATATGTCCAGCAGCAATTGGTGCAGATGGCGCTCGATCCCGACAAAGATATTGTCTACCTTTGCGGCAATCCCGATATGATCGACGAGTCAGTGGCACACTTGAAGTCGCTCGGGTTCAATAATCCACATGTCCGCCGGGAAAAATATGTCTCCTCCAATTGAATCCGGAACAGGCTCCGCGCGCACGGTCTTTTTCGTATCCGACGGCACCGGGGTTACGGTAGAGACACTGGGCCACAGCTTGCTGTCCCAATTTGAATCACTTGCATTCCGCTACGTGATCATTCCTTTCGTAACCACCGATGAACGTGCCCATGATGCGCGCGACCGCATTAATCAAGAAGCTAAGCGCAGTGGTATTACACCGGTGGTGTTCTCCAGTCTGGTTGATGAGAAGATTCGCGATGTCGTGATGTCATCCAAAGCCCTGACGCTGGATTTCTTTTCCGCGTTTCTGAACCCTTTGGAACAGGCCTTGGGCGAAGCGTCCAGCCATGCGCAGGGACGTGCCCATGGCATGGGCAGCAAGAATGGTTATCTGCATCGGATAGATGCCATCAATTTCAGTCTGGCTACCGATGATGGCTTGCAGTTCGATCGCTACCGCGAGGCGGAGGTAATCCTGATTGGCTTGTCACGGGTGGGCAAGACACCGACATCGCTTTACCTGGCTCTGCAATACGGCATCTTTGCCGCCAATTACCCATTGGCCGACGAGGAGCTTGAGACGGACACATTGCCTGCCGTGTTGCAGCCCTGGAAAGACCGGTTATACGGGCTCACGATCGATCCCGCGCAATTGGCCCGCATCCGTAACGAGCGTCGTCCCGGGACGGCTTATGCCGAGCCAACCGCCATTCGCCGGGAAGTGCGTCGGGCGCAAGAGCTCATGGCAGCCAACGACATACCACTGATTGACACTACGTCCATTTCGGTCGAGGAAATTGCCGCCAGTATTCTCTACCAGAAAGGGTTGAGTCCATCACTGCCCTGAGGGCGTGCCATCATGCTATGGTGTGGGCATGGTGAGTTACTCCTCAACATTGCCGAAAGACCTGCTCGTACCGCGTACGTTCACGCAGTTGATGGGTATCTACGAGCGTAACTATGAGCGCCTGATGCGACTGCTTGGGGATCCCTCAGAGCTGGAACCCAGTCAGTCTCTGGAGTTGCCGGGATTGCCGCCGCTTTCGATCGAAGTCAAGGCGCGTTCGCGCTATACGCTGGAGCTGGTCCTCGGTCACCGTTTCGATGATCAGCGGTTGCCCGATCTGCTGGTCCGTCTCTACCATGATGCACGACTGGTCGAAGCGGTTGCGGCCGATGCCCGCCGTTTCCCTTCCCGGCCGCTTGCGCGATTGCCGGGGCATTGGCAGGCCAATATGCTGCTTTACAAGTGGCTGGAGTACTGCGAGGCGGGTAGCGTATCACCGCCCCCCTGCACCGCAACGGCGTAAGTTTTCCAATTGGGTAGGAAAAATCTTACCGAAATATCATGTACTTAGTGCATTTTTTGTATTACATTAGTCTTTGCTGGAGGACGTCATAAAAGGGCTGGTTCGAAAAGGATTTGTTTAGAAAATTCTTGTAAGACATTGCTTTTTTATGGTATTTAGTACTTTAAATATGGGCATGTGAGAGGTTGCCCGCGGAGGATGGGCATGTTAACGAGAATATGGGAACGGCTGCCCTTCAGCGAAGGGACAGCTAGGCGCGCGTATCTGGATTCAGCTCCGTTATCTTACGAGCTTGAGGATCCGGTGAAATCCACTAATGCTGTGCGCAAGGAAAACCGGCCGCAGCAAGCCAAGATTGAACAACCGGTATCGACGGATGTAGCCATTGCCCGCATCCGGGCAGAACGCGATGAATATGCACAGAGGCTCCAGAGACTTGAAGCCATGCTTGCGGATCCTGAGAGGGGGCAGAACGCCATTCTCTATTTTCGTCTGCGCGGGATCTGGGATTTGTGCAACAATGACTTAATGGCCTTGTCACGCCAGTTTCGTGACAAGTATGTCTCTGCCGATGGCCAGTCGAACGAAACAGAGGCAACCCGGACTGAGACGGCAATCGATACGCATACAGCTCGGTATCGGGCAGCTCAAGCCCGTGTCACTGTGGCTCAGCAGCAGATCAAGAAACTGGAATTTGATCTCTACAAGCGCGAGAAGCCATTCAAGGTTGGGGAGAAGCAGTTTTTAACCCATGCCTTGACGAAAGCGCGCAAGGAGCGGGATGCGGCCACGCAGCAGTTCAAAATTCTGCAAAGACAGGAATCCTCTCCCGTGTCTGTTTCGACGCCGGCGCCGAGACCGGCACCTGCACCGAGCAACGGCAAAATGTTGACCGTGCAGACCAAACGTGCCATCAATATCACATTGATCGCATTGGCGCAGCATTTTTATCTGGCTTACCGCGAAGAGCAGATTGCTGACATGGCGTTACGCGCCTCACAGAAATCGGTCGATGAGGTTAATTTCGGTCTGGCTAGTGAATGCCTGGCGCTCGGCAATAAAATTCGTGAGCTTGTAGCCCAGATCAAGAACGAATCGAACCGACATGAAACCGTACGCAAACGGGTCGAGTACCTCAAGGACAAATTGCGCTATGCGAGCGATAGCGATGCGATCCCCGAAAAGCACTCACTGAACTCCATCCCGACACGGGTAGCCACCAAGGAAGGCCTGTTTTCCAATCTGGGCGATGAATTACCGGTCAATGTTCTTGCACTCAATTATTGGGATATCAACCGGGCATTGCTCAAGTAATCTCCAGCAAGGCCGGCGCATCCGCATCAGGGCGCCGGCCCTGAACCGCTTTGCGGTATCGCAGGACGCAATCTGACGGTGTGCAGGTGCTGCAGTCCGTTGCCGACAATAAGCTGCTGCAGCTGGTGTATGTAAGTTTCCCCGAGTTGTGAATAGCTGCCCAGGGTGCGTGCCAGGCTCACACTATCGAAATGGCCATCTGATTGCTGGTTGGCGCGCAGTTCGCGGAATTCGACATAGGCATGCCCCACGTTCAGATTGTGGACATAATCCCTGACCGATGCCAGCAGATCGGGATAAGCCCGTACCCGGTCCGTTTGCGGTGTTGAAGAGCCGCTTGCCGGTATGCCGGTTTCCGGATTCCAGGTATGCATGCCAAACAGGTTGTTCGCTTTGAGGGTGAATTGCGAACTGCCCCAACCACTTTCCTTGGCGGCCTGAGCCAGGATAAGACTGACCGGGACGGCATTGCAGCGCCGCATTAATAACTTGGTGGCTTCTTTGAGTGGCGCATCTGCACCGACTTCATAACGGGCTGCGAGCAACCGCAGGCGCGCAGGCCAATGTCCTGTATGCCTGGTTTCATCGAGCAGGCCGAGAATCTCTTTTCTTTCTTGCAGCACATGGTTATTGATCGTGATTGCCAGGGGTAGTAATGCTCGCAGAAAGGTTTTTGTTTTTATGTTTGGCTGTAGTGACGCCATGCCTGGAGGAAAGTGCACGAGTTCGAGTGCGGGCGCGCTCTTCTGCGGAGGCCAACTGTAGGTATAGCCGTCGAGTACCGCTGAAAGCCCTTGGGCGGTGCCGACTTCGAAGGGCACCAAGCCGGGTTGGAGACGCGTAGTTGCCTGTTCGCATTGCATCGTCCAGGTCACCCATCCTGCCAATAGGGCGGGAGCCACTAGCGAGACCAGGGGGATGAGGTCTGAGCGCTGCAGGATGAATGGATTCATGTAGAGGCTCCGAAGTGGGCTTCACGGACGCCATTGGTGCTTGCTATGGTGGCAAGCACCTGAGGCATGCGTTCTGGATCCAGGCGCGAGAGATACAAGCGCAGGCGTGTTTCCTCATTGGTTCGGCGACTGTCCACGCCGCGCAATCCCAGGCCCTGGGCACTCAGGCGCGCGACGATGTCTTCGACGAGATCGGCCCGCGTCCGGGCAATCACCGACAGAACGGTCTCGCCACTGCCCCAGCGTGCATCCAGCACCTGACCGGGCACGCGCTCCGCATTGCGTTGGAAACTCGGACATTGGCGATCGTGAACGCGGATGCCATGTCCACGCGTGATGAACGCCGCTATTGGAGTGCCGGGTTCAGGCGTGCAGCAGCGGGCGAATTCGATGGCCAGTTCCGGCATTCCGCTCACCACGGGGCGGGTGGCGGGCGCTGCGCGTGCTGGATGCTTCCTGGGTGCCGGCTTGGCTATCGGCAGCGCCGGCTTGGCCGGATGCTCGGGGTTGGATGGGGTGGGGGCCTGGTCATGGGCTCGGAACCAGGCTCGCACCTTCTGGCGTGCGCGCCGGGTGGCCAGGTAACCGTGTTCCCGGCGCAGCCAGTCGCGGCTCGGCGTGGCCTGAGTGTGGGTCAGTACCTGCGCGGTGTCGCCGGTCTGCAGTTGATGGGTCAGCGGCACCATGCGCCCATTCACCCGGGCGCCGGTGGTGCGATGCCCGAGGCCGGTGTGAACGGCGTAGGCAAAATCGAGTACCGTTGCGCCCAGGGGCAGATCAATGACCCGTCCGTGAGGCGTCAGCACATACACGCGTTCGCTGGCGAGTTCGGTGGTGACCTGGCCCACGAAATCTTCTTCGCCGCCTTCGTCCTCGTGGTTGCCGGCCAGGATCTGGCGCAGCCAGGCGATACGCTCGTCCAGTTGGCTGTCGGCTTGTCCGCCTTCCTTGTAGCGCCAGTGGGCGGCAACGCCGAGTTCGGCTTCGCGGTGCATATCGGAGGTGCGGATCTGCACTTCCAGCGCTCGTCCTTCGTCATCCAGTATGGCCGTGTGCAGTGATCGGTAAAAATTGCCCTTGGGGGCCGCTATGTAATCGTCGAATTCCTCGGCGACATGCCGCCAGCGGCCGTGTACCGCCCCCAGGGCGGCATAGCAGGTCGGCACATCGGACACGATGATGCGCAGCGCCATAAGGTCGTAAAGGTCGCTCAGATCGGTGTCTTTGCGCTGCATCTTTCGCCAGATGCTGTAGATGTGCTTGGGCCGGCCGCTGATCTCCGCCTCGATGCCGGCAGCAGACAATGTTCTGCGGAGTTCCGAGCGCGCCTGTTCCAGCCGCACCTCGCGTTCGCTGCGCCGTTCGGCGAGGCCGCGGGCAATTTCTTTGTAGCGCTCGGGGTAGGCCAGGTGAAATGCTGCGTCCTCCAGAGGCCACTTCAGTTGCCAGATGCCGAGCCGGTTGGCCAATGGCGCGTACAGATTGAAGATGTCGTGGGCCAGCTGTTGCTTTTCGCCAGCGTCGCCGTGTTTGAGCGCCTCCGCCCGTGCCAGTTGTTGGGCAAGCACCAAGGGCACGATCCGGATGTCGCGAATCAGGCTCATGAACAGGCGGCGCAGATTTTCCGCCTGGGCCGGATCGCTTGCGGTCATGGCTTCGGGGGCCGTCAGCCGCGGATCGGGCATGCGGGCCGCCTGCTGGGCGAGTTCGAAGTACTCGCCGAGTATGGAGCGGCTGCGTTTTTCTCCGAGTTGGCCCGCCGCCAGCAAGGGCACGGCCGCGGCCGCGGCGGTCCATTCCGGCGGGAGTTCCAGCGGGGCCAGCGCCGCGGCGGCGTTTCGAGCGAAGTCCTGCAACGCGGGCGCGGCGCCGCTGGCGCTGTCGATCAGCTGCTGTACCTTTTGAGACACCTGCTCGTCGTACATTTTTCGCGGACCCGGTGGGCAAGAATGAGAACCATGCCAGTATGATATAGGCTACTCGCACGTTCTCAGAGGTTGGACAATGAAGCGTATCCGGTGGTTTTTTACGGCGTTACTGGTTCTCGGCCCTGCTGTAGCTCTCGCGCAGGGCAGCGGCCTGGATGTCAATATCAGCAATCACGCGGTATATGGGGCCTACGACACGGAGCTCACCTTGTCGGGGCTCGATCTTTCTTTCGAGGGCCTGCATAACAAGGATCGGGGCGATTTCGTCGGTGCCGGTCTGGGCTTGCGGGCCGATGCCAACCCCGGTGGGTCGCCGGTTTACGCGCTGATCGGCGTCAAGGCGCTGTGGATCAATCCCTCGTACAGCAATGTGACGTCCGGCACGGCGCTGGCGCTGGGAGGCGGTGTAGAGTTCGCCTTGCCCCAGTACAATCGGATCATGTTCGGCGGGTACATCTACTGGGCGCCGAGCGTGACCAGCTTCGGCAACTCCGAGCGTTTTCTCGAAGAATCAGTACGTGCGGGTTATCGCGTGTTGCCCAACGGTACGGTTTATCTCGGATATCGCCATGTGACCGCGCGCTTCAATAATACCGGTGATCTTTTGATCGACAATGGTCTTCACATCGGCTTTTCATTGCGTTTCTGAGGTTCCAGATGGCAGGACATAGTAAGTGGGCAAACATCCAGCATCGCAAGAATGCGCAGGATGCCAAGCGCGGAAAGATATTTACCCGCCTCATTCGTGAAATAACCACGGCCGTCAGGGTTGCCGGTCCCGACCCGGCTTCCAACCCCCGTTTGCGCCTGGCGCTGGACAAGGCCAACGCGGCCAACGTGCCGAAAGACAACATCGAGCGGGCGATCAAACGGGCCTCGGGCGACGCCGAGGGCCAGGTGATGGAAGAGGTGACTTACGAGGGCTACGGTACCTCCGGTGTCGCGGTCCTGGTCGAATGCATTACCGACAACCGTAATCGCACTGTAGCGGAAGTGCGCCATGCTTTCAGCAAGCATGGCGGCAACCTCGGAGCCGATGGGTCGGTGGCTTATTTGTTCAATCGCGTCGGCCAGATCGGTCTTGCGGCCGGCAATGACGAAGAACGCGTGATTGAGGTAGCGCTCGAGTCCGGTGCAGAGGACGTAGTGCGCGACGATGATGGCGCCTTTGAGGTCATTACCGATCCCAATGATTTCGAGACCGTACGTGATGCCTTGCGGGAAGCCGGGTTCGAGCTGCTGGAGCCGCAGGTCACTATGCGCCCGGCGACGACGGTGGACCTCGAGGCGGAAGACGCGGAAAAAGTACTCAAGCTTCTGGATGCCCTGGAGGACCTCGACGACACCCAGCAGGTCTACGTCAACGCGAATTTCCCGGAAGAGGCACTTGCCGAACGCTGAGCGTACGGCGGGTAATCCAGGGTGGCCATCATCATTCTCGGTATCGACCCTGGCTCGAACGTGACCGGTTATGGAGTGATCGCAATGGAGGGACGCCGTCTCGAGGCAGTGGAACAAGGCACGATTCGAGCCCCCCGCGGCGACTGGGGGCCGCGGCTGCGAGCCATTTTCAATGGCATGGCTGCCGTGAGCAAACGCTGTCATCCCGACGTGGTAGCTGCCGAGCGGCCCTTCGTGCATCGCAATCCTGCGACGGCCATCGCGCTGGGCCAGGCCCGTGGCGCCGCTCTGGCGGCCGCACTCGGCAACAACGAATCCAGCCTGGCCGAGTACACGCCGCGCGCCGTCAAACTCGCCGTGGTCGGCTCCGGCAAGGCGGACAAGACCCAGGTTGCGCACATGGTGCGCCACCTGCTGCGTATCACAGGCCCGCTCGCGGAAGATGCGAGTGATGCGCTGGCAGTGGCCATTTGCCACGCCCACACCGGTGCGTTGAGTGCGCGCCTCGCGGAGCGCGCATGATCGGTTCTCTGCGCGGACGTATCGTATTGCGCCGTCCGCCCCGGCTGGTGATTGAAGTCGGCGGCGTCGGCTACGAACTGGAAGCGCCGCTATCCACCTTCACGGACCTGCCTGCATCGGGCGAGGCTACGGTTTTTACGCATTTGCAGGTCCGTGAGGACGCGCTGAATCTGTACGCATTCGCCAGCGAGCGCGAGCGGGAACTGTTCCGGGCGCTGATCCGCACCAGCGGCGTGGGCGCCAAGTTGGCGCTGGCGATTCTGTCCGGCCTGAGCGTCGAGGAATTTACGCAGGCGGTTAATATGCGCGACGTCTCTACCCTCAAGCGCCTGCCCGGCATCGGCCAGAAGACCGCCGAACGGCTGTTGGTGGAAATGGCGGACCGGCTCGACGGTTTTGGCGCCGGGGCACAAGCCGGCAGCGTCGTTGGAGAAGCCGAGGCAGCCCTGGTGGCGCTGGGCTACAAGCCCAAGGAAATCACGGCCATGCTGTCCGATCTGGCGAGTGCCGGACGCAGCAGCGAGGAGCTGGTGCGCGAGGCCCTCAAGAAATCGCTGGGTAAACGTGCATGAACGAGCGTTTGATCGATGCCGGCACGAAGGACGAGGAAGCACGCGACGAGCCGCGGCTGCGCCCGCAGCGGCTGGCCGACTATATCGGCCAGGACAAGGTGCGCGAACAGATGGAGATTTTTATCCATGCCGCCCGCAACCGTGGCGAGGCGCTGGATCATTGTCTGTTCTTCGGTCCACCAGGGCTGGGCAAGACCACGCTCGCGCACATCGTGGCGCATGAGATGGGTGCCACCCTGCATCAGACTTCCGGTCCCGTGCTGGAGCGGGCCGGCGACTTGGCGGCGCTGCTCACCAACCTCGAAGAAGGCGATGTGTTGTTCGTGGACGAGATCCACCGGCTCAGTCCCATCGTCGAGGAAGCCCTGTACCCGGCGCTCGAGGATTTCGCCCTGGACATCATGATCGGGGAGGGTCCTGCAGCCCGTTCGATCAAGCTCGACATCGCCCCCTTCACGCTGGTCGGCGCGACCACGCGCGCGGGGCTGTTGACATCACCGCTACGCGACCGCTTCGGCATCGTGGCGCGACTCGATTTCTACGACACCGCTGCGCTGGAGCATATCGTGACTCGCTCGGCGGGTATTCTCGATGTCCGCATCGACGCCGGCGGCTCTCGCGAGATGGCCGCTAGGGCACGCGGCACGCCGCGAATCGCCAATCGCCTGTTGCGCCGGGTGCGTGATTATGCGGAGGTGCGCGCCGATGGCCTGGTGAATGCCAATGTGGCGCGTGATGCGCTGGATTTCCTGGAAGTAGACCGCAAGGGCTTCGACGCGCTCGATCGGCGTCTGCTGTCTGCGATCGTGCGTCATTTCGACGGCGGCCCGGTTGGAGTCGACAGCCTCGCGGCGGCGATCGGCGAGGAACGCGGCACCATCGAGGACGTCATCGAACCGTTCCTCATCCAGCAGGGGTTCTTGAAGCGCACTCCGCGTGGACGCGTGGCCACAGCCAGGGCATGGCAGCATATCGGACTCGCCCCGCCGGCCGGCGGCACCGATCTGTTCGAGGAGCAGAGCGATGACGAGCTTTGACGTCCCCGTTTTCCATTGGCCGATCCGCGTCTATTACGAGGACACCGACGCCGGCGGGGTGGTGTATCACGCCCAGTACGTAAAGTATCTGGAGCGTGCACGTACCGAATGGCTGCGTGCCGCAGGCGTGGAGCAGGACGAGTTGCTGTCCGACTACGGCATTGTCTTTGCGGTCACGCACATCGATATCCGCTACAAACGGGCCGCACGATTCAACGAGGCCCTGAGCGTGAGCGTAGCGCCGCGCCAGACCGGGCGCGCACGCATCGCCTTTGAGCAGTCGATTGTGCGTGCCGACAATCCCGATGAACCCCTGGCCATCGCCACGGTCGAAGTAGCATGTGTTGAACAGGCCCGTTTTCGTGCCTGTGCCGTGCCCGATTTCCTGATTGCAAAGCTGAGCCTATGACAACAGATTTTTCGATTTACCAAATGGTTGCCCACGCCAGCATCGTGGTCCAGATCGTGCTCGCGATCCTGCTGCTGGCCTCGATCGTGTCCTGGGCGATGATCTTCCGCAAGACCGGCGCGTTGCGCCGGGCCGAGGAGGCCGCCCGCCAATTCGAGGCCGAGTTCTGGTCGGGCGGCGATCTTTCCGAGCTGTACCGGCGTTTGGAAGTGAAGAAGGAGGGCGGTGCCTTCGCAACCGTTTTCCGGGTGGGGTTCAAGGAATTTGCCCGCCTCGTGCGTTCCGGCCGTTCCGGTGAGACTGCACTGGACAGCGCGCGCCGGGCGATGACGGCCAGTCGAGGCCGTGAGCTGGACGAGCTGGAAAGCAACATGAATTTCCTCGCCACGGTGGGCTCCACCGCACCATACGTCGGGCTATTCGGCACGGTCTGGGGCATCATGGCTGCCTTTCAGGGGCTCGGCAACGCCCAGCAGGCTACCCTGGCGATGGTTGCGCCCGGCATTTCCGAGGCGCTGATTGCTACCGCCATGGGCCTGTTCGCTGCGATCCCGGCCACGATTGCCTATAACCGTTTCGCGCACCAGGTGGATCGCCTCGAGGGCCGTATCGAGACGTTTACCGAGGAATTCACCAACATCCTGCAGCACCACCAGCCGGAGGGTCGTGCCAAAGATGCCTAGATCCCGCCGCCGGCGTCTGATGTCCCAGATCAACGTCGTGCCTTATATCGACGTAAGCCTCGTATTGCTGATCATCTTCATGATCACGGCGCCGCTGCTGACGCGCGGGGTGAAGGTCGAGTTGCCGCATGCCAACGCCAAGCCGTTATCCCAGAAAGATATGGAGCAGCATCAACCTTTGGTGTTGTCGGTCGACAAATCGGGCCGGCTGTATATGAACGTGGGCCAGCACCCGGACAAGCCGGTCAGCCCGGGCAGGGTGGTGGCCATGGCGATGATCGTCCTAAAGCGCTCGCCGAAGACGCCCGTGTTGGTTCGTGGCGACAGCGGCGCCAGTTATGGAGAGGTCGTGCGGGGCATGACTCTGTTGCAATCAGCTGGGGCAACGAAGATCGGGTTGATTACGAAGAATCCCGACAAACCGCTTGTCATCAACAAGGGGAAGCCGTGATCGGGGCCGCCTGGCAATGGATTCGTTCTCAACCTCTGTCCGTGGGGTTGTCGGTGCTTTTGCACGTCGTCATCGGTGCATTGCTGATCATGGGCACGTCGCTGCACGGCGCCAACCCTCACGATATGCCGGGCCGGGGCAACGAGCACCAGCCGATCCAGGCAGTGGTGGTGAATTCAACCGATTACGAGGCCGCGGAAGACAGCATCAAGAAGGCCCAGCAGGACAAGGAGGCCCACGCCAGCAAATTGAAGGCGGAGGCCGAGCAAGCCCAAAAAGCCCGCGAGAAGGCAGAGCGGGAACTGACCCAGTTGAAGAAACAGCGCCAGTCCACGGCATCCGATGTGGCCAACCAGCAGAAACAACTCAAGGACCAGTCGCAGCAATTGCAGCAATTGAAGGATCAGGCCTTGAAGATGGCGCAGGAACGCAAGGCCTACCAGGACAAGATCGCCAAGCTGAAGGCACAGGCCGAGCAGGCGCAAAAGGCCCAGGCCGCGGAAAAGGCTCGGCTGGAGAAAGCCAAGAAGGAGGCCGAGGCTGCGCGCAAGGCCCAGGTCCAGGCGCAGATGCAGGCCGAGCAGGAAGCAGCCATCAAGAAAGCGCGCGGCAATTGGGTGGCGGCTATTATTCACAAAGTCAGTTCCAACTGGATTCGTCCACCGGATACTCCCCAAGGCCTCGATTGCAATGTCCACATCACCTTGTTACCCAGTGGTGATGTAGTGGCGGCAAAAATGGGTCAGTGCAATGGCAGTTCGGTGGTAGTCCAATCGATCATTACAGCCGTGAACAAGGCCTCTCCCTTGCCCACCCCGGAGGATCCCCAGGCGTTTTCTCGCCAGATCACTTTTGAATTCGTTCCAGGCCAGTAACCGAGGTTCCCCATGCGCAAGCTTGTACTGTTTCCTTTAGCCGCCGTATTTGCCATAGCCGCTGCCGCAACGGCACGTGCGGATCTGGTGATCAAGATCACGCAGGGCGTGAATCAACCGACGCCGGTGGCCGTGGTGCCGTTTGCCTGGAATGGATCCCAGCCCGCGCCGGTCGATGTTGCCAACGTGGTTGCCAGCGATCTGCTGCGGAGCGGCTTGTTCGCGCCCTTGCCCAGGGGCAAGATGTTGGCGCAGCCCAATGCCGACAGCAAAATCAATTTCGCCAACTGGAAGGCAGTCAGCGTTAACGATCTCGTGGTCGGTTCGATCGACGTAACCGGCGATACTGCACAAATCAGGTTCCGGCTGTTCAATGTCTATACCGGGCAGCAACTCGTGGGCTACTCGTTGCCCGCCAAGGTCAACGACCTGCGCTTTGCGGCGCACCAGGTTGCCGACATGATTTATCAGAAATTGACGGGCCGCCCTGGTGCGTTCGCGACCCGTATCGCCTATATCCGCCACGATGGCACCGGTAAGGGCTCGACGTGGGATTTGGTGATTGCCGATTCCGACGGGGCCAATACGCAAGCACTGGTCAAGTCTTCGGGTCTGTTGATGTCGCCGGATTTTTCGCCCAGTGGGGACAGAATTGCCTACGTGCAATTCGAAAACGATCAGAGCCATATCTATATCCAGAACGTGGATACGGGCCAACGCAAGATCGCGCTGAAGCATGCGGGTGTGAACGGTGCACCGGCGTTTTCTCCCGATGGAAAAACCTTGGCCGTGGTTCTGTCGACGCGTCCCGGCGATCCGGATATCTATCTTCTGGACCTGGCAACGGGGCAGTTGCAGCAACTGACACATAGCCCGGCGATCGATACCGAACCGGCCTGGACCCCGGATGGCAAAAACATCATCTTCACCTCCGACCGAGGCGGCTCTCCGCAACTGTACGAAATGCCGATAACGGGCGGCAAAGCCCAGCGTATTACCTGGGATGGCAGCTACAATGCACGCGCCTCGGTATCCCCGGATGGCAAGAGCGTCGCCCTGGTGCATCGTGAGAACGGCTCCCTCAAGATCGCCTTACTGGATTTGGCGACCGGGAACATGACCATGCTGACCAACGGCCCGACAGACGTTTCGCCCAGCTTTTCGCCCAATGGCGCGATGATCCTCTATAGCACGGGTTCCGGCAACCAGCGCCGCCTCGCAACGGTGTCGGTCGACGGTCAGGTGCACGAGGAACTGACGGGAGCTGCAGGGGCACTGTCGCAGCCTGTTTGGGGTAATATCCCTTGAGTTGAGGCGCGTCGCCGCCGCATGCCCGCATGAAACCTTTCGGCGCTTGGTCGTGTCCAAGTCACATGAAATCTTTAATTTGTGCCTATGGCCCTGTAATATGACCGGGAGGCACGCTCGCAGCGAGGAGTACGCAATGAAGCGAATAATGTTGTTGGTAGCGGTGGCTGGTGGCTTGGCGCTCGCGGGCTGTCAGAGCTTTCCCACACAGAAGAATTCGGCCGGAGGCAACCAGGGCGCGGCTTCTTCGGCATCCACGACCGGTGCGATGGCTGCCGGAACCGCAGCCGGAACGTCCTTGAGCGGTGCCAGTGCTACGAGTTCTACTCCGGCGGCGGGACCGGGCAGTTCGTACGACTCGCGTACCGTGTATTTTGCGTTCAACAAGTCCGTCGTCCAGTCGCAATACTTTCCCGTGCTCAAGGCCCAGGCCGCTTATCTCAACGCCCACCCGAAAGCCGAGATTCTTCTGGCGGGCTATACGGACGACCGGGGGACGTGGGAGTACAACATCGGCCTGGGTTCGCGTCGCGCTGCCGCCGTCAGTCAGTTCCTGATGCTGCAAGGCGTGGACCAAAGCCAGATCAAGACGATCAGTTACGGTGAAGCCAATCCGGCTGATCCGCAGGACAACGAAGCGGCCTGGGCCAAGAATCGCCGGGTCGTGATCACATTCCAATCGGGGGGGCAATGATGAAATTGCATACAGGCTTGGCATGCGCCGCACTGGCCGGGACAACGCTCCTGGCGGGGTGCGCGACCAGCGTATCGCCCAAGGATCCGATTAACCAGAAAGTCGACCATTTGCAGCAGCAGGTCGGCCAAATGCAGAAAACGCTCTCGGGCCAGGGTCTTATGAGTATTGCTTCCAATCAGCAGCAGTTGCAGCAGGAAGTGGCGGATCTGCAGGGCCAGTTACAGGAACTGCAGCACCAGATCCAGCAGGCCCAGGCACGCCAGCAGAGTGTCGACAAATCCTTTGATCAGCGTATCGCTGCAATCGAGCAACAAAGTTCTGCCGCGGCGGGCAGTGGACAACAGGTTTCGTCTCCGGCGGCGAATAACTCATCGGGCTCGGCTTCCGGCGGTACTGCTGCACAGTCCGAATATCAAGTTTACAAAGCCGCTTTCAATGAGGTGCGTGATAGCCATTACTCCGAAGCGGTCGCCGATTTCAAGGCATTCATAAAAAAATACCCGAACAGCCGTTATGTCTCCAATGCCCTCTATTGGATGGGGGCTTCGCATTACGTGAACGGCGAGTACCAGCAGGCGATAGATAACTTCAAGCAGATGGTGGTCAAGTACCCGAAGTCTGCCAGGGCCTCCGACGCTTATCTCAAGATGGCTTATTCGCAAGGTAAGCTCAAGGACTACAAGGCGGAGCGTCAGTCATTACAGACGCTGATCAAGAACTATCCCGGATCGACCGCGGCTGACATCGCTAACCAGCGGCTCAAGAACATGGCCGCACAAGGGAATTGACGCAGCCGCCTACAGGCATGTATTGATTGGAGGCAAGTATTTGTGACGGCTGCGCAGGCACCCATGCAGCCGCGTGACGATCTGCCCCGATCGGAACGGCTGCGCATCACCGAGATATTCCTGTCCATTCAGGGCGAGTCGGCCAGCGTGGGCTGGCCGACCGTTTTCGTACGCCTGACCGGTTGCCCGTTGCGTTGCCGTTGGTGCGACACGGCCTATGCCTTCCACGGCGGACAGTGGTGGAGCTTCGACCAGATCGTTGAACAGGTCAGGCATCACGGTGTACCCCATGTCTGTGTAACCGGCGGCGAACCGTTGGCACAGCCGAATTGCCGTGGATTGCTTGCCCGCCTGGGGGAAGAAGGTTTCAATGTTTCTCTTGAGACCAGCGGATCGCTTGACATAGAAGGCCTTGATCCACGCGTTACCGTGGTAATGGACGTCAAGGTGCCGGGTTCCGGCGAAGAGTCCCGCAACCGCCTGGAAAACCTTGCGCACCTGCGCCCACGGGATCAGGCCAAGTTCGTGCTCGCCGACCGCGCCGACTACGACTGGGCCCGCTCATTCATCGAAGAGCACGACCTCCCCGCACGCACTGAAGTGCTGTTCTCGCCCGTAGCGAATGAACTGGCGCCTCGCGAACTGGCCGACTGGATCGTCGCCGATCGCCTGCCCGTGCGTTTCCAAATCCAATTGCACAAGAGCTTGTGGGGCGATGTCGCTGGACGCTAGCGCCGTCGTACTGGTGTCGGGTGGCCTCGACTCGGCCACGGTGCTGGCTATGGCCCGCGCCGAGGGTTGGAGCTGCCATGCGCTGTCGTTCGATTACGGCCAGCGCCATAAGGCCGAGCTGGAAGCGGCGCGCCGTGTGGCGCAAGCGGGCGGCGCGGCTACCCATCGGGTCGTCAGCCTGGGGTTGGGCGAGATCGGCGGCTCCGCGCTGACCGATGCCGCTATCGACGTACCGGAAGCGGGCGGCGAGGGCATCCCCGTCACCTATGTGCCAGCGCGCAACACGGTATTCCTGGCCGTGGCACTGGGACTGGCCGAGGTTACCGGTTCCACCGACATCTTCATTGGCGTCAACGCCGTGGACTATTCGGGGTATCCGGATTGCCGCCCGGCCTTCATCATGGCTTTTGAGCAACTGGCGAACCTCGCGACCAAGGCGGGCGTGGAGGGCGCGAACTTCCGCGTCCATGCGCCGCTGATCGAATTGAGCAAGGCCGACATCATCCGCCGCGGCACCGAACTGGGCGTGGATTACTCGCTTACCGTGACTTGCTATCAGGCCGACGAGGAGGGCCGCGCCTGCGGCCACTGCGACGCCTGCAAATTGCGCAGGGATGGCTTCCGCTCGGCCGGCCTGTCCGACGTCACCCGCTATATTCCGGGCTGATCCATCTATTTTTTGCCGCAGCTTACGCATGCGGTTAAACTATGCGCGCTTTTTGGCGCGAATTACGGAGATAACGGCATGGCCCGAGCACAAGCACGACACATCCTGGTAGCTGACGAGAGCCAGTGCGAGGCCCTCAAGAAAGAAATCGAGGGCGGCGCGGACTTCGCGGAAATGGCGAAGCAGCACTCGACCTGCCCGTCATCCGCCCGCGGCGGCGACCTGGGCGAATTCGGCCCCGGCCAGATGGTTCGTGAATTCGACGAAGTCGTGTTCAGCGCGCCGGTCGGCGAAGTACAGGGCCCGGTCAAGACGCAGTTCGGTTACCACCTGGTCGAAGTGACCAGCCGTACCGACTGACAGTCCGGTTCCGGCAGATAGAGTGTCGATCCCGCTCCGGCGGGAATCCATTAAAATTCCAAAATTGACACCACGCTTCAGTGTGGGCGGTTAGCTCAGTCGGTAGAGCAGTGGCCTTTTAAGCCATTGGTCCAGGGTTCGAGTCCCTGACCGCCCACCATTTTCCGGCCTTGTTCCCCTTTCCTTTACCCGGTTCACCGGAACGTATTCGCTCCGATAAGTTCTTTATTCTGGTAATCAACCGGTTTTTCTTTCTGTGCGAGCCAGGGTGGCTTGGGGTAGAGATCAAGTACCCGGGTAGTGTTCGGAATTCTGTGTCACATCTTTTATGCTACCCAAAAAGAGGTGACTTATGGAAACTCCGAAATTTGATATGGAAGCGGCCCTTCGAGGTCTGCGCGAAGGCAAGGACCTGACCGGCAGGGATGGCGTGCTGACCCCGCTGATCAAGCAGCTGACCGAAGCTGCGATGCAGGCCGAGTTGGAGGCGCATCTGGCCGGCGAAGCCACGCCCAATCGCAAGAATGGCACGACCCGCAAGACGATGAAAGGCCCCACAGGCGCCTTCGAGCTCGATACGCCACGCGAGCGAGCCGGCACCTTTGAGCCCCAGATCGTGAAAAAGCACCAGACCCATTTGACCGAGGAGCTGGAGCGCAAGATTATCGCCCTGTTCGCCCTGGGCAACAGCTATCAGGACATTCGCGGCCACATTGCCGATCTGTATGGCATCTCGCTGTCCAATGGTTCCATCAATGCCGTCACCGACAAGCTGCTGCCCGAGTTGCAGGCCTGGCGTGAGCGAGAGCTGGAGGCGATCTATCCCATCGTCTGGCTCGACGCCATCCACTACAAGATCAAGGAAAATGGCCGCTATGTCAGTAAGGCGATCTACACGCTGCTGGGTCTGAACATCGAGGGGAAAAAGGAGCTGCTGGGGCTTTATCTCTCCGATCAGGAGGGTGCGCACCACTGGCTTGGCGTGCTGACCGACCTCTACAATCGCGGAGTCAAGGACATCCTGATCGCCTGCGTCGATGGCCTCAAAGGCTTCCCTGAAGCGATTGAAAGCGTCTACCCCAACACCGAAATCCAGCATTGCATCATTCACCAGATTCGCAACTCGCTCAAGTATGTCGGCTCGAAAAACCACAAGGCGTTCATGGCGGACCTGAAAGCCGTGTACAAGGCGGCCACGCTCAATGCCGCCGAACTTGCCCTGGATGAGCTGGAGGCTAAATGGGGTGAGAAATACCCGATGGTGATCAAATCCTGGCGCGAGAAATGGCCCACATTATCGGCCTACTTCAAGTACCCGGACTACGTGCGCCGCGCCGTCTACACCACCAACGCGGTTGAAGCGGTGCATCGTCAGTTCCGGAAACTGACCAAAACCAAGGGCGGCTTCGCTAACGAAAACAGCTTACTGAAACTGCTCTATGCCGGTATACTCAAGGCCTCCGAGCGCTGGACCCACCCGGTGCAGAACTGGAACCTGACGCTGTCGCAGATGGCCATCCACTTCCCCGGGCGCTTGGACAAACACATCAGCCTGTAAGG
>Ga0307440_1000059_pt1 | contig 44046 bp, 30 predicted proteins | sample SalMarWE160410MG_FD_202150 | JGI IMG/M metagenome (GOLD analysis project Ga0307440, IMG submission 202150) | Salt marsh sediment microbial communities from the Plum Island Ecosystem LTER, Massachusetts, United States - WE1604-10 | ecosystem: Environmental > Aquatic > Marine > Intertidal zone >...
CCTGGGTGAATTGACGGATCAGCCGCTTGATGAAGTCTTGTTGGTACAAGGGGGCTCCGAGACACTGGACGTGTTGTGGGGAATTCTAACGCCTATTGCCCCCCGTCACGCCAACGGCGCCTTAAGTCTTAGATGGACGGTGGTACCCCTCCCAACGTGGCTCTCCAGGGCGATGCTGCCTCCCTGGGCTTCAATGAGCGCCTTGGCAATCGACAGACCCAGGCCGCTTCCTTCGGAGCTGTGGGCAGGATCGCCGCGGTAAAACCGTTCAAACACATGCGGCAAGTCTTGGGCCGGGATGCCGGCGCCGGTATCGGCCACCCGAATCTCAAGTTCCTGGCCTTTGCGCTCAGCTTCCACTCGAATCGTGCCTCCGGCCGGTGTGTGACGGATAGCATTGTCCAACAGGACCAGAAGCACTTGGCGCAGGCGTGTCGGATCTGCCCAAACGCTGCCCTCGGCGGCGGGAATTTCGAGTCGGATACTGCGCGTTTCGGCCAGCCTAGCCACCGTTTCGTGGATCTGTGGAAAGAGAGTCTCGAGGCGTACCCGCTGCTGGGTGATGGGCAAATCAGCCGAATCCAATCGCGAAAGGAGCAGCTGGTCCTCGATAAGGCGGCTCATATGGTCGCTCTCACCCAGAACCTGTTCCAGCATTTTGCGTTGGGGATCTTCCGCATCGAGCCCACGCCGGGCGACGTCGGCTGTCGCCCGGATCAACGTCAGCGGCGTGCGCAGTTCGTGGCTGGCGTTGGCCACAAAAGCCTGCTGGCGCTCCCAGGCACGCTGGGCGGGGAGCAGAGATTGTCCCGCCAGCCACCAACTGGCCGTGGCCAGGAAGGCCAGGCTGACACCGCCCAGCAAAAGCAACCCCAGCACCAGCCCGCCCCGGATCGTATCCTGATCTGAGAGCGAACGTCCCACCTGGATCACTGCCGGCTGGGTCACGTCGGGCACACTGTAGGTGAGGAGCCGCACCCGGTTTCCGTTGGGTGAAGTGACCGTACGCAGGTCGGACCCCTGATGGAGGGCCGAGGTCACCGCTGCTTGATCGGGAGGCAGGGGGGCGGGCGCAATATTGAATCCGGGCAGCAGCTGGCCATCACGGTTGAGTGCCATCACGAAGACGGCTGCCAGTTCGGCATTCAGGCCTTCTTCGGCATGCCCTTCCGCTTCTTCGTGGCCCGGATCTTCCCGTTCGGATCCCTCGGCATCGGAGTCTTGGGTGGAGGCAGCCTTTGGAATGAAGCGCATTACAGGATTGAGGGCCGCGCCTGGTTGGGATTCTGACCAGGCACGATCGGCGTCAGCCAGTTCGACGGGAACCGGTACGTCCAGCGAAGTGAACTGTTGGGCCATGACATGCTGCAGTGCGAGGTCAGTGGTGCTCTGGAAGAAGTAACCGATCAAGGCATACGTCCCGGCACCCACCAGTGTGATGAGCATGACGCCGGCGATCACGTACAAGGCCGTGAGCCGAACACGCAGGGGTCTAAACACTGTCCGCGTCCAGCCGGTAGCCCACGCCCCGAACGGTCTGAATGGGATCGGGGCGGCCGGGCTGATTCAACTTCCGGCGCAAATAGGAAACGTAGACATCCACCAGCGATGGCTGCACATCGCGCTCATAGGACCAAACATAGTCCAAGATTTGTTCTCGGGAGAGCGCCTGGCCCGGATGGCGTACCAGGAACTCTAGCAGCCCCCACTCAGTCTTGGTCAGATCGAGCGCAGCCTCTCCGCGGCGTGCGGTGTGGGCCCGGACATCCAGTACAAGGTCTCCGAGGCGCAGCTCGTAGGTATCCGAACCGGCCGGTACGTGCCGCCGGCCAAGGGCGCGTATGCGCGCCAGCAGTTCGTCCATGGCGAACGGCTTGACCAGGTAGTCGTCGGCCCCGCTGTCGAGCCCAGCCACACGGTCCTCAATCTGGCCACGGGCCGTCAGGAGCAGCAGCGCCGTGGGCAGGCCAGCAGCCCGGATGGCGCGGCAAATGGCAGGGCCATCTCTTCCGGGCAGCATCCAGTCAATCACAGCCACATCATACTGCCCATGCAGTGCCAGATCGAGGCCCGACTCTCCGTCGTGGACCCGGTCTACCGCCAATCCTTCTTCGGTCAACACACGGGCGACCAGAGCCGTGAGACGAATGTCGTCTTCAATGAGCAAGATCTTCATGGGACCTCCGTCCCCCAGATTATGCGCCATTTCTTGGAAAACGATTGGAAAAGGTGTCGATTGTTCCAAGCTCCTTTCAATCCCAGTGCCGTAAGGTTGGGTGTCGAAAGGAGGAGGCGAATGAATCCCAAATGGACATTGCTCTTCGCTGGCGGTTTGACTGCCTTTGTGTTGGTTGTGGTGGGTGCGGTCGCCGGACGGGCTGCCGCCCAAGGTGCGAATCCCATCCAGGAGCCGACGGCGATTGACCCTTCCGTCCAGGCTCAGCTTGACCAGCGAGATGCCGCGTATCAAGAGACGATTGATCAGGCCAACCAGCAGCTGGAGCAGGCCTACCAGGAGATCGCCACACTGCAGGCGCAAGTGGCTCCGACAGCCACCGAAACCTCCGGCTCTGTCGAGGATTCCTATCCGATATCAGCGGAGTTGGCGGTTGGCCTGGCGCTCAACTTGTCTCCCGGCGCCAAGCTGAAGAAATGGCCGGAATTGGTCGATTTCCAGGGGACCGTAGCCTGGGAAGTCGTTCTCGACAAGGGGACGATGTATCTTGACGCGACCAATGCCATCCTTCTCTACAACGGCGCTTCGTCCGTCAACAGCAGCAGCGGCGGCGGGGGTGGCGGCGGTGGTGGCGGCGAGCACGAGGGTGGCGAGCACGAACACGATGATGACTGACGGGAAATGCATTCTGGGCAGGTCTGAGATGAGAAGTCTGGGAGAGGTGTGAAGATGGCTAGACCCAAGCGACGCAGCGCAGGCTCGGGCTCCTTGACGGCCACCAAAGCCTTCATCGCCGTAGGTGCCCTGGCATCAACGCTGGTGGGTTGGAGCAAGTTGACCATGGACAACCCTGCAACTCCGCAGACGGCACCTCCGCCGACCGATGTCAGTCTGGATTTGGCGCCCTTGCCTACCTTGATCCCTGCACCTGACTTCTCTACTTTCGTGATACCGACGGAAGATACGTCCCAGGCGCCGGCGCCACCGACTCTTCGACATGTCTCCGCGCCTCCACCCAGCAGTGGCGGCGGTGGGGGTGGTGGAGGTGGCGGCGGTTCTCACTCGGTCGCCTCCACACATTCTTCCCGCTAAGGCTCCCATGGAACAAATCGACTTTCGGGCGATGGGTTCGGATATGCGAGGCGTGCTGGATGGGCCGTGGAAACCAGCGCGCGAAGCGTTGATCCAGCTGCCGACTTGGTTTGAAACATGGGAGCAGACAATGAGTCGCTTCCGCGCGGAGAGTGAGCTCAATCAGCTCAACGCCCAGGCGGGAATGCCGGTTCCAGTGAGCCAGGATCTCATGGATGTGATCATGGCCAGCTTGGAAGCTGCAAAAGCCACGGAGGGCCTGGTGGACCCGACCCTGAAAGATGCCATGCTGGCCATTGGCTACGATCGGTCGTTCGAGAAGCTAAGCTCGGGGTCAAGCGAACAAAGCTCAGACCCCGAACAGGCGCCTACTAACAATGGTGCCGGCTGGTGGGATATTCGCTGCGACCCAGAGCTCGGCCTTGTCCACCTCCCAGCGGGTGTGCATCTCGACCTGGGCGGGATAGGCAAAGGCTGGGCGGCCGATCGGGCCGCCGAGCGGCTCAGAGTTCAGGGTCCGGCCCTCGTCGACGCAGGAGGCGATATTGCTGTCAATGGCCCTCCGCACCGCTCTCAGGGATGGCCGATCGCCGTCACCGATCCCAGGAATCCCGATGGAGAGCCCCTGGCGATTCTCAAGATCGTCCAGGGGGGTGTGGCCACGTCGGGCCGTGACTTTCGCCGCTGGACACGCGATGGCGTTCCCCAACACCATATTCTCGATCCGCAAACACGGCAACCGGCGGAAACGGATGTGCTGGCGGCGACGGTGATCGCGCCCTCGGCCTTGGAGGCGGAGGCGGCAGCCAAGGCGGTGCTGATCCAGGGCGGTCGGCGCGGCATGGCGTGGCTGGAAAGCCGGCCGCAGCTGGCTGGCCTGCTTGTGGCGGAGGACGGGAACATGTCGGTCAGCCTGAACCTCGACTCTCATCTGTGGAGCTGACATATGCCGCGCCCTGAGGTGGTTAGCAACGAGATGGATGAGTACGGTGACGTGCTGCCCCTAAGCACCATGGTGACCCTGTTTCTTTCGGTCGCCTTGGGGGCATTCGTAGCTGTCACCGTCTTGCCGACGTGGGCGCCGGGGCTCAGCCAGTCTTTGTTTGGCGAGGCTCCCAAAGCCTACTGGTACCTGTCACGGACCAGCGCATTTGTCGCCTTTGGGTTGCTGTGGGCGTCAACGGCGCTCGGAGCCATCATCACTAATCGCATGGCGCGTATCTGGCCTGGCGGTCCCACAGCTTTTGATCTGCATCAGTTCACCAGTCTGCTTGGGCTCGCCGTGGCCCTCTTCCACGCCCTGATCCTGACGGGAGATCGCTACATCGACTACGGCCTGGCCCAGGTCTTGATGCCCTTCGCCAGTGTCAACTACAAACCGGTTTGGGTTGGCCTCGGTCAGATTGCCTTTTATGCCTTGATTATCGTCAGCGCCAGCTTCTACCTGCGCAAATCACTTGGCGCCCGCCTATGGCGTCTTATCCACGTGCTCAGCTTTGTCGGGTTCGTGGGGGCGCTGGCCCACGGCGTGTGGAGCGGAACGGACAGCGGCGCCGCGTGGGCGCAAGGGTTGTATTGGTTTGCCGGCGGCAGCGTGCTGTTTCTGACTGTTTACCGAACGCTGACCGGGCTGCTGCCGGAAAAGCGGGCCCAGCGGCGGCCAGCTGCCAAAGCCGGCCCAAGACCTCAGGCAATGCCAAAGGCCGGAGCTTCCGCTCCGGCCCCGGTGGATGCACCGGCTGAACAGCCTTCGCCGAACCTCAACTGACGGACGGATCCGACTGCATCATCCCAAAGTGATTGCCTTCGGTGTCCTTTGCATAGGCGACCCAGCCCACACCCGGCACCGGGCTCTTGCCCGACTCGATCGAGCCGCCGTTGGCCTCGATCTTCATAAGGGCGTCATCGATGTCCTGAACGTCGAGGACGTTGACTGTGGCTGGCTGGCCGTCCTCACGGACTTCGAAGGCGCCGTCAATCCCCGGCGTCCCCTGCTCGCCAGTGGTGATCAGCCAGTACTCGACCGGCCCTTCCCATTTCTCAGTCTTCCAGCCGAAGGTCTTGGCGTAGAAATCCGCCGCTCGCTGTGGGTCTTGAACCCCCAATTCGAAGTGAACTGGTCTTCCCATGATGTTTTCCCTCCCAAGGTCTGTCGCGGTCGATACTCGGCAGCCTTTTCTCTCAGCCGTCGCTATTGGCCGATCGAAAGGATTGCTCGAGGATTTCTGCCGGCACAAGCCACGGATACATCTCGATTGCCAGCTGACCTGAACGCATATGGGCGTCGTCGGCCAGCAGCGCACGGACATCTTCTTCTTCGTGCAGATCAAAGACAAGCACACCGCGTTCGGGGTCACCGTCGGGGATCGGCCCAGACATCAGTAGCTCACCCGATTGGTGTAGGCGTCGGAGTAGGGCCAGGTGGTCGGCTTGGTTGCGCTTGTCCTCCGGAGTGGCACTTGGGGCCCAATTTGGCCCTTTCACCATGAAGGCCAGGATCAATCGGTGCATCTGCATTGGGTAGCCGTCGTCTGGTCCTGGATGGATCGGGTCTGGCGGTTTCATGCCGATGCGCCTCCCTTCTCGGAGCGTCCGGAGGTCTTGCTGTTCGCAAGCTCTTCCAATCGGCGGCGGAAGAACCGGGCTTCGATCTCGTTCTCGGTCAACTCGAGCGCGCGCCGGTAGGCGGAAATTGCATCATCCGTTAGTCCGGCCCGGCTGAGCAGGTCGGCTCGGGCGGCGTATAGGGGAGCGTATCCTGCCAGGCTGGGGTCATCTGCCAGGGTCTCCAGGGCCGTCAGCCCATCTCCTGGACCATGCGCCATGCCGATGGCAACCGCCCGATTCAGTTTGACGATAGGTGAAGGAGACATGGCGTCCAGGGCCGTGTAGAGGGCTACGATCTCGGGCCAGTCTGTTTCGCGGTAGCTGTCGGCTCGGACATGGACTGCGCTTATGGCGGCCTGAACCTGATAGGGCCCAATCTGGTTCATCGCAAGAGCTCGGTCGAGGTCCTCCAGTCCACGGCGCTGCTCTTGGATATCCCAGCGCGTGCGGTCTTGGTCTTCGAGAAGGACCAATTCGCCATCTGTATCAAGTCGTGCCGGCCGCCGGGAGTCATGCAGTCGCATCAAGGCCAGCAGGCCAATTGCTTCTGGTAGATGGGCTACCAGACCTTCGGCATCCAGCAGGTCCACCAGCACCTCCCCCAAGCGAATGGCTTCTTGGCTCAAGTCGGCCCGTATGAGGCTTTCGCCTGATCCCGCGCTGTAGCCCTCGTTGAAGATCAGATAGACCACCGCCATGACGGCCTCCAGTCGTTCGGGAAGCTGAGGCGGTTCGGGCACGCGGAATGGAATGCCAGCTCGACTGACCTTGCGCTTGGCCCGCACCACCCGCTGCGCGAGGGTGGCGGTCGGAATCAGAAAAGCGCGGGCGATTTCTTCCGTTGTCAGTCCGCCCAGGGTTCTCAGCGTCAAAGCCACTTGAGATTCGATGCCAAGTGCCGGATGGCAGCAGGTGAAGATGAGCTTCAGTCGTTCGTCGGGGATGGAATCCGGCAGGGGTGGGTCCCGGCTGATGGGACTCTGGCCTCGGTTGAACGCCACCTGCGTGAGTTTTCCCCGCAGCGTCCCGGCTCGCCGCAGGCGGTCGACGGCTCGATTGCGGGCGGTGGTCATCAGCCATCCGGCCGGATTGACGGGCAAACCGCGGCGGGACCAGGCATCCAATGCTGCCGCGTAGGCATCCTGAAGGCAATCCTCCGCCAGCTCGAAATCGCCGAAGCGGGAAATCAATGCCGCCAGGAGACGCCCGCCATCCTGGCGGACCACGTCCTCCAAAACGGTCTGGACGTTGTCCATTTCAGTCGATTGTACTCTGTGGTCCGAGCGGGGCGTCCAAGGCTGCCTCGCCGCCGAAGGGTCCGCCGGCCATGGGATGGCGGTCACCGTTGGAGTCATGTCAGCCCGCCTGCTCCTAAGGGCCGAAGGGATCGGTGAATACGGGACGGACTTCAATGACGCCCGAAACCGCTGTTGGGATCTGGGCGGCCACCTCAATCGCCTGGTCCAAATCGGCGCATTCCATCAGGTAGAAACCGCCCAGCTGTTCCTTCGTCTCGGCGTAGGGACCGTCGGTGACCATGGTTTTCCCGTCTCGAACCCTGACGCTGGTGGCGGTGTCACTGTGCCGCAGGCGCTGCCCTCCCTGAACGTGACCGGCGGCGTCCATCTGGTGCTGGAAGGCCTCGAACAAGGCCACCGATTCCTGCATCTCTGCCTCAGTGGCTGCCTTGGCGGCGGTTTCATCCTGGTAGATCAACATGGCGTAGAGCATGGTTCCTCCCTTCTGGATCTTCTCTAATCAGGCATGGGGGTGGACTGCGGGCGCGCCGATCAAGTCGACGAGCGCCGCGAGCACCTGGCCCCAAGCGCGTTCGAAATATGCCCTGGGTTCGGCCCACTCCGGTCCGGGCCGCCAGCCGGAATGGACAAGGTTGACATCGCATGCCGGGGCAGGCTGGTTCGTCAGCAGGTGAAAGCTGATCACAACATGCGTCAACGGAAGGACGTGGTTCATGACCGCATCGAATTTCGTCGGCCCCCTCCAATCGAATGCGAGCAGTTGATCTGCTTCCAGCGCCGTGATGCGGCATCCGACGGTACTGTCTTGGGGTTTGTTCTCAGGATCCCAGGCCAGCTCATATTTGCCGCCGAGGCGGGCTTCTACCTCCGCTTCGTTTGTGAAGAACTTCACAAGCAAGTCGTTTCGAGTGAAGTGTTCGAAGGCTGAATGTGGACTGCAGGCGAGACGGACGTGGTGGTGGATGACGGGCTCCATCGGTTACCTCCCAGTCGAGAATGAGTTACAGGGGTTTAACGAACGGGAGATGAAGGAATCGACAAGTCCGGCCGGAAGGGTCAGCGAAAGATTTCAGCGCGCTGTTGTTCGGTCAAGAAGTAAATCCAGGCTACGGGGTGCTCCTGGCTATCGTAGAAGGTCTGCATCGGCGTGAGCTTGTCCCGCCATTCGGCTGCCGTCCAACCCCACAACTTATCCATCCCACTTTGTGGGTGATCGACGACCACGAAGTAGAGACCCTTGGCCGTGGGCAACCTCTCAGGTGCGCTGCTCCACCGGAAGTCGTAGCGAATGCTGCTCGGCAGATAGAAAGATGCGATCACCGGTTTCTCGTTGGTGACTACCACCTTGTTCTCACCTGAGAGGGGTGCGAACCATGTCTCCACGGCGCGCCACGCCCTGTTGTAGGGGAAGCCAAAGATGTTCATGGGGTGGCCGCCGGGCAGAGTAGTTCCGAGAACCGTCTTCGGCCGCCAGGGGTACTCGGAGGTGTGGTCAACAAAAAGCATGTAGCTGGCATAGACGTTCATAAGCAGCACGGCAAGGACGATCGTGCGAGCAGTTTTGAATCCCCACGGTCCAAACCAGCCTTTGAACCACCATACCGCCTTGGCCAGCCCGATGCCGGCGATCAGAAGCAGGGGAAGAAAGTAGGTATAGGCATGAGTTCCCGAATCCCTGAGAAGCACCTCCATGAACACCAGTGGAGGGATCAACCACGCCGTGAGCACCTGCCAGCCGAGGTTCCGGCGGATTCCCATCAGGCCCAGGCCGGCAGCGGCTAGAGTGAACCAGACAAAGGGGGCAGGATTGTAGTAGCTTGCAACGCGCAGCGTGTCGGTGGTGGGGCCGGACAAGCGGTCTTCCCAGTAGCCGACCTGGAACGATCCCAGGTGGGCGGCGTACTCGAGGTAGAAACCGCCGACCAGGATCACAGCCAGCGCCGATGCCCCGGCGAGGTGCCACGCCAGCCGCCGGGAATCAGGGTGATGGCGCGCCCGGAGCCACCAATGCACCGTCAGCAGCGCCAGCGGCGGGAGGACGAAACCGGCGTCGAAATGCACCAGCAGGGCGCACGCGGCGGCCCCGAACCCCAAGTAGAGGCCGGGAACCCTCCACCGGTCGCGTTCCACGGCCAGTGTCATGCCCAGTAGCGCCGCCGAGACCCCCAGGATGACGAATGACTGATATTGGACGATCCGGCCAAAGGCCACAAAGAGCCCGTTGGCAGCCAGCAGAAACCCGCCGTAAATGGCGGTCTGGCGGTTGAAGAGGATCCAAGCCAGCCCAAATAGGCAGGCGATCCCGAGCAAGTTGGCGAGTGCAAAAGGCAGCCTCATCAGGAGTTCGCTGGAGAAGGACGGATCAATCAGGCCCACGGCGCAGGTGACGATGAACTCGACCGGCCCACGACGCTGCATCAAAAGAAAGCCGAGAAAGTTGATGGGCGACGCGAAGTTGGTCGGGTAACACAAGGCCTTGATTTCGTCGCCTTGCAGGTTGGAGTAGCCAAGGTTGATGAAGCGCAGGGTGATGGCGGCGGCCAAGAGCACAGCCAGTTCGATCGCTGCCAGTTTGTTCCTGCGCGCGGCGTCCATCCAACGCTCTAGCAAGTTGGCATCCTTCTACCGTTCGGGGCTTCACGTGGAAGACTGCAAAGATAGCAGGTGCCGACCAATTTGAAAAGTCCGGAACACGCCAGGGAAGATATCAGGGCGTGACGGTGGACCGTGCAGACGCCAAAACCGCCCCTGGGCCGAGGTTGGCAATAGGGGCGGTTGGTTCGGCTCGCCTTGAGGCGGCGAATTGGCGGCCGAAGGCGGGGACTTCGTAGTCCATATACTATTGTCCACCCTGGGACGGCCCAGGTCAAGTTAGAGAATTCCTTCACAAGCTAAACTAAAAAGGAGGCGTCAAAGACGGCCCCGCCAGGAGGCGGGGCTGGGTGGGTCAACGGGAAGTGCGCCGTGAGGGAATCGAACCCACAACCTTGGGCTTAAAAGGCCCCTGCTCTGCCAATTGAGCTAACGGCGCGCGGGGTGGATTGTATCATTCGGCAAGGAGGGGCGTCAACGATGCTGGGTACTGGCGGAGCCCATCATGTGGCAGGTGAACCGTCCGCCGGCCGTGTGTTGGCGGCGCAAGCCAGTAGGACGGTTTTGACTTGAAACGGGGTTAGTTCGGGGTGCTTGGCCCGGATCAGGGCGATGATCCCGGCGATGTGCGGGGCAGCGAAGCTGTTGCCGGTGCTGACGCTGGTGCTCTTGTTGAGCCACGCCACCTCGACGTCGATGCCCAGGGCGCCGAACTCCACCGGAGGCGATGGGTTGTAGTAGTAGGTGAACGGATCGTGCCCGTCGTGGGCGGCCACTGACACAACCGACGAGTACAGCGATGGATAGCTGGGCGCCGGGATGTTGTTGACCGCCGAGACCAGCATGACGTTGTGAAAGTAGGCCTCGTCAGCCAGCTCATGAAACAGGCCGTAATACTCCGACCGGGAGGTGCTCAAGCTCATGTTGGCGATGCTCATGCCTTGATCGATGGCCCAACGGATTCCACCGGCAAACTGGAGCGCCTTCCCGGTGAGATCACGGCCGATGACCCGCACACTGTACAGCTCCGCCGCCGGAGCAATGGCATGGATGATCGCCGCACAGGCCGTCCCGTGGCCGAAGATGTCCGCCGGAGGGTTGTCGTCAAGATAGCGCACTTTCCCAGAGGCTTGATCCTCGACCTCGACCACTGTCCCGCCGCGCGCGCACCCCTCGATGGCGGGATGATCGTGTTCGATCCCGCTGTCGATGACGGCCACGCGCACGCCCTCGCCGTGGCTGCCCCCCCAGGCCCATTGGCGGTCGATCTCACCAATCGGACCCAGCGCGGCAATCTCCTGCAGGCGGTCGGGCGAAAATTGGGAGGACCAGGCTGGCAGCGCGCGGGCCTGCGGTTGTTCCGGTTGTTCGCTGGGGGTCATCAGGGCGTGTCGGCCGGCTTCATCGGCCGAACCTTGGGCGGGAGCGCAGGTAGTCCCGCAATCCGGTCAGCACATCGATGCACAGACGCCATTCGGCCTCACCGGCCTGGCCAATCTCGAACAACAGCCCAGCCAAGGCCATCGCCTGCTGGTACTCGGCCTGGCCATGGTCTAGCGCTTCGTCAGCGATCTCGCTCAGGAGGGTTGGCCCCTCGGCGCCGCCGTTCAGGAGCTGGTCGATTCCGTTGACCAGGACCTGGGCCAGTCCGTTCATCTGCTGCGCCTGCTCAATGGCCAGGGCGGCTTGCCGGGCGAAGACCCCCAGCAGCTCCATGTCCTGCATGCCGAAAGAGACGGCGTCGATCTTGTCCAGAACCTCCATCACACCGATCACACGATCGCTGATCATAAGCGGCGTGGCCAGGATGGACGCCGGGACATAGCCGGTGCTCTGGGCGAATTCCTGGTTGAAACGCACGTCCTGGCTCACGTTGGAAATGGCGATGGGCTGGCCAGTGCTGGCGACATAGCCGGCGATGCCGCGATCCAAAGGAATACGCATGCCCAGGACCTCGTCTCGCCCGGCGCCAAAGGCCACCTTGAATTCGAGACTCTGGTCGGCGTCGTCCAGCAGGCAGATCGAGGCAGCTGCAGCGCCGAATATCTGTGCCGCGGCTTCGACGACTGTCTGCAGTAGTTCCAGGTTGGAGGCCGGCAGCAGGGCCACGCCGGCGGCCTCAATCGAGGTCAGAAGCTGGCGGAACTCGGCTGCCAATCTCTCGTTGTCAGGCACTGTCTCGCTCATCGTCCTCTGCTCGAACGGCTAGGGCCAAGCTGCTGGGCTTCAATCCGAGTTCTCCTTAAAGCACGCATACCCGGAGAGTATACACTCCGGGTACCCGTGCTTTTGGATTCGTAGCCGTTAGTCGGCAGCGGCATCCGTGATGGTGTAGTCCCCGTCCGAGGTGAGGCTGATTCTGGCGACGAGGCCGCTTGAAACCTGACCCAAGCCCGGATCCATACTGTGCATGGCAACTTCGGAGGCAGCATCCTGATCCTTGGGAGTCACCTGGTCCGACATCCGCCCCTGGACCTGGCTAAACCCCGGATCCATGCTATGCATTGCCACCTCGGAGGCAGCGTCGGCGGCCGCCTCGCCGGCCTGGGGAGTCATCCTGGGCTGGATGCTGCCCATCAGACGGGCCTGGATCTGGTCCGACATCGCGTGCAGTGCTACCTCCTGCTCCCCGAAGACCAGAGCGTCTAGGGCCTGCTGGTCATCGGTGCGGAGCGTCGCCCGCAGTGCCGACAGTTTCTTGAGAACACGACCCAATGCCTGAAATTGATTCTTGTCCATTTCACTTGCCTCCTTTTTCCCTTCCCGAGGGTGTTCCCGCGTGGGGTCCGGGTTGACGCCTCACGCTCTGAGGGTTGGTCAACGAGACTGGTCATCTCCGATTGACATGTGAGCATCGTATACGTGATGTGCCGCCCTGTCTGTCACTTTCCCGACATAAGGCTGAAGTGCTGTGGCTGGATATCAAGCCGTGAAATCCTCGGACTGGCGTTTTAGGGCAGGACGATCGACCAGCATGATCTTTCCCCGTCCGGTGATGATCCAACCTCGTCTTCGCCAACGGCCCAAGACATTGGCCACCGTCTGTCGGGTTGTGCCAATATGCTGTGCCAATTCTTCCTGAGAAATGGTCACCAGTTCTTGGCTGTGTCGGTCATCCTCCGAGAGTCGCAGCAATTCCTTCGCCAACCGCGAAGGCGCGTCCCTGAACGCCAGGTCGCTCTCGCGCTCACTGCTATGTTGAAGCCTTCGGGATGTGATCTCAAGCACCCGACGCATGAGTCTGGGGTCCTGTTCCAGCTGGGCCAGGAAATCCTCTGCAGGGATCGACACAACTTCGCTCGTCTTCTGGGCCACGGCTTGCGTAGAGCGTGTGGCGCCGGTGACAACCCCCAACTCGCCAAAAATGTCGAACGGTTTCATCGAACCGATGACAAGCTCACGGCCATCCGGGGTCGTCAGCACCAGATTGATGCAGCCGGATCGCACGATGTATGCCTGATTGGATGGGCTGGCTTGGTCGAACAGGATCTTGCCCTTAGGCAGAGTTCTAAGCGTGCTTACCTTGGCCAGTGAATCCAACGCTCTCTCCGGTATGTCCCGGAAGAGGGGCAGTGTTCTGAGAAAAGCATGCAGGGTGCCCAATTCTGAAGGTTGAGGAGGCATCAGTTCCCAAGGTTTCTTCCAGGCCGGAATCTCGCTGCCACATCCATCTCTCGACTGGTGTGAGTGCCGACGGGACCAGACCGGTCATCAGCGTGGATTATTGCGCAAGCCCCCCGGTGCTGAGGAGTCACCCTGAGCTGTGATTGAGGGGGACGGCGAATACGCGGACCTTCTCTTTCTTGCCCTTGATGTCAACCGGGCCGAGATCTTTGCCCGTCAACGCGCTATTTATGAGAGCGTAAGTGTTCTCATCGATCAAAATCGGATGCCCGATGGCCTTGGTGTGGGCTTCCAGACGGGCGGCAACATTAACCGCGTCTCCCACACACGTGTAGGTGGCCCGATTCTGAGTTCCCGTATAGCCGGCGATGACCTGACCGGTGGCGACGCCGACGCCGATCTGGAGCTGGATCTTGTTCTGACCGGCTTGTTCGTGGTTGAACAGGTCCACGAGCTCCACCATCTCGAGGGCCGCCTTCACAGCACATTCAGCATGGTCTGGATTGGGCGCCGGAGCCCCAAAGATGGCCATCAACCCATCGCCGACGATCTGGTTGACGATGCCATCGTGGCCGGTGATGGCATCGAACATCAGCGTGTAGTACGTGTTGAGGAGTTCAATCGTATCTTCGGGGGACTGGGACTCAGAAATTGTGGTGAACGAGCGAATGTCTGAGAACATGGCAGTGGCTTCGACATACTTTCCGCCGAGTGAGAACCCGGAGGCCAGCAGTTCATCGGCCACCTCTGACGTGGCGAATTTTCGGATCAGCTCTCTTTGCTGATCTCGCAGCCATTTCTTCTCGAGGCAGGCGCTGATCCGCGCCTTGAGCAGCACAGGATTGAGCGGTTTGGAAAGGTAGTCCTCTGCGCCCATCTCAATGCATTTCACCACGCTGTCGATTTCATCCATGGCCGATACGACGATGACCGGAATGTCCCGCAAGTCGGTGTCGGAGGTCAACTCCTGCAGCACTTGGTAGCCGTCCAGTTCCGGCATCATGATGTCCAGCAGGACCAGATCGAAGGGTTCTCGCCGCATGGTTTCAAGCGCCTGGACGCCATTCTCGGCAAAGGTGATGGCGTGACCCTGTTCTTGAAGACCACGCGCCAGGAGGAGCCGGTTGACCTTGTTGTCGTCGACAACCAGCAGGCGCCCGGGCCCCATTCTGCTATTTGAGTTCATCCTGATATTCCTCTAGCGCTGATACGACCTTCGCATAGGCCTTCCCTAGGGCATCTAGTTTGGGGCTGGCGGCGGAAATGTCACCCGATTTGCCCATCATCTCAAGCTCCTTGGACGACTCGGACAGCGACAAAGCCCCGAGGGTAGCGGCATTGGACTTGAGTGAATGGGCGGCGCGCCGAAATCTCTCCGAGTCGTTCTCTGCAAGGGCGGAGGCCATGGTTTCCAACAGGGTGGGTGCGTCGTCAAGGAAGGTGTCGATAAGCTCGCTGACGAAATCTCCGTCGGTGGTGGATTTCAACGCTTCAAGGGTGTTTCGATCGACTGCGTTATCGGCCATCAGCTCCCTGTCTCCTTCTGGCGGGCACGCGCTCCAGCGCCGCTGTGAGTTCTTCGACGCGAATGGGCTTTGTAATGTAGTCGTCCATGCCGGCGGCAATGCACCGCTCGCGGTCGCCCTGCATGGCGTTGGCCGTCATGGCGACGATCTGAGGGCGCTGATCGCGGGACCATTGTTTGTTGATCTGGCGCGAGGCTTCCAACCCGTCCATCTCCGGCATCTGGACGTCCATCAGCACAATGTCGTATCGCTGGCGCTCGAGGGCGTCGATGGCCTCCAGTCCGTTGGCGGCGACATCGGTGCGGTAGCCCATTTGAGCCAGCAAACGAGTGGCCAGCTTCTGGTTGACAGCGTTGTCCTCGGCCAGGAGGATCTTCAGCGGGTGACGCTTTGCCATTTCGGGATCCATGCGCCCTTTTGTCTTGGACGATCGCCGGGAAACGATGGGTTGATCAGCGAAGACAGCCACCAGTGTGTCGAACAGATGGGATGGCTTGATCGGCTTGGTCAGGTAGGCGGCGAATCCCACCTCGTCTTGCCCGACTTCGCGGCGGCCAAGAGAAGTAAACAAGATCAGCGGCAGCGCATCGGCATCCCGGTCTCGGCGGATTTCCCCGGCGAGCGTCACGCCGTCCATCTCAGGCATGTTCATGTCCAAGATGGCCACGTTGAATGCATCGCCCTTTCGAATCCACTTGAGGGCGGTCTTGGGTGAGTCGGTGTCACGCGGCACCATCCCCCATCTCTGTGTCTGAAGGGTCAGGATCCGCCGATTGGTGTCGTTGTCGTCTACGATGAGCACGCTCCGGTTCTGTAGCCCGGGGTCGGAGAGTTCCATCCTGCGTGCGGCTGGGGTGAGCTCGCCCGACGGCTCTGCCTGGATTGTGAAGTGGAACGTCGTCCCGACACCCATCTCGCTTTCAACCCACATGGTGCCGCCCATCAATTCACTCAGCCGCCGGCTGATCGCCAACCCCAGGCCGGTACCCCCGTACTTTCGGGCGGTGGATGCATCCACCTGGCTGAATGACTGAAACAGGCGGTTCATCCTCTCAATCGGAATTCCGATGCCGGTGTCTCGCACGCTGAAGTGCAACAACTGCGATGTGCCCGCTGGGTGTTTTCCGTCACCGTCGCCGGTTGAGATTTGGTCATCGCTTGGTTCTACGGTGAGTACCACCTCGCCCTGGTCAGTAAATTTGACGGCATTTGTCAGCAGGTTGAGCGCAATTTGACGCAGGCGAGTGACGTCGCCAATGATCCCGGACGGAATCCCGTCTTCGATGACATAGGCCAGATCGAGCCCCTTGTCGAAGGCGCGCGTCGCCACCAGGTCCAACGTGCCTTCGATGCACTCGCGCAGGTCAAACGGCTGGAACTCAAGCTCCATCTTGCCGGCCTCGATCTTGGAAAAGTCGAGCACATCGTTGATGATGCCGAGCAACGCGTCGCCGCTGTTGCGGATGATCTCGGCGAATTCGCGCTGCTCGTCGCCCAGCTCCGTGTCCAGCAGCAGGCCGCTCATGCCGATAACGGCGTTCATGGGCGTGCGAATCTCGTGGCTCATGGTCGCCAGGAAGGCGCTCTTGGCCTGGTTGGCGGCTTCAGCTTCATTTTGTGCCGCAAGCAGCTCAGTGATGTCATGATAGATGGCGATCAGTCCGCTGTTTTGGTTGTCTACGGTCACGGGCAGCGCCAGAAGTTCCACGTCGACCAGAGTGCCGTCCTTGCGTGCCCGCCGGGTCACAGCGTTGACCCGGCCTGCTTCCCAGACTTTCTGGGTGAGTCCAACCGCCTCACCATGGATCTCGTCGGTGGCGATCAGCGCGTCGAGGTTGCGGCCAATGGCCTCATCTACCGTGTAGCCGAAGAGCCGCTCGGCGGCCGGGTTCCAGGAGACCACCTGGGCCTCCATATCAGTGGTGATGATCGCCACGGGGCTGTTTAGCACGAGGCCCTCGGAATATCGCTTTTCTCTCTGCGTCTCTTCGAACAACCGGGCGTTCTGGATGGCGATGGTAGCCTGCTGGGCCAGTCCCACGACGAAGTTGAGATCTTCCGGCGAGAAGAGCGGATCCGTGACACCCCTCCAGGCGGCGATGGCTCCGATGGCCTTGTCGCGCGAGATCAGCGGCGCCACAAGCATTTTCTCGCCCTCGACGGACTTCTGCGTGCCGGGGAGTTCGATCATGCGTGGGTCGGACACGACATCGTTGATTTTTTCGGCTTTGCCGCTTTCAACAATTCCGCCCACCAGACCCTCGCCGAGCTCCCAGGTGAAGTCCATGACTTCGTCAGCCAGAGTCCCTTCGGCCGATATCGGGCGAAGTGATTTGCCATCCTCGTCGAGGAGGATCACCGACGCCGTGTTTGCGCCCAGGATCTTGCGGGCGCTGCTCGAAATACGCTCCAGGACAGTCTCAAGATCAAGCGAGGCGGTGGCTTCACGGCCGATCTCATTGAGGGCCGCCAATTCCTCCGCGCGGCGCTGGGTTTCGCCGTGCAGCTGAGCGTTGCGGATGGCCACCCCCATGTTGGCAGCGATGGTCGAGAGCAGACGCTGGTCGGCCTCGCTGAAACCATTGGCGCGGTTGCGATTGCTGAAGATAACGCCGCTAACTTCGGTGCCGCTCATGATCGGGACCCCTAGCCAGGAGTTCTCCTCGGGCAGAGGTAACTTGAACTCGGGATGAACAACCGCGCCATGCTGGCGGAGCTCATCCCAGTTGTTCAATCTCAACGGCTGCCTCGTCTCGATGACGACGGATGCCAGCCCCTCTCCCATTTCCATGTCGGAAGGTGGGTAGCGCTCTCCGTTGAGGAGCATATAAGGCACGTGGATCTTCTGCGCCTCGTAATCGCAGATGGCGATGCCGATCTGTTCGGTGTCAAAGATCTGACCGATGCTTTCGCCGACCAGCTCAACCACCCGATGCATGTCCATCTGAGAGAGCAGCCCTTCGCCAATAACGTTGATGGCCGCCAGCTCGGAGGCGCGTTGTTTGATCTCCTCGTACAGTTCGGCGCTGCCGATCGCAGCACCGGCGTTGGCCGCAATGGTGCTCAACAAACGGACATCGTTTTCGTCGAAGCGGTCCTCGTCGCTCGTGCTCTGCACCGAAAGGACGCCGATCGCCTGGCCACCCACGAAGATCGGCACGCCCAAATAGGATACGGCCTTGCGGCCGGCGCGCTCCGTCTTGAGCTGGGCGGCAGCCTCATCGATGTTGCGATTGAGCAGCAAAGGCTCGCCGGAGCGGATAATCTCGCTCGTCAGACCGGATCCGAAGGGCATGGAAGTGACATCCTCTTCGCCGTGCATGTAAGGGAAGGAGATCAGGTTGGTATCCGCGTCATACACGGCGACATAAGCAATGTCGGCCTCAAAAATGTCACGCACCTGCTCGCCGACCAATTCGAGGATGCGGTCGAGATCGCTCTCTGCTACCAGGGCCTGGCTCACCGTGCTGATGGCTGTCATCTCGGCTGCCCGGTGTTGAGTCTCTTCAAAGAGTCGAGCGTTTTCCAGCGCCACGCTCATGGAAGAGGTCAGGGTGGTCAGCAGTCTGAGATCGGAGTTGCTGAAAGCGTGCTCGCGGTCAATGTTCTGGATCGATATGAACCCGCGCGCCTGGTTGCTACTGACCAGAGGAACGTAGATTCCCGACTTGGGCATTTCTCCACCAGCGACGATGCTTGACCCGTACTTGTCTGCCTTATCTTCCATCCCCTCATTGAACATGAGAGGCAGAAAAGTCTGCATTGCATGCGCGCCGAAGCCCTCGCCCGGGGAGCTCGGGGTGGGATCTTGATGCAAGCGCTCACCCCTTTCGATGATGTAGGGATATCGATACTGATCCCCTTCGGCCATGACGATCATCACCGCCTGCGCGTCGAAGACTTCCTGGATTGTGTCGCCAAGCAGGTCGAAGATGGCTTGCATGTCGAGCTGGTTGGCCAGACCCTCCTGGACTGAGTTGATGACTGCCAATTCAGCGTTGCGCTGGCGAGTTTCTTCAAGGAGCCCGTTGGTTTCATCGAACAGCCGGGCGTTCTCGAGCGCCACGCTCATGCTGTTGGCCAGAGTCGTCAGCAGGTTGATTTCCGACTCGCCGTAGGCGTCTTCTCGCTCTCGGTTTCCCAACGTGATCACCCCGAGTGCCTTGTCGCCCGACAGGATCGGAAGTCGGAGCTCGGACTTGGGGAACGGAGCGTCCATGTCGCCAACCGGGGGAATCCCTTTGGGGAGCGTTGCCTCCAAGTCGGCTTGGTCGAGGAGGAGCGGCTTCCGGGATTCGATGACGCGTGACGATAGGGTGGCGCTATCGGATGGAAAAGGATCGACTGGGAATCGTTCGCCATGTTCCAGAAGGTACGGTGTTATGAACTCTGAGCGGTCTTCACTCAACAGGGATATCTTGACGTCGTGGCCGACGAAGATCTTGGCGATCTCCTCACCGACGACCTCGACGATCCCGGCCAGGTTTAGCTTGGATGCTAGGCCCTCCTGGACGCTGTTGATCACCGCCAGCTCGGCGTTGCGCTGCTTGGTTTCGTCCAGCAACCGGTTGGTCTGCTCGAATAGCCGAGCGTTTTCCAGGGCCACGCCCATGCTGGATGCCAGCGTCTCGACGAGTCGGACATCGGAGTCTGAAAACGCGTTCTCCTCGGTCATGCTGCTGACCGAGATGGCGCCGATGGCTTTGTCGCCAACCACGATGGGCACGCCCAGCCAGGACTTATCGATTTCCTGGCTGCCCAAGAAGACGGCGCCTAGTTCTTCGGCTTGCCGTTTCATGTCTTCATTGATCAGCAGGGTTTTCTTTCCTAAGACGACGTGCGAAGCAAGACCTTTGCCAAGCGGAATCTCGCCTGTGTGCCGTTGGCCTTGCTCATACAGGTAGGGAACCCGGATCACCTCAGCCTTGCTGTCCAGCAGGCCGATACCGACGGTATCTGAGCTAACGATCTCGAGGATCTTGTCCCCGACCAGCTCGATGATGTCGTCGAGGTCCAAGTGGGCCGCCAGGCCCTGCTGCACGCTGTTGATGATTCCCATTTCGGCGGCGCGCTGCTTGGTTTCGTCGAGCAGACGGTTGGTTTCCTCGAACAGTCTCGCGTTCTCCAGAGCCGCGCTCATGCTGTTGGCCAAGGTTGTCAGAAGCCTGATCTCGGACTCACCGTAGGCGTAAGCGTTTTCGAAATCGGCTACCGTCATCAAGCCCACCGGTTTGCCGCCGGACATGAACGGCAAGAATAGCTCTGTGGCGGGCATCGGAGAGTTCTGGTCGCCGAGGGCAGCTCCGCGTTGCTTGGCGGCAGCCTCGAGCTCCTCTTTGGAGGCGGTAACAGCCTCGCCGGTCCGGAGTGCCCGAGCGGGAAAGGGAAACTCATCAACCAGAACAGGCTCGATGGGATAACGGTCGCCATGCTCGATGTAGTAGGGCGTGATCATGAGGCGGCCGTCGTCGCTTAGGAGCCGGATGCTCAGGTCATCGGTAGAAAGGATCTCGGAGACCTTGTCGCCGACCACTTCAACGATCCCTGCCAGGTCGAGCTTCGAGGCCAGCGCGTCCTGAACCTTGTTGATCACGGCCAGCTCGGCGTTCCGATGCCGGGTCTCTTCGAGCAGGCGCGTCGTCTCGTCGAACAATCGGGCGTTCTCCAAGGCGACGCCCATGCTGGCGGCGATGGTCGACAGGAGACGCTGATCGGCTCCGGTGTAGGCGCTCTCCCGCCGGTCTTCCAATAGGACCAACCCGCGGACTTCGTCCTTCACGACGACAGGGACTCCAAGACACGACTTGTTGCGTTCGGATCCTGGGAGCAGGGTGGCGCCGTGCTCTTCGAGCCAGGCGTCCAGATCTTCATTGAGCATCAACGGCTGGCGAGTGCGGATGATGTGACCCGAAACGCCGGTTGCCTTTTGCGGTGGGTAGGCGGGAAGGCGTTTTCCGTTTTCGACTTCAAAGGGGTAGTGAACCAGGTCCGTCTCCGGATCATAGATTCGGATGCCTATTCCCTCCGAATCGAAGACTTGCATGATCTTCTGACCGACCAGCTCGATAATGGCTTGGAAGTCCAGCTTGGAGGCCAAACCCTCTTGCACGCTGTTGATGACCGCCAACTCGGCGGCACGCTGTTCCAGGTCGGTGTTGGCCTGGTTGAGTTCGGCGGTCCGTTCGGCGACGCGGTCTTCGAGGCCCTGGTAGAGCCGCGCGTTCTCGATGGCGGCAGCCGCCTGGTTGGCGAACGCCGAGAGAAGGTCGACATCGGCGGGGTCGAATCGGCCAAACACGGCGCGATTTTCGCCGTAGAGCACGCCCAGCAGCTGGCCATGGGCGATGAGAGGCACGCAGATGACTGAGGCTACCCCGAAATGACCTGATGCGGGTTTCGACAGATTCTCGGGCGAGATATCTTGCTCGAGCGTGGCCTGTTGAGAGGCGAAGGGCTCGTCCAGAACACGTCGCAAATCTTCAACGAGGGTGTCGGCCATCTGATCATGGAAGCCCCGCGCTGCGGCCAACTTTCTTTGGCCTGAGCCATCGGTCAAGACGAGGGCGGACCGCTCGGCGCCGCTCAGCTCGACAAACTGCTCCATGATGAATACGGTCAGGTCTTCTTCGTCACGCCTTTCGTTGAGCTTCAGGCCAATGGCCAGCATGCGTTTTAGCTGAGCCTGCAAGTTGCCTGTGCGCGCGAAATCCCGGTCAGGCGTGACCCCGCGAGCCAAGGCCGCCTCATTCCACGCGAGCACGATCTCCCGATTGACTTCGACTTTGTTCAGGTAATTGCGCCGAAGGCCCTTGTCACTGAGTTTGTCAATCCCCTCCAGGGTGATATCGTGCGCCCGCTGCAGTGCCTGCCAGGCCTCGTCCTCCTGGCTTTTCTCTGGCTTGGTGGAAGATCGGGGGGCCTTCTTGCCCTTCTTGCCCTTCTTGCCTTCTTCGGCTGCAAGGTGCCGAAGTACCTTGTAGCGATGCCACCAGACGAGTTGCGGGGGATAATCCCCGCTGCTCTCACCTGCTGCTTCCATCATCGCCACCGCCTCCGAGGTGGCTTGCTGAGCGGCCCTTCGATGGTTTAGGGCAAGGTGCGCCAGGCCGATGAACGCTTTGGAGGTTGCCGCCTCAACCTGTGTGTTGAGATCCTTGAAGTTCTGGTGGGCAGCCTTGAATTGGTTCAGGGAAGCCTTTGGGCGAGACTTGGCCAGTTCTACTTGCCCCAGGCCAAGTGCCGCGTAGGCGCCAAGAAAGCGGCTCTTGATTTCATCGGCGAGGCGGAGGACTTCCCAGAAAGCTTGTTCGGCCTCTACGATTCTTCCCATGTCCAGAAGGATGCGCGCCTGGCTTTCAAGATACGTGGCGAGATGATACTTGGCCCCCTTCGCCTTTGCGCTGGCGACCGCTTTGTCCAGCAGCCCGAGCGCCGTGTCGTACAGGCCGATATGGCCGTAGAGCAATCCCAGGTTGTTGAATTCGCGAGACTGGGCGACCAGGTGGTGGATGTCGAGCGAAATCTCAAGCGAGGCTTCTCCAAGATCGCGCTTGGCTGCCTGATCCGCGGTGAAAATGCTCAGGGTGCTCAGCGTTCTGGATTCCCCCTTCCGATCTCCGGATTCTCGTTGGAGTGCGAGAGCTCGGCCGAGCATCTCACGGGCCGCTTCTGGCTGCCCTTCGTAGGCAACGATGTTTCCCAGCTGATAGGTGGACATGGCCTCACCTGGGCGATCCCCCAGCTCGACATAGAGCTCAAGAGCTTCGGCGAAAAAGCGGTGAGCATCGGCCAGGTTTTCGTCATTCGAGTGGGCGTTCCCAATGGTATACAGACTGTCGGCTCTCAGCTTCTTGTCACCCGACTTGCGGGCAAGGGCTTCGACTTCAAGCGCGGCCTCAACCATCTCCTTCGATTGGCCGATCTGCGCCCGGGGCTCGATCTGTCGGTCCACGACCTCGATCTGACGCGAAAGGTCACCCATGGCCTTCGCCAAGCGTGCCATCGCCTCCAAGTCGGCTATCTGGGAGGCAATATCCCCCAGATACTCGTATCCCGCTGCCCGACCTGAGAGCAGGTCGTATTCCGTGGCGGGGTCCAACCCGCCTTTCTGCTGCCGGCCCAGATCCAGGGCCTGCGAATAGCTTGCGATGGCCTGTGCGTGGTTGTAGGCCAGCCGGGCCTGATCCCCTTGGGCCTTGAGATCCAGGATCTCCTGGTTCGGTGCAGATGCCCGGGCTTTGGTCTTTTTGGCTCGACGGGCAGGCTGGTTCGTTTTGGATCTCGTCTTTTTGACCATCATGCTTGGCCTCGGCTGCGCTGCAATGTTCGGCCCAAAAACTCGTTCGTCAACGAGCCCGGGGCTTGCGAGCTCCAGGAAACTTCAAAAAGAACCATGCCAGTTCTCATGCGCTGGCCTCTGCTGGCGCCGGCTCCGTGGGTCGCCGCAGCTCAACCAACGCCTCTTGATCCAGTCCGGCCAGTCTGGGCAGATCGGTAGAATGCGTGCGTGCCAGACGCTCGCTCATTGTGGAGAGCATTAACCGACCAATGACAGGCAGGGCCATCATGTCCCTCAAGGTGTTGGCAGGAATCTGGAGCAGGGTCGTAGGCTCTTCGGCGACCACGTTGGCCGTCCGCTGGCTCCCCGTGAGGGCGGCGATTTCGCCGAAGAAGTCACCATCACTCATGATGGAGAGCGATCGGAAGCCGCCATCTCGCGTCGCTACGCCGGCCACTGCCTTGCCCTCCAGAATGAAAAACGCCTCGTTGCCGGCTTCGCCGTGGCGAACGATCGTCGCCCCGGCAGTCGCCTGGCTGACTTGAGCGTGCTTGATCAGCGATTCCCGGTCCGATGCGGTCAGGTCGGACAGCACCGGAAGGTGCCCGATCAGCTTGTCGAGATCGGTAAGTGTGGCTGGTCTGCGCTCGCCTAATCCGGAGACGGAGGGTGCCGCCCGGAGCAAGCTCATGGCACGGCGCCATTCGCTGGCCGGTTGGCCCAGCCCCGGAAGGGCCAGGGCGAGCCCACCGGCAGCCAGCATCAGGGCAGCGCTGATGAGCACCATCAGCCGGATGTCGATCACGTCAGCCAGACCAGCGGCGGCCATGCCGAGCAGAAGCACTATGTCGCGTGTAACAAAAAAGGCGCTGGCGACGCGCCCGCGCATTTCTCGCGGCGTGTTGCGTTGAATGGCCAGTCGGCGGGCAATCGAGGCCGGGGCGTTGGACAATCCAGAGAATGTCACCAGGGCGATGGCGATGAGGATGGATGAGGTTCCGGAGTAGAACGCCCCCAGAAGCCCCATAGCCAGGAAGCTGACTGCGATCCACTGTCCTTCGCGCAAACGATCGGCCCATTTGGCCATCAGGAAGCTGCCGATCACAAATCCGATCGAGGTCATTGACTCCTGCAATCCGTACTCGAATTCTGTGGCGCCGAGCGCGCGCAGAGCGAAAGGCAGCAGGAGAGAGTTCCATAACCCGAAGCTGAGCATGACGGGGACCGACATGACTAGGAGCGATCGCAAGATTGGCGTATCCAACAATTGCCTGGCGCCGCCTCTCAGATTGTCGACCACGGCGCGGACGTTGGTGACGCCTTCAACGACCAGGTCGGGCACCGAAACGAAGGCAATGAACGCCGCCGAGAGCAGAAACGATAGGCCATCGAGGTAAAAGGCATAGGCAATTGGGAAACGCGACGCGATCAGACCAGAGGCGGCGAACCCGATAGCCGTCGAGCCAAAGCTGCTGATGGCCATGAACGAATTGGCCGCCGCCAACTCCTCATCAGAGGCGATCTCAGGCAGCACGCTCTCGTGGGCGGGATCGTAGAATTGGCCCACAGCGCTGGTCAGCATCACGATCACGTACAGCCAGGCGATGTTGAGGCCGACCAGCCAGGGGATGAGCAAAACCAATACGGCGCGGATAATGTCAGCGGCAATCAAGATGCGCTTGCGGTTTGCCCGGTCGACGTAGACTCCGGCAACAAGACCGATCACCAGGCTCGGGGCGGCGGTGGCCATTAACATCAAGCCAACGCTCAGGGCGGAGCCCGTGAGCCGGTAGATAAGAATCGACGCTGCCAGCGAGGTCAATGCGCTGCCGATGGTTGAGATCAGCTGCGCGGACCACAACAAGCTGAACGAGCGATTGCGGAACACAGCGAAGAGGCTGGTTTGAGCCTCCGTGGCGGCGGTCATGAGGCGGGCCTCAGCGGCCGCCGGCGTTCTCGGCACGCTTCACGGCGCGCCAAGCCTGCGCCTCTCGCAAACTTCACAGCCTTAGGGCGTGAATGAATGTTGACTGCCTGAAACGCCAATTCCAACTCCATGGGCAGGTACGCGCCGCCCGGCGCAGGACCCTCACATCTCGGACGAACCGAGAATCATCCCCGCGTAGGCCTAAGGTCCGCGAGAGAGCAGCGGAAGGCTATGAGATTGGGTCACGGCAGCAGAGAGGAATCAGTGATGAGTTCGTGGCCCGTTTGCCAACCCTCCCAAAGGGCGATCAAACTCGAGTTTCGATTGTACATGATACCCACCCCGTCCGCTACGGCCCAGCCTCCCGGCGGGCGGGGTGCCAGGACAATCCGCGACCCTCGATCACAGGTCGCAGGCATGGTTGTCAGTCCCTGCGGTCGGCTCTGATCGCCACCGATGTGACATCATCGGCTTGGATCACCTCACCGCGAAACAGCTGCAAGGCCGTGTGGAGACCCTGGCAAACATCTTCGGCCGTAGCGTCTGGACCGGCTCTTTCCAAGAACTCAAGCACCCGGGATGTGCCGAAAAGTTCGCCGGCAGCGTTGGCTGTCTCAGTGACTCCGTCGGTATAGAGCAGCAGGAGAGCACCTGGCTGCAGCTCGAGCTGGCCAACGTCCAGCTGCGGTTCGTCAACCAATCCCAATGGCTGCCCCCGGCCGCCCTGCACCTGCTGCACCCTGCCATTCGGATCCATGACGATTGGGGTGGTGTGTCCCGCACGCGCGAACTGGAACAAGCCCGTGGTTGGTTCCAGCAGCCCATACAGAATCGTGAGGAACATGCCCATGTGATCACGGGACATCATATCTTCGTTCATCGCCGTCAAGGTTTCCTTGGGTGCGGGTCCGTGCCTGGCTTCAACCCGAAGCAGAGTCACGGCGCGTGCCATCAGCAGGGCCGACGCGATACCATGATCGGACACATCACCCACGCCAATCCCCAACTGCCCGGTCGGCAGCCTCATGAAGTCATAGAAATCACCTCCGACGGCGCTGGCGGGAGTCATGTAAGAAGCAAAGCTGTAGCCTTGGAGCGAGGGGACTTGGGTGGGCAATAGGCTGGCCTGGATTCCTCTGGCCAACTCAAGTTCACGTTCCAGCCGCTCTTGGCGAACGATCTGGTCCTGGGCATCCTTGAGATCGCGATAGGCTTCTCGAAGCAGGCGGTTCTTTTCGCGCAAGTCGATGATGGTTAAGTTGTCGGACTGCTTGAGGCGCTGGGTGAGTGTGGAGATGACCTCCATCGACATACTCGGGTATCGGTGCAGCAGCTGGTAGAGGTCCTCCCGGGGGAGATCCAGAACAGTGACGCGCGTGTTGGCCCGGACGCTGGCGGTGTGCAGGCCGTCCGGGTTGAACAATCCCATCTCGCCCAAGAACGAACCCTGTCCCATGAGGGACAATTGCCGCTCGTCGGCTGTGTCCAGCGCCTTGATAACCGATACCTCACCTTCGAGCAACACGCTCAAGCGGTCATTGTGAAATCCTTCACGAATGACCAATTCGCCCGCTTCCTTTGTCCGCACGTGGGATCCGTCGACCAAGGATTGGATCTCGTCCGGGGGAAGAGATGCGAAGAGGGGCACCTGACTGAGAACACGTGCCAAGGCAATGGTTTCAGACATTGCAATCGTTCCTGTGTCCGGTCCGATTGCGGTCGCCGAGACCGTCTGCAATGAAGCTGGATGCCATCTGAGCGCCCATGCCAGCTTGTAGATCGTGGCCGAGCGGCCTAGGGCCGGCCAGCCGCCGCGTTAGTAGATGCATTTGGACCCCCTTGCACGGATTCGCCGTCGGATTGTGACGGCGTCATTGGATTCCAGGCTTGCAGCCCGCCAGAACGGCAGGTGGCCCGATAGGTGGACTCGGGATCGGTGCCCATCTTCATCCTAGTCCTCTTGATTCCCGGAGCCAAGGTTTCCGTTGCTCACGGGGACGCGGGTAAGCGCATCCATCAACTCCTTGACGCGCACAGGCTTAGAGATGTAATCGTCCATGCCAGCTTCGATGCAGCGCTCCCGGTCGCCCTGCATGGCGTTGGCGGTCATGGCGACGATGCGGGGCCGTTCGGACTGGGACCACTGCCGGTTGATCTCGCGCGAGGCTTCCAGTCCATCCATCTCCGGCATTTGGACATCCATCAACACGACGTCATACGACTGCCTGCTGAGAGAGTCGAGCACTTCCAAGCCGTTGGCGGCCACGTCCGCTCGATAGCCCATCTGCTGAAGCAGCCGAATGGCGAGCTTCTGATTGACGGCATTGTCTTCGGCCAGAAGAATCCTCAACGGATGTCTGGCGGCCAAATCAGGATCAATGCGCGGACTTTCGGGGGCGATTCTCGCGGGGCGGGAAGGTTGCCCGGCAAACACAGCCATCAGAGCATCAAGGAGCTGAGACGGCTTGATTGGCTTGGTGAGGTAGGCGGCGAAATCAAGGTCGTCTGCGTCGACCTCTCTTCGGCCCAAGGAGGTGAACAATATCAAAGGCAAATCATCCGCATCACGATGCTTGCGCATCTCTCGCGCAAGGGAGACTCCGTCCATATCGGGCATATGCATGTCAAGCACAGCCACGTCATAAGCTTCGCCTTGGCGGATCCACTCCAGGGCTTGGAGAGGCGAATGGGTGTCGCGAGGGCTCATTCCCCATCCTTTGACCTGCAAACTCAGAATCCGGCGATTGGTGTCGTTATCGTCCACAATGAGAACTTGGCGGCCCTTGAGCTGGGGCTCCGTGCTTCGGAGGCCTTCGGCGGCGTCAACGGCACCTTCGGCCAATTCCGCCTGAACGGAGAAGTGGAAAACCGTTCCCTCACCCAAAGTGCTTTCGGCCCACATGGTTCCACCCATCATTTCCGCAAGCCGTTTGCTGATCGCCAGGCCCAGTCCGGTGCCGCCGTAGCGCCGAGCAGTCGAGGCATCCACCTGACTAAATGATCGGAACAGCCGATCCATGCGGTCGGGCGGAATCCCAATGCCGGTATCGCGCACGCGCACGTGAAGCATTCGCGCGCCGCCTCGAGGGCCATCGCCATCTGGAGCCAGGCTTGTTTCCCCGTCGGTGCCCACGGTGACAACGACTTCGCCCTTGTCGGTGAACTTCACGGCGTTCGTCAAGAGGTTGAGCAGGATCTGACGAAAGCGAGTGACGTCACCAATGATGCTGGTCGGTGTGCCGTCCTCGATGAAGTAGGCCAGGTCGAGATCTTTCTCGAAAGCCCGGCCGGCGACCAGATCAAGGGTGCCTTCAATGCACTCGCGTATGTCAAAGGGTTGGTCCTCGAGCTCCATCTTTCCGGCTTCGATCTTGGAGAAATCCAGGATGTCGTTGATGATGGCCAGCAGCGAATCGCTGCTGTTGCGGATGATCTCGGCGAACTCCCTTTGCTCGTCGTTGAGCTCGGTGTCAAGCAGCAGCCCGCTCATCCCGATGACAGCGTTCATCGGCGTGCGTATCTCGTGGCTCATCGTCGCCAGGAAGGCGCTCTTGGCCTCATTGGCGGATTGGGCCAGTTCGGTGGCTCGCTTCAACTCGGTGATGTCATGGTAGATGGCAATAATGCCCGCCTGCTCGCCATCGACAGTCACAGGGACGCCCAGCAGCTCGACGTCGACCAAAGATCCATCTTTGCGGGTCCGCTGGGTGTTCTCGTGAAGCAATCCCTCTCGGGCCAATTGGCTGTATTGGCTGGCCTCGGTTCGCATTTCCTCGTCGCGCAGGGCGATGAGCTGGTCGATGTCTCGGCCAATGGCTTCGTCGGCGGCGTAGCCGAAGAGAGTCTCCGCTGCCGGATTCCAGGAAACAACGCGCGCTGACTGGTCGGCGGTAACAATCGCCACCGGGCTGTTGGAGACCACCGCCTCCAGATACTCCTTTTGCTGCATCAGGGCGGCCTCGGTCTTCTTCAGTTCAGACAAGTCGTGATAGATGATGACGTTGCCGACCCGTTCTCCTTCGACCGCTACCGGCACCCCCATCACCTCGACATCGACTCGCTGGCCATCCTTGCGGGTTCGCTGGGTGATGGCCTGGACGCGTTGCCCGGCGGCGATTTGTTCACTGTAGCTGTGGGACTCCGCCAAAATAGCCTCGTCCAGCGAGTGAAGATCGTGGGCGTCTTGGCCGATCGCTTCGGCTTCCGAGTAGCCGAAAAGCTTCTCGGCAGCCGGGTTCCATGACACGACTTTGAATTCACCGTCAACCGTCACGATGGCCACCGGGCTGTTCTGAACGACAGCTTCCATGTACTGTTTCTGGCGCTGAACTTCCGCAAACAGGCGGGCGTTCTGGATGGACGATCCTGCCTGCTGTGAGAGCCCGGTCAGGAAGCTCAGATCGTCTTCGTCGAAGACTTCATCCTGCGGGCCGCGCCACACAACCATCGCCCCAATCACGGTCTCCCGGGCGAAGAGGGGGGCTACCATGAGTTTCTCGTCAGATTCGCTCGGACCGGTGCCCTCGATGTGGACGGCGCGCGAGTCGGCGGCTGCATCCGAGATCCGTTCGGCGCGGCCCTTCTGCACGATATCCCCTATGATCCCTTCGCCGACCGACCAGGTGAATGCCATCAACTCCTGTGCGACGTCACCGGCGGCAGCGATGGGCCGCAGGGTCCGCCCGTCTTCGTCGAGCAGAATGACGGCGGAAGATTCAGCGGCCAGCACGCTTCGGGCGCGATCGGTGATCAGCTCGAGCACCGTCGGGAGATCCAGGCTGGCGGATGCCTCCTGGCCGATCTCATTAAGAGCGGCCATTTCGGATGCGTGGCGCTTGGTCTCAGCCAGAAGCTGTGCATTGCGGATGGCCGCGCCGGCGTTGGCGGCGATGGTGGCCAGGAGCCTGACGTCATCTTCCCCGAACCGGCCCTCTGTGCTGGTGCTCTGGACTGAGATGACACCAATTGGTTGCTGGCCGACAACAATGGGCACGCCCAGATACGAAGCCGCCGCCACCCCAACGTTTTCGGCCTGCATCTCGGCTATGGCCGCCTCGATGTCCCGGTTGAGCAGAAGCGGTTCGCCCGACTGGAGAATCTGACCCGTCAGGCCCTCGCCGAAGTGGAGCGAGGGGAGCGTCTCCCCGTAGATGTACGGGAAATTCACCATATCCGTCTGAGGATCGTGGATTGCCACATAGGCGATATCAGCCTGGAAGGTTTTCCGGACCTGATGGCCGATGAGCTGGATGAGGTTGTCGATCTCGGCCTCGGCCACCAGCGCCTGGCTGACCGTGTTGATGGCCGCCAGTTCGGTGTTGCGCTGCTGAGCCTGATCGAGCAATTGGGTGGTCTCTTCAAACAGGCGGGCGTTCTCCAGGGCGACGCTCATGCTGGTGGCAATCGTGCTGAGCAACCGCACATCGCCCTGGCCGTATCGCCCCTGTTCATAGCTCTGGACGCTGATCATCCCGGCCACCTTCTCGTCCCGGAAGAAGGGAACGCCAAGGTAGGATTGGTTGCGATCCTCTCCGCCCTCTTCGGCGATTCGTACCGAGCCAAGGTCGTCGGCTTCCTGGCGCGTATTCAGCAGCAGCGGCTCTCCGGAATCAATGACGATCTTGGTCAAGCCGAAAGGGTCCTGGGGAGTTCTAATATCGTGCCGAGAACCCCGGTCCATGTAGTACGGCATGCTGCCCAGGTTCGTGTCGGGATCATACAGATCGATGTACACGGTGTCGGCCTCGAAGATCTGCCGCAGACGATCGCCCACGAGGTCAAGGATGGCGTCGAAGTCAAGCTTCTTGGACAGCGCCTGGCCGACATCGTTGATCAGGCTCAACTCCTCGGCGCGCTGCCGGGTTTCGTCCAGCAGCCGGTTGGTCTCTTCGAACAATCGGGCGTTTTCAAGGGCCACGCTCATGCTGGAGGCCAGTGTGGTGAGCAGCCTGACGTCCTCCTGGTCGTAAGCGTGCTGCTGGTAGCTCTGGACGCTGATCACCCCGGCGACCTCGTCTCCGTTGAAGAAGGGGACCCCCAAGAAAGACTGGTTTGAGTCCTGTTTGCCTTTGGCGGCGATCCAGACCGCACCCAAGGCTTCACTTTCCTTGGCTGTTCCTAGCAGCAGAGGCTCTTTGGTGTCGACGATCGTCACATTCAGTCCGGTCTTGAGTGTGCCAGGCTGCAGGTGGATCCGCTCACCGCGGTCAATGTAGTAGGCGGTGTGGGACCAGCGAGTTTCGGGATCGTAGAGCATGATGTAGGCTGTATCTGCCTCAAACAGATCTCTCAGCCGCTCACCGACCAGTTCCAAGATGGCGTCGAATTCGAGCTTCTTGACCAACGCCTGACCGACATTGTTGATAATCCCCAGCTCGGCCGCGCGCTGGCGAGTTTCCTCCAGCAGGCGGTTGGTCTCGTCGAATAGGCGGGCGTTCTCCAGCGCCACGCTCATCGACGAGGCGAGGGTCGTCAGCAGGTCCACATCTCTCTGACTGAAGACATCCTCGCGGTCGAAGTTCTCGACCAAGACAATGCCCGTCACCTCATCACCGGAAAGAATGGGGCACCAGACAACCGACTTGGGCCATTCCTTCTGACCCTCCAAGAGGTAGGATCCCAGTTCCTTTGCACGCTGCTTGTAATCCCGGTTGATCATGATTGGCTGCCGAGTCCGGATGATCTCCCCGGAAAAACCAACCCCCTCGATCTTCGTGGGGGGCACATCGAGCCGCTCATCTCGGTCCAGGACATAGGGGTAGGTCATAATGTCGGTTTCGGGATCGTAGATGCGGATGTGCACGACCTGCGCGTCGAAAATGTCTCGAATGCGGTCGCCGACGAGGTCGTAGATGGCCTGCATGTCGAGCTTGGAAGCCAGACCTTGCTGCACACTGTTGATGATCGAAAGCTCGGCGGCGCGCTCTTTCGTCTCATCCAGGAGTCTGGCGTTCTCCAGCGCCACGCCCACGCTGTTGGCCAGCGTCTCGAGAAGACGCACATCGGACTCGGTGAACGTCCTTTCACCATCGATGTCCTGAATCCCGATGATCTCGACCGTCTGGGGATCGGAAGAGCGGGGTATGGGCACCCCGACGATGGATCGTGGCAGCTCGCCCCCGGGAACCTTGTAGTCATCGAATTGGGATGCAAATTCGGGGAAGTCCGAGTTGAAAACGAAGGTGCCATCCATACTGATGAGCCGCTCATAGAGCGAGTTAAGGGGGACGATGGTCGGCTCGACCTTGTGTCCCTTCTCGAACCCGGCGACGAGCGACATTTGGCCACGCGCCAGATCGGCGGAATAGATGACCACGACCTGGGATTCGAAGATCGATTGGAGCCGTTCGATCACGGTTGTGTAGATGCTGGCCAAATCGAGTTGGGCCGAAAGGGCGCGCTGGATGCTGTTGATCAGGCTCAACTCGGCGGCGCGCTGGCTTGTTTCGTCCAGCAGTCGGTTGGTCTGGTCAAACAGGCGGGCGTTCTCGATGGCGACGCTCATTGAGGACGCCAAGGTGGTCAGCAAGCGAACATCGGCCTCGCTGAAGGCGTGTTCGTGGTCGATGTTCTGGAGTGAGATGACGCCTCGGACCCTGTCGCCGACGACCAGCGGCACACCGATGAAAGACTTGATCTCCTCGCCGGCGATGACCAGCGCGTCGTACTTCTGCGAAGCGGCTTCCATGTTCTCGTTGATGACCAATGGCTTGCTGGTGCGGATAATGTGACGCGAGAAACCGGAGGGCGCTTGGGTTGGAATCTCGAAATGCTGGCCTCTCTCGACGGCATACCGGAAATCGACCTTGTCGTCTTCGGGATCGTAGGTGATGATCCCGACGATTTGTGCGTCAAAGACCTCCTGGATCTTGTCGCCGACCAGGTTGAAGATGTCCTGGATGTCGAGCTCAGATGCCAGCCCTTCCTGGATGCTGTTGATGACCGACAGCTCGGCGTTGCGCTGGCGAGTTTCGTCCAGCAAGCGCGCGTTCTCCAAGGCCACCGCCATGCCTCCGGCCAGCGTTTCCAGAAGGCGCACATCCGCATCGCCGAATACCCTCTCACCGTCGATGTCCTCGATGGTGATGGACTCAATCGACGGATCGCCGGAACGGTGGGGGATGGGAACCCAAACGAGCGACTTTGGCATCTCCCCCGCCGGAATCTCGAAGTCCCTGAACTCGGAGGCAAACTCGGGGAGATCGCCGTTGCGAACGAAGGTCTCGTTTCTCTCCAGCAACCATCGGTACAAAGAGTTCAGGGGGACGTCGAGGGATTCGTACATCTCCCCTTTCTCATAGCCGTAGACAAAATGCGTCCGACCCCGTTTGATATCCGATGAGGTGATCGTCACAACTTGAGTCCCGAAGATCGATCGGAGCTTATCCCCCACGATTTGATAGATCTTGGACATGTCCAGGTTGCTTGCCAACGCATGCTGGATGCTGTTGATGAAGCTCAACTCGGCTGCCCGATCTTTCAGCGCCTGAGTGCGCTCTTCGACTCGACGTTCGAGGTCGCTGTAAAGAGTGGCGTTGTCGAGGGCGGCGGCGGCCTGGTTCGCGAAGGCCGAGATCAGCGTCAAGTCCGCCTGGGTGAAGGGACCGAAAAGGGTGTGATTGGCGGCGTACAAGTAGCTCTTCGATTCGCCAAGGGTCTGAAGCGGTACGGCGATCGTAGACAGGCTGGCGAACACATCTCTGGCCTTCTTTGATGAGTCAAAGTCGGCGACGTCCTGATGAATCACAGCATGGGATAGGCGCCCAGCCTCGTCCAACAGGGGGCGTGCGAAAGCAACCGGATCGACGCCGGAGGCAAAGCCTTTCTGCGCAAGACACGTTCGCTGGGACTTCTCATCCTCGAAGATCAAGGCTACATCTTCCGCACCGCTGAGCTCGACGAGTTGGGCCATTACAAAGCCGCTCAACTCATCCCGGTCGCGTATTTCGTTCATGCGAACGCCGATGTCCAACATGCGCTGCAACTGTTCTTGAAGGCTGCCCGGTTCATTGCCGGACGGGACATCAGACGTCCAGCCTTCCTCGGCATGCTGGCGAGCGACTTCGAGCAGGATGCTGCGATTGGTCTCCACCCTATTCCAATAACATCGTTTGAGCCCGGTGTCTGTCACTTCGGCGACATTGGACTTGGCCAGCTCGAAGGCGCGATCCAAGGCGCGCTCGGCTTCGTCGTCAAGCGTTCCTTTCGAATGGTCCTTGGTGTCCAGGTACTTGCGGTTCTTGGGATGGGCCTTAAGGACCTGGTAGTAGGTCCACCAGATATCCTGGGGCGGGAGGTCCTGATTGACTTCCTTGGCGGATGTGACCGTTTCAACGGCCAGGCGAGCAGCCTCCAGCGCCGATTTCCAGTCACCCTGGGCGAGTCTAACCTCTGCCAACGAGGCGTGCGCGTAGGCTAACTCAGGCAACTCACTCAGTTCGTCGAAATCCTCGATGGCGTTTTCCAAACGCTGCACGGCCAGCTCATGATCGCCCTGGAAGTTGGCAAAGCGACCCAAGCCGAGGAGGTCAAAGGCAGCGAAGCTACGGATTTCCATCTGAGTTGCCAGCGCCAAGGACTCCTCGAACGCCTTTTCGGCGGTTTCCACGTCCCCCAATGCCAATGCGACACGCGCCTGCGTTTCAAGACTGGCAGCGACCAATTCCTCATGGTTCCCCTTGCGGCCCATGTCAATCGACTGCTGTATGTAGTGGCGGGAGGTCTCGTACAAACCCAGATGCAGGTAGATCAGGCTGAGGAAGTTGAGGCACACGGCGGTTGTCTCGCGCAATCCGAGTTCTCGCGCAATCGAAAGCGCCAATTCCGCGTAGCGCCGCTTGACCACAGCGTCGCGGGGAAAGAGAGAGGTCATGACCAGGAGTTGGGATTCTAGACGCCGGTCCCCTGCGCGGCGGGAGATTTCAAGGGCTTCCAAGGCCAAGGAAAGGCTCCGTTCGGCTTGCTGAGGACCTGGGACATAGGCCAGAAATGCCAGGCAGAAGGCGTGGGCGTTCGCCTCTTTGTTGCCCTTGAACAGCGAGAGTGCCTGCTGAAGGCACTCTTCCGCGGCGGCGAGATTTTCGGTAGACCGGTAGGCCATGCCCAACGCGGTCAGGGCCTTGGCTTCAAGTTGGGAGTCCTTGGAAGCGCGCGCCAGCTTGAGAGCATCCTCCGCCAACTGCATGCCGCCTCGCCGCTGGGCGGAGTAAGGCCGGAGCGTCTGCAATAAGAAGGCGGCCTCGACCATCAGATCGGATCGCTTCGACTTCCGGGCGAGGGGTTCCAGAGCTTTTCGATCGGCCAACAGCCCAGGAAAATCACCCAACGCCCGATTGGTCTCGCTGCGCCGGACGAGCAGCCGAAAGCGTTCCTCAAGGGGGAGCGCCTTGGCCGGTTTCCAGGCCAGCGCTTGAGTGTAGGCCTCGAGAGCTTCTTCGTGGCGGAAAGCGTTGTAGGCCCTATCGGCGCGTTTGATAAGGTTTTCGAGTTCCCGGTCGAGGCGCGGAGGCTTGGCTGAGGAACGTGTCGAACGAGCAGTTGGCTTGGCTCTCTTGGCCGATGACTTCTTTTTTGCCATACCCAACCTCATGAGAGGGCAAAGGGCCACGGCTGCTGGGAAGCCGAGGGAACAAAGTCCGAGCGGCCCCAAAAAGACCCGGCCCAGGTTGCAGCGTCGACTTGCCCTGATCTGATCGCCCAACCTGCATTGTGTGATTGCGGTGAATGAAGTGCCCGTCGGGGAAGAGCTTTCGTCAGCGACGGTTGCATTGTATGTCATTTGCACGCTGATTGCCAAGCCATGTAGCAGCCGACCAAGTCTGTTAACAGATTTTTGATGTGAGACATATGACTTATTAACGGTCGGCGCCTATAACTAATGTGCAGGACAAAGACTTTTATCTTCATAGGAGGAGGTGTAGCAATGCCTGCCCTGACACGTTGGGAACCGTTTCGTGAGATGCGCCGAGTGCACGACATGCTCGACCGAGCCTTCGAAGAGGGCTTGATCGGCAATGTCAATGATGGCCTCAGCCTGTACGAAGGCCTGGCGCCGGTCGATGTCTATCAGACCGACGACGCTATCGTGGTTGAAGCCGCCATGCCGGGAGTCAAACCGGAAGATGTCGATATTTCTGTTACCGGCGACACCCTGACAATCCGCGGTGAAGTCCGCGAAGTGAAGAGCACCGACAACGGCGAAGGCCGGCAGTATCACGTGCGCGAACGCCGCTACAGCCGCTTCGCCCGCTCGTTGACTCTGCCTTCCATGGTGGATGCCAACAAGGCCGAAGCCGAGATCGATAATGGGATCTTGACCCTGACGATCCCCAAGGCCGAAGAGGCGAAGCCGCGACAGATCACGGTCAAGGCCAAGAAGTAAGCGCGAGGCGCCCATTTGGGCCCATTCGAGACCTCGGTCGTAGGACCGGGGTCTCTTCGCGTCGGGTGGCAGGTAGCGGACCGGCAAAATGGCAGCGATGAGTTCGTCGGGTTGGTGCCGATCCATGTCCCGGAAGGAGGCGGGCGAGTTGTTTCGGGACAGATCGGCATCGGGCCGAGGTCGAACGAACGAAGCCAATCGGGGGAGGCGCTCAAGGCCCTGGACGACCTAGGCGGGAGAATCGGGGCGGCATAGAAGGCTGTTGGCGTGCGCCAAGGGGCTTGAGCTTGCTTCTTCGGTGAGATTCAGGCAGACGCTGCCGGCGGAGAACCGCTACTCGCCCTTGTCTTCTCGCTGTCTCAGATGGGGGAAGAGAATCACTTCTCGGATCGATGCCTGATCCGTCAGCAGCATGGTCAGGCGGTCAACGCCCATGCCGAATCCGCCCGCCGGGGGCATGCCGTAGCGCATGGCGCGCAGATACTCCTCGTCCATGGGGTGGCGCTCCTCGTCCTCGGCCGCATAGTCGCGGCCCATTTCGAAGAATCGCTGCTCTTGATCGTCGGGGTCATTGAGCTCGGTGAAGGCGTTGCAGAGCTCCATGCCCCCGGCGAAGCCTTCGAAGCGTTCGACCGTGTGCGCATCACCGGGAAGTGATTTGGCCAAGGGCGAAATGTCGCGCGGATAATCGTAGAGGAAGGCCGGCTGGATCAAGTTCGGCTCGACATAGTTCGAGAGCAGCGACTCGATCAGCTTGCCGCGCGTCGCACCCGGCTTGGGCTGATGCCCCTTGTCTTCCATCGCCTGCCGGAGCTGTTCGGCGTCGGGAAAATCCTCGAGGCGGATTCCAGCGTGCTCGGCGATGGCATCGCGCAGGCGAATCCTGGGCCAGGGAGGCGCCAGCTCGATCTTTTCACCCTGGTACACAACCTGGGTGGACCCGGTGGCGGCTGAGGCGGCGAAGGCGATCATGGACTCGGCCAGGTCCATCACGCTCTGGTAGTTGGCGTAGGCGATGTAGAACTCGAGCTGCGTGAACTCCGGGTTGTGGGTCCGGTCCACGCCCTCGTTGCGGAAATCCCGACCGATTTCGTAGACGCGCTCCAGGTTGCCTACCAGCAGACGCTTGAGATAGAGCTCGAAGGAAATGCGCAGGTAGAGATCCTGGTGCAGTTGGTTGTGATGGGTGATGAATGGGCGGGCGGCGGCGCCGCCGTAGATGGGCTGCAGGATCGGCGTCTCGACTTCGAGAAAGCCGCGCTCGTCAAGGAAGGTCCGCAAGGCGCTCACGATGCGGGCCCGGGTGGCGAAGATCTGGCGCACCTCCGGGTTGACGGCCAAATCCACATAGCGTTGGCGGAAGCGCCCTTCAGGATCGGAAAAGGCATCATGAACCACCCGATCGCCGTCGACCTCCTCGACCTTGGGGGTCGGGAGCGGGGTGATTGCCTTGGCCAACATTGTGAAATCTTTCACATGCAGGCTGATCTCACCGGCACGGGTCTTGAAAAGGCTGCCGCGGGCCTGGATGAAGTCCCCCAGATCGAAGGCGTCTTTGAACAGGGTCAAGGCATCGTCACCAAGGTCGTCCTGGCGCAGGTAGAGCTGGAGCTGGCCGCTGCCGTCCTCGATGTGGCTGAAGATGATCTTGCCCAGATTGCGGATGGAGCGGATGCGCCCGGTGACGGTGGCCTGGATCTCAGCGTCGGCGTCGGCCGCCTCGAAGGCGGCGATGGCTTCAGCGGCCGTGTGGGTCCTCTCAGCGCGCAGGGGATAGGGAGCCATGCCGGCCTCGGTCAGCCGGGCCAGCTTCTCCCGTCGGACTCGCTCGAGATCGCTCAGATCTGCCATGGACGACGGCCTCCTGCTGCCTTCTCGACGGTCGATGCACGGCACCGCAGCCGCCGAGGCTTGCCACAAAAAAAGCCCCGCGCCGGTGAAAGAGCGCGGGGCCCTGACTGACAGATGCCCTGTCTCACCTCACCTTGACGACTTTGAAGCGCAGCATGCCGGACGGCGCTTTCACTTCCACGTTCTGGCCGACCTCGGCATCCAGCAGCGCCTGGCCGAGAGGTGATTCGTTGGAAATCAGACCCTCTTTCGGACTGGCCTCGGCGGCGCCGACGATGGTGTAGGTCTCCTCTTTGCCGCGCCCCTCTTTGACCGTCACCGTGCTTCCGATGCGGACCTTGCCATCCGACTCTCCGCTTTCGATCAGGCTCGCCCTCGAGAGCATATCCTCCAGTTCCAGGATGCGCCCTTCCACGAACGCCTGCTCGTTCTTGGCCGCTTCGTACTCGGCATTCTCGATCAACTCGCCACCTTCCATCGCCTCGTGAAGCCGCTTGGCGACCTCCGAACGGCGGACGGTGCGCAGATTCTCTAGTTCGTCTTCGAGCTTCTTGAGTCCTTCAGCGGTCAGATATACCGTCTGGTACCCCATCGCACTCCCCATCGCCCGATGTGTGTCGGGTGTATGCTGGAAAATCGTACATATGAGTTAAAAAAGAACTGAGAGTCCGCTCTCAGCCTTGTCCGGTCTCAATCCGGCAAAGATCATAGCACAACTGCGCGTGGCTGTCTAGTCGCCCCGGGTTATGGGAACATATGTTCCCGTGCCGCACCCAGATCGTACCATAGTTTGGTCGGATTCGCCTCAGAATCGGCCTCAAGCATCACTCGCCGGCGCCAGAATATGCATGCCGCCTTGTCGGTCTAGGTAGGCGCTGAACTCCTTAGCCATGGAGTCGACCCCGTCCCAGAAAGTAGATCCTTGGGATTGGTAGCTGGCTGCGGCCACGAGCCAGGCCGTCAAATCCTCGGGGTCTATGGGGCGGATAGATTCCACACCTTTGGGTCGCCTTGCGCCTTCGGGAAGTTCGGCGCCGCGCATGGCGTAGGGCAAGTCGCGATAGTACCAGAGCGGCTGGCCCAACCCTTTGGCGGCGGCATGCAGGATGCGGTGGTCGATGTGCCCCCCGATCGCCAATGGGGCGTAGATCTGGGCGCCGGCAAGGCCCACTTCGGCCAGCGCATCGGTCAGTGTGTTAACCAGGGGCCGATCATCGGGGTGAACCTGGCCGAAGATGGCTTCTTCGCTCGGGTAGAGGTGGTTCCCGGTTTCCCCCTTTCGGTACAGCGCCTCGGGCAGCCCAAAATGAAGCGCAGCTGCTCCCAGCTGGCCGCAGGCCGCCAGGTCCTCCTCCCGGCGGCGCGCCATGGGTGCATCGGGGGTCTCCCAGCGGCGGTGGAGCTCCTGGGCGAAAGCCGACAGAGCGCCCGGGGGAGGATCGCCGGCGAAAACGGTCAGGACCGTGCAGGCATCCCCCGACTGGACCTGGTGGTGGATCAGACCCCCACATGAGTAGACGGCGTCGTCAAGGTGGGCGGAAAGGTAGATATGCTGTGGCATGGGGCGGATTATAAGGTAGGGCGGGTGAAGATGTTTGGGGCAGGACCAGTGCCTGAGATCCGCCGGCGATCGGCGCAGCCCTGAGCGATTTGCAGCTTGCCCTCGGTTCTCAGACAGACCGGCGGCTGCCTAACCGGGTGGCTGCCACCCCAGTCGCTTGCGCCACACTGCGTAGCGCGAGGCCAAATGTACCCACGGTGACGACCGACGCCTTCTTATGCGAGCCTGCGCCAAGGACACGCGAAGGCTTTCGGCGTCCTCAAACGGGTGCAGCTCCATTGCCGCCCGTCCCAGCTCAGCACAGGTATGCGCGTCGGATCCGCTGGTCCCCAGCAGGGCGGTTCTCCTGGCCAAGGCGTCCGCTCGCTGGTTGGGACCGTTTGTCAGGGTCCGCGCGTTGAATATCTCCAGGGCGTCGACCAAGGGCAGGATCCGCTCCAGATCGGCGAGCTCCCAAGACCCATGGCGTACAGCGTCGAACGGATGGGACACGCTGATGAAAGCGTTCTGGTGGCGCAGGCGATGGATGGATTCCTCGGGCGTCAACCCGGCAGGTATCTCCTCCCGCACGAAGAACGCCAACAGCTCACCCTGCGTGGTCATGATCTCCTCGCCCAGGATGACCATCTCAGGGTCGAGGGCGGCCGCCTCCTGAGCGCCGGCCAGCCGATTGTGATCGGTGATCGCCACGCGATCGATGCCTCGCTGCCGGCAGGTGGCAAGCAGCTGCCGAGGGAGCACCAGGCTGTCGGGTGAATGATAGGTGTGGCAGTGGAGCTCAATTGTCCATCGGGGGTCCGTGTCTTGGGTCATATCCGCTGCCCCTGGTTGTCCTGGCCCGTAAGCGCAGGCTCAATGGTGTCATCCTTCACAAAGTCGGTTGATGGGGTGCCGCGCCTGGCAAGCACAAGATTCGGTGACATGGCCCAAGCGACCAGGCCGATGAGGACCGCAAACCAGAGGGTGGCCAGGCGGAGGAGTAAGGTGGCCGCGGCGGCGGTGGCTGTGGGCAAAGGCACCAGCAACACCAATAGGCCGGCCAGGCTGGCTTCGGTGGCGCCCAGGCCGCCCGGGAGTGCGGACAATGCGCCGATGATGGTCGAGAATGCGAAGGCGAACACGGCCAGGGACAAGAGGCTGGTTGAGGGGGTCAGTCCCAGCCCCACCAGCACGCCGAAAGTGGCGGCGCCTTCCCCGAACCAGGCCGCCCCGCCCAGGAGGACTGCCACCAGGGTCGTCATGGGGCGAAGCAGGCTGTGGGCGGCCTCGTAGAATCGGATGGCGGCGGGCACCAGGTGGCCCACCAGCGGCAGCCGGCTCCCGAGCCCGAGCAGGCGCAGGGTCAGCTGCCTGAATTGACTCAGGATGACCACCAGCAGGAGGGCGCCGGCGGCCAGGCCAAAGGCCGGCCAGGCGCCAGGCAGCGCCAGCACGCCTGCCGTCGACAGTAGGACCATGGCCAGCCCGTCGCTCAGGCGGTCGGCCAGAACCACGGAAAGGCCGCTGCTGACCGGCAGTCCGGAGGCCTGGTTGAGCCAGATTGCCTTGATGGCCTCGCCGGCTTTCCCGGGGGTTACCGAAAGAGGAAAGCCGGACAAGAAGATGCGTGCGTCCTCCCCGCGCCCCAGATGGACAGCGCCGGAACGACGAACCAGGTAGTGCCACTTGATGAAACGGACCGTGTAGCTGAAGCAGGCCGCCCCCAGGATCCACGGAGCCAGCCGCCAATCGAAGGCACCGATGTGACCTGCCACCTGGCGCAGGTCGCCGGCCAGGGCCGTGAGTCCCAGTACCAGGGCACCGAGCAAGAAACCGAGGAGGAGGCTGCGTTTGGCGCGTTGCATGGCGTGGGGATTGTAGCCGAAGACGGCACAAGCAGGCGATCCGCGGGGAAGGTCATGCTAGAATAGGCCTAGTATGAGCGATGGAAAGAAGTGGCGCGCCCCGGAAGTCAATCCCGTCACTCGGTCGGCTTTTCGCCGGCAGGTGTGGCTCGAAATTTACCTGCCTCTGGCCCTTGGATTGGCGGCCGTAATCGGCGCCGCCTGGGGGCTGTGGGGCACGGGCATGGCCACAACCCGCGCCTGGGCCGACGCGTCCACCATCTTTCTGATCCTGCCGGTGTTGGTCGCCAGTTTGATTCCGCTCATCCTGTTCGCCGCGATCAGTGTGGGAATCATCCTGCTGATCCGTCGTCTGCCCGAGGTTTCCAGACGCCTGCAGAGCCTTGTTTACCGTGTGCAGTGGTCGGTACGACGAGGCGCAGACGCCGCCGTGCAGCCCTGGCTGATGGGTGATTCGGCGCGCGCCGCCGGGCGAAAAGGCATCGATATCTTGTTGTCAATCTTCCGCCGCCGAAAGGGATCCTAACCATGAGCGATGACGCACCCCTGGATGTTCGGGCCAACGGCAAGACGGGCCGCACGCTTCTCATCGGGAGCCTGATCGGTGCCGTGACCGGCATGGGCGTGGCTTACCTGATTGCCCAGCGAGCCGAGCGACAGGGAGGCGAGGTCAGCCTTAGCCCCGGCGAGGGCTTGCGTTTGGGCTTGCTCGTCCTGGGGATGCTGCGCCAGGTGGCCGATCTGGCATCGCCTGACGAAGAATGAGACGGCGTTCCAGCGCGTGAGGCCCCGGCTGAATGCCGGGGCTTTTTGATACTTGACACCGGCCGGCATCGGTCGTATGCTGGGCTCTGAACAAACGTACGTTCAGGGAGTAAAGCCCGTGGCCGACAGCGTTTCATCTTCCCCCGACGAACCCACCGAAGTCAGGCTGCTTGATGCGGCGTTTGGGCTGTTCCTGACCCAGGGCTATCACGGCACATCCATGCGCCAGGTGGCCGGTCGGGCCGGGATCACGCCTGGCACGATCTACAACCACTTTGAAAGCAAGGAAGCTTTGTTTGTGGCCCTGCTCTCGGAGCGGGTTCCCCACCGGGCCATCATCGGGGCACTGTCCCATGCGGAGGGGGACACGGTCGAGGCCATCATTCAAGATTCGCTCGTGCGCATGGTGGATGCCGCCGCCGACCAATTCGACAACTTCCGCCTCATGTTCATCGAATTGATCGAATTCCAGGCTCGGCATGCCGGCACCATCGGTCAGCTCTTTCTGCCGCAGCTGATGGCATTTATCGAACGGCTGAAGAAGGCCGATGGTCGTTTGCGGCCGATGCGTCCCGTGCTTTTGGCCCGGGCCTTCTTCGGTCTCTTCTTTTCTTACGTGCTCACGGCGGCCCTCTTGCGCGATGTCGCAGGTTTCGAAGTGTCTCAGGAGGATGTGTCTCAGCTGGGCGAGATCTTCTTGTTCGGCGTCCTCGAGGAAGGGGCGTAGCCCATGATGGCAGGCAGCCGCTTGCTGGCGGTCATTCGCAAGGAGTTTATTCAGATCATCCGCGACCCGCGCACGCTGGTGATCACCTTCGTCATCCCCGTGGTCCAAATGTTCCTGCTCGGTTACACGGCCACGACCGATGTGCGGGATGTCCCTATGGCCGTCTTCGATCAGGACCGCAGCCCCCAGGCTCGGGCCCTGTTGGACGCCTACCGGGCGGCGGACTACTTCAAATTGAGCTTCGACGTTTCCTCCCAATCCGATCTCCAAAAGCTGATTGATGATGGAAAGGCTCAGGCTGGCCTGATCATCCCTCCAGAGTATGGCGACTTGGTGTCTTCCGGCCAGACGGCGACGGTGGCATTCATATTGGATGGTTCCGATCCGAATGTGGCCTCGACCTCCCTGGCGGCGGCCGAGCTCATCGGCCAGTCGCACAGCACCCAACTGACCCTGCAGACTCTGCAGCGCAAGGGGCTGGCCAGCGCGTTCCATCCCGCCGTCCAGGTCCGAACCCGCGTCTGGTACAACCCCGACCTCGTCAGCGCCGTGTTCATGGTGCCGGCGCTGATTGGGATGATCCTGCAGCTGCTGACAACCATGCTGACCGCCACGGCGATCGTGCGCGAGAGGGAGCGAGGGACCATCGAACAGTTGATCGTTACTCCCATTCGTAGCTGGGAGCTGATCGTGGGCAAGATGGTGCCCTACACGTTGTTGGCCACGTTCGACACGGTGGAAATCCTGGTCGTGGGAACGTTGTGGTTCGGCGTGCCCATACGCGGCAGCCTGACACTCCTGATGGCGCTTTCTGGCCTGTTTCTGATCGGGTCGCTG
>Ga0307440_1000062_pt1 | contig 42550 bp, 37 predicted proteins | sample SalMarWE160410MG_FD_202150 | JGI IMG/M metagenome (GOLD analysis project Ga0307440, IMG submission 202150) | Salt marsh sediment microbial communities from the Plum Island Ecosystem LTER, Massachusetts, United States - WE1604-10 | ecosystem: Environmental > Aquatic > Marine > Intertidal zone >...
CTTTTCTTCTGACGTAAGATCCCGCAAAATCTTTCTAGACCTGCTGGCTACCTCCTTTCCGTAAACACCTCACCTTGTTTGGCAAGGACCTAAATGGTTACACTCGTCTTCGTCCTTGAATAACCTGGATCAGCACCACGACGATGGCGATGACCAGAAGGATATGAATGACTCCGCCCATCGTGTGGCCGGTCACCAATCCCACCGCCCACAGCACTAAGAGAATCACAAATAGGGTCCAAAGCATGTTCGCCTCCTTTCCTGTGTTCCAAGGCGGCACAGGATACGCCGCTCTCCCTACTTCCCCAAAACCTCCTTGACTCTCTCAACCGAACAACCTTCATCGGCCAGCTCCACTGAAAGAAGCTCACCACTGCAGTTTTCGTCATCAATCACCAAGATTTTCGTCATGCTTGCTTCTCTTTTTAGTGTGATCGCCTGTTTTGAAAGTGCCCGGGAAGAGAAGTCTCTTGCCTGGCCTGACTTTCTCATGAAATTGGTGAGAAGATCGGGCTTGATTCCGTGCGTCCACCACCTCTCCCGGGGATTCACTGCCGGTTTTAAGACGGATTTCCTCCTTGGCCTCAGGAAACGTCATCCTGAGCCAGGAAATTAGCAGCTCATTTTCCACGGGATCTTTGATCAACCTTGCCATTTGCTTTCCTCCCTGACATCCGACTATTCAATTACCTGGAGAAAACTCCGTTTTTTCGCCTTGGAAGAAACCGCGTTCAAAATGGTGCGTATTGCCGACACATTGTGCCCCTGTTTTCCAATGACTTTTCCGAAATCCTCTTTGGAGACCCTCAATTCATAGATGAGAGTCTGATCTCCCTTCAGTTCATCGATTACCACCTGCTCAGGATGGTCCACCAATGCCTTTACTATCTGAGTGACCAATGTTTTCATTGTTCCGCCCCTTTCCAGACACCACAATCACACATATGAGTAGAAATTTCGCCACATCCGCGCCCGCCTTACCAAATCACTTCCCGGGACAGACTGTAGTAGGGGACCGTCCCCTCATTCCCATAGAATATCTCCTCCCTCGGTTCTTCGGTTGACACGTATTTGCATTTCCCGCACCTCCAGACATCCCATGATTCCCTGACGGCATAATCCAGGCATGCCCGATAGTGGGGACAGTACACATTCCTTCTTCCGCGTTCCGCTATGGGTTTCTTTCTAATCTCCATTTTCAACCCTCCTTCCATCCCACCTGCTTATCCGGCGCCGATTTCAATTCCATTCAGCAGGTTCAAATCCATCAGGAGACCGGGTTTGTCCAAGAACTTTTGTACCGTATCTTTGAGAGCTGACAGAGCAAAAGGCTTGTGCATGACAACATCAAAGGGGTCTTTCCCCCCAACCTCTCCAAATCCGCCTCCCGTTATCAAGACCACAGGTATATGGGGTGATCTCTCCTTGATGTAAGAGGCAAAGGTCAATCCGTCCACCTCAGGCATATCCAGATCCGTAATCACGAGGTTGAATGCACTATCGAGAAAGACGCTCATCCCTTCCTTGCCGTTGCCGGCCGAACGTACCTCATATCCAAAGTGTGTAAGGAACTGTGAAACGATGTCTCGTATTTCTTTATCATCGTCCACGAGCAGTATGCGATCTTTGCCATTTTCAAGACACCCCATCACGTACCTTCATCAACGCAGGTTGACTGTTTGGATCTATTCCTGGCCTCGTCAAGTTTTCGCGAATCTTCTGCTTGAGTTGGTCTGTGTCCGGATCTTTGATCACATAGCCGTCTGCATGGGCCAGCCGGGGGTCGCTTACAAAGTCTTCATAGGCACTCACGATAAGGACGGGCAGAGAAGGGGCATACTTCTTTATTTTGTCCAGCAGGTCCCACCCTTCGAACCCTTGCAGATACAGGTCCAGGAGGACCATGTCCGGTCTGGAGTCCTCTATAAGACTCATGACGCAGTCGGCATCCCCCACACATGTAATGTGGTGCCCCTCGTCCGCCAATTCCTTTTTGAGCAGTTCACCAGGGAAAGGTTGATCATCAACAACCAGAATATTGGCCATGTTTTTCCTCCTGGAACGTGTTTTGAGACCGATCTTCCCGATCTTCGGACTCGAGAGTCTCTGCATCGATCACAATGTGAATCTCACATTCTGGAAAGTACCGGTTCAGCAGAAAGATCAGAAGCGGGGCCGGCTCAGCATGAACTGTTCTAATCACTATTTTCTCCAAGATCGTACCTCCTTTACTAGCCAGGGTTTCTCATGGATCTTCGTGGCGAGAAGATGAAGTTCACTAGAAAATTAAACCGGCAATTGATTCTTGTCTATCAGGAGAATACTGGTTTCTTATAGTTTATTTCTGAAAAGCGGAATGTGTTGGTGGGCAAGGCTTTCAGAGGGAAGGAGAGGCAGCCGACTTTAAGACCGCAACATGAAGTGGTTAATTGAAAAGCCTAATACCAGATCTTGGGCTTCTGCCGATAATATCCAAATGGGGAAAATTCTTAGAGCTTAATAAGGTTTTTCCTGAGAGCGATCTTGGTAAGCTCGGTAACGGACGTTACTTTAAGCTTCTCCATGATATTGTATTTGTGAGATTCCACTGTTTTGGGACTGATCCCCAGTCGCTCGGAGATTTCTCTGGCGCTCAAGCCATCGGCCAGCAAGGGAAACACTTCTTTTTCCCGTGCGCTGAGATGCACCAAGCCGTTCCCGACTTCCCGGGCAGTTACTTCGCCCTGCTTTTCGAGATCTTCCACATGACCCTGAATAATTTTCTGGACCGATTTGCTGTAGTACGTCCCCCCCCATATCATTGTCTTCAGGGCCAAAATCAGATCCGAAATGGTCTCCTCTTTGAGAACGTATCCCGATATCCCGGCCCTGAAGAGAGACAAAACATACTCCTTGTCCATGTACATGGTGAAGATAACGATTCGAACCTCTTGGTTGAACTTCATAATTTCGCAGGCGGCCTCAACACCGTTCAGATTCGGCATGGAGATATCCATGATCACAATATCGGGTTTCAGGGATCTGACCCTTTTGATGGCCTCGAGACCGTCCGACGCCGTTCCCACCACCTCAAATTCGTCATGCTTCTGCAATGCCGCGCTGATTCCCTCCACCACGACCCAGTGGTCGTCCGCGATGAGGATCCTGGTTTTTCGGTGTTGGGAGGGCTCTTTTCTTTTCTCCTCCATAATGTCCGCCTTTCTGGTCAGCAATATTGATGACTTCCGACTAAGTCGTCTCTTTCGCCGGAGCTTTCCCTTTATTCACATGGGATGGCCCCCGTGAGTCAATCGGTATGACCACCACCACATGCGTGCCTTTGCCGATCGCCGTCTCCACGTTCAGCTCGCCGCCCGCCATGAAAGCCCTCTCCCTCATGATCAGGATTCCCAAATGACCTTCACTCGCATTCTTTCTCCTCACTTCCCCGTAATCGAATCCGATCCCGTCGTCTTCCACACTCAGCTGAAGTGCGTCGTCTCTCAGAATGAGATTGACATATACCTGTTTTGCTCGCGCATGTTTGACGATATTGTTGAGGGCCTCCTGCGTGACACGGTAGAGGGCGAGTGCTCGGTCGGGGCCCAATTTCAGGAAGAATTCCTTAAAACCGCTGGTGACATAATAACCGTGGACCGCGACACCTGTTTCGTCTCTGAAACTGTCCACCAGGGACCGAATTGCCGGGATGATCCCCATGGTATCCAGGACGTCAGGCCGCAGTTTTCGGGAGATGTCTTTGGTCTCGCTCATAATGGCCGAAATCTTCCGGACGACTGCCTCCAGTTTTTCACGGACTGCTCTGCCGGTTTCGGTACCATTCGCTACGAGCAGCTCCATATCCATCTTCAATGTGCCCATCTTCTGGCCGATCTCGTCATGAAGATACATGGCCACCTCACGACGGTCCTTTTCCAGTGTATCCACGAGCCTTCGCGAAAGGAATCGCCTCCTCTCGGACTCAGCCAATACCTTTTCCGCGGTGCCTTTCAGTGCCTCCTCATATTGTTTACGTTTTTCCACTTCGTCCCTGAGCGCCTCGCTCGACTTTTGAAGTTCCGCCGTGCGCTTCTCAACACGCACTTCGAGTGTATTGTAAGCTTGGCGGAGGGCTTCTTCCGCCCTCTTGCGCTCCGTGATATCCCGCGATATCCCATAGATGAACTTGATCTCCCCGCCGACAAATACGGGGGACGCATTGACCTCAAGGGGCACTGGGTTCCCGCTCTTTGGGCGGATATTAAGCTCAAAAGATGAAATCTTTTCCCCGAAGATCAACCTCTGAAAATTCCTTCTGGCTTCCGGAACCTCAGAAGGCAATAAATATCTCTCAAAAAGCGTGCCCTTAACTTCCTCAGGCGTATACCCGAGGATCCTCCTTATTGAGGGTGAGCAATACAGGATCAGTCCTCTGGAGTCTATTTGAAAAATAATATCCCTACTCGTTTCGGCAATGAGCCGGAATTTCTCCTCACTCTCCCTGAGGGCCGTGTCCACCCGCTTCTCCTGTGTAATGTCCATAACGGCCGACCGGATGTGAATGACATTCCCTGTTTCATTCCTCATAGGCGCGCTTTCCATACGACCGTAAATGGCAGCATCGTGCGCGGTCACCAGGCGCAGTTCACAAATCTGTGGTGCGGCGTTTTTAAGAACTCTGCTCATATGAGAAAAGAAGATCTTCTGATCCTCCTTCAGGACAAATCGTGAGAACAATTTTCCCTTCAAATGGCGTTTTTCGGTTCTCAGCAGGCCGCTACCCGTAAGATTCGCCTCAAGGATCAAACCATTTCTATCTATTGTGAAGTATCCGACAGGAGCCAGTTCATAGAGATCAAAGTACCTGTTCCGTGATTCTTCCAACGTGACTTGGACGTGGCGAAGCTCCTCATTCTGTATCTCCAGTTCGATCTGGTGCACTTCCAATTCATGAAGCAGGCTTTTGAGGTCCGATCCCGATTCCGACAAGGCTTCAGGGTTCTCGGCAGATTCTTGGACTAGCCGTTCCGCCTGTCTGCGGAGTTCATCAGACCGCTTCGACTTATCTGATAGGCCTGTTTTCTTCTTACCCACTTGCATCCTCAATGGCCAGCAGTATGGACTCGGGTGTCTCAGCCGCTCGCTCTATCTTGCGGGCGTTGACCAGCAGTTTTTTCCGGCCGATCTCCGGAAACTCATATTCAATCTCGAAACCATCGAAAAAGCTATTTTCAGGTATGATCTCATCGAGAAGTTTTCGCAACTCCGGCATATTCCATTGCCCGTTCCCGAGGTCATACACCCAGCGTCCCTCTGTTTCTTTGGGGAGCGTCTTGAATGTTCTGTAAAAAGAGGTGTTTGCCCTCTCAACGCGAAGATTCTCATCCAGCACGATGAGGGGCTCACGAACCGTGTCTATCATTTCATCCGCACGTTGTATTGCCATCCTTTGCGCGTGGATATCCACGAAGATCAAAATGAGACCTTCGATCACGTTGTCGGCTGATCGATAGGGTCTCATTTTGACAGCATACCACCGGCCATGCTCTGTAGACGCCTCGAGCTCTCTGGGTACGAGAGACACCAAGACCTGCTTTGCATCCTCTATCAAATTCTTGTACTTCAGATGGGTCACCATGTCGCTGAGAGGACGTCCGACATCCGAATTCCTCAGGTTGAAGATTTTCTGAATGCCGGATGTAAACCGGCTGATTCGAAGCTGATTATCCAGGAAAATCGTCGGGATCTCCACACTGTCCAGGAGGTTCTTCATGTCGTCATTGATCTGGGTCAGCTCGACATTCTTTCCCTGGAGCTCCGCGTTGACGGTCTCCAGCTCCTCATTAAGGGATTGGAGTTCCTCTTTTGACGAGTTCAGTTCCTCGTTGGCGCTTTGTAACTCCTCGTTCGCGGACTGATATTCCTCGTTAAGGGATCTGAGTTCCTCGTTGGAGGCTTCCAGTTCCTCAATGGTTGTCTGGAGACTTTCCCTCGCATATCTCAACTCTTCTTCCAAGTCCTGACACTTCCCAGGATCCCTTTCACCTGACAAAAGTGTTTTCTCTTTCTCCTTTTCCTCCTCGAAAGGGAATTCTTCAAACAGGACCATGTAAAATTCTCCGACCTCCGGCTCAGACAGCGGCTCGACAATCACATTTACCGTGAGGAAATCCCCGTTCCGTCGTACGCGAAGCTTATTTTGAATTTCCGTTTTTTCTCGCACAACGGTGCGAATCATGGAGGGCAGTCGCGTCCTCAGCCCCTCTCGCGCCATCTCGTTGATATTGTTTGTCCGTGTGAGGCCCGATGCGGGTTCAAGATAGTTGCCGGTCCTGCCGTGGATATAAGCGACCTCCCCATTCTCGTCAATAACGACGGTGGCAGGCGTGTGATGCTGCATCAGGTGCCTTTGCAGGATCTGAGAAAGCTGCGGCGCTTCTGACGGCCTGACCTCCGGCAGGTGCTCGGGATGTGCTTTAGGACCGGAATTGTAATTCATCACTGGATACACGCCTCTTGCTGTTTCCTTGCGTTTGTATATTTTCCATTTGGTATCAATCGCAACAAAAAGATCCGTGAATTCTCCCACACTTTCAGATGAACCAAGAAAGAGAACCCCTCCGGGCTTCAAGCAATAGTGAAAAAGGGGCATCAGCATTTTCTGAGGATCCCTCTGGAGATAAATGAGGAGATTCCGACAGCAAATGAGATCCAGTCGGGTGAACGGAGGATCCTTTATGATACTCTGAGCTGCAAAAACAAGCATTTCCCTGGTCTTCCTGTTGACCTGATACCCGTTCTCCATGCTGACGAAAAATTTCTCGAGGCGTTCGGGAGTGACGTCGTCTGAGATATCTCCGGGATAAAAACCGGCTCGCGCCCTGCCAATGGCATCATCATCGATGTCCGTAGCGAAGATCTGGACACGCAGTTCCTTTTCCAGCTCATCCATGCATTCCTGAATCACCATGGCCAGGGTATAGCTCTCCTCACCCGTGGCACATCCGGGGACCCAGACGCGCAGATCATGGTTATGGGGCATTTCCTGGAGCAACTGGGGAAGGGCCTTCTTTTTGAGGGCCTCGAAGGCATCGCTATCTCTGAAAAAGCTGGTCACTCCGATCAGCAGTTCTTTGAAGAGGGCTTTCACCTCCTTCACACTCTGGTTAAGATAAACAAGATAATCCGAGATGCCGTCGATCTGGTGGACGTCCATCCTCCTCTGAAGACGCCGGACGATCGTGTTCTCCTTGTACATCGAGAAGTCGTGTCCTGTTTTGGATCGAAGCAGCATGTAGATTTTCTGGAGTGTATTGGCTGGTATTTCCTCGTACGACCGGGACGTCGGCACCGGTTTCAGAACAGAACGATTCGCATATGCCTTGAGCCTTTCCGCCATCTTTTCCGGTGCCAGGATATAGTCGACCAGGCCGGTAGCTATGGCATTTCTGGGCATGCTGTCATATTTGCAAGTGGCAGGGTTCTGGACCATGACCATCCCCAGATTTCCCTTGATCGCCTTCAGACTCTCGGTGCCGTCCATCCCCATCCCGGAGAGGATGACTGCGATGGCCTTATCGCCCTGGTCTTCCGCCAGGGACCGCAGAAATAAGTTCACGGGCGCCCGGGGCCCTGATCCAATTTTCGCTTTTGCCAGGAACAGTGTTCCGTTCATAATGCCCATGTCCTTGTCCGGCGGGATAACGTAGACAGAGTTCCTTTCAATCCTCATCCCGTCTTTCACCTGGGCCACCTTCAATCGGGTATGTTTCTGTATCAGTTCGGACATCATGCTGACGTGGGTAGGATCGAGATGGGTGATGACAACAAAGGCCATGCCTGGATCTTCCGGCACCTTCTGGAAAAACTTCTGAAAGGCCTCCAGCCCCCCTGCCGAAGCCCCCATGCCGACGATGGGAAATCCGATCGGCTTTTTCTTCGCTCTAGCAGCTCGGGATAGTTTCTTTACAGGTGCCCTCTTTCGCGAAGCGGTTTTTTTCTCTTCTGGTGAATTGGGCGGAGACCCCGAGCTTACGGATTCAGGCTTTTTCTTTTTGTTGGGCATGATCAACTCCTTTCCTCCAAATAGATCTGCTCGAACAGGTTATGGAGGATGGATACGTCGGATGGCGGGATATCCGTTCTTCCAAGGCCGTGATCGCAAAACACCACACTCTAATAAGGTCACAGGGCTTTGTTTCCTCAAGAGCCGGCCTATCAGGCTTTACAACCTTGCGGTGAGATCTGTCAAGCTTCGTCCGCGGAAAGCTGTCGCTGCGCTGGTTGAGTTGGAAAAAGCATGTTCTCTATAGGAAGAATGATACAAAAACTCCCTCATGTCAAGTGCTACGGTCTTGATGAGTTTCAAGAAAATCGTGGCTCCCGGCAGCCAGCTCCTTAGATCGCGCCCAGCGGGGGAATGCTTTGATTGTGGACCAGGGACGCCGGGTTGGACTTGCCTTGAGTCTCTAAAACGTGTAGAAGTATCATTTAAGAGGGAGGGGAAGACACCATCATGCGTGTATTGTTCTGGTACTGTGACCGGTTTGCGTGGAAACCCACCCTGCAGACCCAGGAAGATGCACCTCAACCAACTGCCGAAGAACACGAAAAGGTGGTAGTGGCCTTTATTCACGTGGAGCCCGGTGATGTGGAGGCTGGAAGTTCGGCCGAGACGAAGCTGGTCAAAAATGCCAAGTGGCTGGCCCGGAAATGGGAGATTCACCGGGTCATCCTCCACTCCTTCTCACACCTGGCCGAAGAAAAGGCCGATCCCTCGCCGGCCAAGGCCCTCCTGGATCGTGCACAGAACCGTCTTCAGGATGCAGGGTATGAAACCATCCAGACCCCATACGGCTATTTCAACGACCTGGAACTCAAGACCCCAGGGCAACCTCTCGCAAGGATTTACAAGAACTTTTGACCGACTTGAGTTAGATTTAGGGCTCGAGCGCCTTACCCACCAGGTCCCGACGATTCGGGATTTACCGCGTTACGTGGAAGATTGCTGAATTCATCCAAATACTGTTGTAACCGTAAAAAGTCCGTCCGTAGACTTTTTACTAACGGAAACCGAAAAATGTGATTTTCGGTTTCCTTACAAGTCAACGGTTTACAACACAACCCATTGATCTGCGTGCCCGTCCATGGGCACGATGATGACTTTTTGCGAAGTCATCAAATACTGGACTCGGAAAAAAAAGGAATGCGCATGGAAGGGTGGACCGACGAGGAAATAGGGAACAAAGACATCATGGCGCCTTGCGGGCTCTATTGCGGGGTTTGCGGCGTCTATATCGCTACCCGGGACGGAAATGAAAAATTCAAGGGCATCCTCGGGAACCTCTACGGATTCAGACCCGAAGACACGGAATGCAGGGGGTGCATGCAGCCTGACCCCCCCAAAACCCTTTACACATTCTGTCAAACGTGCACCATAAGGAATTGCATCAAGTCAAAAGGATACTATAGCTGCCATCAGTGTGAAGACTGGCCGTGCCCGCTCATCGAGACCTTCACTCTTGCCACCGGCCGCCGCGTGATGAAACGAGCCATTCCCGCGTGGCGCGCCAAAGTCGCCGAGTTTGGGGATGAAAAGGGCAGCTTGGAATGAGCCCGTTCGGAATGTGAGCGGTACCACTGCCCTGGCTGTGGCAAACCCCTTTTCAGGGGCGCGCAGCGTTGCAAATACTGCCGGGAGGCCGTAGCGGACCAATTGGACGGCTCCCTCTGATTTCGGGAACCGATACTTATCTCCGGTTCGGTCGGAGAGGCGATAAGTCAAAGAAAGCCTCCTGCCCGCCGGGTGATGTGACGCGAATCATGCGGTGCCACAATTCCTGCGATTCTTGCCATCATTCGGAATGTGGACCTTCTTGCATTTTTGTTCAAGAGATCAGTAGTGTTCCCCCTGGGATACTAGCCCACACGGATATGTTTCCCGATCCATTCCGGCAGATGATGCAGATTGTAATAGTGGCCCATGGTAAAGTAGCAGGTGGAAGAGCAATAGGGCAGGCACTTCTCCTTCACCCGCTTCAGGTCCTCTTCATCAAACTTGGGATCCCATATTCGGCCCCAGTCATGCTCATAGCTAATGAGGTCAAATTGCAGAAAGAAGACGACGGGTTTAAAACACGCTCAACAACTTGAGCGACATGACGAGAATGGCGGCGATCAGGACGGTTCGGATCAATTTGTCTCCCTTTTTGACAGAGGCCTTGGCGGCCCACCAGCCACCGAGCGCGTTGCCGGCTGCCAGGCTCAATCCCAGAGCCCATTTGACATTTCCGGTTATGATGAAAATCAGGAGAGCCGGAGCGGTATAGACGAGAATGATGAATACCTTGTGCATGTTGACATGCACCAGGTCGAATTTCAAGAGGTAGTTCAAGGCGGCCATGAGCAGAAACCCCACACCGACTTGAATGAAACCACCGTAAAAGCCTATGAGTATCATGGAGAGAGCAACCGTCCACCTGATTTTCTTATCTTTGGTGTTATCAAGCGAGGGCTTTGATCGGGGAATGATCATGGACAGGATGATCCCGATCATCACGATTCCCAAGATTTTCTGAAACAGGGTGTTGCTGATGTTAACGGCAATGAAGGCCCCCGCTATCGCGCCCGGCAAGGTGAACAGTGAAAGCTTCAGGCTGAGATGAAACTGCTGATACTTCTCTCTCTTAAATGAATAGACCGCCGCCATATTTTGAACGATGATGGCGACACGGTTGGTGCCGTTGGCCAGGGCAGCGTCCAACCCCAGAAAAATCAAGGTGGGCAGGGTTAATGTCGATCCTCCCCCCGCAGTTACGTTCATGAATCCTGCAATCGTACCGACACCGAAGAGGATGCATATCGCATAGATTTCCGGCATGATTTTCTTACCCAATCCACGGTTAATGTTGACTCAACACACCGTCTCCCGAAGTGGACACCGAAAGATTCCTCCCATCCGGGAAAGGGGAGACCATTATCACATTTCGACCTATTCTTGCAATCGCTAAGAAACTCCCCACGCAAAGAAGGTCACCGCAAACATTATGAGAGTGATTTTATCAAATTGGAACATGAGCTTTTTAAAAACAGGAAAGGAATGTTCCACAGGTTGAGAAGTGAGGCTTCTCTGAACTACCGCCTTCTTATCGTAGTGAAAAATTTCGAGGAAATGGATTTCGTTAGGACTGGCAGGCGTAACATGGCAAACTCATGGAATTGGGTTCATGGCAGAAGTAGAAAGAAAAGACAGGGTCATTACGCGTGGATGTCTATCAGATTTCCGGTGCGCCAGGTGGCTTTTTCCATTCGACCTGAAGAACCGTAAAGTGCCTTGACCCTGTTGAATTCGCGCCCTATGAACACGACACCATCCTTCCGCCTTTCGGAGCCGTTCAAGCGTCCCTGGGTTTCATGCCCCTGGATTGGCAAGGCCGGCGGTATGGCATAAATGGGTACAAGAGCTCTTGTAGTACTTATGTTTGTCTGCACAGTCTTCTCAAAAGAAATATGTTGTATTAATTCAGTAAGTTCCTAACCGAAAATTACTGAGAGAAAATACCTTTATCCACTGGTTTATATTGGCAACATTCATGCCACAAAGATTATTGGCACAACTTGTATAGATATCAGCAAGTTAACACAGCTAATTGAGAGACAAGACATGAAGTGTGTAAATAAGTACCAGTAAAAGGTGTAACAAGTTACCACTTTTTGGCAACCAATTTAGGCAATCTTGCGGATTCTTCCCATGATCCGGATTACTAGAATTCAACCTGTACGCCCAGTTCAACGACACGCTCCGAAGGAATTCGAAAGAATGTTGTGGCATCTCCGGCATTTGTGGACAAAAAGGCGAAGAGTTTTTTGCGCCAGCTGGACATGCCGGGGTCTTTGGTAATGAGTAGCCTTTCTCGGCCCAGGAAGTAGGTGGTTTCATCCGTCCTGATTTTCTCTCCCTCTAAGTCGAGTCTGGCAAGGGCGATGGGAATATTGGGGCTCTGGATGAAGCCGTAATGCAGTGTCACCCGGTAAAACCCGTCCCCTAAAGGCTCCACGGCAGCCCGTTCATTGACCCGTACATAGGGAATTTCCTGCGTGGCTACGTGCAGCAGAATCACCTTTTCGTGCAAGATCTTGTTGTGTTCGAAATTATTGATAAGGGCTCCAGGGGTACCCGATGGGTTGCCTCCGAGGAAAACAGCCACTCCGGGAACCCGCACGGGTTCCTTGTCTCTCACATTATGGAGGAAGTCGTTGATGTGGAGCACCCGTGCGTCGAGATTTTTTTTCAATTGCTTGCGTCCCATTTTCCAGGTCGTCATCAGGGAAAAGACAAGGGAGGCGATCAACAGAGGAACCCAGCCACCGGAAGGGATCTTCGTTACGTTCGAGCTGAAAAAGCCCAAATCGATGAGAAGAAAGCCCGCACTGATGCAGAAGGCCTTGGGCAGACTCCAGTGCCAACGGTGGCGGGCAACGAAAAAAATGAGAGCCGTGGTGATCACCATGGTGGCGGATACCGCAACGCCGTATGCGGCCGCGAGGTTGTTGGAATGTCTGAATCCAAGTACCAGACAAATGGTCCCCGCAAAGATGGTCCAGTTCACGCTCGGTACATACACCTGCCCGACCTGTTCCGAAGAGGTATGCAGGATGGCAAGTCGCGGACAGTAACCCAGCTGCACGGCCTGACGCGTCAAAGAGAAGGCACCTGAAATCACTGCCTGGGAAGCTATGACCGTCGCAGCAGCGCTAAGGACCACAAGGGGGTAAAGGGCCCATCCCGGGGCCAATCTGTAAAACAAGTTGTTCACTGCCTGCGGGTCCCGGAGAAGCAGTGCCCCTTGACCGAAGTAATTCAGCAGGAGTGCCGGGCATACGAAACTGAACCAGCCCAGTAGTATGGGGCGTCTTCCGAAATGACCCATATCCGCGTAAAGGGCCTCTCCGCCGGTCACCACGAGAAATACGGTGCCGAGGACCGTGAAAGCGCGCCATCCGTTTCTGGAAAACACCTCGAAGGCATATCCGGGGTCAACGGCGGCGAGGATCTGCGGTTCATGCAGAATGGAGCGGATACCCAATAAGGCCATCACAATGAACCATAGGATCATGACGGGTCCGAAAATTGCCCCGATTCCTGCTGTGCCTCGACGTTGAAACAAAAAAAGCGAGGTAAGAATGACAAGAGATATGGGTATCACGTATGGTTCAAAGAAATTGGTGGCTACGGTGAGACCTTCGATGGCGCTCAAGACTGAAATGGCCGGGGTAATCATGCCGTCTCCATAGAGCAGGGCGGCGCCGAACAGCCCGAGCATGCCGAGGAGAAGGGTGGTTGAGTGACTCTTTCCTTTTGTCCCTGTCGCCAGCGTACCCAAGGCCAGTATACCCCCTTCGCCCCTGTTGTCGGCACGCATGACAAAGGTCAGATACTTCAGGGAGATCACAAGAACCAGGGACCAGAATACCAGTGAAAGGATTCCCAGAACATTGTCTGTCGTGACGGAAAGCCCTCCGCCTTCGCGGAAACATGCCCGGACAGCGTAGATAGGACTTGTCCCGATGTCTCCGTAGACGATTCCCAAGGCCGTCAAAGCCAATTTCAGCAGACGTGCATTGGGTGCCCTGCGGTCTTCACGTTCCGCTTGGTCTGAATCGTTTGAATAATGCATAAATATTCCAGGGACACCATATTTATCTCAGGTTCGGTCCCGGTTCCGGAGCCCCAGATGTCCGCTCCGTTCTTCCTTCACCCGTGCCCATCAGTTTGATATAGGCCTGGTAGTCATCCTCAGAAAAGAACCTTTTCCGGCGGCGGTTACCCGGCCGGGTGATGAGATGCGGGTAATCCCATACCACAATTCTTGCGGTTGTGCCATGATGCGCATTATGGAACTTCTTGCATTCTTGATCAAGAAATAAGTATGATGACTTTATAAAGAGCTGTTTTATGCCTCAAGCGGCAGCCTATGCAGAACGAAGTGGAGGAGAACCTGAGCCCTGGTGAATGAAACGATCTCCTTGGAAGCTGGTTTATGCCTCAAGCGGCATTCATTAGCTTTTTATGATTCCGTCAAGTATAGTGTCCCCGCTATAGGGGAAGGAGTTTCGTAATGACCCAAGAAACGCTATATCCGGATTGGAAAAAATCGTGGCTTATTCAGAGGAAGGACCGAAACCCCAGGTATTGGTGAAACTGGAAGGGTCCGGCCGTATGATCGTAGGAGATGAGAGTTTTGCGGTTCATGCCGGTGCGACGGGGATCGTGCCGGATGGCGCCAGGCGCGGAATCGAGGCCGACACGCAACTTGCATTCCTAGCGGTACGCTTATCTTAAGCACTCAGCCTACTTCAGATAGGGGATAATCAAACTGGAGAAACGACTCGTGTCATTTTTTAAAAAAAAGACACTCACGGGGCTTGCCCGCACCTGCGGGTGAGCGGCAAAAATCGGTCCGACGGATCTGTCGGACGCACTTGCAGGGCTGGTTCCACCCTCTGATCCAAATTTGCTGGTCGGTATCGAGACTTCCGACGATGCAGCGGTGTATAGGCTCAGCGATGAGATCGCCATGATCAACACGATCGATTTCATCACCCCGCCGGTGGATGATCCTTACTGGTTCGGCCAGATAGCGGCCGCGAACGCCATTTCGGACATCTACTCCATGGGAGGCCGCCCCCTGACGGCCCTGAACGTTGTGATGTTTCCCTCAAAGCTGCTTGATATGGGAGTGCTGAAGGAAATTCTCCGCGGCGGCCATGATAAGGTGGTGGAAGCAGGTGCCTGCCTCGCTGGAGGGCACAGCGTGGACGATGAAGAGCCCAAATACGGTCTTTGTGTAAACGGCATCATCCACCCGGACCGTATCGTCACCAACGCCGGTGCACGGCCGGGTGATGCCTTGATCCTGACGAAACCGCTCGGCACAGGCGTTTTATTCAACGCCGTCCGCTCCGGCAAGATGGGTTTCCCGGACGTTGAGCGTGAGGTACTTCCTTCCGTAGCGAGCCTTAACGGTCCGGCCATGGAAGCCGCACTAAGGTTCGAACTCCACGCCTGCACGGATATCACCGGTTTCGGAATAGCCGGCCATCTGCTTGAGGTTGCCCTTGGGAGCAACTCCAGGGCTATTTTGAGGTATTCGGATCTGCCGCTGTATCCCGGTGCAATTGATATGTACCGAAAAGGCGAAACCACCGGCAGCAATCGGGGAAATCGGTTGATGGTCCGGAAAAAATTGGAGATCCAGGCGTCCCTTTCACCCATTGAAGAGGAAATGCTCTTCGATCCCCAAACTTCCGGTGGCCTTTTGTTCTCGGTGCCGAAAACCGAGGCTGAAGCGCTTGTGGCCGCACTCTCCACCGCCGGGGTGCAGTCGGCGGTTTCTGTAGGTGAGATCATTGAAGGGCCTCCTGGAATTTTGATCGTCTAATTCCATGGACATCTATATCCGGACCGGATGATATGGTATCGTTTTCGTGAATCGCGTTTCCAAAAACATATGGCCATTCTGAATCTACAAGATGTAAGCATCCACTTCGGCGGGCCGCCCCTGTTGGATAGGGTGACATTGCAGGTGGAGAAGGGGGAGAGGGTCTGTCTTCTGGGGCGCAACGGGGAAGGCAAGACCACCCTGCTGCGGCTTATAAGCGGCAAGATCGAACCTGACAGCGGGGCGATCACCCTTCAGAAGGGGATCACCGTGGCAGGTCTTTCCCAGGCGCTGCCGTCCGATCTGTCCGGGTCCGTATATGATGTGGTTGCGGAAGGGCTTGCCCGGATTGGGCCCAACCCGGAAACGGAACCGGGATGGGGAATCCGGCGTCAAGTCGAAATGGTGCTGACACGCCTGTCTCTGGATGCCAAAGTCCGGTTTGAAACACTCTCTGTGGGAATAAGGCGCAGGGTCCTCCTTGCCAGGGCCCTGGTTGCGGAACCGGACATCCTCCTCCTGGATGAGCCCACCAACCATCTGGATATACCCTCCATCGTCTGGATAGAAGACTTCCTCGGGAAGTTCCGGGGCACCCTGATCTTTGTCACCCACGACAGGCTGTTCACGGACAGGCTTGCCACGCGGATCGTTGAGCTGGACCGGGGCCGGCTCATGAGCTGGGCGTGCGGATACCGGACATTTTTGGAGCGCAGGCAGGCGTCCCTGGAGGCGGAAGAGGCACAGCGGGGCCGGTTCAACAAGAAGCTGGCAAGGGAGGAGGAGTGGGTCAGGAAGGGAATCAAGGCAAGGCGAACGAGGAATGAGGGCAGGGTTCGTGCCCTCATGAAGATGCGGGCGGAGCAGCAGGCCTGGCGAAGACAGGGGGGCGCGGCCAGGATACAGATCCAAGAGGCTGAGCGCACGGGAAAGCTCGTCATCGAGGCAGTGGGGATCACCCATGGTTACGGCGGAAACCCCTGCATAAAAAACTTTTCCACAAAAATCATCCGGGGGGACCGCATCGGCATTATCGGACCCAACGGCATCGGCAAGTCCACCCTGCTCAGGATCCTGCTCATGGATATGGAACCGAACGCCGGACGGGTCAGGACCGGGACGCGGCTCGAGGTGGTCTATTTTGACCAGCTCCGTGAGCAGTTGGACCCGGACAGGACGGTTGAGGAAAATGTCGCTGACGGAAAGAAGATGATCCCGATCAACGGCAGTGATCGACATGTGATCGGATATCTGAAAGACTTCCTCTTCGCGCCGGACCGGGCCAAAAGCCCTGTGCGCATCCTGTCCGGCGGAGAAAAGAATCGCTTGCTCCTTGCCCGGCTTTTTGCGCGTCCCTCCAACGTGCTCGTGCTGGACGAGCCCACGAATGATCTGGATATGGAAACCCTTGAGCTTCTCGAAGAGCGGCTGCTGGACTATTCCGGCACCATCCTTCTTGTGAGCCATGACCGGGAGTTTCTCAACAATGTGGTGACCAGCACACTGGTGTTTGAGGCGGGGGGTGTTGTCAGGGAATATGCAGGAGGATATGACGACTGGCTCCGCCAGCGCCCCAGGCCGGCCGATCCAAAGGAGTCCGCCGGCACCGGCACAACCGCAAAACCCAAACCCGAAAAAAGGCGGGGGAAAAAGGATGGGCCCCGGAAGCTCACCTTCAAAGAGGGCAAGGAACTGGAGGCCCTTCCGCCGCGTATCGAGGGCCTGGAGCAGGAGCAGAAAGGCCTATTTCAACAGATGGCGGATCCCAAGTTCTACCGGGAGGAGGGAGAGAGGATCAGCCGGGCACAGGCCAGGATAGACCAACTCGGGCAGGAGCTGAAAGAGGCATACGGGAGATGGGAAGAACTGGAGAGTATCAAAGAGGCAAATCCGTAAACAGGGGAAATAACGCAAGCCCTTTCTTTAGACTTTTTCTTGAACTCAACACCATTATTCTTCCGGCTATCAACAACCTTCCTTATTGCCTTCTCAAAAGGCCCCCTTTTTCCCGGGCAACCACCCCTCATCCCCACACCACAATAATTAGGAATGGCCCCTTCACCCTTTTATGTTTCTCGACCGGAAAATGGAAAAACATTTGATCTATACCGAGCTTAAAAAAAGTTTGACAGATATAATATGATAACATTATAATATTAATACAATTAGCATATGATGAGAAATTGGAAAATACAAAGGAGGAAAAATGGTAAAGGCGATTCTCGGCTACAATATTGTGGCAGGTATGTCAGTAGAAGAATACGAAAAATGGCTAAGGGAAATCCATATACCGGACTTGGCGAAGATCCCGGGACTAAAAAAGCTCGTGTTGAATACTGTTCAAGGGGCAATCAGGGGGGATGAGAATTTTTATCGAATCGCGGAACTTCATTACGATTCTATGGAATCTTTCGAAAAAGCCAGAAAATGGCGTGAGAAAAACCCGGTTTCAAAAGAAGGAAGCCCAGAAGGGAAAACAGATTTCAGATTTTATGTGATTTGTGAGACCGAGGAATTTCATTTTGGGAAATGATATCGCAATCACTCTCCATTCCAAAGGCAGATTTGCAGGGTACTTCTAACATTTTACAAAAGGAGGTTTGGGATATGCCAACTTATGATCTAATTATTAAGGGCGGGAGTGTGGTTATTCCATTTGTGGGTGTAAAAAGGATGGATATTGGTATCAAAGGAGAAAAGGTGGCGGCATTATCTGATAACTTAGCGAATCATGATGCAGAAAAGGTTTTGGATGCTGCCGGTAAATTCGTGTTCCCTGGCGCGGTAGACTCCCACTTCCATATTGGTATCTACAGGCCATTTAAAGATGATGCGACCAGCGAATCAACATCGGCCGCTTCCGGGGGTGTCACAACCATATTGAGCTATTTTAGAACCGGACACAGTTATCTCAATAAGACTGGGCCATACAAGGAAATCCTCCCGGAGTTGCTGGACCTATCCAGGGATTCCTTCTTAACCGATTATGGATACCATTTAGCCCTCTTCACGGATGAGCATATCAGCGAAACGGAGTGGCTTGTGAAAGAAGGCGGGGTCTCTACTTTCAAGTACTATATGTTCTATAAATTGCTCAATCTGGCAGGCTCTTCTCCTGATGCCCTGAATTATTTGATGATCGACAACCCAGTGGACTTGGGTTTCCTCTACAAATTCATGAAAGAAGTGAGCCGGGTAAATGAAATTTATAAGAATTATGGAAGGATAAGCCTAAGCGTTCATTGCGAAAACCCCGAGATTATCAGAGTGACTAACGCAGAGGTTAAAGAACATCCCAGCGGAAATGCTCTGAAGGACTATAGTGATGCACGACCACCATGGCAAGAGGAGCTTGCCATAAACGAGGTAGCAATAGAGGCCAACCATACCAACTGCCCTGTCAATTTACTCCATTTGAGTAGCCAAAAGGCCATTGAGGCAGCAAAAGATGTTTCTTCCCGTTATAATAATATTGAATTTTTATTGGAGGGAACGCTCCATCATTTGGGACTCTCCAATGATATGGATCTGGGCCGCCTGGCAAAGGTGAATCCGCCCATTCGCAGTCGCGAGGATGTTGAATATCTTTGGAGATCCGTACTTGATGGAACCATCAAAACGATTCTGAGTGACCATGCATGTGCAACAAAAGAAATAAAAAAGGGAGATCTATGGACCTCCCTGCCCGGATTCGGTGGAACCTCGCTGATGTTTCCGATTCTCATCACTGAAGGGTATCATAAGCGGGGACTGCCGCTCCAAAGAATCGCAGAGTTGAGCTCGGCTACCCCCGCACGATATCACAATGTGTACCCTAAAAAGGGTGCCGTAATGGTTGGTAGTGACGCAGATTTCGCTATTGTAGACATAGACGAAGAAAAGGAGGTGACACTCGACAACCTTCATACAGCCCAAGATTTTAGCCCTGAGGAGGGCATGAAGTTGAAAGGGTGGACAGAATATACAGTTTTGAGAGGTAATGTCATCTTTGAAAAAGGCACGGTGATTGGGCAGCCCGGTTATGGAGAGTACATTAAGCGGCCGGTAAAACTTCATTACAAAGTACAAGGATAAGGTGGAGATTTTTTCAACTTAAACTTGCTTAGAATACTCATCAAGAGGCTGCCTTAGCAATTGGGCATTGACGATGCTAGGCAAAAAAAGACGAGCACAAATTTACGGAGAGCATGAAAAGGCGTTTTCTAAAGTAATGGAGGATCACCATTAATTTAATAGAGAAAGAGATACCGCTTTACTATCAACTGGCAACAATTCTCAGGAGAAGGGTCTTGTCTGGAGACTTCCGTCCAGGTGGTCTCTTGCCAAGTGAGGAGGCTTTGACCAAAGAGTATGAGGTCAGCCGGATTACTGTCCGTCGCGCGTTAGCAATTATGACGGAAGAAGGCCTCATTGTTCGTAAAAGGGGAAAAGGGACATTTGTTTCAAAAAATGCCAGGATTCCAACTTCTCCTAGGTTGAGTGGCTCGATAGAAGACCTCATTTACATGGGTATTCAGACGGATGTAAAGGTCATTGGAAGTTGTTGGATGAAGCCTAATAGTGCTGTAAGTGAGGCCCTGCAGCTTGATGAGGGAGAAGAGGCCCTTCGGCTCGAAAAAATCAGACTCGTTGAAAATAGCCCGTTTAGCCATGTATTAAACTACTTACCTCCCAGCATTGGCAGAAAAGTACACTTGGATAAAATAGCTGAAAAGCCATTGCTGATGATACTTGAAGATGATTTAAGGATAAAAGTCTCCGAAGCGATTCAAACGGTTGAGGCGGATGTGGCTGATGCTGAAGTGGCCGGCCTCCTTGAGATTCGAGTGGGCGAGCCCTTGCTGAGGCTTGAGAGGATTGTTTTCGACGTGAAAAAGAAACCGGTGGAGTATGTGTCTGTCCTGTACCGAGCTGATAGATATTTCTTTACGGTGAATCTAACGCGTAAAAAGGTGGGGGACTCGGGGGGTTGGGAGCCGATTTAGCAAACAGATTGAGTAATTCAAATTGGATTGTTAGACAAGAGGAATCGCTCCGAGTTGCAAATTGCCTTTTGAACATTATTTCAGGAGACGTTGGAAATGAGTGTCGCACTGGAGTTGGCAATACAAGCGAGAAAGCTGACCTTTCAAGATGTGCCCGATGATGCAGTTCACCAGACGAAGCGCGTGATGCTCGACACATTGGGTTGTGCCATAGGGGGTTACGAAAGTGAAGCCAGTAAGATTATTCAGGAGTTCGTTAGAGAGGCTGCTCATCCCGGTGAAGCTACGGTTATTGGAAGCGGATTGAGAACCTCATGCCTGAATGCAACACTGGCTAATGGGACTATGGTACGGTACCTGGACTACAATGACACCGCCTTTATCTTGCAGGATCAGACCTATCGGACTGGATATCACCCTAGCGAGGTCATTCCCCCCATTCTTGCTTTGTGCGAGCGACAGCATTTATCAGGGAGAGAAGTTATCACAGCCATCAATTTGGGCTACGATCTCTCGCTTGCTTTTTTGGAAGGTGTTCGTGGCGCAGGAATGGAAAAAAAGGGATGGAATGGAGATACAAGAGGTGCCTACATCATGCCCCTGGTTGCGGGTTATATCCTGGGACTTACTGAAGAACAGATGGAAAGTGCGGTTGGTATAGCTGGAAGCTGCCATGCTGTATTGGGAATTCTTGACACACCAGCTGAAGAATATACCATGACCAAAAACATTCGGTTCCCTAGCATGTCTTATGCCGGTATTATGGCTGCACTACTGGCACAAAAGGGATTTACCGGCCCTTCCGGCATGATTGAGGGACACGACGGTTTTGTCGAGGTGATTATGGGGGGCCAATACGATATTGATAACCTATTGTCCTTCAGAGACAGATTTGCTGTTCGCGAAACATGCATAAAGTCAATTATCGCTGATTTTTCATCACATGGTCACCTGACTGCCACGCTGACGCTGACCAGGAGACATGATATCAAACCTGAAGATGTGGAAGAGGTCAAGATTATTACCAGTAAGCGTTGCGCCGAGCACACGGGCGATCCAGTAAAGAAATATCCACAGAACAAGGAAACAGCTGACCACAGTTCCTATTATCTTACAGCCATCGCTATTATAGACCGCCAAATCGGACCCGACCAGTTCACGCCGGAAAAATACAACGATCCTCTGGTTCGTAATCTTATTGACAAGGTTGTTTTGATTGGTGACCCCAGCTTGGATAAGGCCCGTCCAGCCGGCATATCAAAGATCAAAACCAAACAGGGTAAGGAATATGAACTGCGGGTAGACTATCCCCGGGGACACGCGCGCAACCCTATGACGGATGGGGAGGTCATTGATAAATTCAGTGTGATGGCATCTAAATATATGAAGGATGAAGACATGAGACGGTTGATCGAAACGGTCTTTAATCTTGAAAAGCTTGACGATATAAAGGAACTGAGTGAGTTGATGGTGTTTAAGAATTCTTGAAAGTTCCGGTTTCTTCAGTTTCTTGTTGACGCAGCTTAATCCGTCCGCACATCCTAGGAGAAAATTTGGAGGTTATTGATGGCGAGACTTTATGAATATCAAGGTAAAGAGATATTAAGAAAAATGGGCATTGCTGTCCCGAAAGGGAAGTGTGTAACGAGTGCCGAAGAAGCACGAATTACGGCTCAGGAGATTAAAAAACCGACGGTTATAAAGGCACAGGTTTGGGTTACTGGGCGTCTTAAGGCGGGAGGCATCAAATTTGCCATTAGCCCCGAAGAGGCAAAGGAGGCTGCCGGCGAACTGATAGGCAGTGAAATCAGAGGGCAGAAGGTAGTGAGTGTCCTCGTTGAAGAACAGCTCGATGTGGACAGAGAACTCTATCTGGGTGTTATCGTGAGTAATTCATATAGAATCAAAGGGCCAGTTCTGATATTCAGCTCTGAAGGTGGCAGCTCTATAGAAGACGTTGCTGGAAGGAATCCTGAAAGGGTGGGTCAATTAAATGTAGATTGCCTCAAGGGGGTTGGCCTTGATGAGGCTAGGCAAATGATAAAGGGAGTGTCCTTCGAGGGCAACGGCCTTTCCGAGGAGGTTATTGAAGATCTATGCGACGCTATCTGCAAACTTTATAAGACATTTGAAGACTATGATGCCAGGAGCATTGAAGTCAATCCTTTAATTTTGACCAAGGACAAGCGAATCTTGGCCGCTGATTGTCACGCGGCTATTGATGACAATTCTGTTTTTCGACACCCGGAACTTGCCATAGCATTACCCCGCGACATGGATAGGCCGCCCACAGAGCTCGAAAAACAGGCTTGGGGTATTGAAGATGGGGACTATCGTGGCACTGGGTACTTTGCTCAAATGGTTCCAAAAATAGAAGGTGAAGGTTGGCTGGGCTTTCATGGCATAGGTGGGGGCGGTGCCATGCTGGGTGCAAGTGCTTTTGTGGCGCGTGGACTCAAGCTTGCCAATTACGCCGATACCAGCGGCGACCCTCCCGCCAGCAAGATCTACATGGTGATCAAATGCATACTCTCTCAACCCATCGACGGATATGTGCTTATGGGTGCCTGTCTTGCAAATCAGGAACAGTGGCATCATGGGCACGCCTTGGTAAAGGCTTTTAGAGAAGTAGCAGAAAAAAGACCCGGCTTTCCCGTTATCATGCTTATAGCGGGAAATAAAGAGCAGGAGACCCACGAAATTATCAGGGAGGCTTTCAAGGATCTGCCGTTCAGGTGGGAATTGTATGGAAGGGACCATATTTACGACACAGAATTTATTGCGGATCGAGTGGACGCATTGGTAAAGGCCTATCAAGAAGAAAAAAAACAGTCACAGACGAGGTAGTGGAGCGATGACCGAAAGCGAGCTTAAGTTCCAAACCAGAAAAACCAAGATTTCTATTGATTACAGTCAATGCATCCCTGCAAGAGAGAATACCCCAAACCCCTCATGTGGATTTGCATGTATTAAGGCCTGTCGGTTATACGGTCGGAATATATTAAGAATAGAGAACAACCGACCTGTGCTGGCGGTCACCGAACCAGATGAAATAAAGCGTTTGGATAACGAGTGCCTGAGCTGTGAGTATAGCTGCCATCGTTATGGGAGCGGCTGTATAAATATCGACATTCCTTTGGGGCAAAAGGCTTAGGAATATTCTTGAAAGTCAGGCTTCAACTTTTCCGGAAAATCACATTCAATCTTGTGCGTAAGTAGTCAACATCAAAAAATAGCAGCTAGGTGTTGGACCTGAAAGCGGCAAAAAAAGGGAGCTATCTATGGCGATACTCATCGATGAAAATACACGGATGCTTATACAGGGTATAACCGGGCGTTTCGGGCAGGGCGTAGCGCGGCGCATGCTGGAAACAGGGGCTAGGGTCGTCGTAGGGGTGACTCCAGGTCGCGGCGGTCAAAAGGTTTGGGGCATCCCTGTTTACGATACCATAAGAGAGGCCTTAGATGCCGTGGGGCCAGTTGATGCTGCCGTTGCAGTCGTCCCCGGTCCCAATGCAAAGACAGCGGTAATCGAGGCTTTTGAAGCAGGGATAAAAACAGTATTAATGCGAGTTGAGCGGGTCCCGTTACATGATGCCCTTGCAGTTATTGCCCATGCAAAGAAGCGTGGGATCCGCCTGATCGGCCCGGGTTCAGCAGGGGTTGTGAGCCCTGGTAAGGCGTCTTTTGGGGGATTAGGTGGATTTATCGGTTCTTCAGATCTGCCAAGAATTGCGTTTAAGCCAGGACGTATTGGTGTTATTTCCCGTAGCGGTGGACAAACTTCTACTCTTAGCTGGGCGGTCTGCAGCGCGGGGTTTGGGATCAGCACGGCGGTCCATTTGGGTTCTGAACCGGTTCTAGGGACTACTTTACCTGAATTGCTCCCTCTCTACCAGGAAGATGAAGGGACTGACGGTGTTGTCTATTTTGGAGAAATCGGAACAGTTATGGAAGAAGAGGCCACGGATATAATCAAATCTGGGGGATACACAAAACCCCTGATTGCCTATATTGCAGGGAAGGGACTCCCCTCGGGATTGAGATTTTCTCACGCGAGCGCAATTGTCGAAGGTGGGAAGGGAACAGCAGAGGGGAAAATAAATGCACTAAAGGAAGTAGGCGCCCACGTGGTAGACAGGCCGGGAGATATAGGGTCTGTTCTTCAGAAAGTTTTCAGGAAACAGCCAGGAGGAATTTGATGGCGAGAATGCTAAGATCAATGCTGTATGTGCCGGCAAATAGCTGGAGAATGATAACCAACGCAACAGCTGAGGGCGCGGATGCCGTTATACTGGACTTGGAAGATGGCTGTCCCATGGCGGAAAAAGAGACAGGCCGGGTTTTTGCGAGAGACGCCATTGTCCTCTTCAAGGGATTTCCTGTAGAGGTTGTGGTCAGGGTTAACGCTCTTGAAACAGGCTTGACCGAAACAGACTTGAGCTATGTCGTGTGTCAAGGGCTTGATGCCATTATGCTTGCAAAAACAGAATCAAAAGAGGATGTTTTTGCCGTCGATAGGCTCTTGGAAAAAGAGGAGCAAAAGAAAGGAATCGATGAGGGGAGCATTGCGCTTATTGCCCTTATTGAATCGCCCAAAGGCATCATGAACCTGGCTGAAATTGTGGGGGCTAACGAACGTGTTATTGCGGTTGGCTTCGGAGCGGGTGATTATTCGAGAGAAATGGGGGCAGGGATGGGTGTGACAAAAATTTCTCCTGAAGAATACTTTTCCATGATCCTTTATGCACGATCCAGCATTGCCACGGCAGCCAGGGCCGCCGGGATCCAAGCTATTGACACGCCTTTTTTCGGTCTTGTCATTGATCTTGAGGGCCTTCTGAAGGAGTCGGAAAAAGTTAAGCTTTTGGGTTTCTCAGGAAAGCAACTTACCCATCCTCGTCACATTGGGCCTGTAAATGAGATGTTTTCCCCAGCAAAAGAAGATGTTGATTTTGCGAACACCGTCGTAAAAGCATATGAAGAGGCAAGAGCCAGAGGCCTGGGCGCCACGACTATTGGTGGAAAAATGATTGATTATGGTTCGTTTAAAAGGGCAGAGGCATTGCTCTCCTTTGCAAGCGACATAGAGCAACATCGAAAAAAGAGGGAAAAGGTTTAGTATGAGTACGATTTCCGCTAAATATGCTGATTTTTCAGTTCGTACCCGGTTCGAGGATTTGGACCAAAAGATCATCGACCAGGCCAAGATGCTTATCCTGGATTTGACAGGTGTATCTTTGGCTGGTTACGAGATGATGGAATTTCCGCGGCTGGTAGTTGACTATATGATAGAGTTGGGAGGAAAGCCCGAGGCAACCATACTGCACACAAAACGCAAATTTCCTGCTATTAATGCCGCCTTTGCGAATGCTGCCTGTGCTCACGCCCTGGACATGGATGATGGACATCGCTTTGCCGCGCTTCATCCGGGTACTGTGATAATACCGGCGGCAATGGCTGCTGCCGAGCTGGTAAAAGCGAGCACTAGGGAATTTATTGCCGGCATAGTTGTCGGTTACGAGATTATGATTCGAATAGGTATGGCAATCAGTCCCTCCAGCCTGAATCGGGGTTTTCATATCACAGGAATTGCAGGTTCCTTTGGAGCTGCAGCGGCAGCAGCCAATATCATGGGTTTGAGTCATGATGAAACCGTTGGAGCTTTCGGTATGGCTGGTCTTCAGTCATCAGGCCTGATACAAGTCAACCATGAGACTGAGGGCGCCAAGGTAAAGCCCATTAATCCCGCAAGGGCAGCCATGTCAGGCATCTTATCATGCATATTGGCTCAAAGGGGAGCACATGGTCCGGAAAATATTTTCGAAGGAGAAGATGGTTTCTTAAAGGCTGTAGCGGATAAGGTTGAGCATGATCTGCTTGTTCGGGACCTTGGTCAGGAATTTGAGATTTGCAAGGTTTATCTTAAACTTTACGCTGCCTGCCGCCACGCCCATGCGTGTATAGATGCCGCCCTAAAGGCGAACGAGGACTCAGGAATTGATATTGAGGATATTCGAAAGATTAACGTTGAAACGTATCCAGCGGCGGTCAGGCTTGCCGGAATCGTCCACCCGACTACGGCTTCAGCAGCGCGTTTCAGTATACCCTTCTCTGTTGCGCTGGCCCTTATAAGAAAGGACGCAGGAACTGACAAATATACCGAGGAAACCGTGAATGATGAAAAGATACAAAGGCTTGCCGGCAAGGTTAAACTGGCAGCGACTACCGAATGGCAAGAGGTGTACCCTACCAAGAGAGGCGCCACGCTAACTATCATAGATAAGAATAATGCAATTTGGTCCGCCAGAGTCGACCTTGCCAAAGGCGAGCCGGAGCGCCCGGCCAGCTCGGAAGAGATTCATAAAAAATTCATTGGAAATGCAACCCAGATCCTTTCTGAAAAGGAGGCGGAAATATTGGGAAGCAAAATCATGAAACTTGAGGCCTCATTCCTCGATGATATTATTAGGCTCTTATGATAGATAGTTGAATGCCTCTTGTGTTCAATACTAAAGGAAAGAATAACCAAAATGAGCGTAACAAATAATTATAGAGATAATCTTGTAGCATATGTAGACAATCCTGATAAGATTCCCTGGGATATTGAGGTGGATGTGCTTGTGATCGGCTGCGGTGGGTGTGGACTTGTTAGTGCTCTGGCTGCTACTGAACACGGGGCCAGAGTGTTATTGGTAGAAAAAGAAAAGATAGCAGGTGGGAATACTGCTCTCAGCCAAGCCATGTTTCCAGCAGCAGGAACCAGGTTGCAAGAAGAGAAAGGGATTGATGATTCCCCTGACTTGATGGCAAAAGATATTCTGCATAAGAATATGCGTGAGAGCGATCCAGCCCTCACATTGCATGTAGCTCGGGAATCCTCAAAACTGATAAAATGGTTAACTGAAACCATGGGCATTCATTTCGAACTGGATACCGATTTTCTTTACCCTGGCCACTCGCAATACCGCATTCATGCCAATCGAACACGGAAAGGGGCTCACTTGATCAATGAACTCCTCAAGGCCACTTCACGTTATGAGAACATAGATATCGCATACAACGCGCCAGCAAAAAGGCTCATCGCAACGGGTTCGGAGAAGTCGGTAGTTGGTGCAGAGGTTGAGATTGAAGGCGTAGGCGTGAATTTGGCCAGAGCCAAGAAGGTTATTCTTGCTCTAAATGGGTTCGGGGCTAATCGTGAAATGCTTGGGAAATACATTCCCGAAATGCAGGACGCCTATTACTTCGGTCATGAGGGGAATACCGGTGAAGGCATTCTGTGGGGCGAAGCGCTTGGGGCGCAGCTAGAAAATATGGGTGCGTACCAGGCTCACGGGTCAGTGGCTCACCCTCACGGCACGCTTTTAACTTGGGCCGTAATAAGCCTTGGTGGCTATCAAGTCAATCTGCAGGGAAAGCGCTTCGTAAATGAATACCATGGCTATTCTGAGCATGCGTTGGATGTTTTGAAGCAGGAAGAAGGGGTGGCCGTAGAGATCTTCGACCAGCGTATTTACAATACCGTAGCTGATTATGAAGACTTCCAAAAATGTGTCCAGATGGGTGCAGTAAGAAAATTCGGTAGCATCGAGGAATTGGCTGTATCCTTTCGCTTGCCGCCTGAGGCAATCGCCCGCACCCATGAGGCATTTCAAAACGCTGTAAAGGGTGATGCCAGGGATCCACTTGGTCGAACTAACTTCGGAAATCCACTTGAACAACCACTCTATGGTGTAAAAGTTACAGGAGCCTTATTCCATACGCAGGGTGGACTAAGAGTGAACAAAATGGCGCAAGTCATTCGAAGAGATGGCTCCCCGGTACCAAATCTGTACGCTGGAGGAGGCACGGCTGCAGGTTTTTCAGGAAAATCAGGGCCTTCCGGTTATCTTTCAGCCAACGGTCTCTTGGCCGCACTTGTTCTGGGGAAAATAGGAGGAGAGCAGTCGGCGTTGGCTGCTTTGGGAAAGGCGTGAACCGGTTTGTTATGGGTGGGTAATTGGAGCACACCGCTCACGCTTGATTAGATCTTAAACCTTTAGATACGGAGGGTGTAGCCATGCAACATCGTGAGAAGAGCTCTGAAAAAAAAGGGATGACACGTCGGGACTTTATCAAAGGCACTGCGGCAATGGGGGGGGCCGCTGCCGCACTCGGTTTGATTGGTTTCCCCAGTGTGCTTAGAGGGGCCACGCCACCGGAGATTGTTATCGGTGCCATTCACCCGCTTTCAGGATTTTTGGGATTTGATGGTCAAGAACTCAAGAAAGGGCTTATGCTGGCCACTAAAGAAATCAATGACAGTGGGGGAATCAAATCACTAGACGGCGCAAAACTGAAACTGCTCAACGAGGATAGTGGAGGCAAACCCAATTTGGCAGTCCCCGCCGTAGAGCGTCTGTACAGGGCTGGAGCTGTAGCTATCATGGGTTGCTATCAATCAGCTGTAACTCTGGTTGCTTGTGAAATAGCTGAAAAATATCAAGTCCCCTTCGTGGTGACTGTGGCGGTCGCGGATGAGGTGACAGCACGGGGCTTCAAGTATACTTTTCGCGTTCAACCCGACGCGGAACAAATGGCAGCCCAGACAGTCAGATATATCAGTGAGATAGCTAAGGCAGCGGGCGTAAAAGTGGAAACCATAGCGTACCTGCACGACAACACGGAGTTTGGTAGTTCCTTATCAGGCCATGTAGTGAATTATGCACCAAAATATGGCATGAAAGTCGTCAAAAACGTCCCGTATTCACCTAGCGCCGTTGATGTGTCTACTGAAGTGGGTAAGATAAAGCAGGCTGGTGCCGATATCGTAATGGACACCGGGTACTTTGGCGATGGGGTACGCGTACTAAAGACCATGAGGAATATGAGGCTCAGGGCAAAAGGTATTATTGGTTGTGGGAATGGGGCTTTCAGTGCGCCTAAGTTTGTCAAAGAATTGGGAAAAATGACGGAATATGTAATGGATGGCAACTACGGAGCCAATCCCAAGAGCGCCCTTTCCAGAAAGGCTTTTGCCCACTACAAGGAGATGTATGGAACGGGAATGGGGCCTTCAACAGTCTTTGCTTATGAGGCGGTTTATGTGGTGGCCGATGCCCTTGAGCGGGCCAAGTCCCGGGATCGCAAGGCTATTAGAGATGCCTTGACCAATACAAACATGACTGATCACATCTTGCCGCAAGGGCCCATTGTTTTTGGACCGGATGGGCAGAATAAGAACGCACAAGCGGTGGTCAAGCAGGTTCTTAATGGAAAAGTTGTCGTGGTTTGGCCGGAGGAATATGCTGAGGCCAAGTGGGTTTTCCCTCAACCGGCTTATAAGTAACATGGAGGCATCTTCCAGAGAGCGGCTTTTCTGCCGCTCTCTGGTTTCATCAATAATGGATTCAAGTCTATGACCTATTCATTCGTCTTGCAGTCGCTCTTGAATGGGCTTTTGATCGGGGGCGTATACAGTCTAATGGCTATTGGGCTGACGCTTGTTTTTGGAGTCATGAAAGTAGTTAATTTTGCCCATGGATCCCTTATCATGCTAGGCATGTACACTTCATACTGGTCTGTTATGATGTTCCATCTGAATCCTTATGCCTCTATTTTGATTTCATTTGTTGTCTTGTTCATCATTGGTGTTGCTTTTCAGAAATTTCTAATCAACCCCATTCTTGACGCCCCTGAACATAATCAGCTCCTGCTGACCCTGGGCGTCTCCCTCTTTCTGGAAAATCTTGCGGTTTTTCTCTGGTCACCCGACTACAGGGTCATGCAGACGCCCTATTCCGAGATCAATTTCTATATCGGCGATATTTCCATATCTTTGGTTAAGCTCTTGGCTTTTGGCGTTGCGATATTGTTGGCAGCCATAATTTATCTCATACTTACGAGGACGGACCTAGGGAAAGCAATTCGTGCCGCCAGCGAAGAGCCCAGAGGTTCTCTTCTTATGGGGATCAATATTCAACGAATTTATATAATCACTTTTGGAATTGGGGCCGCATGCGCCGGCGTTTCAGGTGCAGCTATCACCCCTTTTATACCAGTCTATCCTTATGCAGGATGGCTTTTCGTTATTACGGCTTTCGTTGTGGTGGTTTTGGGGGGTATGGGCAATGTTCCGGGTGCGTTTGTTGGCGGCCTCATTATCGGGATAGCTGATAGCGTGGGAGCAATCTTTCTGCCCGGTGGGATGAAATCCATCATCTCGTTCATCATCTTTATACTTATTCTTCTCTTTAAACCCACAGGATTATTTGGGAGAAAAGATGCCTGACATTCCAGAGCAGACCGGTTACCTGAAACGAAAGTTTTACCCCCGGACATGGATCACAATAGGAATTGCACTGGTGGTTCTTCATATCCTGCCTTGGGTCGTACCGAACATCTTGCATATCATGATCATGATTTTTCTTTACACGATCATGGGGGAGGGATGGAATGTTTTGGGCGGGTATGCGGGTCAATTTTCCTTCGGGCATTCCGTATTTTTTGGGATTGGCGCCTACGTCTCGACACTTCTATTCATTCATTTCGGCCTCAGCCCCTGGTTTGGGATTTTTGTTTCTTGCGCTGCAGGGATCATTTTCGGACTATTTTTCGGTTTTCTCAGCTTTCGTTATCATCTCAAGGGTCCGTTTTTTGCTCTCATCATGCTGGCTTTTGCCGAGATCTTCCATATGATTGCTATGGCCTGGTCTGCTGTGGGAGGCGCTTCCGGTCTTTTAATTCCGTTAAGAGGGAGTTGCCCTTCGCTTATGCAATTTATCAGCAAAACGCCTTTTTACTTCATCTCTCTCTGGCTGATGCTTGGTTCCCTTTTCCTGGTTTGGTGGATCGAAGGTACCCGTATGGGCCTCTATTTTCTGGCCACAAGGGAGGAGCATGATGCGGCCGAGGCACTGGGCGTAAACACCTTTAAAACACAGATGGTAGCAATGGCAATAAGTGCGGGTATGACTGCGATAGGAGGCACCATATACGCTCAATATATTCTTTATATAGGCCCAGACAGCACCTTTGGCGTGGCAAACTCGGTTGAGATCATGCTCCCGCCAATCATCGGAGGGCCGGGTACTGTCCTGGGGCCCTTGCTGGGGTCTGCACTCTTGACACCCCTTTCCGAGGTGACTCGGCTGGCTTTTCAATCCTATAGTGGTGTACATCTAATGATTTATGGCGTGGTCCTGGTGATCGTCATTATGTTTCTTCCAAATGGAATCCTGGGGTTTGCAAGGAAAGCGCTCTCCGGGTTCGGGTTTAGGGGCAAGTTGAGCACATGAAGAATTTACTGTTAGATGTGGCATCCCTTTCAAAGTCGTTTAGAGGCCTTAAAGCTATTTCGAATCTTTCGGTGAAACTGGTACCTGGAGAAATTTTGGGCCTTATAGGTCCAAATGGCGCCGGGAAGACAACCCTTTTCAACCTCATAACCGGGTTTTTGAAGCCTGATCAGGGCACCATAAAATTTCTGCAAAGGGAGCTGGTGGGACTGACTCCCCATGAGATTTGCAAGATAGGCATTACCAGAACTTTCCAAATCGTCAAACCCTTCAGTGATCTTTCGACTCTGGAGAACGTGGCGGTTGGCTGTTATAATTGCACTGCAGATATAGGAGAAGTCGAAAAAAGTGCCTGGGAAATCTTGCAGTTTGTTGGTCTTGACAAACAGGCCCTTGATCCAGCAAGTAACCTCTCGACTCCAAACAGGAAAAGATTGGAATTGGCGCGTGCCTTGGGCACCAAGCCTAAACTGTTACTTCTTGATGAAGTTATGGCCGGGCTGAACCCTAAAGAGCAGACAGACATCATAGAATTGGTCCATAAGATTCGAGAAAAAGGGACTTCCATCTTCATTATAGAACATCACATGCGGGTTATTATGGGGCTAAGTGATCGAATTGTCGTAATCCATCACGGCGTGTGTATCGCTGATGGAGAACCGCGTGCCGTTTGCGAAGACAAGAATGTCATTGAGGCTTATCTAGGGAAAGGGGCGTATTCTTGTTGAGCGTAGACCATATCGACGTCTTTTACGGACAGGTCCAAGTCTTGAGGGCGGTGACTTTTAATATTGAAGAGAAGAAAATCGTGTCCCTTCTTGGAAGCAACGGCGCTGGAAAAACAACTACTGTTAATGCCATTTCCGGTATCATCTCCGCACGGAAAGGCTCTATCCGGTTTATGGGACAGGACATAACCCATAGTAAACCCTATTCACGTGTGGGAATGGGGTTGGTTCAAGTTCCGGAGGGTCGTAGAATCTTTCCAACTCTCACATCCCTGGAGAACCTTGAAATGGGATCATATTTGAAGGGACCGAAATCTTTTCGCAAACAATCTCTCAGAATAGTGATGGAAATGTTTCCTATCCTTAGTAACCGAAAGAAACAAACGGCAGGCACTTTGTCCGGCGGAGAGCAACAGATGCTGGCCATAGCGCGTGGGCTGATGTCAAGACCGAAATTGCTGATCCTTGATGAGCCATCCCTGGGCCTTGCCCCAATTATTGTTGATGAAATGTTTAGTATTATTGAAAAGATAAATGGTAATGGGATTACGGTTCTTGTGGTGGAACAGAACGTTTCACAGGCCCTTGCCCTTTCCCATCAAAGTTTTGTCTTGGAGGAAGGCCATATTGCCCTCTCCGGGACAGGAAAAGACCTTTTATCAAATTCCCATGTCAAAACACTTTATCTTGGCTTGTAAAAGAAGAACGATTTTGAAGAGACTTATACCCCGTGAAGCCCCAAGAAGCCGTAATTTGCAATGCAATGTACGTAAGTTAACCCGCAACTCAGGTTACTGACAGGAGAACTGAAATGAGAGATTACTTGGATCACATAACCAGCTATGTTTGCGATACATCCTTTGATGACCTTCCCCCCGAGGTCATTACTCGAGCCAAAGAGGTATTGGCAGACACCATGGCGGTAATTGCGGCCGGGTCGCAGGAGGACGAAGTTAAGTCCCTGATCAAAAAGAAAGTCTATCCGGGGGGGCCATGTGAATCCACACTTCCTGGAGCGGGAATTCGAACCGAAATGATCAAGGCCGGATTGATTAATGGAACAGCAGGCACTTTTCTTGAGCTTGATGAAGGCAATCAATTTGCCAGAGGCCATGCGAGCATACACGTAGTACCTGCTGCCTTGGCTGTAGCAGAAAAAAACAGGCTTTCCGGAAAGGAACTACTGACCGCTCTTGTGCTTGGCTACGAGGTATGTGCTCGAATTGGTATCGCCTGCAAGATACGCATGTCGATGCATCCTCATGGGACTTGGGGTACTGTCGGGGCTGCAGTCGCTGTGGCCAAATTGATGGGCTACAAAGAACCTGCTATGAAAGAGATCATCAATGTAAGCTCATCTCTTGGCCTCGCAACGAGCCGTCGAACGATGCTTGAGGGAGGAACGGTTCGTAATGTTTATGCCGGCGTGAGTGCCTATATGGGGATTTTCGCACATGATCTCGTCCAATCCGGATTTACCGGAGAAGCAGACGGACTGAAGACCATATTTGGTTCAGTAATTTCGGACTCTTTTAATCCGGAGATTATGACAGAGGCACTTGGCAGGCGATTTGAAATCACCCGAAATTATTTTAAGCTTCATGCCTGTTGCAGATACAACCATGGCAGCCTGGACGCTTTAGAGAAGATCATTGCCGGGAGGCGAGAAGGAGTCATCAGACCCGACGAGATAGACAGCATTGAAGTTAAGACCTATTCACTGGCTGCACAATTGTGTGACAAGAACCCCGGTAACACATTGGCAGCCAAATTTTCAATCCCCTTCGCCATATCAACATATATTGTCCATGGGGAAGCTGGTATTGAATCCTTCAAGGCTAAGGCTGTTAATGATCCCACTACAAGGGCCTTGGCGCAAAAGGTGACTGTCTCAGAGGATCCTGATCTCACCGCTATGATGCCGGATAGAAGGCCATCCCGGGTTCGCATCAAACTTGTGAATGGTGAGATGATCGAAGCGGAAACATTTATGAATAAAGGAGATTTTGAAGACCCATACGGTGCTGATGATTTGGAAAAGAAATATTTTAGGCTAGTCGATCCTATTTGGGGACAGGAAACGGCTGAGAAGGTCTTTTCACATTTCATGACTGCCGAGGAATTGGAGGATATTAACCAAGTGACAACCCTGTTAGCCCCGCTGGAGTAGGCATATCCTATATCTCCCACGAATCCTTAGAAACGATGACGAAATATCTTGGCCTGCTTTCGGCGCCTGTCAGTCATGGAATCGTAAAAAGTGCGATTTCGGTTTCCTTACAAATCAACGAGTTGCGTTGTGCCCCATTGATTTTTCTGCCCGTCCATGGGCACGATGATGACGTCTTGAGACGTCATCAATATGGGTATCACAAAGGAGCGGATTCCGTCTGAAGTAAAACAATGGCTCGATCGCTTGATTATAAGGATGGTATCCGGATCTGCATCCCATAGGGTCTAACTCGGATTCATCACTCGTCCCCGTTTACTGAGGAATTGATGCCAAAGTATGGCTTAAGCTCTATCTTTTCGGTCCATCCCCTGTAGTACTTGAGTACATGGGACTTCAATTCATCCATGGCCTGAATCAGGGCTTTTTCACCCTCAGTCCTGGGACGTGAGGCTGCCTTCGCGAGGCGGGATGCTATGGCTTCCTCATCAAGTGTCAAAAGTTTTCCATCTTCAACTACAATTTGTCCGTTCACCATAACGGTATGGACATGGCTGCCCTTTCCGCGATAGAGGAGGGTCTCTATCGGATCGTGACAGGGATCAACAAATGGATAGCACATCTTTTTATGATCCAACAGCACCAGGTCCGCCAGACGCCCAGGCTCAAGCCTGCCCAATTCCTGTTCAAAGCCTAATAACTTGGCATTATTCTCTGTCGCCATTTGGAAGACCGTCCGTGCAGTCATATGGGGTGAACTCAATTCCAGGGAAGGGATGCGATGAAGCAAAAAGCAAACCTTCATTTCCTGGATCATGTCGTCGTCGTCATTAATGGATTTGCCATCCAATCCCAGGCCGACCAAGACACCGGCTTGCAGCATATGGAATGCCGGGGAGATTCCATTCCTAACTCGAAGATTGCATGAGGGGTGGTGTGTCACAGCCGTGTGGGTTTTCGCAAGGAGTTCTATATCATCTAATGTTGGCCATACACAATGGCCGATGACGAGTGGATAGCCGAGGAATCCTATATCGTTCATGTACTCTATGAGTGTTCGCCCCAGGAACTTGAGCCCGTAAAATTTTTGAAAAACAGATTGTACGGCGTGGACGTGAATAGGAGTGTGCAGGCGTTCAGCTGCTTGCTTTATTTCATGCAGGAGTTCTTTTGTGCACCATTGCGGCGCAAGTGGTCCAAAACCAATTCGACACATAGCGTCACTGTACCGATCATGAAAATCCTCCACCACTTCAATAAAATTCTCAGCAGAAAAGGATTTGGCAGGAGAAGGAGAAGATAATGCCTCCTTTAGATTAGGAGGCAATCCTTCCATAAATGCCTTGTTGTCTCCATAGATAAACGGGTTCTGATTTCGAACACCCGGATTGAACTGGAGCCTGATCCCAGAATCACGATATGCCTTTAACGCTTCCTTGAATTCTTCTTCATAGAGCACAGGATCTTTGAGAATATGGTTGTGCATAGTGGTGGTTACACCGGATTTCAAGAGTCTCGCTGAAGAATAGGCAATATCATCATATGTGGATATTGGAACGTATTTGCGCGTATCCAGCAACCACGATTCAAGAGTGTTATCAAGGGCGCCGCGTTGGAAATCGCTCAACCCTCGGCCATGGCCATGGCCATTGATCAGCCCAGGTATTAGAAGAAATTGATCGCCCCCAATCTCATTGGCATTCGGATACCGTTTTAAGAGCTCATCATAGGTCCCAGTTTCTTTAACTATCTTGCCTTCGACGACTATAGCACCATTGGATATGGCGGGACGGTCATAGGCAGGTACAAATTGGCCTGCGCGCACTAAGGTAACGGCTTGTTTCATACCCATTTTCCTCTTCATTGTCCTAGATATAGGGTGATAAGAATCCGCTTTTCGGAATTGGAGTATAGGTAATTTCGAACAGTGTGTCAATAATACTGGCGACCTTTACATCCGTTACCTGTTTCGAGACAAAGGATGCTGCGAGGACCGGAGGCCGGATATTTCTCCAGGAAGTAAGATATTCCAGGATTTACCTTCCTCAATTTTTTTTTCGATCTTTTTCTCCTTTCCAACGAAGTCGTCTTATTCACCGGAGCTCAGGAGGAGAACCTGAGGGTCTTTTTCAGACACTTTCTCATAGTGGATTTGGCACCAGACGCCGACATGGACGGCTATTTGGGGTTTACGCCTCCGGAAGCTTTGGCGCTCACTAATAGCTACTATTGAACACCAAATTGGCGTCCATCCCCTGCGGAGTGTTTAGAAAGGGTCTGAAAATGAGTGTCAGGTTCTCCTCCACTTTTTTGCTCATACGTTGCCGATTGCGGCATAAACCAGCTTTTTACGAGCACATTGCCATTTGAAATGGTAAACTCTGAACCTCGATTCTTGCTTATCTCTCGGGAAGACCGGTTGATATGAATCTGCAGACCCACAACACTGGGAAGGAGACGTAGTCCATGGAGGGAAAAACCTACCGCTCGATATGCCAGTTTTGTCATACGAATTGCGGCATTGTGGTTCACAGAAGTGGAGACGGATCGATTTCCGTGAAGGGAGATCCGGGACACCCTATGAACAGGGGGCGATGCTGCCCAAAAGTAGCCGCGATTCCGGAAGTCATTGCATCTGAGGATCGACTCAAAGTTCCCATGCGGAAAACCTCTAGGGGTTTTGAGAAGGTTTCTTGGAACCAGGCCCTTGAATTTGCCGCGGAGCGGTTGGGCGAAATCCGGGAGCGGTTCGGACCCCTCAGTCTTGCCCGTTGCGGCGGCGCGCCGGTATCCTACCAGTGCAGGGACGGTTTCCTTGAATTCACGGGGGCCTTCGGGTCACCCAATTTTACAGGAGCGGCAAATCTTTGCATGGTCCCAAGAATGACGGCCTTCATGGCCATTACCGGCGGGATTCGAGCGGAACCCGATTACGATCATACTGGGCTGGTCCTCTTCTGGGGGAGCGACCCCTTGACATCGGAGCGCTTTGGGAGCTACGCGGCCTATAACGGGCTGGGACAAATCATTCCACGTCTGAAAGAGCGGGGGACGCGGATGATCAGCATCGATCCCTTTCATTCAAGGACCGCTGCTCAGGCTGATGAGTGGGTGCGGATCAAACCGGGAGGCGATGTAGCTCTCGGCCTTGCCATGATTCATGTCATCATTCGGGAATCGCTCTATGACAGGGGCTTTGTCGAGGCCCATACGAGCGGTTTTGATGCCCTGGCAGATCACGTTCAGGCTTTCACCCCCCAATGGGCCGAAATCCTGACCGGAATCCCGGCAAAGACCATTGAAAACCTGGCCAGGACCTATGCGACCACGAAACCCGCGACCATCTATGAGGGCAACGGCCTGGATATGATCGCAAACGGTGTGGATGCTGTCCGGACGGTGGCGATTCTGATCGGCCTTACAGGAAATCTGGATGTGCCGGGCGGCAATGTCTTTATGCCCTTTGCGCAGCAATCCTCTCTGCCCACCCAGACCGTGTCCAGGGAGCGCAGGCTCGGTTATGAGCAATTTCCCCTGTTCATGGAAGTCCCCTTCCCCGCGGTTAAGGAGGCCCTTCTTAGCGAAGAGGAAGGTCGTCCCCGGGCCATGATCGTCCATCACTGCAATCCCGCGCTGATACAGGCGAACGAAAAAAGGACGAAGCAGGCCCTGAGAAAATGCGATTTTCTTATGGTCGCCGACATTTTTCCCACAGCGACGACGGCTTTGGCCGATCTGGTTCTTCCCATCCAATCAGACTTTGAAAGTTTCGGGTACCGGGCCTATTCAAGCACTGAGGGCGGATTCCTGGCCCTTGCGCGGCCGGTGGTCCCTCCAGTCGGAGAGTCACGGTCCGTATTTGAAGTTGAATATGCCCTTGCCGAAAAATTGGGGCTTCACCAGGAATACCCTTTTCATGATACCCTGAGCTGGCTGAAACATATGATTCAGCCCACAGGCATCTCCTTTGAACAGCTGGATAAAGAGCAGGTCGTTTACGCGACGCCGCCGGTCCGATACCGAAAGTATCAGGAAGGGGGCTTTAACACCCCCTCCGGCAAGGTGGAGTTCTACTCAACTGTATTTGAGGACAAGGGATACGACCCGCTGCCCGTCTACTCGGAGCCCGCAGGTGAACCCTTGGATGAAGCCCTTTGTTATGGCAGAGGGTTTCCCCTGCTTGGCTGCACCAAACGGCCGGCCCAGTTCGTCCACACAAAGTTCAGGAATATCGAGGCCCTCACAAAATCCTACCCCGATCCCCTGGTCTGGCTGCATCCCCAGGATGCTTCGGAAAGAGATATCGCTGACGGCAATGACGTCGAGGTAAGCAGCCCCCGAGGGCAAATCACCCTCAAGGCAAGGCTCACCAAAGACACCCAGCCGGGATATATCTGGATCGATTTCGGATGGGGAAATCCGACGGACGGTAAAGCCAGCATCAATATCCTTGTGGATGACGCCAACTTTGACCCCGTATCGGGCGGCACACCCCACCGTCTTTTCGAGTGCGAGATCTGCAACAAGTCATGAAAAATGAGAAGGATATTCATTCGGAAATTCTTCAGCTAAATGCTGACTGCCGAGAACGGCCGACGCAACGGCCCCACTCAGCGGACTGTCGTATTCCTGCTCGACGAGTGACAACATGAATCAATTCAATGTGCGCATTTCAAGAACTGATACCCCTTCGTCCTTTCTTAGCCCGCGAGGATACCGGTTGTCCTGATCCAGGGCAGCTTCCTTTTCCTGAAGAATACGATCAGAGGGAGGATGACCACGGCAATATCCAGGTAGAATGATGGATAAAAGAGAAGGACACCGCCCACTATCAGAATAACCCTTTCCCACTTGGAATACGTTCGCGTCGAATAACCTATGACACCGGCATTCAAGAAAACGATCCCCGAAAAAGTCAGAATAAATTTTGAGGCGATGATCAGAATGCCGTGGAGCAAGGTATTGTACTCCAGGGTCGGCAATATCAGTGTGGCCGTTCCATAATAGGAACATATGAATGACAATCCGATCAAATATTTGGGAAGAGCGACCAGGGCCGAATAGATCCCTGTCTTGATGGGATTCGTCTCAAATACGGAGGAGGCGGCATAAATGGATAATCCGACCGGCGGAGTAACCTCAGCCAGGACCGCGTAGTAGAAAAGGAACATATGCGTGGACAGGAGCGCGGCCTTATCCGGAATTCCCGCGGCAACCGCCAGCTGTTGAATTGCAGGGGCTGTCAGGGCTGCAGTCAATACGTAGGTTGCCACTGGAGGGACGCCCATACCCAGAATCAGGCTGAAGACAGCCGCAAAGATGAGAGCAAAAAACAGATTTCCATGGGACAGAAGCGTCAGAAACGCAGAAAACTTGGCTGCCACACCGCTGGTGACCATGACCGTCATCACCACGTTTGCGCAGACCACGGCAACCCCGATGGGGATCAGGCTTCTGAAGCCTTCGGCCAGTCCCATGCCGAGTTTCTTTATGGGCGGCCTGATCTTGGGATCGATGTAAGCGATGACTATAAAAAACAAGATGGCGGCCAGAACGGAAACATTTATGGCAAAGCCTTTATAAATCAGAATAATGATCAATACAATCGGTACAAATACATAAGCAAATCTTAAATCATACCTTTTATTCACATGTGCGGCCACTTCTACGGGCTCTAATTTTTCTCTTCTTACGTAGAACTCATTATACAGCCATATTCCTGACAAATATAACAACATCGGACCTATCGCCATTACAATGATCCATGTATATGGGATGGAAAGAAGCTCTACCATTATAAAAGATATGGATCCCATGATAGGGGGGGTAACGTATGCTATGGAACCGACGGTCGCGACTATCCCCGCTGCAACATATCGGTCGTATCCCGCTCTTTCATATAGATCCTTGGTAATGGTGGCAACGAATTGGGTATCTGCTGCGCCGGACCCTGAGAACAGCCCCATGAAAACAGCCAGGATACTTGAAGTTCTGCCGGGTGAAGCGGGGCTCTTTCCCACAAGGGTCAGGGCAATGTTTGAGATAATCCTTCCAAATCCCAAAGCGCTGATCACCGCGCCAAGGGTAGTGAAATATACGAGGTATTTGAGCGAAACGCCTGTGATCATGCCGAACAGCCCGGCTTCGGTCTCGCAGTAGAGTTTGCCGAGAAGCATATCGATACCGAAACCGGGCCCGGAGAAAACTCCGGGTATGTAATTGCCGTAAATATTATAAATCATGAAGCTCAAGACCAGGATGGGGAGAACGGGCCCAATGACCCTGTAGGTGAGTCCAAGAACCAGAAATGTCTCTCCAAATGCCATGACCAGGTCGAGAGGTTCCGGAATCACCGCCCTGTAGATCAGGGCGTTAAAGTTTTTTGCCATATAGATAAACGGAAAGATAATCAGGATAGCCGATACCAGGTTGAGGAGATGGAGCTTCTTGGGAAAGAAGACAGGGGCAACGGCCGAAATCCAGAAAATACACGCAAAGAATTTGAATTCTGCATCAATATCCAAATCCAGGAATGCGTACAGGAGGACAGCGGATAAGAGGATAAAAACCAGTCCCCCGATCTTGAACGGTTCAGGATCGTTATGGAAATTGATCAGAAAGCCTAAAAGAACCAGGAAAAAGACATGGGTAGCTCTCTGGAGCTGTATAATATTGAGGAGTTCAATATGATGTCCGGACCATGGGGTAAAGGGGTGAACCACAATATACAGGTGATATATTGTGGCGATAAACAAAATGGTGTAGATGATCTTATTTAGAAGAGTCCTGTACTCCACAATAATTCAACCTTCAACGAGTCATTCTTGATGTCGAACACTCTATCTCCCAGTGTCAATTTCATCCCTTTCATCGAGCTGAACGATAATGAGGTCCTCCTCTCTTTTTTCAGTCTCTCATTGATGTCGTAGGTGCCGTCGGTATAGTAATTTTCGGTCGCTTCATTGGTTTTCATATGAAAATCATTGAAATCCTTTGAAAGAGAGAAAGAAATATCCACCTTGCCTCCCGTCACCGAATTGATGAATTCGACCTCCCCCCTGTCCCAACTCCAAAACAGAAAAAACGCCTTTCCCTGGTCCGACGTGATCATGACGGGTCTTGAAAATTCGACCAGACACAGGACAATGGGGGTAAAAATCAAAAAGAGGACAAGCGTCCTCTTCTTGATCTTCTTAATAGCCGGCAATTATTTAACTGCTCCGATTTCCTTGAAATACTTGATGGCACCCGGGTCGAATGGTATCGTTGTCTTGCCGATGAATTTTGCCGTATTCTCGGCGGTGGTCATCCTGGCCGGTTTGATGGCCCGGTGGAGTTGATCCAGGTGGCTGAATACCGCTTTAACGATATCATAGGCGATGTTGTCCGGGAGACTGGCGGGAGCCAATACCCGGTTCCAGAATTTCATGGTAGGGGTATCCGATTTTGATTCATAGACTTTGCTGGAAATGACACCGCTTTCTGCAAGCCCTGAAAAATGTTTATCAAAATATTTGATGATGTTACTATTTTCGGGAATGGTTACAAAGGATACGGTCTTATTCTGTCTTTTCAATGTGGTGGCCAGCTCCACAATGGAACCTGTGGGCAGTCCTCCGGACCAGAAATACGCGTCGATCGTCCCGTTCGATAGGGCCTCGGCTGATTCCTTGGCTCCCAATTTCTCCCACTTTCTAAACGAGGCGGGTTGAACACCTCCTGCCTTCAATACCAGCATGGCGGTATACTCGGTCCCCGAGCCCGGCGCTCCGGTAGAGACCCGTTTGCCTGCCAGGTCCTTGACCGTCTTGATACCCCTGTCCGCTGTGGTGACAATCTGCAGATAATTGGGATACATCATCCACAGGATTCTTGATGGGGCATGTTTTTTCTTAAATTTCGGATGAAGACCCGTGTAAGCCACATAAGCCGAATCCGGCAGAGAGGTTGCACAAAAATAGAGCCCCTT